>WNFX01000630.1_pt1 | contig 39110 bp, 38 predicted proteins | sample 5400111 | NCBI WGS metagenome assembly WNFX01 (sample SAMN13153363, study PRJNA577476) | soil metagenome | isolation source: 40 cm soil or saprolite under grassland replicate 1 | place: USA:California | collected 2016-06-15
ATATCTTTGTCGCTTCGCCCTCCGGTGACGTCGTTCACAATGGAAGCTCCCGCTCGAATCGCCGCGCGCGCAACCTCGGCCTTCGACGTATCAATCGAAATAATGACTTCGCTCTTTCTGCGCAATTGTTCGATCACCGCAATCACACGGCGCAATTCTTCTTCCGGGGCCACGGCTTCGGCGCCCGGTCGCGTGGATTCTCCTCCGACATCGACGATGTGCGCACCTTCCGCGGCCATCCTCAGACCGTGCTCCACGGCATTTTCCGTTCCGAAAAAATTTCCGCCGTCGGAAAACGAATCCGGCGTGATATTCAATACACCTATGATCAGCCCCTGCCGCGAGAGATCGAAGATGCGGTCGCCGATTTTCCAAAGTCTCCCACGCATCATGGATGAGACTATCACACTAGATGCTTTATTCGAAGCTGTAGACGTCGATCTCTGGGCGACGCGGCACCGGCAACCCGGTCATGTCAGCGTCGCGCTTCGCACAGCGAAGCGGCTACAGTCATTTCTTCCTTGAGTAGCGCCCCATCAGTTCCCCTTGCGCAACAACGTGCCCTTTCATTGCCGCATCCAGCTGACTCCGCTTTGTACCAGGGGGCAAGTCCAGCTCGCGATCGAGCGCAAAAATCTTAAAGTAATAGCGATGCGTGCCAGAAGGTGGACAGGGTCCGCCGTAACCGGATTTACCGAAGTCATTTGTTCCGTGGACGCCTTTGGGCGTGCTTCCCTCTGCGATCGTGTTGGTCTGCGGAGAGATATTCCAAACCATCCAATGCGTAAACAGTCCGCTGGGCGCATCCGGGTCGTCTACAACCAGGGCCAGGCTTTTGACGCCGGAAGGTACCTCTGCAATCTGCAAGGGCGGACTGGCGTCGCCGCCGTCACATGTGAACTTTGATGGAATATTCCCACCTTCCTGAAAAGCAGAACTTGTGATCTTCATCTTTGCTCCTCCTGAAGCAAATGAGACAATTGCCAGGACGATCGCCAACGAGCCGGCAACAATCACTTTTGGCATAATTCGACCTCGGATTGAAAATCCCGTTAAATCGACAAACCTGGCGCTATTGTTTCGCTTAGATGGCTTTGAACGGACGTAACATTCGAGAGCAAATTCTGGGTCTGCTGACGCGGAAAGATTACCGGCCGCTCAACAAGATCGACATTGCCCGCAAACTCGGGTTGACAGGGGCCGAACGAGTAGCGTTGCGGAAAAGCTTGCGCGAGCTCGAGCGCGCCGGCGAGATCGCGCGGATCCGGAAGAACCGCTACGTTTTGCCTGCCGAGGCTGATCTGGTAACCGGCAAACTGTCAATTCATCAAGCCGGCTACGGTTTTCTCACGTCAGAAAAGGCGGGGCAGCCGGACGTTTTCATCGCAGCCGAAAACACCGGAACAGCCATGCATGGCGACCGTGTGGTCGCACGCATATCGCGGGACGAACCTCACGGACGCATCAAGGGTCGGCGGGAGGGGCGCGTTATTCGAATCCTGGAGCGCGCTCACGATACGATTGTCGGCACTCTCCAACGTTCGCGGAACTTTTATTATGTTGTCCCGGATGATCCGCGCATCGTGCATGACGTTTATGTGGGGCAAGTTTCTAATTTGCCGCGGGCCGAATCCTCCGTGGCGGACTTGCCTCTCGCAGCTTCGAAAGTTGCGCCACAGGTTGGCGATAAAGTTGTAGTTCGCCTGGAAGCCTGGGAATCGCGCCATGTTAATCCCGAAGGTGAAATCATCGAAGTGCTCGGCCCGACTTCGGCTCCGGGCATCGACATGCTGTCGATCATCCGGAAATATCATCTGCCAACGGAATTTCCCAGGGATGTTCTCGACCAGGCGAAGAGGATTCCGGACACAATTGATGCCCGGCAATTCGACGGACGCGAAGATTTGCGCAGAGAATTCATCGTCACCATCGATCCCGATGACGCGCGCGATTTCGACGACGCAATTCATGTTGAGAGAATTGGGAGCGGTTGGCGCCTCGGTGTACACATTGCTGATGTCGCCGCCTACGTGGAGCCGGACAGCCCGTTGGATCGAGAAGCGCGCCGGCGCGGAAACAGCGTTTACCTTCCGGACCGTGTGATTCCGATGTTGCCGGAGCGATTGAGCAACGGCGTCTGCAGTCTCAATCCTGGCGTCGATCGGCTCACACATTCTGTATTTATTCATTTCGACAAACACGGGACTGCAAAAAGCGCGCGCTTTGCGCACAGCGGAATTCGAAGCGCACACCGGCTTACGTACAAACAGGCTTACGCGATTTTGACCGCGGCACCCAGCGATCAGTTGGGCGAACGGCTACACCTTGCCTGGGAACTAGCCGCGTTATTGCGGCGGAAGCGCTTCGAGCATGGCGCCCTGGACCTCGATTTTCCGGAAGTAAAAGTCTGGGTCGATAAAGAGGGGCACCCGGTACGATTAGAGCGCGTGGAGAATGATGAATCGCACCAGTTGATCGAAGAATTCATGCTGGCGGCAAACGAGGCCGTCGCGCGGCAGCTTAAGAAGCGCGCGATTCCCACGATTTACCGCATTCACGAAAAACCAGACCCGGACAAACTCGCAGAGTATCGCGAATTCGTGCTTAGCTTTAATTACAGGGTTGGAGATCTGACCCATCGCGGTGAGTTGCAGCGATTGCTGGCCTCAATCCGTGGAAAGCCCGAAGAGCAAGCTCTCAAGATCGCTCTGCTGAAAAGTTTGAAACGCGCACGCTACTCTTCGCAACCGCTCGGCCATTACGGATTGGCCAAAGCGAACTATTTACATTTCACCAGTCCGATCCGGCGTTATGCGGATCTCGTGGTGCACCGTTCGTTAGCTACCGATGACGCGCTACGCCGACGAGGCGAGACAGCGCGCCGTCCGTACAATCCTGACATGGGCGAAATCACTTCCATTGCGGAGCACCTCTCAACTACCGAACGAACCGCGGCCGATGCGGAGATCGACGCTGCGCAAATGAAGAAGCTTGAATTTTTTCAGCGGCAACTCGACCAGCGCAATCCACAGATTTTTCGCGCCGCTATTGTCGATGTCCGCAACTATGGATTGATGGTGGAATTGCCGGATGCCCTGATTACCGGCCTTGTCCACGTCTCCTCGCTGACGGACGACTTCTATGTGTTTGAACCCGCTCGACGGCAGCTCATTGGCAGACGCTCGCGCAAGCGATTCAGCGTCGGCGATGAGGTGTCCGTCTTTGTCGCCAGAGTTGACGCCTTTAAACGGCAGGTGGATTTCGCAATTGCGCTGGGTTCAGATACGCCCAGGCGAAACCGCCGTACGAGACCACAAATCAGCAGGGTTTCTGTCGCGCGTTCACGCTAAATGGAATCATGGCGGACAGATTGAGCAGACAACCCGAAAACGTGCCGGGCCAGTGGTATGTGGATACAAGTTGCGCCTTGTGCCGTCTTTGTCTCGAAGAAGCGCCAAATCTCATCACTTATGATCGCGACGAAACTGCTGTTCATTTCTTTAAACAACCCGAAACACCCGAGGAGACAGCCGCTGCGCAGCGCGCGATGGAAGTTTGCCCAACCCTCGCAATCGGAAATGATGGGTGAAATTTGCGACGCTAACGAATCACCGCTAAAGGAGTTGCTATGATCGAAGCTACCGCTACCGCTGCCGCTGCCGTTGCTGCCCCACGGCACACACGGGCAAACCCTTTTCCCGCTCGCATGCTCGTGAATCGCCGTCTCAGCGGGGCGGAATCGGCGAAGGACACGCGCCATTTCGAGCTCGACCTGACGGGGTGGGGTCTGAGCTTTGAAGTGGGGGATTCGTTGGCTATCTATCCAACGAACGATCCAGAGTTGGTTGAGGAAATCATCCACACGCTCGGTGCGAGCGGCGATGAAGAGGTTCCGCGACCGAGAGGCGAACCGACGACCTTCCGTGAAGCGTTACTGCGCGATTACAGCATCACGCAGCCGACGCCGAAATTTTTGAGGGCCATTGCCGAGCGAGCTTCCGCTGCGCCCACGCTGAGTTACCTCCTCGCGCCAGACCGCAAACACGATCTGGAGACTTATCTTTGGGGAATGGAGATTATCGATTTCCTCTCGGAACATCCTTCTGCCCGTTTCACGCCGCAGGAGTTCGTCGGGCTACTGACAAAATTACAGCCGCGACTTTATTCAGTGGCCTCAAGCTTAAACGCGTACCCCGATCAAGTGCACTTCATCGTGGACGTCGTCCGCTACGAAAGTAATGGTCGCCTCCGGAAAGGGGTTTTCCCCAGCGTAGCAAAACACTTTCATTTGCCGGACGATCCTGACACTCCAATCATCATGGTTGGTCCCGGGACGGGAGTGGCGCCGTTCCGCGCCTATCTGCAGGAGCGAAAAGCCACTGGAGCGAAAGGGAAAAACTGGCTCTTCTTTGGATCGCAACATGAGAGATGCGATTTTGCCTACGGAGACGAATTCAAGGCGTTCATGAACGAGGGGCTTCTCACACGACTCGATTGCGCATGGTCACGCGATCAAGCCGAGAAGGTTTATGTCCAACATCAGATGAAGGACCATGCCGCTGAGATTTGGAGATGGCTCGACGCCGAGGGCGCCCATTTTTTCGTGTGCGGCGACGCGAAGCGAATGGCGAAAGATGTCGATGCGACGCTGCGAAAAATCGTGCAGGAGCAAGGCGGTAAAAGCGTTGATCAAGCCAATGAGTACGTTGAGAAGCTCAAGAGCGACAAGCGTTACAAGCGCGATGTGTATTAACGGTACGCGATTTGTCATTCCGAGCGAAGCGTAGCGCAGTCGAGGAATCTCTCGAGGCTAGGACAAAGCTCCAACGATTCAGCGTTTCAAAGCCGCGAAGCCATTCGTCATTTTCTCGAATTGTGGCATAGTAGCTTACAATTGTTCCGAGAGACCAGAGAGACATCGCCGGTCCAAAGATAAATCGAGAGATTTCTCGACTTCGCTCGGAATGACACACCAAGAAAGCCATGTACGAGAACACTGAATTCACATTGACCCGCGATTGCGAGGCAATCCAGATTCCGAGCGGGCAAAAGACAACGATCCCGGCTGGAACGCAGGGCGTGGTCACGCAAAGCCTTGGGGGAAGCTACACTGTTGCCACGTATCAGGGGTTGGCGCGGGTTGCCGAGAAAGATTTGGATGCTCTCGGTTTAGAAAAACCGCAGACGCAAACAGCTCAAAAACCTGCGAGCACTACAAACGGGGAAGTTTCAGAACAAGACGTGTGGAACCAGCTTCGCCAATGTTACGACCCGGAGATCCCGGTGAACATTGTTGATCTTGGTCTGGTTTACGATTGCCGCTTAATCAAAAAGGATGATGGCGGTGCGCGCGTGGAAGTGAAAATGACGCTCACTGCGCCGGGCTGCGGCATGGGACCGGCAATCGCGCACGACGCCCAGAGCAAGATTTTGTCGATCGACGGCGTGGATGAAGCAGATGTCCAGCTCGTCTGGGACCCGCCCTGGAATCAAAACATGATCAGCGAAGCGGGCCGGATGAAGCTCGGGATGATCTGAGCAGAGCGAGCCCGCTCGTTTCTTCTTTGCATGTCGTCACAGGCCGAGGACACGGTCGATTTGGTATTTTCTTTACGGCGTTGAAAGTTTTTTGTGAAATTTTTTATTCTCGCATTGACAATACCCACTTGAATTTTAGACTCGACACCCCCGGACCCACTTCAGGTTGAAAAATTCTGGGCGCGTTTTACAAATCGATATGCCTTTGACTGAACTTATCTTGACGGAAAACATTCCCGGTTTGGGCGCTGAGGCGGACGTAGTCAAGGTGCGTCGTGGTTTTGCGCGCAATTATCTCCTGCCGCACGGGAAAGCACATGAAGTCACTCCGGGCACATTGCGTCAGCTCGATGCGCTTAAGCAGAAGCGCGCCGAGCGCGAAGCCCGCGAACTGAACGAGGCAGAAGAATTGGCGCGCCGAATCGGTAAGGCGCGGTTCGTCTTTACGCTGGAGACCGGCGAGACCGGAAAGGCTTTTGGATCCGTTACGGCGCAGGATATTATGAACCGCATCAAAAACGAACTCGGCGCGGAGATTGACCGGCATAAGATTGTTCTTGAGCGTCCGATCAAAGAAACCGGCGAACACGAGGTCGCGATCAAGTTACATCACGATGTGACTACGCAGCTTGTTTTTCAGGTGAAATCCGCAGAAGAACTCCGTGACCGCGGGGCCGAGGCCGAGAGCGCTGCGACCGACGAACCTGAAAAGAGAAAGAAACCCCGATTTTTCCGCAGGAAAAAAGAAGAGAAAAAAGAAACCGAATAAATGGCGACTCAATCGTCCGCATGGACAGGAGAGAAGCCTCGTAAGGCGGGAAATGGCGCTGGCCGAGGTTCGGCGGCACGAAGCGGCGAAAAGGTTGTTCCCATTTCGCCCACAGGTTCTGCGCAGGATATTCACCGTAACCCGCCGCATAGCGTCGAGGCGGAACAAGGCGTCCTCGGGTCAATGCTGCTCTCGCCGCGGCAAGCCATCGCCGAATGTGTCGAGAAAATTAATGAGCAATACTTTTACGTCCCCGCTCATCAGACGATCTACAGTGTGCTCGTCGATCTTTGGAATGCCGGGCAGGCGATCGACCTGATCACGTTCACGCAAGTCTTACGCGACCGGAACCTCCTAGAAAGCGTCGGTGGCGCCGCGTTCGTCACAAGTTTATTCACGTTCGTTCCGACGGCGGCGAATCTTGAGTACTACCTGGAGATCGTTCACGATAAATACATTCTGCGCGAAATCATTTCCGCTGCGACCGAGAGTGTCCGCCGCGCGTACGAGGAGCAGGACGAAGTAAACAATCTTCTCGACGAAGTGGAACAGCGCATTTTCGCCGTGGGCGAAGACCGCTTCAAAGGCCAGTTGCTTTCGATGAAGGACCAGGTGATGGAAGCAATCGAGGCGATCGAGAAACTCTACGAGCGCAAGGGTGGTATTACCGGCATCTCCAGCGGCTTCATCGAATTCGATCGGATGACCAGCGGCCTGCATCCTTCGGAAATGATCGTGATTGCGGCGCGCCCGAGCATGGGCAAGACAGCGCTCGCCATGAATATCGCCGAACATGTTGCGATTAATGAGAAACTTCCGGTCGGCGTCTTTAGCTTGGAGATGAGCAGCCAACAACTTGTGCAACGGCTGCTTTGTTCGCGAGCGCGTGTGAATCTGCAGAAAGTCCGCGACGGATTTCTCGGCGAGCGCGATTTCCCCAGTCTAACCGCGGCCGCTTCAAAACTGGCGGAAGCAAAGATTTTTATAGACGACAGCGCAAGCCTTACCATTCTCGAACTGCGCGCAAAGGCGCGCCGACTCAAAGCGCAACAAGACGTGCGACTCATCATTGTCGATTATTTGCAACTGTTGAGATCGACGTCGCGCCGAGCTCAGGACAATCGCCAGTTGGAAATCTCCGAAATTTCCGCAGGACTCAAAGGTTTGGCCAAGGAATTGAAAATTCCGATCATCGTAGTGGCGCAATTGAATCGACAGCCGGAACAACGCTCTGGTGGCAAGCCGCGCTTGAGCGATCTGCGCGAATCAGGCTCCATCGAACAGGACGCCGATCTGGTGGGATTACTTGTCAGGCCGGAGATTTACGAGGAGGACGAGGAAGCGCGCGCTGAAAAGTCCGGTGAAGCCGAATTGATCATCGCCAAGCAGCGCAACGGCCCGGTGGGCGAAATTCCGCTGACATTTCGGAAGGAATTTACACGCTTTGAAAATAGCGAGCGGAAGCAGAGCGAGCCGGATCAAGCGTTTTAAAAATCGTTCCTCCGGAATCGCTAAAGCGTTGAAGCGGTGCTAAAGGCCAACCCACTTTAACGATTCAACGCTTCAACAGCGCTTTCGCCGCATCAATCACGTGTTGTGCGTCGATCCCGCGCTCCTTCATCACTTCCGGACCGGGCGCACTCAAGCCGAATTGATGTAGCCCAACCACTTTCCCGTCGAGACCAACGTATTGATACCAAATCTCTGTCACCCCGGCTTCGATCGCGACCCGTTTCCGGCATTCGTTAGGCAGGACTTGTTCGCGGTATTCTTCCAGCTGACGGTTGAAACGCTCAAAGCACGGCAGAGAAACCACGCGCACGCTATCGCCTAACTGTTCCGCCGCTGCGAGCGCATGTTGCAATTCGCTTCCGCACGACATGATGATCAGATCGAGTTTCCCTTCCTCTTTCCTGGCAATGTAACCACCACGAAGCACTCCTTCGCGGCGTAATTTTACGTCGATATCGTTCAACATCGGGACTGTCTGTCGTGTAAGCGCGAGAAACGTGGGTCCATCGGTTCGCTGCATCGCCGCCACGAACGCGCCTGCGGTCTCTTCGGGATCGGCGGGTCGAATTACGTCAATGTTTGGAATCAAGCGGACCGAACTCACCGTCTCTACAGGTTCATGAGTGGGACCATCTTCACCGACGCCGATCGAGTCATGAGTGAAAATGTAAGTATTGGGAAGCTTCGCCAGCGCGGCCAGGCGAATGGCAGCGCGGCAATAATCAGTAAAAACCGTAAAGGTTGCACCCGATGCGCGGAATAGCCCGTGATAAGAGATGCCGTTAAGGATCGCGCACATTCCGTGTTCGCGAATACCGAATCGGATGTTGCGTCCACCAGGATTATCACGATTGAAATCGCCGCCGCCTTCGATGTAGTTCATTGTCGATCCGTACAGATCGGCGCTGCCGCTCATTAGTAACGGCATTGCTTGCGCAATCGGCTGCAATACCTCGCCGCCGGCTTTTCGCGTTGCCAGCTTCGCATCCTTGGGAAAGTCAGGAATCTTCGATAAAAGATCCGAGGGAACTTTTCGCTCGAGACCGTCATCGAGCATCTTCGCCTTGTCAGGATTTTTCTTGCGCCACGCGTTGTAAGTTTCCTCCCACTTGTCGTAATCGGAGAGCAGCTTCTTTTTGTGTTCGGCAAAATAGTCGTACACCTCTTGTGAGACGAAATAATGTTCATCCGGCAGCCCGAGGGCCTTGCGCGCTGCATCCACATATTTCGCGCCGGCCTCTCCATGCGCTTTGTATGTGCCTTCTACTTCCGGGACTCCTTTGCCGATGAGCGTGTGCGCGATGATGAATTGCGGTTTCCCATTATCGCGCCTCTTCGCCACATCAAACGCATCCAGAAACTGTTGCACGTCGTGACCGTCGATCTCCTGCACATCAAATCCGTATGCCTCCATACGTTTGCCAGTGTCTTCGCTCTGCGTTTCCTTCGCTGCGGCGTCGAGCGTGACGGCATTTGAATCGTAGATGAAAATTAAATTATCCAGGCCCCAATGGCCGGCCAGCGCGCATGCTTCGGAGGCGACGCCTTCCTGCATGTCGCCGTCGCTGCACAAACAGATCACATGCTGATCGAAAATCTTGTGCTCATCGGTATTGAAACGTGCCGCAGCCATTTTTGTCGCCACGGAAATGCCAACAGCGTTGCCCACTCCCTGACCGAGCGGGCCCGTTGTGCATTCGACGCCCGGCGTGTCGCCAAATTCAGGGTGCCCCGGCGTTTTGGAATGCAGTTGCCGGAATCGTTTGATTTCCGACATCGGCAAGTCGTAACCGCTCATGTGCAGCCATGCGTACAAGAACATGCTGCCGTGCCCGCCGGAGAGGACGAAGATATCGCGATTGATCCAGCGCGGTTTGTCCGGATTGTATTTTAGCGCATACCCATACAGCACGGCGCCCATCTCGGCGCAGCCGAGTGGAAGGCCGAGGTGACCAGATTTCGAAGCCTGCACAGCGTCCATGCACAAACCGCGTGCCTGGTCCGCCGCTTCAGAGAGAATTTTGATATTTAGACTCATGGAAAAGGAAGGAAGATTTTGAATTTCTGTTTAAAGATTAAAGACGTGAATCTCTATATGGCCGAACATTTGCGTTCGACAATGTATTTTCCACGGCTGAGCTATTGGACGCTGGTAAATCGGAAGATCGGAGGACTACTTCACCTGTGAAAACGCCATCACTGCTCCAAATTGTCGAGCGGCTCGAACGTCTCGCAGCCAGGTTGCCTTCCAAAATCCGAAAAGCTGTTCTCAGCGAGCTCACGCCACTGAAGCAATTATTTCTCCAGCAACGTCCACCGCGTTTTCTTTTTGCCGGCTCAGCGAAAGTGCCTGCGAGTAAAATCATCTCGGCACTTTTTGGTTCGGCTGAATTTGTCGCGCCGAATGCCGCTGCGCCGCTTTGCCGCTGGTTCGATGTCGGCTTTCCTGAGCAAGGAAAGATATCGGTTATTGATATCCGAGGGGTTGATTATTCCAGTGCCGTTCACGTCCGGGACGAACTGAAATATCGCGCTGCTGATATCATTTTTTTCATCCACGACGACCGATTCTCACACGAGCTGGAAAAACGCGAACTGGCTGACTTAAACAGCTATCTTAGCTGGAATGAGACATTGGAAGCAGATCGCAAGATAATCGAAATCATCGTTCCGGTTTTGGAGAAGAGCGTTGCGCGCGACCACAACGGCATCGGTGCGACGCGCGACGAATATGCAATCGGATCAAGTCTCGCGAGACGCGGCGTGTTTTTGGAAACGTTGAGGTTGGTTCCTGTGGATAACGATCAGACATTTGAACTGCCCTCTGCGGAAGCGCGGCGTCTCATGTCGACCCTTGCACGAGAGTTGCCGAATGAAACGCGGATGGAAATGATCCGGATCTCGCGAGATCGCGCGGCGCAGCGCGAAGTGGCGCAGCTTTTGATAAAATCAGCGACTGCAGTCTCTACTGCCATCGGCGCACAACCGATCCCGCTGGCAGATCTGCCGATCCTGACCAGCCTGCAACTGATGATGGTTTCCGGAATCATGTATGTAAGTGGGCGGGAGCGCAGCTTGCGTGCCGCCGCAGAATTTGCTGGCGCCCTTGGTGCAAATGTCGGAGCAGCAATGCTTCTGCGCGAAGGCGCGCGCGCGATCCTGAAATTCTTTCCGGGTTGGGGGAACGTCGTGTGCGGATTGGTTGCAGGCTCAGGAACATACGCGATCGGTCGCGCTGCGACTGCGTACTTTATCGAAGGCGTATCTCTGAAGGATGCGCGCCGCACGTATCTGGCGAACCGGAAAAGACGCCGGCGCGGAGCATTGGAAGAAGCTCAATGAGCAGGCTGGAATGCGTCTCGCTTACAGGCTGATCACACCAGCGATCTGCGTCGTATATCTACCGTGAATAACTTGTGAATAAAATTCGTAATTCCTGCATATTTTGTTCACACGGTTTTGTGAACAAAGAGACTAATTTCGCTGGGTTTGTCGCGCATTCGCCAACCTTCTTATGAAGCTCTCCGACATACGGGCGACGCTTCAAGAAATACACGTCTCGCCGGTCAAAACCCTTGGTCAAAATTTTCTGCACGATCAAAACCTTGCTCGATGGATTGTCGATCAAGCGCAGATTACTTCGGACGATTACGTGCTCGAAATCGGGCCCGGCTTGGGGGCGTTAACACAACTGCTTCTTGAAAAAGGCGTGCGCATCCTGGCGATCGAGAAAGATACCCGTCTTGCCAATTTTTTACGCGAGCGCTTCGCTCATGAGCGACTGGAAATACTAAACATCGACGCGCTTAAATTCGATGCGCGCATCTTGTTTGCTCGCCGAGGCGTGAAATTACTTGGCAATCTTCCGTATAACATCTCAAGCCCGCTGCTTTCGAAGTACCTTGCGCATCCAAGCCCTATCTCGCTGTGGTTGTTTACATTACAAAAGGAAATGGCAACGCGTCTTTCCGCAAAGCCGTCTAGGCGTGATTATGGTGCTCTGACATTGCGTATCCAGTTGCGCCATCACGTAAAATATCTGCGTACTGTTTCTGCAAATGTTTTCTTGCCGCGACCTGAAGTTGATTCCGCAGTGGTGCGAATCTTGCCGCGAGACCCGCAGGAATTGCCGCCGCACGACGAAGAGTTGCTCCTAGAATTGATTCGCCTCGGTTTTTCTCAGAGAAGAAAGCAACTAAGAAAGTTGCTTCGGGAGCGAGTCGATGACTGGGATACTCTCGCCCGTCACCTCAACATCGATCCCAAAACTCGAGCTGAAGAGCTCTCATTACTTCAATGGATCGGCCTGGTGAATTTCATCGCGCCGCCACCGTGCCCCGATATTGGCCTGACGAACAATGAGCGGTTCCCCGTCGTCGATAAAAACGATAGAATTCTGCGCGATGCAAGCCGTTCCGATGTGCATGGGAATAACTTGCGCCATCGCGCCGTTCACATCTTGATTTTCAACCCGACCGGCGAGGTTTATTTGCAGCAGCGCTCGCGCTGGAAAGACCGGCATCCCTTGAAATGGGACTCGAGCGCTGCTGGTCATGTAATCGTCGCGGAACGCTACGACGAAACAGCTCAACGCGAGTTGAAAGAAGAATTAGGCATAAGCGTTTCTCTTAAGAAGATTGCGAAGCTTTCTGCCTCGGAGCGTACCGACTATGAGTTTGTCTGGCTTTATCGAGGGGAAGTGGCCGGCAATCTATTTCCGAACCGGACAGAGATTGAAACTGGCGCGTTTTTTCCTGAGCAGGTCATCGATGGTTGGGTCGCGGCACGACCAGAAGACTTTGCGCCAGGATTCATCGAATGCTGGAAAGTCTATCGTAGGAAAAACTGCAGCAGTCGCAGCGCGCTTACTTAAATCCGACAAACTTTCTTCGCGGCAAACGGCGCAAAGCCGCTTGTTTGAATTTTCGCGCGGCTCGCTTCGCCTTCAGTTTGCCGCCATAGACACTATCGCTAAACATCTTGGTCACCATTTTATCTCCGCGAAGGAAATGGACCTGAAAACCATGCGTTTGTTTCTTCGCGCGCGCTTTTGTGTCGATGCGGCGAATGTTGGCCTCCGAGTCAGGGTTGGGACGTCTTCGCATAACGAAAGCTAACTGAACAATCTTAGCAATCAACGAGGCAAACTTGCGGCACCGCTGCGACCGAACATCTCCGGAGGAGGCAGATTCCAGGAAAGCCATTTCTCATCGTATTCGTTGGCTGGCAATAATGCATAGCAAGGATGCCGTTTCGCTCGCAGCCAGGTGATCAGCTTTACAAGATTTTCCTGTGCCATCGTAGTGCAGCCAGTGGTCGGCCGATTCACGCCGCGGCGGATATGAAAAAAAATCGCGCTCCCTGCGCCGGGCACTGGTGGATCGGAATTGTGGCGGATTTCGGTGAGCCAGTGATAAGCAAAATCACCGGAACGCATCTTTTCGTGCGTGTAATTATCCGGTGGATTCTTTGGATCAATCACAATGTGCCGATTGTAGTTAGGCGAACGCGGGTCATCGCTCCAAACGTCCGCCTCCGTCACTTGATGGTATGGGTAGTCGCCGCCGGGAGGCAGACGCGCCTCGTATCCAAAAACCTGGCCAATCTCGAAAACGCCTGCAGGCGCGCGACCATCGCGCTCCTTCTTTCGAAGACCGGGTTCATTTTTCCCCGCGAGCCCGGTCCCCCAGGCGAGCCCACTTTTGCCAAACAACACCGGAAACGGTCCAGCCACCGCTGTCCAATCCCCGCCGCGCGCACGTTCAAAGAGTCGCAGCTCGCCGCGCATTGAATTCCACGTGGGCGCGATAGCGACGATGAGCTGCGTACAATCGTCCGGGACGCCATCGGCATGCATATTAACGGAAGGTACTATCAGCAGGCAGACAGCGAGGAAGCGCGATATTGGCATAAGAAAGGAACGCATTTTCATAGCTTCGCCACTTGCTTTCACATCTGCGGTAAGAATTGTGGCGATTCTTTTCCAGGCGCTCTATGGTCAGTCTCGAGCGCAAATTCCTTATCGCTTGTGAAGACATCCCTGCTGTTCAGAGCAACGCTCGCCGTTCTGAGCGCGGTGATCGCTTCGATGTCGGCACAGACCCAACGCACAACTGTTCAAGTCAGTCTCGACGCGTCTGCATCGCCAGCTACGACCGCCTCGACTGCTGCAACAACTTCGCCACTCCCAACGGCGGGCAGAGCATCACCAACTCCACGCGCGACTGCCACCGCGAAGCCACACGCCACAGCGTCTCCAACAATACGTGGCGCGACGACCGCAGGTCCGTTAACGAGAGGGACGCCGAGCCCAAGCGGTAGACCGGAGGCAACGCCTACACCAAGTGGCGGTGCAGAGCTCGAGGGGGAATCGTCATCGTCTCCCACGACCCGGAAATCTCCACCTGAGGCAGCAAGTCCCAGTGAAAGAACGAGCACGACACCATCGCGGCCTCACAGGAAGCCAGAAAGGCGCGAAGCTAACACACCTCCAGAGGGACCCGAGAAGCAAGAATAACGAATTCAAGCTTCACTCTGAATTTTACCAGCAATCAGGTTGCGAGCACGAAGCTTCGACGCGTCTTAAATGTTGTAGTCGCCCCGCTGTGTCGAGGCGCTTTGGTGGTGTTGCCCCTCCGCAGCACGGCGGCATAGCGCCGTGGCTACAGTGATCGATGGGCAATCACTTAGCGGGTTTGGTTTTCTACTGCAGCTGTGTCTGCCGGAAGATATTTCACACCGATCAGCCATGCCACGCCGGAGAGGAGAATTATTCCGGACACAAACAGAAATGCCACACGCATGTTCGCATGGCCGCCAATGTATCCCAGCAGCCAGAACGCCTGCACGTCACCGAACGCGTGGATGACAAAGATGTTTGCCGCAAACGCCGTCGCGCGCACTGCAGGCAGCGATACGTTGGCCAGCGCCGTGTTTGAGGGACCTGTGTTCAGAAACAGGAAAAAGATGGCCACGAACATGGTGATCCACGCCGCTGGAAATGGAATGTAAAGGGTCGCAATGAAAAACGGACAGGAGATCAGCATTCCGATTCCCGAAACCCAGAAGTAGGAACCGGCAAAACGCGAACGCAACTTGTCGGCGATGACGCCTCCCAAGAGCGTCGATACCAAACCCGCGACAACGGTGATCAATCCGAAGATCGTCATGCCTACGTCTGGACTTTGATTCCTAAAGCGCAAATAAGCTGGTGCCCAAAAACCAAGGCCGCCCGTCACAAAAGTCATCAATGTCATCGCGATGCAGTTGATGAGATAGGAGCGTGTGCGGAACAAATTCAGGTAGTCACGCAGACTGCGGCGCGGTGCCTTTTGTACCAGATGATCCGCTGCGACGCGCGGATCGCGTTGCCAGAAGCAGAGCAGGCCAAGCAGCAAACCCGGCGGGGCAACTAAATAAAACGCCCAGCGCCAGCCGAGGTGAGCGCCGATCAATCCACCGATCACATAGCCGAGCGCGCTGCCCACTGGAATCGCCGCGCAAAAAATTGCCATGATGCGACCTCGCGTTTCGATTGGGAAAAGGTCCGACAAAATTGTCGGCGCCGCCGGCCCATAGCCGCCTTCGCCAATTCCAACGCACACGCGAGTTGCAAAGAGAATCGCGAATGTCGCGGCCAGACCGGAGGCACCACTGGCCAAGCTCCACAAGATCACAGCGGAACCGATAATAATCCACCGCGAGAATCGATCAGCGAGCAAACCGAGAATCGGGGCGCTGACCATGTAAGTGACGAAAAACGCGTCGCCGAGCAGACCAGTCTTCGTCATGGCGTTCACGTCGTTCGCTGCAAAAAAAGTTCCGCGAATGTCAGGCTCGAGCGCAGCCAGAATTTGCCGGTCGATGTAATTGAAAAGATTGATGGCCAGGAGCAGAAAGAGTGCGTTACGCGCGCCGCTCATCATTTTTTTCCCAACGGGTTGCATTGCAGTTGCCGATTGCAGTTTGCCAGGCGCCGATTGTAAATGATAAACGATACCTTCGATGTCCCGCACCGAACGCGCGCTCTATTCTTTTGGTCGTCCGCTGGTGCGTTTCTTCTATCGAGTGACTACGCTTGGGATGGAAAATCTCCCGCAGGGCGGCTTTCTACTTTTGCCCAACCACATCACATGGGTTGATGCCCTCATTCTTCAGCTTGGGTGCCCGCGCCCGATCCGCTATGTCATCGACCAGCAGTATTATCACAACGCGATTTTGCGCCCGATTCTGCGCGCGGTCGGTTGCATTGCAATCAACACGCGTCATTCGCATCCCGCAGTTCGGGCTGCTGCGGAAAAAATCGCAGCTGGCGAGATCGTGTGCGTTTTTCCTGAGGGACAGTTGGAACGCACGGGTGTCCTTTTGCGATTGCACCGCGGTTACGAATTGATGGCGCGGCATGCTAATGCGCAGGTCGTTCCGGTTTGGCTCGATCAACTCTGGGGCTCGATCTTCTCGTTCCAAGGCGGACGATTTTTCAGGAAATTTCCAAAGCGCATCCCGTACCCTGTGACGATCGCCTTTGGCAAACCGCTCAAAGCCGAGGCCGCCGACAATGCGACGGTCCGCGAGGAGTTGCTTAAGCTCGGTGAATTATGTTTCAGCCGCCGTCCATCATTAGATCGACACCTTGCCGAAGAATGTGTGCGCGGACTGAAGCGTAGACGATTCGCGACCGCGGTGATCGACGGGACCGATCATAGCCAGCTGAGCCGGGCAAAGTTGCTTGGCGCGGCAGCGGCCTTGAGTCGCTACCTTCGCAAAGAATTTTCCGACGAACGAATCGCCATCGTTTTGCCTGCCAGTAAAGCATCGATGCTGGCGAATCTGGCGGTCACGCTGGCGAACAAAGTTCCTGTGGATCTTAATTTCACAATGGGACGCGCGGCGAATGAATCTTGCTGCAGACGCGCCAACTTGCGGGTCGCAATTTCGGCGACGCAATTCATGGAGCGACTCAAGGATTTTCCGTGGCCGGAACATGTTTTGAAATTGGAGGAACTCATCCCGCGGTTGAAACGCCAGATCGTTTACTGGTGGATCGTGTCGATCCTGGTTCCGGCGCGCTTGCTCTTGCGCCTTTTGCAAGTTCCAAAAGAAGGCGGTCACAGGGAAGCAATCTTGCTGTTTACAAGCGGAACCACTGGAGAACCAAAGGGAGTTGTGGTTAGCCACCGCAACGTCGTCGGAAATGTCTCCCAGTTCCGGCAACTGCTGGACGCACGAGAGACCGACGCCATCCTGGCGTCACTCCCGTTCTTTCACACTTTCGGATCGACCGTCACACTCTGGTATCCGCTCATCGAAGGTGTGCGAATTGTGACGTATCCCAATCCGCTCGAAGCCGCAAAGAACGCAGAGTTGATCGAACGATACAAACTAACGTTCCTTCTGGCGACTCCCACTTTTCTGCGCATGTACCTGCGCAAAGCCGAGCCGCATCAGCTTCGCAGCTTGCGCCTCATTATCACCGGCGCCGAAAAGTTGCCGCTCGATCTTGCCAGCCATTTTGAAAAACGGTTCGACAAAAAAGTCTTCGAAGGCTACGGGCTCACTGAGACAGCGCCGGTGGTAAGCACGAATCTGCCTGATCCGAAACCGAAAAAGCCTGGAGAACACGTGCAACCATCCAGTCGTTTGGGATCGGTTGGTAGACTGGCGCCCGGCATCGCCGCGGAAATTCGCGAACCGGAAACGGACCAAAAACTTTCGCTGTACGAAACCGGGATGCTTTGGCTGCGCGGGCCAAACATCTTCGAAGGTTATCTGCATGATCCCAAGCAAACCACGGAAGTTCTTCACGATGGCTGGCTCAAAACAGGCGACATCGGCCGGTTCGACGAGGACGGATTTCTTTATATCGAAGGGCGCCTGTCGCGATTTTCGAAGATCGGCGGCGAAATGGTGCCGCACGAAACAATCGAGAGCAAAATTGTCGATCTCCTTGGTTTGTCTGGGAGAGACGAACGTCCACTGGCCGTCATGGGCGTGCAGGACGAAGCAAAAGGCGAAGCGCTAGTCCTGCTCAGCGCGGTAGATATCGATCTCGCCGAGTTGCGCAGCAAGCTTCACGAAGCGGGCATGCCGAACTTGTGGATTCCCAAACAGGTCCAGCGCGTTGAAGCAATCCCGGTGCTGGCGTCGGGCAAGCTCGATTTGAAAAAATGCCAGGGACTCGTAGCCGAAGGGTAGGGCGCGACCGCCGGGGCGCGCCGATTCTCAATATCAGCAACGACTAATCGCGTGCAATATTTGTTGTTAGCTTGGCTAAAAAACTTTTCACCAGCTCGTCAAAGCGATCCGGCTGATCAACGAACACCGCGTGCGCTGCGTCGTCGACTTTTTCGAAACGCGCGTGCGGAATCTGATTCGCGGCGGTTTGCTGGCGAGCCAGTTCATCCGATTTCGCCGAAGCAATAATCAAGGTTGGACAGTCAATCTTCTTCAGCGCCGATGTCCGATTCACGCCGAACATGTCGGCTACGAGCATGGCGACGCCAATGTCCGCCGGAGTTTTCATTCCAGTGCTGACCAGCTCTTCGATTGCGTCGTCACTCTGCGGTTTGCTGATAATTGCTCGCATCATGCCGCCCAAATATTCCCTCTGATGTGCTTGATAAATGGCGAACATCTTGAATTGCGCAGCCGTCTCCTGCGGCCGCGCGGCCATGCCGTCGGCGCCATCGGAAATGGCCGCATCTACGAGCACAATTCCCGCGACGTCTTTGGTTCCGTAACGCTCGACATAAGCGGCGATGTCCTGAACGCCTTGTGACCATCCAATAAGAACGGGTCGCCGGACACCGAGGCGTTCCAACAACGCGTGCAAATCCTGCGCGCGTGTTTCCGGCGTGTTGCCACTCGTCGTCTTCGTCGATTCACCTTGCGAACGCGGATCGAAGGCGATTACCCGATAGGTTTTTGCGAACATGTCGATTTGATGGCGCCAAATGTCAGCACCTGTGCTCCAGCCAGGAATGAAGACCAAAGTCGCTCCCGAATTGGACTGGCCGGCTTCGATCACCCGTACGGACACATCTTTGCCGACATTCACGTTTTGCTCGCGTAACTTGGAATCCGAATCCGCACGAGCGCAGATAGAGATGGCACCTGCCGTAATTCCACCTATGAGGAGGAGAATCAGTTGCGAGAAAAACTTCATCCGCAAAGTTATCTCTCGTGTAAATGGCAGGCAAACCGGAGCAGGGCTGCCGGTTTCAAATATCGTTTCTCGCGCAGATGATTAATAAAAGCTGCATCGTTACAGCGATAGCATTCCTGACCGTGTCGTCGCCGTTTGCATTCGCCATCGAGCCCGAGAACCAATCTGCAGATCGCACAGCTATTGAAGCACTCACTCGAAAGTTCCTGCGCGCATTCGAGGATCTCGATATCCAGCAGTTCGTCGCCTGTTTCGCTGATGACGCGAGCGTCTTTTTTCCGGTCCCTGAGCCGCGAGAACGCGTTAATGGCAAACACGCAATTCAGCAACGTTTTGAGCGTGTCTTTGCGTCAATCCGCAGTACCGCGAAGTCGGGACCGCCATTTTATCATCTCACGCCCGAGGAGCTTTCGATTCAACTGATGCCCGGGCAAACTGCCGTTGTATCGTTCCACCTCCGGAATCAAGAACGCATCGCGCGCCGAACTCTTGTGCTGGTCAATACGAACGGGCAATGGCTTATCCTCCATCTGCACACTTCTAATGTTCCGGTCGCCGCGAAATCTGATCGCTGACGCCTACACCTCTCAGAGAAATAACCAATGAGAGGTATGCTCGGTTCGAGAAATCACGGGCGAACGGCCGGATCTTCTTCCTTCAATCGCCAGGGTGAAATTCTGCCAAAAAGATCGCGCGTCGCACCCGCAATATCCTCGGCTTTCGAGACACCGCTGTCGATAAGCGCGCGCCCGGTGCTCGCCCAGATCTTCTTCACGACGAGCGCGCCGTTTTCGCGCACGATCCGACCAAGATGTTGAACAGCTGCAGCTGTAGCGGATTTACGGATAAGTTCGGCCGGACATCGCGAAGTAAGTTCGCAGTAACGCCGTGCGATTTCGCCTACGCGCAGTGTGAGGAACGCGTTCGCAGCACCATTGGAGACACATTTCACCAGGAGAGCCGAGATGCCGCTCAAGCCTGGGATTCCACCTTTGAGCGCCGGCACGACAGAAACCGCGAGCGGCGCGACCATTTCTCCAAGGTCAAGCGACTCAAGCCCGCTGGCGATAAAAGCTGTCCCGGCGACATTCGCATACAGTCGCGTCAATTCTCGAGGAGAGGGACGCTGGACGTAAATCCGGGCAATACGTCCGACCATTTGAATTTGAGTAAACAGGACGATTAGCCCATCCAGCCGGCCATTTTGCATTAAAGCGGTGCTAAGAAACACTGTGCTTGCTGTCCTGCGGACGACTGAATCCGCTTGGACTGAAAGATGCCCAATCGCCTTTTCGATTTCTTCCGTCGTGACGAGCGGCAGATCGCGTGTCCGAGGATTTGCGGCGAGTCGGATACGAAGAGCCTGCAAGTAGGCGTCATGCTTCGGACCGGAATCCTCCTCCGGTGGGACAAGCGCAGCGGGAAGCCTTGCGTATGCAATCGCACAATAGAGCGCGAAAAATCCAGCAGCCGGGCAAACAGCCCAGAATACGACCGTGCCAGCGATCGGATTGATTCTGTCTGCCAGCGAGATCAAGCTGGTTGCACCTGCGACAATTAGCGAGACCAGGCAGACAGTTATCATCACAGCGAGGACAATGATCATTTTCCTCGCACCGGAATTCTGAGCAGCGGCGGCTTTCACTCGTTATGACTACTTTGCACTCAGCGCAGCGGGCTTCAATCGAAAGCTGAATGAGCGCCGCGCATGTCTAAGACCACGTTTTGACATCTCGCGGCTCCGTTTTCCCCGGAGCGATGTAGAGGCGGCTATGTCAGACGCGGAGCAGATAACGCAATTTCGGATTAGCGCCTCGCACAATCGCACGCGAAGCTGCGCCAAGGAAATGCATAAGCGCATAACTCTGACGTTAAGTCTTGCGACGGTGTCACTCCTCTTTTCTCATTCTCTACGCGCCCACGAAAAGCCAATGATGAAGGCGGTCGTCGCGCACGAGTATGGTGCGCCTGAGGTCTTAAAATTTGAAGAGGTCCCGCGACAGGAGCCAAACGAAGATGAAGCTCTTGTGCGGGTGATCGCGAGCGTTAATCCAGCCGACCCGCTCACGCTCAGCGGCAAATATGCGCGGGAATTCGGCACCCACTTGCCACTGATTCCGGGTTACGACATCGCCGGCGTAGTCGAGAAGACGGGCGCAAACGTCGCGAAGCTCAAGGTGGGCGATGCAGTTTACGGTTACCCAACTTTTGGAGGTGGCTGGGCCGAGTACATCACCGTCAAGGAGTGGGAAGTTGCAGCAAAGCCCAAGTCTCTCAACTTTGTGGAATCCGCTGCGGCGCCGATGGGCGCCTTGACCTCGTGGCAGGCGCTCGTCGATGTGGCGAAACTACAGCCAGGGCAAACCGTTCTCATTCACGGCGGCTCGGGCGGCGTCGGTAGTTTCGCGATCCAGATTGCAAAAGCGCGCGGAGCACGCGTCATAGCGACTGCGTCCACGGCAAACCAGGATCTTCTCAAGCAACTCGGCGCAGACGTGGCAGTGGACTATACAAAGACGAAATTTGAAGACGTTGCCAAAGATGTGGACGCGGTGCTCGATCTTGTCGGCAAGGAAACGCTGGCGCGTTCCTACGGTGTGGTGAAGAAAGGCGGCATCGTCATGTCGCTGGTCGCGCGCCCCGACCCCGCTGAAATCAAGAAGCGTGGCATTCGCGGGGCGGGTATCTCGGTTCATCCCGATGCCGAAGACCTGGCAGAGATCGCGCAACTGATCGACGCTGGAAAGATCAAACCAATCGTGACGCAGGTTCTGCCGCTGAGTGAAGCGATCGCAGCCCAACAACAGTCTGCGACCCATCATACGCGGGGAAAAGTTGTACTCCGGATCGCAGACGAGCCGAAAAGTTGACGCCACACGCGCGCGTTTGAAGTTGGTCCGTCATGAAAAATATTTTCCTGGCAATTTCTTCCGCCGGTCCGAATCGTGATTTCTCCAAGGGCACACGCGAGCAACTCTTTTGGGACGAGCACGCGAAGTTCATCGATAAACTCGTTGACGACGGTTTTATTTTGATGGGCGGCCCTTTGGTCGATGAAGGCGGCTCTCTATTGATCTTTAGTGCTGAGGATGAAAACGAAGTGCGAGAGAAATTGAAAAACGACCCGTGGGCTGAGCACGGCATTCTGAAACTGGAGAGCGTAAAGCGCTGGCAAATCTTTATCGATGTAAGGAAGTAGATTCTCGAGCTTACTGACTCAGCGACTGCTCCTGACTTCCGACCTGTATCGGCGACGCTTACCAGTCACCGCAGGGAGCAAATGCGATTCGATAACGATGATCGTTATTCTGAACGCGCGGGCTGGTACCGCCGCCAAGTCCGGCAATCTGCAATCGAGGATCGCGGAATTGTTCTGCGCGGCTGGCCTGACTGCTGAAATTATTTCGGTGGCCGGGAAGGACATGAGTGCCGCCGCCAAACAGGCTGTGGCTGGAAATCAGGAAACGATCGTGGCCGGTGGAGGCGACGGAACCATCAACACTGTTGCGGGCGAAGTGGCCGGCACGGAAAGAGTCTTGGGCGTCTTGCCGTTGGGTACGCTCAATCACTTTGCCAAGGACCTGCACCTGCCGCTTGATCTCGAAGGCGAAGTTCGGACGATCGTCGAACGCAATGTCGCTACCGTCGATGTGGGCGAAGTGAACGGGCGCGCCTTCGTCAATGACTCAAGCCTGGAAAAACGTCCGTAACCGCGCCGCGGGTCTGGCTTGTATAGTGGGCGCCTGCTTCTGGATCCTGCTTATCGGGTTCACCCGGATTTATCTGGGAGCCCATTACTGACCGACGTTCTCGGCGCGCTGGCGGCCGGTCTCTTCTGGCTGGTCTTCTGCTGGACAGCATTCGAAACCTTGCGCTGGCGACGGGGCCCAGCCCGATGTCCCAACTTCTAACTTCCTGTTCTCGAGCAATTATAACGCGCCGTGGCGAACTTTTTCATCGATCGCCAGGTAATCGTTGCGTGGCGGACTGAACGTATCGAGCACGCGCGTCGACAATATCGTTTCCACGCCATGCGGAATATTACTCGCGAGATAGAACGATTCGCCGGTTGAAAGCTCGTGCGGCACACCATCCACGATGAGTCGCATTTGTCCTTCGAGAATGTGAACGATCTGCTCCTGCGGATGCGAGTGCGGGGGCATATTGCTCCCCGCCGCCAGCGTCGCCATCATCTGATACATCGTCTTTCCATGGGCTACCGTTCGGCGGGTGATGCCAGGGCAAATTTGTATTGTGGGACTTTCTAGTTTCATCTTCAGAATCTGATGCGGGAAACTAGGTCACGCGAACATTTCCTTCCTCGTTTCGCACTTGTGACTTGCCACGTGTCATTGCCCGGTCGCGCCGGAGCTTTACGCGAAGGCGGATCACTGGCAGAATCCGGTGATGAAAATATTTACGCCATTAATCACAATTCTGTTCGCGGCACTGATCGCGACTCCCTCGTTTGCGCAAACAACCTCCCCTTCGCCCGCGAGCGCATCCAGCTCGAGTGCGGCTCAACCAGCGGCTTCAGGCGGCCAGCCGAATCAGCAGGAGATGATGAAACAGATGATGGAGTTGTCGAAACTCAACGAGAACCACAAACTTCTCTCCGGCCTCGATGGCAATTGGAATTACACCATCAAGTTCTGGATGAATCCCGACCCGAACGCCAAGCCGGAAGAATCAAAGGGCACTGCCGTCAGAAAATCGATCATGGACGGCCGTTTCTCCATCATGGATGTGACTGGCAAGATGGAAATGCCCGGACCCGACGGTAAGAAAAAAGAGATGACGTTCAAAGGGCATGGAATCGACGGCTACGATAATGTGAAAAAGAAATTCGTGGGCAGCTGGGTCGATAACATGGGTACCGGCATCATGTTCTCCGAAGGCACTTACGATCCCGCGACCAAAACCTTCACCTACACTAGCGAGTTCGAAGCCATCCCCGGCATGAAGCAACAGATCCGCGAAGTCATCAAGGTCCCCGACAACAATCATATGATGCTTGAATGGTACGAAAACCAGGGCGGTCAGGAAAAGAAGACGATGGAGATCAACTACACCCGCGCAGGCAAGAAATGAGCGCGATACGAGATCTGCGCCTAGACAGAAGCCGGTAATGATCTTGCTACGCGTCGCAAATCGTCGAGCAGGATCTCCATGTCGCGCAAAGTCGTCCGATAGTTAAGCACGCAACCGCGTAGGGCGAAGCGACCACCGAGCGTGGTATTGGAGAGATATGAGCTGCCGTCTCGTTGCAGGGCGATCAGCAGGCGTTCGTTGAAGTCATCGATTACCTGAGGCGATTCGCCTTTGAGATGCGCCGGCACGTGACGAAAACAGAAGATCGACAGCTCGATCCGCGCGGCCATCTCGAAGTCGCCGCTGGCGCGGACCTTCGATTCGAAGTACCGCGCACAGGCAAGATTGCTTTCAATCGCCTCGCCCAGGGAATCGAGGCCGACTCCTTTTAACAACATCCATACTTTCAGAGCCCGAAACCGCCGCGACAACTCCGGCCCGTAATCCCAAAATGCAAACGCCTCGTCTGCTTCCTCACCAATAATGCGAGTGTATTCGGCTTCGTGGGCAAACACGGCCCGCGTGATTTCTGGCGCGCGATAAATCACGCAGCCAACGTCCACCGGGAGATAAAGCCATTTGTGAGGATCAAGCGCGATCGAATCCGCCCGCTCAAGCCCCGCGAACAAGCCACGCGCGGATTTCGCGAGGACGGCGAAGGCACCATAACTTCCATCCACATGCATCCAAAGTTGGAAGCGGTTTGCAATCTCGCGAATCTCCACTAATGGGTCGACCGCGCCAGTGTTCACAGTTCCCGCATTAGCAACCACGCAGAATGGAACATAGCCCGCCTCCAGGTCAGCGGTGATTTTTGCAACAAGATCGTCCACTCGAATTTTGAAGCGCTCGTCGACAGCGACGATGCGTACATTCTCACGGCCAATTCCCAAAAGCGCTGCTGCCTTTGCGATAGAAAAATGCGTCTCGCTTGACGCATAGATGCGCAAGCGATCTGAGGGGTGATCTTTGGCCTGCCGCGCCGCGGCGATCGCAGCGAGATTGGCCATCGACCCACCGCTGACAAAGAGTCCACCCGCTTCAGCATTGAATCCAAGAATTTGCCGGATCCAATCGATCGTTAGGCGCTCGAGTTCCACGGGCGCCGGCGCGGAACGCCAGACTGTGAGATTCGCGTTTAAGGTCGAGGCGAGCAGGTCGGCGAACGCTGCGAGGGCAGTCCCAGGCGATTGCACGTAGCCAAACATGCGCGGATGCGCGTTCTGCCGGCTAAACGGGACGATGGTCTCACGAAAAGCTTTCAGCAGACCGTCGAAATCGATTCCTTCGGTTGGAAGCACAGGGTCGAAGCGGTCGCGAATCTCGCGTGAAGACATGTGACGATAAACTCTGCGATCGCGGAGATCGCCGAGATAATCGGTCATAAGTTGGATGACCGAACCTCCCCAATCGCGTATTTCGTCGGCAGAAGGATCAAGCATTTCCAAGTAGTATGCGCCGCGCCAATGGCATTGTCATCGCAACACGAACTTCATACTTCTTAATTCTTCCTTCTGCATTGTCTCGTCACTGCCCTTTCAGTCCGATGAAACGACGAACCGATTGCCCTCGCTGTCCTTGAACATCGCATAGGTGCCCCAGAGTTGTTTTTGCGGTGGGCCTTCAAATTCCACGCCGCGCTTCTTCAGCTGGTCATACGTCTTGTGGATGTCATCGCACGTATACGACATGTTCATGAATGAGCCGATTCGCTTTTCGTCGCCTTCAGGCGTGAACAAGACTACTCGTGTCTCGGCTTTCGGAATTCGCAATTCGATCCAGCGCTGTTTCTCATCGAAGGGCTGATCGGTGATAATCGTGAACCCCAGTTTATCCGTGTAAAAATCCAGGGCGCGGTTCTGATCGGCCACCGGAATACTGACGAATTTGATTTGCTTGATCATGATGCAGCGAACGTAATTCGGCCGCTGCGTTTGCGTCCAGATGCAACGTACGCTTGAGACAAGAAAGTGCTGTCCATTTATCGGTATAGTTGATAAACGAACGCATGCCGCGCTTCCGCGAAACAATCCCAGTTGACGATTACGTTCTCGATGTCCTGATGCGTGATCTGATCGGGCACGACCAGCAACCAGCCGCTTATCTGATTTATTTGTATCTTTACGGCCAGGCCGCGCGAAAGAAATGGAAACCGATCGTCGCGAGCGTACGAACGCTTTCCGACGCGACCGGCCTTTCCAAAAGCGCGATCCAAACCGCCCTCGCAAACCTGCGCCGCCGCGAATTGATCGTCACTACCCGCGACCACGCCACCGCCACTTCGCGTCATCGCGTGCTCCGTCACTGGCGCAAATAATTAATCGAAAGATTTGGCCGGAATAGGCGAACTATCATTGATGACCTGTCGATCGTGCCGCATTCCCGACTCTGAAACCATATTGCCACTCCCGCTCGGAGTTGACCCGCGCTTTACCGACCGCGAACGCCAACCGGGTCTCGATCTTCTGCGCGCGCTCGCCATTATCGTGGTCGTCATTTATCACGCTGCGCTTTTCGGATTCAAACTTCCCAGCCGAATCGATCGTTTTGGCTGGATCGGTGTCGATCTTTTCTTCGTCCTCAGCGGTTACCTGATCGGCGGGCAATTGCTCGCGCCCCTCGCACGCGGCAATGAAATTAGTCTTGGCCGGTTTTTCGCGCGGCGCGTATTGCGCATCATGCCGGCGTATTTCGTCGTTCTCGCGGTTTACTTTTTGTTGCCGTCATGGCGCGAGTATCCAGACATGTCCCAGCCGCTGTGGAAATTTCTCCTCTCCGTCCAAAATATTGCCCTCCACGGCGGCACCGCATTCTCGCACGCATGGTCGCTCGCGGTGGAAGACCAATTTTACCTGGGGCTTCCCTCCATTCTGATTTTGGTCAGTCGCTGGCCGCGGGCGGCCATTATTACTCCTTGCCTGATTGTGCTAGGTGGAATTCTGCTTCGCACATTTCTCGCCTATCAAAATCTCACCGAGACCGGCGTTTCCTTCCGCGGTTTCCAAGCGTGGATCTATTATCCGACCTGGACCCGCCTCGACCCACTCGTGTTCGGTGTTGCTTTGGCGGCGATCGAAAAATTCCGTCCGCAATGGTGGCAACGACTCACCAACTGCGCGATCTGGCTTTGGGTGCCGGCGCTCGTGCTCATTGTTTGCGGCTTATGGTTGGGCGAAGGCGACTATCTCACCGTCACTGCATGCGTTTGGCAATTCCCGCTCATCGCGCTTGGCATGGCGGCGCTTCTGATTTGCGCAGTGAGTCCACGATTATTTTTTCGTCGGGTTGCAATTCCTGGAGCAGCCTTTATCGCCACTATCGCATACAGCGCGTACTTAATTCAGAAACTCGTTATCCACTTCGCGGGTCGGTTCTGCGACAGTTACAACATCGCGCTGACATCGGCGCCTGCTCTTCTAGGGGTCGAGATTGCTGTCTATGCCGCCGCAGCAATTTTGTTTCTCACAGTAGAACGCCCATTTCTACAGCTCCGCAAACGATTGGCTCCGTGGAAGTATGGCATGAGTCGCTAATTGATGAATTTGCCCAGACTGGATCGTTTCGGGACAGGGCACTACTTCGTTACAAACGGCGGCGGCGCCATTCGCTCAACGCAGCTTACATCGAGATTTTTTGCGTCGCCTTTGTCGAGAAATTCGATCGCGATCCGATCGATACAACCAGGATCCTTTAGGCCATCAACACCGTGCCCAGCCTGGGCAATAATGATATGTGTGCTGTTCCGCAAAAGTTTGGCGACCTCTTCGCCGTACTTTGGCGGCGTGACCGGATCCATGTTGCCGGAAAAAATTAGCACCGGCGCGTTTGAAGATACCGGCTTGAGAAAATCGGTTGGAATCTTACCGCGTGGCCACATCCCGCAGGCGCGTGTTTGCTGGAACACGCGATAGTTCCCGAACGGATTATCCGCGTTCAGCTTCGCAGCTTCCTCCTGATTAATGAATGGAACGTCTTCGGCGCACGTGACCGACAAATACATTCCGTCCGCTACGAAATCGGGGATCGATGGCCCGATCGCTTGCTGGAGGAACGGCGCAAAATCCCCACTAGCCGCATGATGAACAATCATGGGAATCCGCGCCGCTTTGTCGCGTCCGTACATCCAGGTCCTGATCTTCTCCGCAAACACACCGCGCTGAATTTCGACTGTCGCCGGCGCGGCCTTGTCGGCCGAAGAATATTCGACGCGCGCAGGCTGTTTCTCCAACTGCGCCAGCGCGTTCTTCCAGTCATTGCGGATTTGCGGGAAAGCGGCGTGACACGCAGCGTCTCGTTCGCATTCACCCAACAACAAATCCATTGCACGCGCTGCGGACTCGGAATGGTGTAACGGCATTTTCAAATCAGTCGGCGCGACGGCCAGCAGGATCGCGCTGCGCACGTGCTCCGGATGCTGCCGCATGTAAACGAGCGCCGCCTGCGTTCCATACGACGCCCCAAAAAGATTGATTCTGTCATAACCGAGCCACGCTCGCACTTCATCCAGATCATTCATCGCGATGGACGTTGTGTATTTCGTCAGGTCCGCGCGCTGCTCGAGCGTGTGACGCAATTGTCTGACGTAATCGATTGGAAACATCTCGCTCAGGTAATACTGCGCTGTTTTCTCTCGCGGAATTGAAAGGCGGTTTGATTGCCCGGTGCCGCGCTGATCGACGCAGACCACATCGTGCCGGCGTCGATAATCTTTGCCCGCTCCGGCGTAGAATTCCGCTCGCTCAGCGGACGATGCGCCCGGACCGCCCGCCAGATCGAACACCGGCTCCGCTTTCGTCTTCTGATCGAACGCCGGCAGGACGACGAGGTTTAGATCGATCGTTCGACCGGTGCGCGTTTCGCGGTTTTCAAAAACCGTCAGTTTACCGCAAAACAATTCCTCGTTGATTCCGGCTAACCGACACGCCTTCAACTTTGACAAACCGCCCGGCAGGCGACGTTTGGCGCAGCCGCCGGCATCGAGCAGGAACAAGACGGCGGCGGTCGTCATCAGCAAGATGGAACAAACGCAGCGGAGTCCGCGCACGCACGATCCTAGAGCGTGCATGAGGTCGCGCAAATCCAACGCTGCGTCGGTAAACGCGCTGTAGTAGCAGGCGTGTCGCCTGCGAATTCGTCATAGCCCGGCCGCTAACGCGCGATGTCCGGCATCGCGAACCCGATCGTTTTCAATTCCGCAGCAAGCAACTTTGCCTGCTCTTGCGTAAGCTCGACCACAGGCGGGCGCACTCGGGTCCACTCCGGATCGTTCCTGTAGATCGCAATCGCCTGCTTTAACGCTGCGATCATGGACGGAAATTTCCTGCTACTGAACACCTCACGCACGACATTTAACCGCGCCTGGAGAGCTTCTTGTTCCGCCGTAGCCTCGTGCGAAGGCGGATGCTGCGTCCGCTGTCTCGGCGAATCCAATTTGGCGTACAGCTTGTGAATCGCCGCCGGATTCACATTGGCCGTCGCGGAAATGGTGCCCACACCGCCATCGCGCATATTGGCCAGCAAGAACGACTCGCTGCCGACAAACACGTCGAAACCATTTTGGGCAAACGCGTTGAGAAAAGTTTTGGTGTTGTTCCAATCGCCCGAGCTGTCTTTCATCCCGGCGATCGCGTTTGGATAAGCTTTCAGGAGGCGCTCGACCAATTTTGGTGTGATACCGACGATCGCCACCGGTGGAATATGGTAGAGGTAAATTTTCAGACGGGTCTCGCCGACGCGTTGCACCACTTCGCTGAAGTAACGGTAGAGACCTTCTTCGCTGACGTCCTTGTAATAAAACGCCGGCAGCATCAGCACACCGGCGCAACCGTGTTTTACCGCATGCGCCGTAAGTTTCACTGTCTCGGTGATCGAGCAGCAACCGGTGCCCGGCATCATGCGGGACGGATCGATGCCGGCCGCGACCAGGACGTCGAGCAACGTCGATCGCTCTTCGGCTGCCATCGAGTTCGCCTCGCTATTGGTGCCAAACACAGCCAGCCCGCAGCTCTGCGAAAGTAACCATTGGCAATGCCTGATGAATCGTTCGCGGTCAGGCGAAAGATCGGCCTTGAACGGGGTTACGACGGGCGCCAGTACGCCGCGGATGCGTTGACCGAAAATCCTGGTTTCCAGCATCGCCAAAAGAAAGCCGAAAAATACGGTCCTGGATAGTTGAGAGTTAAGTTGAGACATCCAGGCCGCAGTCATCACCAGCGTCTACAGCTCAGCACTGATGAGTTGCGTCGGTCGTTGCCGATGATCGTTTTCCGAGTTACACGGTCTCGGTGCGTCGTCGTAAGCGGACACAGCTGCGTTTATCCGAGCCCGAGTTCCATCATAATGTTTACGTCATTCTACTCTCCAAAGCTGCGCTGAAGGATTTGTCGATCTTGCGGCATAATCCGGCACGCGATCCATCCAAACCGGCGGTGTACGTTGGAATGACGGGATTGCCGGTGAATCACCGATTTGAAAATCACAAGAACGGGTACAAATCGGCCCGACTGGTCAGGAAATATGGTGTTCGATTGTTGCCGGAGCTGTTCGAGCATCTGAACCCGATGCCGTACGAGCACGCCGTTCAAATGGAAAAAGACCTGGCCGACGACTTGCGCGCTCAAGGCTATGCCGTTTGCGGCGGAACTTGAGGAAATTACGAGTCGGGCGTCGTGGTTATTTGGCGACCACGAGTTTTCGAACCAGCGCCGTCAATTCTTTCAAACTGCCCAGGACGTAGTCGGCTTTTTTCTCGTACTCGTCAGAATCGACAAAACGCCGGTCGGGGATCGCAACGACGCGCATGTTCGCCGCCTTGGCCGCGGCGACGCCGGGAAGCGCGTCCTCAACCACAAGGCATGCGTCAGCATGGATTCCAAGTTTGTCCGCTGCGCGCAGATAGATGTCGGGAGCGGGTTTGCCGCGTTCAACTTCTTCGCCAGTAACAATGACCTCGAAGAATCCGGTCAGTTGATGTCGATCCAAGAATGGTCGCGCCGACGGGCCGACCGAGCTTGTGGCGACGCCGAGGCGCAGTTTCATCTGCCGCAGTTCTTGCAACACTTCTTGGACCTTCGGAAACAGGCCGACCCGATTGGCAAAGAAATCCGTCGCGATCTCACCGCGACGCCGCATCATTTCCTCAGCGGGCACGGAGAGGCCAAATGCTTTCTTGTAAAACTCGACCGCGAGCCGATAGCTCACCCCGACTACGTTCTGATGGTATTCACCGCGATAGGTGGCGCTGTACTCGGCGAGTAATTTCGCGTCGATCTGGTTCCACCACGGCTCGGAGTCGGCGAGCACACCGTCGAGATCGAAGATTACAGCGCGTATCTGCGAGTTGACAGCTGTTCCGCTTCCGCTAGGGCTACGGCTCGACAGAGGAGTTGAGGGTTTTGCTTGTATGACACACAATAAGGTTATGGATACGGTATTGCCATTGGATCGGATGACGGTCGAAGAGAAGCTTAGGGCAATTGAAGTGCTTTGGGACGATTTGTGCCGGAATGAAAAACAGGTTCCGGTCACCGATTGGCAAAAGCAGCTGCTTGACGAGCGAGAGCAACAGATCCAAACGGGCGAAGCGAAATTCTCGGATTGGGACGCAGCAGAGAAGCGAATCCGTGAGCGGACCTCGTGACGGTCGAGATTCTCGACAAGGCCGAGGACGATCTCGTTCATGGATTTCAGTTCTATGAGACGCAACAGGCTGGGCTCGGTTCGTATTTTCTCGAGAGTCTATTTGCCGACATGGAATCGCTGCCGGTTCACGGCGGCGTTCATCGCCTTGTTTATCGCAATTATCATCGCGCCTTAGCGAAACGATTCCCGTTTGCGATCTTCTACACGGTTTCGCGCGACACCGTGTTCGTTCATGCGGTTGTTGATTGCCGACGCAAACCGGCGTGGATCGCCAAACATTTGAAGTAACACTTGTCCTATGCCTACCGCTTGGCGCTTGATCGCAATCTTCTTCGTCGTTTTGGAGCTCTGGCAGGCGCACGTACGCGCCGGAGAGTTCGATTCGATCTTGCACTGGCGGAATATCGGACCGTACCGCGGCGGGCGGACGCGCGCGATCGCAGGAGTTCCATCGCAGGCGAATGTTTTCTACATGGCGCCGGTGGACGGCGGCGTTTTTAAATCGACCGATTACGGTCGAACGTGGCAGCCGATTTTCGATGATCAGCCGACGGCGTCGATCGGCGCGATTGCGGTCGCGCCTTCAAATCCGAACATCGTTTACGTCGGCAGCGGTGAAGGATTGCATCGGCCGGATCTTTCAGTCGGCGACGGCATTTATAAATCGAGCGATGCCGGCAAGACGTGGACGCATCTCGGATTACGCGACGGTCAGCAGATCGCGCAGTTGGTGGTCGATCCAAAAAATCCGGACCGCATTTTTGTTGCCGTAGCCGGTCACCCGTACGGGCCTAACGGAGAACGCGGCGTTTATCGATCGCTCGATGGCGGAAAAACGTTCGAAAAAGTTCTTTATCGCGACGAGAACGTCGGCGCGAGCGATGTGCAGATCGATCCAGGTAATCCGCAGGTTGTTTACGCGGCCCTATGGGAATCACGCGAAGGACCGTGGGAAAATGGAATATTCAACGGAGACGGCGGCGGCATTTTTAAATCCACCGACGGCGGCAAGACATGGCGACAGTTAAGCAAAGGCCTGCCGGGCAACATCGTCCAGGCGAACATCGCGATCGCGCCGAGCTCGCCGGAAACATTGTTTGCCGCGGTCCGGACAAAGACGATCGCGAAACTTTATCGCTCGGACGACGGTGGCGAAACCTGGAGTGGGACAACTGATGATCCTCGGCCGGGACTTGGAATCGGCGGTGGCGATCTCCCCGTGGTGCGATTTGATCCGAAGAATTCGCAGATCGTTTACTCGGCAAGCGTGGTTTGTTGGAAATCGACGGACGGCGGCAAAACGTGGGACGGCTGGCGCGGCGCACCCGGCGGCGACGATTATCAAAACGTTTGGATCAACCCGAACAATCCCGACATCATTCTTCTCGGTTCGGACCAGGGCGCGATCGTCACTGTGAAAGGCGGCAAGAGCTGGAGCTCATGGTATAACCAGTCGACTGCGCAGTTGTATCACGTTAGCGCCGACAACACGTTTCCGTACCGGCTTTACAGCGGACAACAGGAAAGCGGTTCGGTCGGAATCAAGAGCCGCGGCGATGAAGGCGAGATCACTTTCCGCGATTGGAAGCCGGTCGCGGCCGAGGAATATGGTTACGTCGTTGCCGATCCGCTCGATCCAGACATTATCATTGGCGGTAAGCTGACGCGATTCGATCGCCGCACCCGTCAGGCGCAAAATATACTTCCAGTGCCGGTGCAAACAGAAGACTTCCGGATGTTGCGTACCGAGCCGATTGTCTTTTCGCCGCTCGATCCGCATTTGCTCTTCTTCGCTGGAAACACGCTTTGGAAAACACGCGATCGTGGCGACCACTGGGAAAAGATCAGTCCGGATTTGTCGCGGCCGAATTACCAGCTGCCGGCGAGCATAGGGAAATACAAAGAGGATGCAACAAAGCAGGCCAATCGGCGCGGCGTGATTTATACCGTTGCGCCGTCACCGCTCGACGCGAACCGGATCTGGTGCGGGACCGACGACGGTTTGATTCATCTCACGACCGATGCTGGAAAAACCTGGGCCAACGTGACGCCTGCAGGCATTTCGGCGTGGCAGAAAATTTCGCTGATCGAAGCCGGACATTTCGATTCGAACACCGCTTACGCAGCTGTAAACACGATGCGGATCGACGATCTGCGACCGCACATTTTTGCGACACACGACGGCGGAAAAACGTGGACAGAGATTGCGAACGGAATACCGGCCGGCCAAATCGTCAACGCAGTTCGCGAAGGTCCGGAACGTAAGGGCCTCCTGTTCGCCGGAGCCGAAAAAGGCGTTTACGTCTCGTTCGATGACGGCGCCAACTGGGAATCGTTGCGATTGAATCTGCCAGCGAGTTCCGTGCGCGATCTTATTATTAAAAACGACGATCTCGTCGTGGCGACCCATGGTCGCGGGTTCTGGATTCTCGACAACATCACGCCACTGCGGCAACTTCCATTTGTATCCGGGGTCGTTGACCCCGGTACGCCTGCCACAACAAAAACAGCCGCGGTCAGTGCCCGCGGCTACAGTGAGGATCTGCTGTTTAAACCGCAAACTGCTTTGCGTGTTCGCGCGAACCTGAACACGGACACGCCATTGCCGCCGGACGAGCCGGCCGGCGAAAATCCACCAGATGGCGCGACGATCGATTATTTTCTTTCGAAAGATGCGGGTGGCCCCGTAACAATCGAGATCAAAGCCGCCAAAGGCCAGTCAGTTCGAAAATATTCCAGCGCGGATGTGCCGGTCGAGGCCAATCCAAAGCGGCTCAAAATTCCGAGCTACTGGATTCGACCGCTCCAATCGCTTTCTACGAAAGCAGGCCTGCATCGGTTTCTATGGGACATGCATTACACACCGGTCCCGGATGTGGAACCGGAGTTTCCGATCTCCGCGACGTACCGCAACACGGCACAGGCGGTGACATCACCATGGGCCGCACCCGGTGATTACACGGTTACGTTGACGGTTGATGGGAAAACTTTCAGCCAACCTTTGACCGTCGCAATGGATCCGCGCGTTAAAGCGTCGGGCGCCGACCTTCAGGAACAGTTTGATCTCTCGTGGAAGTTGTATCAACTCCGGCTCAAGCTGGCGCCGATCGGCAAGAAGTTCGACGACATCGCCGAGCAATTAACGAAACTCAGAGCAAAGGCCGCGGAGCGATCTGACGTCACGCAAAAACTGGAGGCCTTTGCTCAAACATTCATGAAGTTCGGGCCGCCGCATCCGCGGCCAAATGCTCCCCCCTCGCTTTTCATTCTGCAATCGGCGACGCGCCTATTCAACGAGATCGAAAGCGCAGACGCTGCGCCGACAGCCGCAGTCAAGGCTGCTGTCGCGGATCTCGATACAAAAGTCGGACCGATGATGGACGCGTGGCACAAATTGCTCGAATCCGATCTTCCTGCGCTGAATCAGCAATTGAAGCAAGCGGGATTTCCGGAAATCAAAACAGAGGGGTGAAGGGTAAGGCGCCGCAGTCGGCGCCAGCGGCTACAAGTGCGGCTGACACAGCCGCCGCTACAGCGCGCCAGGTAGGACGCTACTTTTTCTCCACGAGCGACAGGTACGCTTCGTAACCTCTGTCTTTCATTTCTTCGACCGGGACGAAATGGAAGGCAGCCGAGTAAACGACGTAACGTTGTCCCGTGGGCGATTGCGGGTCGGGAAACACATAGCCAAGGTGGGCGTTACTTCGCTTGGCGCGGACCTCGGTACGCTGCATATCGTGCGAAGTATCCAGGCTCTCGACTAGGAGATCTTTCGAGATCGGCTTGGTGAACGTGGGGAAGCCGACCCCAGCGTCGAATTTGTCGAGCGAAGTGAAAAGCGGTTCGCCGGTAATCACATCGACGTAGATGCCGGTCTTCTCATTGTTCCAGAACTGATTTTGGAAAGCTCTTTGGGAGCCACTCTCGCGCACGACGGAATATTCCTCAGCCTTCAATCGTTGTTTCAAGACGGCGTCGCTGGGAACCGGACGGTTCGGATCGAAAGTTGTGGTCTCCTTTTTTTCTTTCTGCGCGAGAAAGAAGAAATAGAGCCCACCTGCGATGAGCAAGATCGCTATGCCGACGCCGACGTACGTGCTGATCGCCGATTTTTCCTCGGCGGTGATTCGGCCTCCACGCATCAATCGCGATTGAATCGGAGACTGGCCACGTCAGTCAAGACGGAACGGGCGTCTGATGTTCACTATTGCTTGTAGCCACGCTCCTGTGGGGCGTTTGCATTGTTAAGGCTAGCCATCTTTGACGGCGCACCCGGCGCGGCGGGCAGGCTCTGCCGTGGCTACAGCGCAAGCCGCGCGGCTCGCCGCGGCGAGTAAACTCCGGTAAACTCAGCAAGCAGACTGCAAATTTGCAGGCGACACGCCTGCCGCTACAGCAATCGCAGCGGATTTGAAAAACCCCGGTAAATTATGTGAAGCGGAGCAGTTCCGGTATTTCTTGAGGCGTCATGCTGATCGTTACAACGTATCTTGAGATGCATTCGCCCCACCAGCTTCGCCCAAAGCGATGCGCAGATGGACGATTTCACATCCAGGAGAAAATCGAACGCGAGTGGCGGTTCAATCGGGATCTTTATCTTGCCGTCGGGCAGATGTGGTCATGGGACGACAAGCGCGTGTGGAGCGACAAGCAATGGAAGGAATACGGGCTTGCACCGGAGCTACGGACCTTTGCCGCGTATTACGAGCATTCGCTCGCAGGCTATTACGAACTGCGCCGCGACGACGGAGGCGGCGTTGAGATCGCCTACTTTGGTTTGTTACCGGAGTTTATCGGGCGCGGCTTGGGAGGACCCCTATTAACCCGCGCCATCGAAGAAGCGTGGCGGACGTCGCCTTCAGTCAATCGCGTTTGGGTGCATACATGCAACCTTGATCACCCCGCTGCATTATCCAATTACCAGGCGCGCGGCATGGTGATTTATAAACAGGAAACCACATAGAAAGCCGCAGTCAGCGACAGCGGCTACAGAATTTTCTTGCGGCTTACACGCCGAACGCTTTCGATATCGGAGCGCCGATCAATGGCGCACCCGTCAGATTTTGAACGATGTTCCCTGCGTGAAGGTCTAGGCTGCTATGACCAAAGTCATTGCCTTAATAACGGCGGGACTCTTTGCGGCAGCGACGATGTTCGCAGGCGAACACGGCAACTGCACAAAGCAAGTCGGAAACGAAACGAAGATGGCGTGTGAGGCTTCATTGGCGAGTCTAAGCCTGACACCTGATCAGAAGACAAAGATGAACGCGGCCATGGAGGAGCATCACAAGGCGGGCTGCACCGAGGCCAGTGAAGCCAAATACATGGAAGCGGCAAAATCAATCCTGACTCCGGAGCAGTACGCGAAGTTCGAAGCCCAATGCAAGAAAGGCGAGAAAGGTAAGACGCAAACCTGATTTCAGATTCCAATCAAATCAACGCTTCGCGCCGGGAGCAATCTCGGCGCGTTTTGCGTACGGGATGTTTAGGTACCTATTGAGCCGTGATCCCTCTCGGTCTGAAAGTTGTCTACACGATTTTCGTTTGTGTGCTGGTGCCGATCTATTGGCGAGCGCACGGGCCGGCCAACTTCCTTTGGTTTTCAGATATTGCTTTGCTGGCACTCGTGCCCGCGCTTTGGCTGGAGGACGCGCTGCTCGTCAGCATGCTGGCCTCAGTCGTGTTCTTTGAAGCACTCTGGAATGTGGATTTCTTTTTCCGTCTTGGGACTGGCAGGCCATTGATCGGTTTGAGCGCCTATATGTTTGATCCCAAGATCCCGTTGTTCATCCGCGGATTATCGTCTTTCCACATCGTCCTGCCGCTTCTACTTCTCTGGATGCTGCACCGGCTCGGCTACGATCAGCGCGCTTTTCTCTGGCAAACAATTGTCGCGCTGGTGGTACTGCCGGTTTCTTATCTGGTGAGCAACGCACAGGAGAATGTGAATTGGGTCTATGGTTTAGGCGAAAATCCGCAGCGGATTCTGCCCGCGCGGCTGTTTGTGATTCTTCTAATGCTGCTGTTTCCGCTCGCTGTTTATCTGCCAACGCACCTTCTTTTCGTCAGAATTTTTCGAGCCGCAGGATCGTGATCCTCCGGTCCTTTGCACAAAGCTACGGCCTGGCAGGCGACTTCGTTCGGAATGACAAGTGCGATGCTCACGAAAAAGCCGCACGATTCATGGAAATCGTGCGGCTTCTTATTGGTGATATCTCAGGTCGCGCGAGCTTAATCGACAACGACGTGATCAACCACTCGTGAATCGCCTGTGTTTACGTAATAAACACGCACGTGCGTTCCGGGTTTGATCGCGGTTTGGATCACCTCGCCGTTCTTGTTCACAACGCGACCAGGTGCGTTGAGAACGTAACTGCCAGGAGTACTCGAACGGTCTTCGCGAACAACGAGAGTCTTGAACGGCTGGTAATTGGCCGCCGATCCTTCTCCCGTTGTCATTTTGATGATCGTTCCGGTCACCGTTATCGGTTGTTCTGTGGCAGTGGTTGTTTGTTTCTTATGTGTCGAACGCGTCTGAGAAAACGCCACCGGCGCAATAAGTGCACCGCAGGCGAGAATAATAATTGTCTTCTTGATCATGATGGCCTCCTTTGTTGTGGCTCACGGTTACGCCCGTTAGACACGTTTCTTAAACTTGTCGTTCAACACTCGTTAGGCCGGATGGGATTTACGTGATCAGGGCCACCAGTTCGAACAAAAAAAAGCTCCGCGAAACTGAAATACGAAGGGGTCCTTCGATTCTTTCTGAAGGCATGATAACGCGAAACGTTACCGCTTCCAAACACGGTATGGTAACAAACTTGTCACTAACTCGGAATTCTTCGACCACCGCTGGCTAGCGCGAGCCAGGCCGCCGTCGGCGACAGCGGCTACAACTGCAACTGCGCTGCCGCAAATGCAATCGCGTCCCCAATAAGTATTGCCATCAAGGCATTGCCCGTGGTTGTCTCTCTCTCTCTCTCTCTCTCTCTCTCTCTCTCTCTCTCTCGAGTCATGGCCAGACAATTCAAACCGGTGCGTTTTTTCGTGATGATGGCACTGGCGGCGTTTGTCGTTTGTGGAATTACATCGTTTTACACTCATCGCGCAGCTCAACTTCGGAGGAGCGGGCGGCTTATGCAATCGGGTTGAAAGTGGGTGAGCAAGCCCCGCCGGGAGCAACGCTGCCAACCGCTGCTGACTTAAACATGATGGCTCAAAAATATTTCAAGCAGCAGGGATCCGGCAACCAGCAGACTTGGGACCAGGGCTTCGAGAACGGTTACACGGACGGGTTCAACAAGACGCATCCCCGGCAATGAACCCGCCACCTTTGCCGATTCGGAAACGTTTCCCGTGGATTTTTTATTGGATCGTTCTCGTCCTCATCGTTCT
>WNFX01000661.1_pt1 | contig 39081 bp, 29 predicted proteins | sample 5400111 | NCBI WGS metagenome assembly WNFX01 (sample SAMN13153363, study PRJNA577476) | soil metagenome | isolation source: 40 cm soil or saprolite under grassland replicate 1 | place: USA:California | collected 2016-06-15
CCGTGGACACCGGTGTTCATCCACGGCGACCTGCAGGTCGACCACGTCTTCGTCGACGGTGACGAGGTCACCGGCGTCGTCGACTGGTCCGAGGCGTCCCAGGGCGACGCGCTCTTCGACGTCGCCATCCTCACGCTCGGACACAAGGAGCACCTTGCCGACGTCGTCGCCGGCTACGGCACCGACCTCGACCGCGACCTCATCCGCGCATGGTGGGCGATGCGATGCCTCACTAACGTCCGCTGGCTAGCCGAGCACGGCTACGGCTCGCCCGAGGAGTTCCCCGAGGTCGCCGTGCTGCGATCACGGCCGTGAGGCTGCACGAGCCCGCCTGCTACAGGTGCCCGTTCTGCCGCGATCGCCGGGCCATCTCCCGGAACCCGGCACCTTCCGGGCCGACGAGGTCATGGTCCTCGAAGATCACGGGCAGCCGGCCGGCGACAGTGGCTGGCCCGGCGCACCGCGTGCCTGCTTGCCGACCAGCAACTGCGTGATGACCGGCAGGATACTGCTCGCGCAGCCGGGTCACTGATAGGAGATCATCACCGGCTGCGGGTGGTGCGCCATGGTCTGCCACGGGCGCAGCACCGGATGGTCCTTGACATAGAAGTTCTTCCAGCCGAAGAACACCCCTGGCGGTGCGGCGCCGGTGACCGACAGCCAGGTCTGCTGCTTGGCGGACGAAGTGCCCTGCCCGTCCATATGGATGACCACCGCGAGATCGTCCTGGCGGGAGTCAATCCACCGCTCGCCCTCGATCATCGACAGCCTGAACTGATGCAGCACCAGCAGTTTCTGCGGCAGATGACGCCGCGCGGTCAGCGCAGCCAGCCAGCTGATCACCGCGTTCACCTGGCCGACGGTCACGCTGCCGATCTGCCGCAACGGCCGCTGCCGCGGCCCGAGCTTCCACTCAGGGTCCAGCGCCAGCCCGACGTTGGGCAGCTCAAGCAGCCGCTGGTAGATCTTGGCCTGGCCGAGCAAGCTGGCGCGCCCTGGCTGTAGATCCAGGACCACGTACATCCCGGCAGCCGTGGCTTCCCGCACCCAGGGAAGCAGCGCGCTCTCCGGTGTAACAGAGGAGTAACTGCCATCCGGCCCGGGACTTGCCTGGGCGACGGTGGCGATGATCTCGAAGGCGGGCACCACGGGGACCGGGCTCAGCCGCCGGTACCACCCGGCCGTCGTCCTGGCCCGCGCGATGCTGGCGGGCAGGCCCTGCTGGCCGAGGACACCGAGCGATGGCGTGCCGGGATGGCCGTAGAGCGCCACGATCCGATGACCGGGAAGCAGGACCTGGCCGCCGCCCGGCAGCTGCCTGCCGGCCGCGGCCACGGCAACCCGTGCGGCCAGCCTGGCCGCCGGGCCGAACGCGGCGCCGACGGCGAGCACGTGCGCGGGGTTCGCGGCGTGCATCGCAGCGATGGCTGCCGGGTCGGCCCGCGGATCGTAACCGCGCAGGGCGATCACCCGCACGCCGGCCGCGCGTGCGGTGGCGGCGGCGGCTATGCCCGCGACGCCGGTGTCCCGCCGCACCAGCAGCGCCACGCCGCTGAGCGGGTGCGGAGCGAGGGTCGCTGGCAGCGAGGCCCGGCTGGCGACCACCCGGACCCCGTGCAGCCCGGCCGATAGCTGGCGAGCGGGCAGTCCAACCGCCAGCACGATGTGCGAGTGCAGGGCAGTGATGGCCGCGCGGAGGCTGGCGCTGACCGGTGAGTCCCGCCTGGCGGACTGGCCAGCCGACGCCGCCGGGCCGCCGCGATCCGCGTGATGCGCGCCACGCACTGCTGACCATGCCTGGCTGAGCAGCAACGGCGCGTGCACCCGTTCCGCGGCCGCGACCGCGAGCACGAGCTCGGCCAGCGGGTGCGCAGTGGCGACGACGACAACGGGAGCCGAAGCGAACAGGGCCCGTGCGCACCTGGCAGCGATCAGATCCGCCGCGCCGGTCAGGACCAGCGCGGACGGCGCGGGCACCACCGTGACGGCGGCCGGGCGGCGGCTGGCCGCCGGCGATCGCGGGGCGGAACCTGTGCAGGACGCGGTGCCCGCCGCGAGAGTGCAGACGACGGCGAGCACGGTCGCTGGCACGCGAGCAGAGACCGCAGAGCCAGCGGCCCGATGCCGCTGGCTGCGCGATCCCGAGGGCGCGGCGGTCAGCTGCACACCTGCGCCCGCGCCGATGGCGGGTGAGCCACCGGTGCTGTTCCCGGGTTGTGCACGCTCATCGAGCGCTGCCTTATTACTTCTTGATGCGCGGCTACTTCTTGATGCGCGGGCGACGGGAGGCCCTCAGTCGGCGAGTCATCAATACCTCCTTCCATCGTACGTGCTCACGCCCGGTGATTGACCGGGACACTCACTCCCGCACGGCGGCACGAACCGCGGCCGCTGGCTACCGCAGGCGTCATGTGCGTGACTCCGCCGCTAACTCCGCGGCACGGGCGGTGTCCTCGCTGGCGAGCTCGTCGACATCGCCCTGCGACACGTAGTCGCCGACCGTCAGCAGGAAGCGGGCGACCGGCGTATCGGCCCAGGCCAGCCTGCCGCGGCGGCGCAGGACCGTGCGGGTGACCGGCGGCGGGCGGTCCAACGGCAGGCCGAAGGCGATCAGGCCGCCGCTCAGCGCCTGTGGCACGGTCAGCCGCCGCTGCACCGCGTCCCACAACGCCCCGTCGAGCGAGCCGATCTGGCCGGTAATCATGCGGCGCTGGAGCTGGCGTCCGGTGCCGGCGACCGGGCGCAGGAAGAAGCTCGCAGCTCGTGCTGACCGGCGGGCCCGGATCGTGCCCGTCGCCAGCCGCCTGCCTGGCCAGGCTGGCAGCGGCCCTAGCCCGGTCTTGCCTACCAGCTCCACTAGCTCCGCGTACTCAACGCCCAGGCTCAGCTCGACCACCGCGCGGTGCAGCTCGGCGAGTTCGTCGCGGCTGAGCTCGTTGTGCAGCAGCACGGTGTCCACCAGGTCGCGGGCCCGGAATGGCTGCTCATAGCGCTCGTAGAGCAGCATCAGGATGTTCTTGATCGCGGTGCCGCGCCATCGCTGCGGCAAGCCAAGAAGCGGGTTGATCGCGCCGTAGTTGCCGAGCGAGTAGTAGGTCGTGAGCTCGACGCCGTAGACCATCTGGTACGGGTCCTCGTTCGGTCGCCGCATGCTGACCATGACCCCGACGGCGCCCTTGACTACCGAGAATGTCGCGGTGTCCACTTCCCAGCCGGTGCCGAGCAGGTGCCGGCAGCCATCCCAGAGATCGTCCTCGCCCGACGCCACGTAATCCAGGTCGTTCTGGTGCCTTGCCAGTCCGTTCGGGTACAGGTCGATGATCTCCAAGCCCTTGACCGAATCGAGGCCGGGGACCTGCGCCCTCATGGCCGCGTCCACCGACCGGTAGTAGTCGACCCTGGCGCGTGCCGAGTCCAGTTCCGACTGCAGCATGGGGCTCAGCTCACGACCCTCGGCCTCCCAGGCCGAGTACACGGTGGGCGCGAATGTCGGCTGGGCGTGACGGAGCATCAGCACGACCTCGAACTCGTCATCGGGCACGCCGCCGGAGCAGAACTCCGCGGACTCACCGCCGGCGCACACGGTCAGCGCATCGACCAGGTTGTCTGCGGTAAGACCCATAACACTCCCCACGGTCGCCTGCGCGACGTCCGACCTTTCCACTGAAACGCCAAGTTGCCGTTAGCGTAAGAAGAAGTTTAATTATGGTCAATAGCCGCTCCCTGGCCGGCCTGCCGTTTGGGTGGTCTGTGACGGCAGTGACTGCTGGGGCCACCAATGCCTGCTGTGGCGTGCTGGCGGCCAGCGCGTGCCGTTATCAGGCATCCCTTGCGGCGACGAGAACGTGCCTATTCGACGCCGATTATGGCTGAGATAATTCGTCCCAGTCGCGCCACGCTGCCCAGTCAGGAGGACTGCGGTTGAACCCGGAAGATATCTATGCCGCGCTGCTGGAGCCTGCGGGCATGGCGGAGCCCTACCCGCTCTACGCCGCGTTGCGTGCGTACGGCCCCGTCATCGCCGCTGGCGAGGAGCTGGTCCTGATACCCGGCTATGACACCGTGAACTCGGTGCTGCGCGACCCCGAGTTCAGGGTGGACGACGCTGAGGTGCTCGAACGCGGATTTCCCGGGTGGCAGGACCACCCGGCGCTGTCCGCGCGGAACCTGCTGGGCACCAACGGCGCCGATCACCGCCGGGTCCGCGCCATGCTGGCACCGTACTTCACCCACCGGCGAGTGCAGGAGTTCGGCCCGGCCATCGCCACAATCACCGACCAGCTACTCGATTCCCTGGCCGAGCACGCAGCGGGCGGGCATCCGGTCGACTTCATGCGGGAGTTTGCTTACGCGCTGCCGGTGACCGTGATCTGTGAGCTGATGGGCGTGCCGAGCGCGCAGCGGGACACGTTCCGGCCGCTGGCCAGGAGCCTGACCGCGATCTTGGAGCCGGAAATCGACGAGGCCACGCTCGCCGAGGGCGACGCGGCGGCCGTCACGCTCAACGACCTGTTCACCGAGCTCGTCGCGGACCGGCTGGCGCGCCCGCGCGACGACCTGATCAGCGAGCTTGCCGCGCTCGCCGGGTCCGGCGATGTCCAGCTCAGCCACGAGGAGCTGATCGGCAACCTGGCCCTGCTGCTGATCGCCGGCTTCGAGTGCTCGACCAGCATGCTGGGCAACGGGCTGAGCATCGTGTTCGCGGATCGCGGCCTCGGCGACGGACTGCGGTCAGGCTCGGTAGACCCGGCCGGGTTCGTCGAGGAGGTGCTGAGGTACGAGGCGCCCGTGCAGGAGACCGGCAGGCGCAGGCGCAGTCCTGGGGAGATCAGCGGCGTCCACGTAACGAGCGATGACGAGATCATCCTGCTGCTCGGAGCGGCGAACAGAGACCCGCGCCGGTTCGCCGAGCCTGACGCCTTCCGGCCGGAGCGAACCGACGGCGGATCACTCAGCTTCGGCGCCGGCCTGCACTTCTGCCTCGGCGCGGCGCTCGCCAGGAGCGAAGGCACGATCGCCTTCCTGCGGTTGCTGCGGCGGTTCCCCGAGCTCGGGCCCGCCGGAGAGCCAGAGCGCCGGCCGGGCATCGTGCGGACCTTCGACCGCATGCCGGTCAGCCTGTAGCGGCGGGCCAAGCCAGGCGGGCCGCCGCCCGGCAGCAGGAGCGTGGCCGGAGTTCGGTCGCGATACGCTGGCCATCGCCGGCGCCAGGCACCCCTCCCCCGCACCGGGCCGGCGGAAAGCACGAAGATGACCGACCTTGACGGACGGACGTTCCTGGTGACCGGCGGCAACGCCGGAATTGGCTACGCCACGGCGGCCGGGCTCGCCAGCCGCGGCGGCGCGGTCTACATCGCGTGCCGGTCCAAAGCCAAGGGCGAGGCGGCCGCCGACGCGATCGCCGCGGCGGCAGGCAGCTCCGCTGTTCGCTATCTGCACCTGGATCTGGCGGACCTGGCCAGCGTCCGGCAGGCGGCCAGGGAGTTCCTGGCGCTCGGGGAGCCGCTGCACGTGCTTGTGAACAACGCAGGCGTCGGCGGCCAGCGCGGCATCACCGCGGATGGGTTCGAGCAGCATTTCGGCGTCAACCACCTCGGCCACTTCGCCCTGACCCACGAACTGCTGCCGCTCCTGGAAGCCAGCGCTCCCGCCAGGATCGTGAACGTGTCCAGCGGCGCGCACTTCGATGCCAAGGACATCGACTTCGCCGCACTGCGCCGCCGTACCAAGAGCCGCACCGGGATGCCCGAGTACGCGGTGTCCAAGCTCTGCAACGTGCTCTTCACCGAAGAACTCGCCCGGCGGCTGAGCCCGGACGTGGTGAGCGCCTATGCTCTGCACCCTGGCGTGGTCGCGTCCCAGATCTGGCGGCGGGTGCCCTGGCCGGCCAGGCAGATCATGACCCGCCGGATGCTGACCATTGAGCAAGGCGCTCAGACCTCGCTGTACTGCGCCACCGCGCCCGAGCTGGCCGGGGTATCCGGCGGATACTACGACGAGTGCCGTCAGGATCAGCCGGGCGAGGCTGCCACTCCCGAGCTCGCCGCCAGGCTCTGGGAATACAGCCAGGAGTGGACCACGCCGTCGTAGCCGGCCTAATACCGCGCAGCCGGGACACCCGTAGTCGCTGACGGGCCGATCGCGCGCACCAGCAGGCCGATGGCGGCGCCGATCACGAATCCGACCAGGTGTGCCGGGTAGGCTACCGAGCCAGCACCGGCGGCGGCATAGCCGGCCGAGTAGGCCCACTGCAGCACGAACCACAGGCCCAGGACCAGCCAGGCGGGAATGCGCAACGGCAGGAACAGCAGGAACGGCACCAGGCTCCAGACTCTGGCTCGCGGGTAGAGCACGAAATACGCGCCAAGCACGCCGGCGATCGCGCCTGAGGCACCGATCAGCGGGGTCACTGAGTGCGGGCTGAGGGCGGCGAAGCCGTAAGCCGCGGCGAATCCGCAGAATAGGTAGAACGACAGATAGCCCGCCCTGCCGAGCCGGTCCTCCACGTTGTTTCCGAAGACCGCCAGGAACAGCATGTTGCCAACCAGGTGCAGCCAGCCGGCGTGCAGGAACATCGAGAGAAGCACCGACAGCACAGGGATCTTCCGGTAACGCGGTCTGGCCAGCACGCAGGTGTCCGGCCGGGGGCCAGGCTGGCCGGTCGCCACCAGCGTGAGCGGCCGGTTGCTGATCATCTCCTTGGGAATCGCCGCGTACCGGTCGTAGAAGGAGGCCTGCTGGCACAGCGCGGCCGACCCAGGGCTGGTGCCCACGGACGCCCGCGAGCCCGGCATCAGCAGCAGCACGATCACGTTGATGGCGATCAGGCCGTAGGTGATCCAAGGCGTCCGGCGCACCGGATTGACGTCGTGAATGGGAATAACCACCACCTAATGGTGCCCAGAAGGGACGGCCGCACACAGTCCGGCGCACAGCGGTACCGGTCAGGACCCGCCCACGGCGGCCGCCCTGAGCTCGGCCGCCGCCGCCAGCGGATCTACCGGAGCGAAGAAGCAGCCGGCGCCGAGCTCGGCCGCCGCGAGGTGCCGGATCGTTCCCTTGCCTCGCAGCACCGGCGCCAGATGCAGGTGCAGATGGGCGGCTGGCCAGGCCTGCTCGGTAGCCGGCCGCTGGTGGATCCAGAGCATGTAAGGCGCGCCAGAGCCGAGCAGCCGTTCCGCCCTGGCGAGGCAGTCCACCAGCGTCACCGCCAGTTCCTGGCGTAGCCGCCGGCCGGCCGCCGGCAGGTCGGGTACATGGCGCCGCGGGGCGATCACCATCTCATACGGCCAGGACGGCGCCCACGGCACGCTAGCCAGCCATCCCGCGTGGCCGGTGACGACCAGCCGGTCGTCGCCGCCCAGGCACAGCTGGCAGCGGGCCGCGGCGAGCTCGGCCATCGCCACCGGCGGCACGGAGCCGAACGCCAGGACCTGGCTATGCGGGTGGTCGATGGTGGCGCCGATTTCCCGGCCCCGGTTCTCGAAGACGAAGACATAGCTCACGTCCTGCCGCGACCCGAGCGCCGCGGTTCGCTCGGACCACAGGTCGACTACCCGCGAGGTGCCGTCCGCCCCCATGGCGGGAAAGGACGTGTGATGGTCCGGGCTGTGCAAGATCACCTCGTGCCGTCCGCCGGGCAGCGCGGGCCACCTATTCGCTATCCACCGCACGTCATAGGGCTGCGGAGCCTCAAGCCCGCCAGGGCAGAAGGGGCAGTGTCCCTGCGGCAGGTTGGGCCGGTGCTGCCGCCACGGGGTGACGATCACGTAGGCGCCGGTCAGCGGGTCGATACGGGCATCAGGCTCGCTCATGAGCGCCCAAGGTGGCATGCGCACGCCCGGCATGCAAGCAAGGACCGGCCGCGGGCTGGCCGGGCAGATCGGCCAGAAGTATCCTGGCCGCCAGCTGCGCGCTGATCCGTTCAGCGCCACCACCTGCACCCCGGCGTCCGCCCTCGGATAGGCAACCTGGTGAGCTATCCGTAATTCGCCCGGTCATTCGGCCGATCTGGCAACCTAGACAGTGGGTGAGAAAGAAGGCAGCATACGTCGCAGGGCGCGTGCAGGATGACGACCGGGAGTAGCCATGCGCTACGAGGCAGCGGTGCGGGTCGATCATGCCCGGCAAGCGCCCAGGTCCGACGTGGTCGAGAGGTTAAGTCCTTACCGGGTCGCCGACCCGTATAGGTGGCTGGAAGATGCCGGTGAGCTGACCTCCTTCGAGGAATGCAGCCGCTCGCGCGGCGAGTTCGGCAGCCGGGACAACCCCACCGAACTCGGCTGGCTGCTTGGCTACCTCGCCGACATCCTCGCCTTTTTCTCGCGCTACCTGACCGGATCTCACCAGGACCACTCCGGCGCGGCGAACGGATCGGCGAAGGGAGGTGGACTCTGGTGATCAAGAAGTCGAAGAAGCACTACAACCTGTCTGGCGGTGTCAGGACGCTCTAAAGAACCCTAGGTAGTCGGGGCGCGGGCGCCCGCCTGAGGGCGCCCGTCCCCTCCATGTCAGATGGGAGGAGAAACATGCCGTCCCGGCCCATGCTCAAACGATCCATTCCGTACTTCACGGCCGATGACGCCATCCATTTCCGGCTCGCCGGGAATCTCATCTCACTTGAGGACCCAGACGGCAAGGTGCTCGCGCTGCTCAAGCTGCTCGACGGCACCCGCGAGCCAGCCGAGATCTGCCTGGAGCTGCAGGCGCGCTACCCGGACCTGACCGCCGGCGACGTGCGGGAGGCCATTGCCGACCTGGACGAGAGCCGGCTGATCCAGGACTCCGGCGACGTCGGCCAGGACCTTGACGCCGATGCGCACGAGCGCTGGAGCCGCAATTTCGGCTTCTTCGAGACCTACGCCTCGCTGGATACCTCCACCTATGAATTCCAGCGCCGGATCAGGGACACCAAGATCGCGGTGCTCGGCATCGGCGGCGTGGGCACGCATATGGTGCTTGATCTGGTCGCCGTCGGTTTCACCGATGTACGGATCCTGGATTTCGACACCGTGGAGCTTTCGAACCTGAACCGGCAGGTGCTCTACGGGGAGCGCTTCATCGGCCAGCCCAAGGTGGCGATCGCCGCCGAGCGCGCCCGCGACTTCAACAGCGGCATTCACCTGGAGGCCGAGCAGGCCAGGCTCGATTCAGCCGATGATGTGTACCGCGTGGTGCACGACCGGGACATCGTGATCGGCACTGCCGACAATCCCAAGCTGGACATCGAGCACTGGCTGAACGAAGGCTGCGTGCGCGCCGGAGCCGCCCTGATTTCCGGCGGCGTCGTCACTCAGTGCGCCTTCCTTTCCACGATCGTTCCCGGCGTCTCTGGCTGCCTGCGATGCTGCTATGACGCTGCCGGGGAGGATGATCCGACCACCAGGATGGTGCGCCAGGACCTGCTGGCCACCCAGGCCAGGGGCGAGCGGTTCGCGGAGGACTACGCGGCGTTCAACGGACTGGTCGTGCTGCTCGCGGCGCAGATGGTCGGCGAGGCGGTGCGGCTGGCCAGCCGGGTGACCCCGCCGCTGACCGTGGGCAGGCTGATCGAGATGTCGTTCGATGACCCGCGGCCGCAGGTGACCGAATCGTTCAAGCGGCGGGATGACTGCCCGGTCTGCCAGGACGCGGAGCCCGCCAGTGCACTGCGCTGGCTGAGCAGCGACACCCGCCCGCTTCCGTTCTGAGGCCGCCGATGACCCAGGAGCATCCGGCCACGCCTACGCTCGGCACCAGCGGCTCGATCAAGCTGCGGGCGGCGTTCACGATCTCGTCGACCGGCGACTGGATCTACAAGTTCGCCGTGCCGACCCTGATCCTGCACCTGACCGGCTCGGCAACGGCGACCGCGTTCGCCTATGTGCTCGAATTCATCCCGTACGTGATCGTGGGGCCGTTCGCTGGCGTGCTCGCCGACCGGTTCTCGCGGCGGCGCGTCATGGTGGCCTGCGACAGCGGCTCCTGCCTGCTCGCGCTGCTCATCGCGGCGCTTGTGCAATTCGGCCACACGCCGGTCGTCGCGCTGTACGCCTGCGCGTTCGCGCTGGCCTGCATGCGGCCGCTGTATTTCCCCGCATTCCAGGGCTTTCTGGTCGACATGGTCAGCGAGCGCAGCAGGCCGCGATTCAACTCATGGACGGAGATGACGGACGGCCTGCTCAGCCTCGCGGGCCCGGTCCTTGGCATTTCGGTCATCGCCATCGCCGGGGTATCTCGTGCCGCCGCCGCCGACGCGCTTACGTTCGCCGTTTCCGCGGCGCTGGTAGCGACCATCGGATACCGCCGGCTGGCTGCGCCGCAGGCCGATGCCGGCGGCCGGGTCGCCGGCGTGCTGCGCGACCTCGGCACCGGGCTGCGCGCGGTCGCGGTCTCCCGCGCGATCCTGGCAGGCACGATCCTGCTGACCCTGACCAACCTGGCCGCCTACATCATCGAGGGCAACCTCGTGTTCCTCCTGCTGCACGTGCAGCATGATCCGAAGATCACCCTCGGGCTGGTGTTCGGCGTGCAAGGGCTCGGCGCGATCGCCGGGGCATTCGCCGCGCCACGGCTGCTTGGCCGCTACCGCACCGGTCACCTGATCATCGCCGGCCTGGGGCTGGCAGCGGCCGGGATGGTGGTCCAGGCGATCGCGCCTGTCTTGCAGGCGATCGTGGTCGGCCAGGGCCTGCAGGGGGCCGGCTCGGCGCTGATCGTGGTCTGCTGGTTCAGCGCGGTGCAGCGGCTGGTGCCGGGATCGCTGATCGGCCGGTTCGTCTCCGTGGTCCGGGCGATCGGGTACGCCACGTTGCCCGCCGGAGCGCTGCTCGGGGCTTGGCTGCTTTCCGCATCCTCGGCCAGCCGCGTGCTGTTCGGGTCGGCGGCAATTCTGCAGTTGCTGATCCTGCTGGCCACCTCCAGGTCGGCGCTCAGCCGGATCGACCAGGAGGAGCCGCCAGCCGACGTCACTGAGCCAGCCCAGGCCGGAACCGCCACCCCCCAGCCAGTGCCCGCCGACCAGTCCGCGCCTGGCGGCCTTGGCGCCAGTCCACCACCTTAACCGGAGAGCGCCCTGGCACATACTGAGGGCATGGCGCAGGGATCCGGGTCGGTCGATGGCGTGCTCGCTGGCCTGGCCGGAGCCGGGTATCTGGCCGACGCCACCGTAGGGACTGTGGTCTACCTCGGCGCCGAGCTTGGCAAGCCGGTGCTGGTGGAGGGCCCGGCAGGAACCGGGAAGACGCAGCTTGCCAAGAGCATGGCGCAGGCGGCGGGCAAGCGGCTGATCCGGTTGCAGTGTTACGAGGGCCTGGATGAGTCGAAGGCGATCTACGAGTGGGACTACCGGCGTCAGCTGCTGCAGCTTCAGCTACAGCAGGCCAGCTCGGCAGGCAGCCTGACCGCGGCCGGGATCTTCGGCGAGGAGTTCCTGCTGAGCAGGCCGCTGCTTGCCGCGATCCGCTCGGACGATCCGGTGGTCCTGCTGATCGACGAGGTTGACCGGCTCGACATCGAAAGCGAGGCACTGCTGCTCGAGGTGCTTTCCGAATACCAGGTATCGATACCCGAGTTCGGCACCGTGACCGCGCTGCACATCCCGCAGGTCTTCCTGACCTCGAACAACAGCAGGGACCTGTCCGAGGCACTGAAGCGGCGCTGCCTGTTCCTGCACCTGCCGTACCCGAGCGTGGACCGCGAGGCGCAGATCGTCCGGCTGCACGTGCCCGAGCTGGCCGGGCAGCTGAGCCGCCAGATCGCCGAGCTTGTCGCCCTGCTGCGGCAGGCGGATCTGAAGAAGCCGCCGTCGATCGCTGAGTCGCTTGACTGGGCGCGGACGCTGCTGACGCTCGGCGCCAGCGAGCTGACCGACGACGTGATCAGGCAGACCCTGTCGGTGCTGCTCAAGTACGAGCGGGACATCGACACCGCGCTGGCAGAGCTGCGGATCTAGGCATGCAGGCCGTGCTGGCCGGGCTGGTCGACGAGCTGCGGAACGTCGGGGTCGAGGTCTCGGTCGGCGAGCACCTGGACGCCGCCAGGGCGCTGTCGGCGATCTCGCTGGCTGACCGGGCGGTCGTCCGGACGGCGCTGCAGTGCACGCTGATCAAGCGGGCCGAGCACCTGAAGGCGTTCAGCCTGCTGTTCGAGCTGTACACGGCGGGGAGCAGCCAGCCGGGCGCCGAGCTGGTCACGGCGATGACCGATCAAGAGCTGCGGGATACGCTGCGGATCGCGATCGGCTCGCCAGAGGCGCACCTGAGACGGCTGCTTGCCGACGAGTACGTGCGCAGGTTCGGCGGGCTGGAACCCGGCAGGCCGGTGGCAGGCGTGTTCGCCACGATCGCCGTCAACGAGGCCGCCGACCTGCAAGGGATACGGGCCGAGCTGCTGGCCGGCCAGGCCGATGCGGCCGGGCAGCGCGGCGCGGGCGGGTCGGGCTCCGGCTGGGCCGGGTCAGGCGGCCTGCGCGCACGGCTCGCCGAGGCGGCCACCGACCAGGCCGTCGATAGCTTCCGTGCGGACCTGCGGACGGCGGTGCGGCGGGCGCTGGTCGCCGACCGTGGCGCCCGCGCGGTGCGGGCCACGATGCGGGTCGGGCTGGCCGAGGATGTCGACATCGTCACCGCGTCGGCGGCCGAGCTTTCCGCCATGGCGGCCGCGATAGGGCCGCTGGCCAAGCGGCTGACTCACGTGCTCGCCCAGCTCGCCAGGTACCGCAAGCGCAAGCTCAGCCTGCGCGGCACCCTGCATCGGGCCATGGGCACCGGCGGCGTGCCGTTCCGGCTGGTGACCGAGCCCGCGCGGCCGCCCCGGCCGGAGATCGTCGTGCTCTGCGACATGTCGGGCTCGGTGGCCGCGTTCTCGCGGTTCACCCTCGACCTGCTGGTCGTCCTGGACAGCCGGCTCAGCCGCCTGCGGGTGTTCTCCTTCGTCGATGGCCTGGCCGAGATCACCGGCCTGGTGCGCGAGGCGCGGGCGGCCGGCCGCCGGCTGGATCCGAGGGAAGCCGCGCAGGCCGCGATCCGGCGCAGCGGCAGCTCCGACTACGGCTTCGTGCTGCGCGATTTCGCCAGCCAGTACGCGCATCAGCTGACCAGGCGTTCCGTGCTGCTGGTGGTCGGCGACGCGCGGACCAACTACCTGGACCCGGCGCAGGCGGCCTTCGCCGAGCTGCACCGCCGCGCCGGGCAGGTGTACTGGCTGAACCCCGAGCCGCGCAGATACTGGAACGAGGGCGACTCGGTGATCGGCAGGTACGCCCCGTGGTGCGCCCAGGTGCGGGAGTGCCGCACGCTCCGGCAGATCGCGGACTTCGTCCAGTCCCTGGCGGCCGGGCCGGCCAGGAACGTGAGCGGCCAAGGGCAGCCGGTCCGTGGTTCCGTCGCGCGATGATGCCGGGCCGACCGCGCCCCAAGCCGATCCCGGCGGCGAGGTCGAGTTGCTTCGCGACCTGGACCGGCCGCGGGCCTGGATGCTGCTCGCCGGCGGTGTACTCCAGTCGCATGTGGACCTGGATGATCCGCTGCACCTGGAGCTTGAGTACATCCGGCGGCTCGGGCATCTGTGCGACCTGGCCGGGCCGGCCGGGCTGCCGCTGCGGGTCCTGCACCTCGGTGGCGGCGGGCTGACCCTGGCCAGATATGTGGCCGCGAGCCGGGCGGGCTCGGCACAGGTCGCGGTGGAATCTGACCCGCAGGTGGCCGGCCTGGTCCTTGGCAAGCTGCCGCTGGAGCGGAACGGGCCGCGGGCCGGCCGGATCGATGTCCACGTGGCCGACGCCCGCGCCGCCCTGGCGCGGCTCCCGGCCCGGTCCTTCGACCTGGTGATCGTCGACGTCTTCGTTGCCGGGTCCACCCCGGCCCATCTGACCTCGGCCGAGTTCACCGCCGCCGCTGCCCGGGTGCTGGCACCGGCGGGCATCTACGCGGCCAACATCGGCGATGGCCCGCCGCTGGCGCACGCCCGCGGCCGGATCGCCGCCGTGCGCTCGGTGTTCAGGCACGTTTGCCTGATCGCCGAGCCCGCCGTTCTCGGCGGCCGCAGGTTCGGCAACCTGGTCGTCGCCGGAGCTCGCCGCGAGCTGCCGGTCGCCGGTTTGATCAGGCGGGCCGCGGCGGACCCGTTCCCGGCGCGGGTGGTCGAGGGCACCGCGCTCGAACGCTTCGTCGCGGCAGCCGCCCCGATCACCGATGCACGCGCCGCGCCGTCTCCTGTGCCGCCGCCTGAGGCGTTCACCTGACCAGCGGCGGCGGCGTGCTCTGCCGGTCCTTCCAGATCCGGGCCGCTACTTCTGCAGGTCAGCGACGACCGCGAAGTGATCTGACGGCCAGATGCCCGCCACCGGCTCGGTGCCGGCCAGCCCGGCCGATCGCACCTTGCCGCGGCCCTGCCTGGGCAAGCCGACAAGCACGTAGTCGATCCGCGAGTCGGGAATGACGCTGCCGGCCTGATAACCGTTGCGGCGATCCCAGGTGAAGCCCTGGTTCGCCGGATCGGCGTAACGCCACGCGTCGACGAGCACAAGCCCGGGGACCGCTGGCGAGGTGAGCACGCCGCCGAGCAGCCGCACCTCATCCGAGCCAGGTTCGGCGTTGAGGTCGCCGGTGAGCACCGGCGGGTACGCACAGCCGGCGGCCTGCTCGGCAACGAACTCGGCCAGCCTGCGGGCCTGTGCCCTGCGCACCTTGGACAGTCCGGGGCCGTAGGTCAGGTGGGTGGTGCACAGCGGCAGCACACCGCCTGGGGCGTCGATGCGCGCGTGCACCGCCACCCTGCGCTCGCCGGTCAGATCATCGTCCGGCAGCGCGGTCCACGCTTGCGCGGCGATCGGCCAGCGGCTGAGGATCGCGTTGCCGATCGACAGCTCACCGCCCCCTGCGCCGCGGCCCTGCGCCGCCACCGCCCAGCACCAGTGCATGCCAAGCCGCTCGGCGAGGTCAGCGGCCAGGTTCTCCCCTGGCGCGTCCCACACCTCTTGCAGGCCGCACACGTCGGGCCGGACCTCGGCAAGCGTCGCGGCGATCGCCTCCCTGCGCCGTTCCCATGGACCGAACCGCCACCATAGATTCCAGCTGAGGATCCGCATCAGTACCCCCGGCCTCCTTCGCCCTGGCCCGCCAGCCGCCCGCCGGCTGCGATCGGCGGTCATGGCCCGTTCGCACCCGCGGCGGCGATGGCCACCATAGACGGTGCGGCCCTGGCCCACGCCGGCCTGGCCGCTGCTCAGCGGTCGCCACCAGCTCAGGATCCTCCGACAAGATCAGCGGCTTTTGTCCCATCCAAGCCGGTGCCGGGCCCGCGGTTCGGCCGCCGAACTGTTACCAAAAGTCGCAATAGCTTGACTGTTGCCCGGGTCCGTCGTTGATTCAGAACATGGAGGACAGCCATGTTCTGGGCCATAGAAGCCCTAGCCGTCGTGCGTTCCTATCCGCCTCGGCCGTTACCGCGGTAACGGCGCCTATCGTCTCGCGTGCCGCAACTGCCAGCGCCGCAACGGCCGCCACCGGTTCCGCCCTCACTCAACAAGATCCCGCCAGTGATCTGCTGGCCATGCTGGGTGAGGTCGATGCCAGCCGGATCCACGCCAACATTCTGCGGCTGACTCAGTTCGGCACCAGGCACACCGCGTCCAGCCAGACCGATCCGGTTCGCGGCATCGGCGCGGCCACTGCCTGGGTGTTCGATCAGATGCAAGCAATCGCCGCCACGTCATCGGGCCGGATGACCGTGCAGAAGCAGACCTTCGTGCAGCCGGTCTCCAACCGTATCCCCGTTCCGACCACCATCACCAACGTCATCGCGACGCTGCAGGGAACAGCGTCGCCGCAGCGGTTCTATGTCGTGACCGGGCACCTGGACTCGCGGGTAACCGACGTGCTTGACTTCACCAGCGATGCCCCCGGCGCCGATGACGACGGCTCCGGCGTCGCGGTGGTGCTCGAGCTCGCCCGGATGTTCGCCACCCGCCAGTTCCCCGGCACCCTGGTGTTCGCCACCGTCGCCGGGGAGGAGCAAGGGCTCTACGGCTCGACCTTCATGGCCGCGCAGATGGCCGCGGCCGGCAACGACGTGCAGGGCATGTTCAGCAACGACATCGTCGGGGCGAGCCAGGCCTGGGACGGCACCAAGCCAGACCCGCGCACCCTGCGACTGTTCGTTGAGGGCATCCCGACCGCCGCGACCTCCAGCCAGATCTCGATCATGCAGTCGGTCGGCGGAGAGAACGACGGGCTATCGCGCCAGATAGGCCGGTTCGTCAAGGAAGTTGCGCCGTTCGAGCTGACCGGCATGAACGTCCGGGTGATCTGGCGGCGCGACCGGTACCTGCGCGCCAGCGACCACGTCTCCTTCCAGGGTCAGGGCTACCCGGCGGCCAGGTTCACCGAGCCGAGGGAGAACTTCAACCACGAGCACCAGAACACGCAGGTAGTCAACGGCGTGCAACTCGGTGACCTGATCCAGTTCGTGGACTTCGACTACATCGCCAGGGTCGCCAAGGTGAACGGGGCGGCACTTTGGGCTCTGGCCACCGCGCCAGGCACGCCCAAGAACGTGCAGATCCACGCGACGGCGCCGGTCAACTTCTCCGGCACCAACACGACCACGCTCAGCTGGAACGCCAACCCGGAATCCAACCTGGCCGGATACCAGGTGGTGACGCGGGAGACCACGTCGCCTGACTGGACTAACGAGATCAACGTCGGCAAGGTCACCACGGTCACGCTCGACATCTCCAAGGACAATCTGCAGTTCGGCCTGCGCGCCGTCGACCACGATGGCAATCGCAGTCCGGTCGCCTTCCCGCAGGTAGTAACCACTTAACCCGCCTGCGATCAGGGCGAGCCAGCCCGGCAGGTAGCTAGCGCCGACCACGGCAACGGCCACCTGCCGGGCACGGCTGTTCCTCCCCCTCCGAACCGGTGCTGGTGGCGCAACCGCTCCTTGTATCTGTAGCTCGCGGTATCTGTAGCTCGCATCATTCCTCTTTCCAGTTACCGGAGCGCGTGCTCAAGCGGCGCTACGTACTTCAGACGGTGCTGGAGTTCGTGACGCGGCTCGTGTGCGACTACTTCTTCAAGGCGATCATCGCAGCGCTGCACCTGGTCGAGGCCATCGTGACGATGGTCCTGACCTGGGTTTGCACGCTGATAGACGTCTTCATCCGCTGGCTGGCGTGCTGGACCTACCTTGCCGAGATCGTCAACAACACGAGGCAGCGCAGGTTCCGCGTCGCCCCCAAGATCGTCCCGAACAGCAATGGCTACTCCGACTGGTTCGTCTACGTCGGCAACCCTGGCGCGCAAGGAACTGTCGACCAGAACACGCAGGGCTACATCCTCAGCGACACCGGACGACCGCTCGTCCCGGTGGCCGACGACAGCGGCGGCATCACGTACTACGAGGTCGCCACGGAAGGCGACTTCATCACGGGCAAGCTCGAGCACGGGAAGGGACGCGGCGGCCACGTCCAGGGCCGGCCGTTCCTTTACTACCCGTACAAGGTGATCGAGATCGCGAGCCACCTGCTTGGCGACGTCTTCGCCGGCGACCCTTCTGACGACGGCCGGGGCACCGACTTCCACCAGAATTTGCTCACGTACAACCCCAATGTCCAGGCCTGGCTCGACAGCGACGGCGTGATCGCGAGCAACAGCTACAACAACTGGGCAGGGAAATACACCAGCCCAGGCTCGCAGGACTACTTCGGCGACAGGTCGCTCCCCGATATGGGCATGCGCGTCGATACCGACTCGACATGCGGCCACCCGACGAACGCCTTCCTGCACGTGATCGGCGGCATCGGCCTCACCGCGGGGAACACCGAGATCGCGGAGAACATGAGGTGCGGGGCCGGGCAGACGCTGACGTTCGACGAGACGAATTTCCTGATGCTGAACAAGGACGACGGCTCCGGGGTGACGACGTACTTCGTCTCGAAATACAATCCCGACGAATCGTCCATCGGCTGCAACGACCTGCTCGGCTACACGGTCGTGACGTTCGACAGCGGCGGCGGGCCGCTCTTCATCCAGAGGAAGGTGCTCCCGTTCGCCGCCGACACGAACGAGATGATGACCAGGATCGTCGAGAACGTCTCAGGACAGAATCAGGCCATCGTGCGTGTCGCTGAGACCTACCTGCACGAATGCGGCCACCAGTGCGGCCTGCTCCACGACACCGATCGGCCCGACTGCGAGAACGACACGACGCTGCATATCTCGAAGCTGATGAATCCCGGCGGCGACATCCGGCGGGCGTACACGCGACTCCAGTGGTGCATGGTCAGGATGAGCTGGTACATGACCGGCCGCTCGCTGCCGCCGTTCACGCTGGCGCCAGAACTGCCGGACTCCGGCAGCGTCCCTAACCCGCCGATCCAGTGAAATCGGGAGAGACAGAAATGCAGCACATCCACACCGGCGCAGCGCCGTTGAGCGTTATCTCCCGGCGCGTCCGCGAGCGCGAGATCCTCAGGCAGCTGCATTACAACAACACCCGCAAGGCCGTGCTCCGCAGCAGCACCGCGGTTCGGAATTACGCGGCCAAGCGCACCCCGGCGCTGGTCAGGGAGTTCGTCGAGATGCTGCTCGGATCGCTGCTCGGCTTCTTGGTCATCGCAGAGCTGCTCGCGCATCTGGCCGGCGTCAGCGAGCTCTACACGTTCTCAGCGTTCGGACTTCTCTATTCGCTGCAGTCCACGTACTACAAGTACAAGCTCGCCGCCGATCCGGGATTCACGATCCCGTCGTGCCGCTGCGCCCGCCGCGCGGACGGCACGCAAAGCGTCCTGCGGAGCCGGCAGAGTGCCGTTCTCGGCATCCCGAACTCCGTTTTCGCTTCGGCCTTCTTCTGCGCGGTGCTTGCCCTGACCGCCGCGGCCGACAGCCGAGCGGCGCTGCCGCTGGCCGTCGCGGCGGTCGCAGCGAGCTGCTATCTCAGCTACGTCATGCTCGTGAGGATCCAGAGCCTGTGCGCGACCTGCGTCAACCTGGCCGCGCTCAGCGCCCTGGTTCTCTGGCGGCTGGCGAGCTGACGCGATCAGGGAGGGAGCCGGCCAGCACGACGATAGCCGCTCTCCCGGCGGCCAGGTCAGCAGGTCACGGGAAGCTCACCACGTCGCTAGGAACGCCGCTGCCGGTTGACGCGTTCACCGCCCCGCCGGTGCCGTCGACCACCGAGTTGATGCCGCCAGAGCCGCTGAGGAATACGGTCAGCAGGTCATGTAGCTGCACGCCAGGAGCCAACGGAACGGTGAACGCCTGGGTGGCGAAGATCGGCACCCCTTGGTTGAAGAAGCTGTAGCTGCCAAGCCCGTAACCCTGGAAGGTCCTGACGCCGGGGCTGACCAGGAACGCGGCGTAGCCGTCGGTGGCCGGATCGGACATCCAGTCGGCTTGGCTTGGCGGGTCGTACGGCATCTCGTTCTGGTAGAAGATGTCGGTGCCACCCTGGCCGTTCCAGATGACCTGGAACTTCTGGTAGTGCTCGATGAACAGGCCGTACGCGGTCACGTCGGTCCCGTTGACGACGAGGCCGGTATCCGCGACGTTCGCCGTCCAGCCCACGCCGCTGCCGTGGTCGGCACGCCAACCCCAGATGTTGTCGAGGATCACATCGGAGCTGTTGACGACGAGGCTGTCGGTCGCCCGGCCTGGCTCGGCACCGCCGACCCTGAAGTAGACGTCCTGGACCAGCGCGGGGTCGGCCGGGTCGCTCGCCGAACCTGCCGCCGACAGGCCGGCGGCCTGGCCCACCTGCAGCAGGACCGGCGAGTTCACCGGGCCGGCGTCGAAGATCATCCCGGATAGCTTCACGCCGGGCACGCTGGCGACCCGCATCGCCGCGTTGCCGCGCGATGGGATCAGGGTCGCGAGTCCCAGCCCGAGTACCACCGTGTCCGGCCGGGTGACCTCGATGGGCCGGCTGAGGTTGTAGACGCCAGGAGTGAGGATGAGGTCCTTGCCGAACGCGAGCGCTAGGTTGATCAGCGCGATCGGGGTGCCCGGGCTGGCGATGAAGAACCTGCTGATCGGGATGGATGTGCCGGACGCAGCGCCGCCGGCCCAGCTCGGTCCCGCCGAGTCGTGCCGCAGCGACGGCACGAAGACGCTGAAGGCACCGTCAGAGCCGGTGTAGACGAACGGCTCTTCCTGCGTCACCGGGGCGGTCGCCAGCGTGGTGTACGGCCCCGCTCCGCCCTGAACGCCGAAGCTCTGAGCTGGCGCGCCCTCGTCGCCGGCGAAGACCTGGTTCCACACGCCGTTGGTCCAGCCGTCGAGGTCGCTGTTCCTGACGATGAACTGCTGCTGTGAGCCGTTCAGCACCGTGCTGCCGGTGAACTTCGAGTCGGCGATGAAGCCGCCGCTCGCGTACTGCGGGCCGGCCGTGCAGTAGTCCTGGAGCGTGAAGAAGCCGTTGACCTGCACCCGGCGCACCGGCGCGGCCTGCGAGGTCGCCCAGAAGTCGGCCGAGCCCTGGCAGCCGCTGACGCTCGGCGATGCCGTGACGTTGATGGTCAGGTTCGACATGGACCGCCAGAAATTGTCCAGCGCGATGCAATTGGTGTTGCCAGGGCCGAAGCACTGGTTGAAGACGTCGATCGCGCCGTCGATCACGACGTCGCCCGGCGATGCCCCGAGGCCGGCCACCTGCGTGTAGTAGCCGACCTGGAAGGTGAGCGGGTCAGCAGCCGAGCCGTAGGTACCCGGCTCGAAGAGCAGCGCGTACCGCTGCGGACCGAACTGGTTGGGGACCTGCTGGCTGGCGATCGAGTCCACGGTCGCCTGGATCTGGCTCTGCGGCATGCTCGGGCTGAAGATGTAGACGTTCGGGCCGAAGTCCGGCTGGCCGGCGGCCGGCGGAGGCGCGGGCGGCACGGCAGCCGCACCTGCCGCCGATGCCAGCGCCGGAGCAGCGACGGCAGGTGCCAGGGCGGCGAGACCAGCGGTCAGCACGGCGACGAGGACCACGCAGCGGCGGAACCCCCGGTTCGCGCAGCCAGTCAGGAATCGCCCGAACGCGGTCTGCTGATTCGCGGACTCCGTCATGTAGGTCCGACCTCCTCGGTGCTTACTAGACCGGTGCTTACTTGACCCGGTGCTTACTTGACCGGTGCCTACTCGACCGGTGCCTACTCGACCGGTGCTTAGACAATCCGCATCTTCCTACAAGCTGCAAATTATGTACAGCCCATTCATGTTGCTTTGTCCAGTCAGGCTCCCGGCCAGCGCCCTGACCGGGTACGGGTCCGTTGTTCAGCCGCTGCGCGGCCGAGCACGCCGACTTAGGGCGCAGCCGAGCACGCCGACTTAGGCCAAGCCGTACAGTAGGTGCGTCAGCCGCCGCGTCGCCGCGGTCCCCCGGTCGGTCAGGCAGGTCGATGCCAAGGATGAGAACCACCACCGTGCGCGACCTGCGCAGGAGCAACCGCTCCCGCGCGCTGTGGCAGATCTTCCTCAACGGCCCGCTGACCCGGCAGGAGGTCGGCACGATGGCCGGCCTGAGCCCGGCGACGGTCAGCAACCTGGTCGCGGCCCTGGAGTCGGAAGGGGTCGTCGCCGAGGTGGGGCTGGAGGACTCCAACGGCGGCAGGCCCCGCGGGCTGCTGCAGGTGAACCCCGAGTACGGCTACGTCATCGGCGTTGATGTCGGGGAGAACGCGTTTCTCGCCGAGCTGTTCGACTTCGGTTTGCATATGCGCGCCAGGCATACCTCGGTGACGGATATGGCCGTGCTCGACCCGCAGGACGCGGTCAGCCACATAGTGCAGGGCATCGAGTCGGTCATCGCCGAGTCGGGAGTGGATGAACGGGCGATCCTCGGCGTCGGAGTCGCCGTGCCTGGTCTGGTGGAGCATCTGCGAGACGCGGTCGTGCACGGCCAGAGCGTCGGCTGGCAGGCGGTCCCGCTTGAGGCGATGCTCCGCGGCCAGATCAGCCTGCCGATCCTGGTGGACAACGGCGCGAAGACCCTGGGTCAGGCTGAGAGGTGGTTCGGCGCGGCTCGCAGCACGGGTGACGTGGTCATCATCCTGCTCGGGATCGGCGCGGGCGCCTGCGTCATCAGCAACGGCGAGGTCTACCGCGGGGCGACGAGCAGCGCCGGAGAGTGGGGCCACACCACGATCATGGTGGGTGGCCGGACCTGCAGGTGCGGGGCACAGGGCTGCCTGGAGGCCTACGTCGGAGCGGGAGCGGTCGCCGCCAGGTACTCCGAGCTCAAGCGGCGGCGCGTCACCACCGGCCCAGGCGGGCTCGAGGAGCAGATCGCCGCGATCATCGACGCCAGGCAGCGTGACCCGGCCGCAGCCCAGGTGGTCGAGGAGACCGTGACCTATCTCGGTGCCGGGATCGCGGACCTGGTCAACCTGTTCAACCCCGAGCGCGTCGTGGTGGGCGGCTGGCTCGGCCAGGCATTGAGCGAGGAGCTGCTGCCGCCCATCCGCGAGGCGGCCGGGCGGCATGCACTGCACCTGCCGTTCAGCAGGGTCGAGATCGTCAAGGCAGACCTCGGCAAGGACGCGGTCGCCCTCGGCGCCGCGACGCTGCCGATCGCCAGGCTGCTCACCGGCGGAGCGATCATCGATGATCAGGCCGGCCACCGGCGCCGGATCCGGCCGGCGGTGCCAGCAGGCTGAGCACAGGGTCCGCACCGCCAGCCAGGCTTCCCCGCGCCGATTCCGCCGCTTTACTCGGACCTTAGCCTAAGTACTAAACTAAGAGCGTGGCCAATCGCTTCCCCCCTGGCTTTGCGTTCGGCGCGGCGACCGCCGCCTACCAGATCGAGGGCGCGGTCGACGAAGACGGGCGGCTGCCCTCGATCTGGGACACGTTCTCGCAGCTCCCCGGCGCAGTCGTGCACGGTGATACGGGCGCTGTGGCCTGCGATCACTATCACCGGGTCGATGCCGATCTTGATCTTATGGCGGAACTCGGCCTGACCCATTACCGGTTCTCTGTCGGCTGGCCGCGCATCATCCCCGACGGCACGGGGACGGTGAACCAGAAGGGCCTCGATTTCTACTCGCGGCTGGTCGACGGGCTGCATGCCAGGAGCATCCAGCCGGTGGCGACCCTGTATCACTGGGACCTCCCGCAGCCTCTCCAGGATGCCGGAGGCTGGGCCAACCGCGACACCGTCCAGCATTTCTGCGATTACGCGCAGGTCGTGCTTGACCGCCTTGGCACGGCCATCGGGCTGTGGGTCACCGTGAACGAGCCGTTCTGCGCGGCCATGATCGGTCACCTCGAAGGCCGGCACGCACCAGGCGTCACCGATCTCGCTTCGGCGCTTGCTGCCGCGCATCATCTGCTTCTCGCGCACGGCCTGGCGGTCGGCATCGTCAGGCGGAGCGCTCCGGGTGCGCGCGTCGGCATCACCCATCTGTTCTCCGACATCAGCGCGGCATCGCAGGCGCAAGCCGATCGGGACGCCGCCCGGCGGCTGGACGGGCACGAGAACCGCTGGTTCCTCGATCCGGTCGTGCACGGCAGCTATCCCGCTGACATGCTCGACTGGTACGGGCGGCAGGTGCCGATCGACTTCATCGCACCAGGTGACATGCAGGCCGTGGCGGAGCCGGCCGACTTCCTCGGGGTCAACTATTACGAGACGAAGACGGTGGTGGCCGATCCCAGCGAGCCCCACCATCAGGCCAGGGTGATACCGGCAACCGGCCGCCTGACCGCCGGCGGCCTCGACGTCAGGCCGGCCGGCCTGGGCCGCATCCTGCGCCGCGTCAGCGGCCACACGGCCATCCCGCTCTACATCACCGAGAACGGCGCCGCCTTCCATGACTACGTCGACCCTGAAGGTGATGTCGACGATCTCGAAAGGGAGTCGTACCTGACCGACCACTTCGGCGAAACGCTGCACGCGATTGCTGACGGCGTGGACGTGCGCGGCTACTTCGTCTGGTCGTTGCTGGACAATTTCGAGTGGGCAGACGGGTACAGCCGCAGATTCGGGCTCGTCTACGTGGACTTTGGCACCCAGGCGCGCATTCCGAAGGCAAGCGCCCGCTGGTATCAGCGGCTCATCGCCGCGCAGTCCGATCCGGCGGGCAGGCAGTAAGCCGCGCGGCGTCCCACTGGCCGTCAGCGCTACTGAAGAGACCCGCCCCCGGCGGCGTCCGGGGACGGGTCCGCATCATCCCTTCTGAGCATCAGGTCCGAGGACGCAGGTGCAGTATGACGACCTCGTCAGTGCCGGCGCCCGCCGCACTGTTGGTGCCCGACGGTTGCCCGGTCTCGTAGGGAACCTGCTGAGTCGGCCAGCCGACGAAGTGCTGGCTGTTGTACTCGAACCACTCCGAGGCCGTCGTGATCGGGATCACCGGCAGGTTGGCGGCGACAAATTTCTCGATCGGCACCAGGGCGGCGGTCTGCTGTGCCACCGTCGCCGCGCCAGCCAGCCGCGCAAGCTGGGCATCGATGGCGGGGTTGTGCAGCCGCTCATAGTCGCCCGTGGCTGCCGAGCCGCTCGCCAGTGCGCTGTTCAGCCAGTTGTCGTAGAGGTTGTACGGCGTCAGGCCGTTGTTCGACCAGTGCTCGGTCATCTGGAAGTTACCGCTCGCCACGTCGGCGTTCCATGCGCTCACGCTGATGCCCTGGAAGGACGCGTCGATCCCGGCCTCCTTCAGCTCCTGAGCAACCATGGATCCGACCGCGGCATAGTCGGTATACGCGGCGGGGCTGATCAGCGCGATCGAGACGGTCTTGCCGCCCTTTTCGAAGAAGCCGTTGGCGCCCATGGTGAAGCCGGCCTTCCTGAGGACTGCCTTGGCCGCGGCCGGGTTGCCGGCACCCGAGACGGTCATCGATGCGACCGGCGCGCTCCAGGCGGCGAAGGTCGGCAGCGTGATGCCGGTGGCATTGAGCACCGGGTTCTCCAGGCCGGCCTCGCCCTCCGAGGCCAGCAGCGAACGGTTCACCGCCAGGCTAACGGCCTGCCGGACGGCCAGCTGGTTGGTCGGCCACCTGTTCAGGTTCGGCATGAGGGCGTTGGTGCTGCCCGGCGCCTCCCAGAAATGGTGGTAGGCAGGGGCGGTGGCGACGAAGTTCTTCTGCAGCCCTGGGATGAAGTTGCCCGTCCAGTCGATCTGCCCGGCGAATAGCGCAGAAAGCGCGCCTGTGTTGGAGGTGTAGACCGGGAAGTAGACGTTCTGGATGCGGACGTTGGATGCCTGCCAGAAGAACGGGTTCTTGGTCAGCGTGAAGCCCTGCGGCGTAAAGGTCCTCAGCTTGTACGGCCCGGTGCCGACCGGGGTGGCGTCCGCGTAGGTCGTCGGGTTCCCGACGGTGCTCCAGATCGCCTTCGGGAGGATCGGCACGCCGGCGATCTCCTGCAGGTTCGTGTACTGCGCGGTGGGGAAGGTGAGCGTGACCGTATTACCCGACGTGCTCACGTTCGAGATGGGCAGTCCGGCGAGGTTGATCGCCGGGGTTTTCTTCACCAGGTTGTAGGTGAAAGCGACGTCCGCCGGAGTCATCGCAGTGCCGTTGTTCCACTTCACGCCGGGACGGATCGTGAACGTGATCGCCTTGCCGCCGTTCGACCATCGGTAGGACGTCGCCAGCCAGGGGTAGTACTTCGGCGGAGCGGCGAGGTTGAACTGGATCAGCGGCTCGTAGATCAGGCCGGTGGCGCCCATGCCCTGCGGAGCCACCGTCGAGACGAACGGGTTGAAGTCCTGGGTAATGGCGCTCTCCGGCGAACTCTCCATCACCAATGTCTGTGACTTGCTTGTTGCCGGCGAGCCCGGGCTTGACGAGCACGCGCCGAGCCCGGCCGCGAGGATGGCGGCCGCGGCAACGGTCATGAGCCTTCTAGGATTCAGCGGTCTCCCTGTCATTTTCGTCTTTCCTGTCGTCGGAAGGGTCTGGCAAGCCCCCCTTGGCGCCCGTGGCAGTCAGCCCGTCATGTCCCCACCCCCTTGTCGCCCGGCGAGGAGCTCAGGAGCGGCGACATCGAGACGCCAGCACGCGGCCTCTCGCAGGGCAGAAACGCGGTGCAGGGCGGGGTTGTCGCGGCGGCAGCGGTCGTCGGCAAGCGGGCATCGTGGGCTGAACGGGCAGCCGTGCGCCGACGACCTGGCCTGCCCGGACCGCCGTCCGTTCCTGGCCGCTCCGTCGCGCAGCGCGCTCCCGAGGTTGTCCGGATCCGGCGCCGAGGCCACAAGCAGCTGGGTGTAAGGATGGGCCGGGTACTGCGTCAGCGCCTCGGCCGGGCCCCGCTCGACGATCTGGCCGGCGAACATGACGAGCACCTCATCGGCGAGGTAGCGGGCCGAGGCGATGTCGTGAGTGATGTAGAGCAGGGCAAGCTGGAAGCGCCGGCGCAGGTCGTCGAGCAGGCTCAGCATCTCGAGCCGGATCGAAACGTCGAGCATGGAAACCGGCTCGTCGGCCAGGAGCACGCTCGGGCGGGCCGCGAGCGCACGGGCGAAGGAAACCCGCTGCCGCTGACCGCCGGAGAGCTCGTGCGGATACTTGGCCAGGAAATGCTCGGCGGGCGTAAGGCGGACCTGGCCAAGCAGCGCGGCGATCTCCTGCTTCACCTCGCCCTTCGCGCGCTTGCCCTGATGCAGTCTCACCGGGCGCTGCAGGTGATATCGCACGGTGTGCACCGGGTTCAGCGAGGCGAACGGATCCTGGAAGACGAGCTGGACTTCGCTCTTGTAGCGGCGGAAGGCCCGGCGGGTAGAGACATCGAGCGGCTTGCCGTCGATGCGGACCGAGCCTGAGGTCAGTCGCTCCTGCCCGGCGAGCAGCCTGGCGACGGTCGTCTTGCCCGACCCGCTCTCGCCGACCAGTGCGACGACGGCTCCCCGGTAGAGATTGAAAGAAACGTCGCGCACGGCGCGGATCCTCTGGCCACGGCCGAGCCGGTAGTCCCTGCGCAGCGAGACCGCCTCCATGGCCAGCGGCCCGCGCACGGCGGCCGCGGAAGCGACATCGCCGCTCCCCGGCGGCCGGCCCGAGCTCGTGCCGGTCACGGCGTCAGCTCCGCACGGCTCTGCTCGCCTGCCTGGGCCGCGGGCAGGGACGCGTCGTTGTCGCTGCTCCGCGCGGCCCTTCCGGCCTCCAGGCCGGGCGGTTCCTGCGTCTGCGGCAGCACGAAGGGGCATGCCGTCACGTGCCCTGGGCTCGGCGACCCCGAGACCGGCGCCAGGCTCATATCGATGCTCGTGCAGGCCTGGGTCCCGTAACCGCAGCGCGGGAGGAAGGGGCAGCCAGGCGGCGGCGAGCGCAGATCGGGCGGGGAGCCGGGAATGCCAGCCAGTTCCCGCCGCGAACCGCGGATCGAGGGGAACGAGTTGAGCAGGCCCCTGGTATAGGGGTGCGCCGGCGCGTTGTGGATCTCGCTCGCGGTGCCGATCTCGACGAGCTGCCCCGAGTACATCACCGCGATCCGGTCGGCGAGCTCGAGCAGCAGGGAAAGATCGTGGGTGATGAACAAGATCGAGAAGGCGAGCCGTTCCTTCAGCTCCACGATCTCCGCGAGGATGTCGCGCTGTACCACGACGTCGAGTGCGGTGGTGGGCTCGTCCATGATGACGATCTCGGGATCGGTGGCCAGCGCCATGGCGATCATCACCCGCTGGCGCATGCCGCCGGAGAGCTCATGGGGATAGCTGCGCAGCCGCGAGCGAGGGATGCTGACGAGGTCGAGCAGCGAGCCGGCCCGCTCAAGCGCCTCGTCCCTGGAGACCCGAAGGTGCGCATGGATGACGTCGAGCAGCTGATCGCGGACCCGCAGAACCGGGTTCAGCGCGTTCATGGCGCTCTGGAAGACGATGGCGATCTCCCGCCAGCGCAGCCGCCGCAGCTCGTCTGGCCGCATCCGCAAGATCTCCACCGGCTCGGCCAGACGGCGGCCAAGATAGCGGACGCTGCCGCTGGTGATGAGCGCGGGCGCGCGGAGCAGGCGGCAGGCGCCGTAGGCGAGGGTGGACTTGCCCGAGCCGCTCTCGCCGACCAGGCCGACGACCTCGCCGGCCCGAAGCGCGAGGTTCACATGGTTCACCGCCCGGACATCACCAGCCGGAGTGCGGTAGACCACCGAGAGGTCACTGATCGCGAGTACGGGGCCCGTCGCGGACGGCCTGGAGTGCCCGGCGGCGTCGCCGGAGTGCCGGACGCGGTCGCCGCCGACCTTGCTCATCGCTCGCCACCCGGTGGCGCGCCGCCCGGCCGCCGCCCGGCCGCGATCCCGGTCCGTCTCCCGCTGCCGTAGCGCTCATCGAGTAGCGCACCGCGGGAGAACGAATGCAGCACAGCGGTCAGGAAGCCGCTGGGCTGCGCGCTTTCCTCGAGCACCGGGGTCGGGTCGGTGGGCCGCACCCGGTGTCCGGCAATCCGGCTCGCGCTGCTCGCGTCGCGCAGGCGAGGGTTGCCGATCTCGTCGATTCCGGTGTTCAACAGCACCAGTGCCGTGCCCATGATGGCCACCGCAAGTCCCGGCGGCGCGAACCACCACCAGGCGCCGAGCTGCAGGGCCTGCTGGCTCTGTGCCCAGTAGAGCATGGTGCCAAGACTCCAGCTTGAGAGGTTGGCCAGGCCGATGAAGGCGAGCGCTACCGAGGCTCCGATCGCGTACAGCACGGTGTTCACGAAGTTCGCGGCGATCAGGCTCACCTCGTTCGGCGCGATCTCGAAGGCGAGGATCCGCCAGGTCGCCTCGCCGGTCTCGCGGGCGGCGGCAACGAAGTCCCGGTTGCGGATCGCGAGGGTCTGCGCGCGGATCACCCGCGCCCCCCACGGCCAGCCAAGGACGCTGAGCACGACTATGGTCGCCGTCTGGCCCTTCTGCGGCAGGTAGCCGAGCAGCAGGATGAGCAGCGGCAGCGCAGGGATCACCAGGAACACGTTGCTGAACAGCGACAGCATCTCGTCCCAGATGCCGCCGAGGAAGGCCGCCGACACCCCGACGATCACCGAGAGCGCGGTCGCCACGGCGCCCACGATCAGCGCAAGCTCGAGGGTCAGCCGGATTCCGACCAGAAGCTGGGACAGCACGTCCTGGCCGCTCTGCGTCGTCCCTAGCAGGTGCGCCGCGTCGGGCGGGTGCAGCGAGAGGGCCGGCGAGGGGTTCTGGAAGGAGGGGTCGTACGGGGCCGCCATGGGCCCGATGACGGCCGCCAGGGCGAAGAGGCCCAGAATGACGGCACCCGCCTTTGCCTTGGGCGGCAGTCGCCGCCAGCGGCCGAGTTCCCGAGTGCCCGGTGCCAGGGCGGCGGGGTCGGTGGTGACCGGCAGGGCGATAGTCATCAGCGCGCCTCTCGTGCCCGGGTGCGAGGGTCGAAGGCGACGATCACGAGATCGACGATCAGGTTGGCGAGCAGGACGGTGAAGGTGATCACCAGGAAGATCGCCTGCATCAGCGGGAAGTCGTCGGAGGTAACCGCGTTGAGCAGCAGCAGGCCGATCCCCGGATAGGAGAAGACGATCTCCATGATGATGGCGCCGGACACCACGAAGCCCAGCGCCAGGCCGAATCCCTGCAGCTGCGGCAAGATGGCATTGCGCGCCGCATAGGTGACCATGACCCTGCGGTGAGACAGGCCCTTCGCCTGAGCCGCGAGCACGTAATCCTCGCCGATCGTGGTGATCATCACGTTGCGCATCTGAAGCATCCAGCCAGCCACCGATGTGATAACGATCGTGAAGGCCGGGAGCAGCGAGTGGAAGATCGCACTTCCGACGAACGCCCAGTGCCAGCCAGGTATCAGGCCGCCCGCATAGCCCTGGCCCAATGGGAAGAGATGGATGTTGATGGCGAGCAGTTCCACCAGGATCAGTGCGAGGAAGAAGTACGGGATCGCCTGGAGGAACATCAGGCCGGGCAGCACCCGGTCGAGCATTCCGCCCTGTCGCCAGCCCGCCAGGACGCCGAGCCCGGTGCCCAGGAAGAAGGCGATCACCGTCGCCGTTCCCACCAGGGTGAGCGTCCACGGGATCGTCTGGCCGAGCAGCGTCGACACCTGGGCCGGGTACCCGATCACGTCGGTGCCGAAGTTGAAATGGACGACATCGGTCAGATAGCTGCCGTACTGATGCCACAGCGAGCCAGGATGGCCGACGCCGAGCATCGCCTGAAGTGCCTTGTAGGCCGATGGCTGCAGGTTGGGGAACTTAGACATGATGACCTGGACCGCGCTGCCCGGCATCGCGCGGGGGATGAAGAAGTTGGCGGTGAGCGCCACCCAGGCCGCGACCAGGTAGAAGATCAGGCGCCGCGCGATGAATGCCATCAGGAGCCATCCCCAGGTCCTGAACTCGGCGCCGGGCCGCCGCTGCGGCATCCGCAGCTCTCCCGCACGACGAGCTCGGTCGGCAGCAGTTCGACCCGGTGCGGCAGCGACGGGTCGGCGATCCGGTCGAGCAGGATGGAGCAGGCACGCTCGCCGAGCAGGCGCATCGGCTGGCGCACCGTCGTCAGCGGCGGCGCCAGCAGGGTCCCGACATAGATGTCGTCGAAGCCGACCACGGCGACGTCGGCTGGTATCCGCAGGCCGCTGGCCATCAGCTCACGCATGACACCGATCGCCATCTGGTCGTTGCCGCAGACGACGGCATCCGGCAGCTCGCGACGCGGTCTGGCGAGGATGTCCCGTGCCGCGAGCTGGCCGCTGAACTCGGAGAAGCGGCCTTCGAACGACCCGGCAAGCGCCGCTTCCTGATATTCAGCGAGCGCCTCGGCGAAAGCGCTGCACCGCACCCGCGCGTCCGGCGCCTCCGACGGGCCTGCCACATAGAACAGCCGCGTCCTGCCGTGCTGCTCGACCAGATGGCCGACCAGCGCTCTGGTCCCTGCGCGGTTGTCCGCGTCGACGACATCGACGCTCGGCTCGTCGGTTGAGCCGGCCACCAGCGCGATCGGCAGCCTGGCGGCCAGCCGCTCGAGCTCGGCCGAGCCGACGATGCCCTCGGCGATCAGCAGCCCGTCGACCTTTCCTGACATCGATTGCAGCCGCTTATACGCCGAATCCCCGCCCTGAAGGAATGAGATCAGCAGTGACCAGCCGATCTTGCCAACGGATGCCTCGACGCCGCGCAGCACCTCGTCGACGAAGAGCAGTATCGTCTGCTCGACGACGGACTCCGGACTGCGGTTCTCGACGGCGGCGAGGCCGACCACCTCCTTGCGCTGCCTGGACAGGCTCTGAGCCGCGCCGTCGGGGACGTAGCCGAGCGCCTCGATCACCTCGAGCACTCGCTGCCGGGTGGATGGCCGCACCCGGTCGTGGCCGTGCACGACCCTCGACACGGTGGCGGTGGACACGCCAGCGACCCGTGCCACGTCGTAGAGCGTGGACGTCGACCCGAGCCCGAGTCTGGCGAGCCGGCCCTGTTCCGTGGGAACCCCCAGCGCTCCTGGCGGTCCGGTCGCCGCGGGGCCAGGTACCACCCCTTTTGCGGCCGTGTCTAACCGCTTACATTCTGAATGTCACCGCTTACACTAAAGTTCCCTGCTGGGGGCGTCAAGGGGACTGCTGGGCAGCAATGGGAGGCTCGATGAGCACCGACACAGCCGGCACAGCGACCGGGCGAAGGTTCCCCGAGGGCTTCCTCTGGGGGGTGGCCACGGCCGCCTATCAGATCGAGGGCGCGGCGCATGAAGGCGGACGCGGGCCGTCGATCTGGGACACGTTCAGCCACCTGCCGGGCAAGATCCGCAGGGGGGATACCGGAGACATCGCCTGCGATGCCTACCACAGGCTGGACACCGATCTCGATCTCCTTGCCGAGCTTGGCGTCGGCGCCTACCGCTTCTCCGTCTCCTGGCCACGGGTCCAGCCGGCCGGCCGCGGGCCGGTGAACGCCGAAGGTCTGGACTACTACCGGCGGCTGGTCGACGGCCTGAGAGACCGCGGCATCGAGCCCGTGGTCACGCTCTACCACTGGGACCTCCCGCAGCCGCTCGAGGATGCCGGGGGGTGGCCGCGGCGGGAGACGGCCGGGCGCTTCGCCGAGTACGCGGCGATCGTCGCCGGGGCACTCGGCGACCGCGTCGGGCGCTGGATTACCCTCAACGAGCCGTGGGTCGTCGCCAACCACGGCTACCGTCTCGGCTCGCATGCGCCGGGACGGGCCGACGCGGCCGACGCCGCGGCGGCGACGCACCACCTGCTGCTCGGGCACGGGCTCGCGGCCGGAGCCCTGCGGGCCGGACCGGATGGCGGCCGCCAGATCGGCATCACCTTGAACATGACCGTCGTGCGCCCTGCCAGCGACGACGCGACGGCTGCCGCGGAGTCGATCGAGGCCGAGACGAACCGGGTGTTCCTTGACCCGGTGATCGCCGGTGCCTACCCGGCCGGCGCCGTGCGTCCGGCGCTGCTGCCGCCTGGCGAGCTGGTGCTCGACGGCGACCTGGCCGCCATCAGCGCGCCGATCGACTTCCTCGGCGTGAACTATTACCGGCCGACCACCGTCGGCCTGCGTGCGGATGGCGACGAGCTTCGCCGCGGCGAGGAGCGCATCGAAGGTCATCCCGGGGCGGTGAGCGTTGCCGTGGATCACCTGGCGCGCAGCGCGATGGGCTGGCCGATCGATGCCAGCGGCCTGTACGACCTGCTCGTACAGCTTCGCGGCCGCGCGCCCGGGCTGCCCTTGTACGTAACGGAGAACGGGATGGCCGCCGAGGACTACGTCGATCCCGAGGGCGGTATCGATGACTACGAGCGGATAGCGTACCTGCGCGACCACCTCGACGCCGCCGCCCGCGGCATCGAGGGAGGCGTCGACCTGCGCGGCTACTTCTGCTGGTCCTTCCTCGATAACTTCGAGTGGGCGGAGGGCTACCAGAAGCGCTTCGGGCTGGTCTTCGTCGACTACGCAACCCAGCGCCGCATCCCGAAGGCAAGCGCCGCGTTCTACTCATCCGTGATGCGCACCAACGCGCTGCCCGCGCCTGGCCAGGCAGACGGCGATGGTGCCGGGCGGGGGCGGCTGGCACCCGGGTGAGATGTGAGCCAGCGCGACGAGACTGGCCGGGCTGGCCTTGACCGGCGCCTCCCCTGCTGTAAAGTCATACTATAAAATAAGTGTTGTAATAAGTATCTCACCTGACGGATCCTGATGCCGTGGCTGTCGGCGGCGCGGTCGCGACGATCGTTCATCTGCACCACTCATAGTCGCGGGAAGGACTGTCATGAGGCCCAATCCGCACCGGGGAACTGGCCGGCGTTCTGGCTACCGAACCGCCGGCGTCATAGCCGCCGCGCTGTCGCTGCTGGCCGGTCTCGTGGTGGCCACTGCCTTAGCCGCGGCGGCCGCGTCGGCACTGCTGTCGCAGGGCAGGCCGGCGACCGCGTCGTCGGTGGAGAACGCGAGCTTCCCGGCGTCGAACGCCGTTGACGGCAATACCGGTACCCGCTGGTCAAGCGCGTTCTCCGATCCGCAGTGGCTGCAGGTGGACCTGGGGTCAAGCGCCTCGATCACCCAGGTTGTGCTGCAGTGGGAGACCGCGTACGCCAGGTCGTTCCAGATCCAGACCTCACCCGACGGCGCGGCCTGGACCTCGATCTTCTCCACCAGCACCGGCGCCGGCGGCACGCAGACCCTCAACGTGACCGGCACCGGCCGGTACGTCCGGATGCTCGGCACCGTCCGGGCCACCCAGTACGGCTACTCGCTGTGGGAGTTCCAGGTCTTCGGCACCGCCGGCGGCAGCGGCTGCGGCACGGCGAACGCCGCGCTCAACCACCCGGCGACCGCGTCGTCGCTGGAGAACGCGGGCTTCCCGGCCTCGGCGGCGGTGGACGGCAGCACCGGCACCCGCTGGTCAAGCGCGTTCTCCGATCCGCAGTGGCTGCAGGTCGACCTCGGGTCCAGCCAGGCGATCTGCCAGGTCAGCCTGGACTGGGAGGCGGCGTACGCCAGGTCGTTCCAGATCCAGACCTCACCCGACGGCACGGCCTGGACCTCGATCTTCTCCACCAGCACCGGCACCGGCGGCATCCAGGTCCTCAACGTCACCGGCACCGGCCGCTACATCCGCATGCTCGGCACCGTCCGGGCCACCCAGTACGGCTACTCCCTGTGGGAGCTCAGCGTCTTCACCAGCAGCGGCGGCGGCAACACCGTCAGCGTCACCAACCCGGGCAGCCAGAATTCCACCGCCGGCACCGCGGTCAGCCTGCAGATCCACGCCACCGACTCGGCGTCAGGGCAGACCCTGGCCTACAGCGCCGCCGGGCTGCCCGCCGGGCTGTCCATCAGCTCCTCATCCGGCCTGATCACCGGGACCCCCACCACGGCCGGCACCTCGAGCCCGACGGTCACCGCCAGGGACACCACCGGGGCCTCAGGGCCTCGTTCAGCTGGACCGTGGCCGCCAGCGGCGGCAGCTGCCCAGCCCAGTCGAACACGCCGAACTTCGGGGCGAACGTCTTCGTCTTCGACCCGAGCATGTCCAGCGCCAGCATCCAGTCCACGCTGGACTCGGTCTTCAACACCCAGAAGCTGAACCAGTTCGGCACGCAGCGATTCGCCCTGATGTTCAAGCCAGGCACCTACAGCGCTGAGGCCAACATCGGGTACTATACCTCGATCCTGGGCCTGGGCCAGAACCCGGACGATGTGACCATCAACGGCGATGTCACCGTGGACGCGTTCGACGGCACGGGCAACGCCACCCAGAACTTCTGGCGGTCGGCCGAGAACCTCGCGATCACCCCGTCTGCCGGGTCCGACCGCTGGGCCGTGGCGCAGGCGGGGCCGTTCCGCCGGATAGACGTGCACGGCGGGCTTGAGCTGTACCCAGCCAGCTTCGGCTACGCCAGCGGCGGCTACATCGCCGACAGCAAGGTCTCGGGTCAGGCCGCCTCGGCCTCGCAACAGCAGTGGTATTCGCGGGACAGCAACTTCGGCAGCTGGAACGGCTCGGTGTGGAACATGGTGTTCTCCGGGGTGAACGGCGCCCCGGCGCAGAGCTTCCCCAGCCCGCCGATGACGACGCTGGCCAGCACGCCGGTATCTCGTGACGTGCCCTACCTCTACATCGATTCGAGCGGCAACTACCACGTCTTCCTGCCGTCGCTGCGGACGAACGCCTCCGGTCCAAGCTGGGCCGGCGGATCGACTCCCGGCAGCTCGCTGCCGATGAGCCAGTTCTTCGTCGCCGACCCGTCGATGAGCGCGGCCACCATCAACACCGCACTGTCGCAGGGCTGCAACCTGCTCTTCACCCCTGGCGTGTACAACCTGAACCAGACGCTCAACGTCACCCGCGCCAACACCACGATCCTCGGCATCGGGTTCCCGACGCTGATCCCGCAAAACGGCGTGAACACCATGCAGATCGCAGATGTTGACGGGGTCCGGCTCAAGGGCCTGCTGTTCGACGCGGGCACGGTCAACTCGGCGGCGCTGCTGACGGTCGGCACGGCAGGCTCGACGGTGAGCCACGCCAGCAACCCGATCTCCGTGCAGGATGTGTTCTTCCGCATCGGCGGCGACATCGCTGGCAAGGCGACGGCCAGCCTGGTCGTGAACGCCAACGACACCATGGTCGACGACATCTGGGCCTGGCGCGCCGACCACGGCAACTCGGGAACGGTCGGCTGGACCGTCAACACCGCCGACAACGGCATGATCGTCAACGGCAACAACGTCGAGGCGACCGGCCTGTTCGTCGAGCACTACCAGAAGTACGAGGTCACCTGGAATGGCCAGAACGGCAAGGTGATCTTCTTCCAGAACGAGATGCCGTATGACCCGCCGAACCAGGCGGCCTGGATGAACGGCACGACCAACGGCTACGCCGCGATCAAGGTAGCCAACAGCGTCACCTCATTCGAGGGATGGGGCCTCGGCAGCTACTGCTTCTTCAACGTCAACCCGGCCGTGAATGCGGCCAGGGCGTACGAGGCGCCGGCCGTCGCGGGGGTGAAGTGGCACGATCTGCTCACCGTCTCCCTGGGCGGAGTGGGCACGATCACCAACGTCATCAACACCACAGGAGCGGTCACCCCCTCCAACTCCACGCCAAGCAACGTGGTGAGTTACCCGTAACGAACACCTTCGCCCGCGGCGCCGGCGGCCCACCTGCACGGGTCTGCCTGCCGCTGGCGGGGGCCGTTCCCGGCCAGCGTCCTGCCTGGCCGTTGGCTACCGACAAAGAAGGATATAGATATGTTTAACGGGCGGCACGGGGCTGGTGAGGTAACCCACGGCTGGTCAGGCCGGCGGGCCGTGTCCGGCTTGCGGGCCACGGCGGGCCTGCGGCGGGCCGCACCAAGCGGACGGCCGTCGCGCCGCAAGGCGGCAGCGGCCGCCCTGGCTGTCGTTGCCGCCACGGCCGGCCCTGGCTTCGCCGCGCTGGCCGCGCCCGGTGCCGCTGCCGCGGCTCCGTCGGCGAAGCCGGCCCTGTTAGCCGAGCCTGCCGTGTCAGCGGCGGCTCAGGCAGCGGCGCAGGCGCCGCCGCCCGGCTTCAGCTTGACCTGGAGCGATGAGTTCACCGGCGCGGCTGGCACGGGAATCGACTCGAACTGGAAGTACGACACAGGACCCGGCAGCAACTTCGGCACCGGCGAGATCGAGACGATGACGAACAGCACATCGAACGTCTTCACCGACGGCGGCGGCGACCTGGTCCTCCAGGCGCTGCATTCGGGGACCAACCCTGCGACCAACTGGACATCGGGCCGCGTGGAGACCAACGCCGCGACGTTCGGGGCGCCGCCAGGCGGCGTGGTGGAAATGCAAGCCTCGATCCAGCAACCCAACCTGACCACCGCGAACGGCGCCGGCTACTGGCCGGCCTTCTGGATGCTCGGCTCGACCTTGCGCACCGGCACGCCGTGGCCGACCTCAGGTGAGGTGGACATCCTGGAGGACGTCAACAGCCGCAGCACGGTCTTCGGCACGCTGCACTGCGGGACGAACCCTGGCGGCCCGTGCAACGAGTCGACCGGCATAGGCAGCGGCGAGCGGCCGTGCACCGGGTGCAATACCGCCTTCCATACCTACGCCGTGCAGATCGACCGCTCGGTGTCACCAGAGCAGATCAGGTGGTACCTCGACGGTGCCAGCTACTTCACCGTCTCCGCCAACCAGGTGGACGCCACCACCTGGGCCAACGCGGTGGACCACCCGTTCTTCATCATCCTGGACCTGGCGATGGGCGGCGGCTTCCCTGCCGCCTTCGGCGGCGGCCCGAACGCGTCCACCGTGTCCGGCGGCCAGCTCAAGATCGACTACGTGGCCGTCTACAACAAGCCGCCCGCGGGCGGCGGCGGCACCGACATCGCCCAGGGCAAGCCGACCACCGCCTCGTCGGTCGAGAGCGCCTCGTTCCCGCCCGCGAACGCCACCGACGGCAACACCGGGACCCGCTGGTCAAGCGCGTTCAGCGACCCGCAGTGGCTGCAGGTGGACCTTGGTCAGACCTACAACATCGCCAACGTGACGCTGAACTGGGAGGCCGCCTATGCCAGGGCGTTCCAGATCCAGACGTCCGGTGACGGTTCGACGTGGACGACGATCTACTCAACGACCACGGGCACCGGCGGAATCCAGAGCGTCCCGGTGACCGGTACCGGCCGCTACATCAGGATGTACGGCACGCAACGGGGGACCCCGTACGGCTACTCACTATGGGAATTCTCGGTCGGCGGCACCGCGGCAACCGGCTCGGGCAAGCTGTTGTCGCAGGGCGCGCCGACGACGGCGTCGTCGGTGGAGAGCGCCTCGTTCCCGCCCGCCAACGCCACCGACGGCAACACCGGGACCCGCTGGTCAAGCGCGTTCAGCGATCCGCAGTGGCTTAAGGTCGACCTCGGCGCGACCCACGCGATCAGCCAGGTCGTCCTGAACTGGGAGGCCGCCTATGCCAGGGCGTTCCAGATCCAGACGTCCGGCGACGGCACGACGTGGACGACGATCTACTCAACGACCACCGGCACCGGAGGCGTACAGACGCTGCCGGTGAGCGGCACCGGCCGCTATGTCCGCATGTACGGTACGCAGCGGGCCACCCAGTACGGCTACTCACTCTGGGAGTTCGGAGTCTTCGGCACCTGACACCCACCACAAGACGTTACTCGAACCACTGACCGGGCCGCGGCACGGCGCGCGCTCCATCCGATCACTTCCGCCACACTGGCCCCGCCAGCATCGGCGAGCCGCACTTGGCACGGGTTACAGTCAGTCCGTGCCCTGATTTGCGGCTTTCGTCCGCACCCAATCGGTGCTAAGTGCGGGCCGGGACCCCGGCGTAGCGGCCGGGACGGGACCAGAGGCCAGGAACGGGCACCGCGCGGGCGGCCCGCCATCAGCCGGGCGGCCAGACCTCGCTTCGCGGTCATCACCATCGGCTACCAGCCGACCGCGACCACCAGGTACTGCGGGTTGGTCACGGAGATGTCCGAGGACTGCCCGGCGTAGTCGTCGTACGGAAAGCCGTACGCCAGCGCGTTGATGGCGTTCTGGTGCCAGAACTGGGCGTAGTAGTTCGCCGGCGCAGCCAGGTAGAAGTTGCTGGGGTTCGTCTGCTGCGACGCTGGCAGTTGCGCGACGTGCCGGTTGAGCCCGGCGCACAATGCAGGGTTAGCCGCCAGTGTGCCGCCGCAGCCGAAGATCTGGGCAGTTGAGTCATTGGTGTCGCCCTCCGCGGCCGCGTAGCTGGCGAAGTAGCCAGCCTGCGCCCCGCCGGCCTGGAACGCGGGATCGTTGCCAGGCGAGGGGATGCCGTACGGGGCATTGTCGGTGGCCAGTTCCTTGAACTGGGTCGGCATAGCGTTCTGGAATCGCTGGAAGGTCGCCGCGCGGGTCTCGGTGAAGGTCGGGTAGTTCTCGCCGACCTCCTGGTTGGATCCGTCGTGGCCGTGCAGCAGCAGGGCAAGCTTGAGGCCGAACCTGTCCACTCGCGTGGTGTCGACGTTGATGAAGTTCGCGCCAACGGTGAACTCGATGAAGTCGAAGTACGGGCTGCTTGGCGAGCCGAGGTAAAAGTACATCCGCCCGGAGGAGTTGGCCGGCATGTCGATGTAGGGCTGCTGGGCGATCGATTTCACCTGCCCGTTGAAGCTCCAGTAGACTCCGCTGTCGGGATACTGGCCGTTTGTCTGGTTAATGACCGATACCTCAAGGA
>WNFX01000948.1_pt1 | contig 39034 bp, 27 predicted proteins | sample 5400111 | NCBI WGS metagenome assembly WNFX01 (sample SAMN13153363, study PRJNA577476) | soil metagenome | isolation source: 40 cm soil or saprolite under grassland replicate 1 | place: USA:California | collected 2016-06-15
GCCACTAACAACAATCCTCCGGCTCCCTCTTGAATGTTCGCTTCAACTGCTCCGTGATTTTTTTCCCGCCAGGCTGGCGGCGTTGCTCCACCCATGGCTTGCTCGGACGGCGTTGAGGTGACTGATGCTGATGCGCACTCCTAGCTGCTCTTGCAGTTCCCTTTGCAATTGGCTGCTTGGAACCAGTGAGCTTGCCTGCAACCTCGACTCAAGCCAGTACTGCACCGGAGGAAGCACTTTCGCTGGATGTCCATGTCGGCTCTCTTGTAGAGCGGCTTCTCCTCGCGTGCGCACCTCCTGTTGCCAACGATAGGCGGTGGACCGACTCACCTGGATGCCCGCAGCCGCAGCTTGCCAGGGCTGACCAGCTTGCATCAACTCGAATATCCGCCGTTTGGCTGCTTGTCGTTGCTCTTGCTCCATGACGGTTTCTTTCCTTCTTCCATCACGCTTCTTTTAGCGATCTGCCCTCTATCATAGCAGAGCATACCGACTCCTGCACAAGGTTCGTCTCCAAGGAGATACAGCACGGCAAGAAGAAAAAGGAGCATCCTTTTCCCTTGTGTTTCTCCTCTTTTGCATGTAAACTTTTGTTGAGAGGCAAAGCTTCTCATCTCCTCCTTCGGAGGATAACACACCTTGCTCCCTGCAAGGAGGCCAGCGGTCTTTTCAGAAGAGAGAACATCCGGGATGATGTTCAGAAAGGCAGAAAATCCATGTCATCAGAAGACAACATCGCCTTGGTCCGTCGGTATCTCGATGAAGTAGTGCACACTGGGAAGATGGGTGTGGATAGCTCCCTTCTTGCCACCGACCACGTTGCTCACAATTCAGGTTCGCCCCCGGTTCAGGGCCACGAGGTCTGGAAGCAAGGCGCAGTCGCCTTATATAGCGCCTTTCCCGATATCCACATCACGTTTGAGGATGAGATGGCCATGGGAGACAAAGTCGTGATACGCTGGAGAGTTCGTGCTACCCACAAAGGAGCATTGAGGAACATTCCTGCTACCGGCAAGCCAGTAACATGGACAGGAATAACCATCGTACGCGTCGCCGACGGGAAAATTGTGGAACAATGGCAGGAAGTCGACCTACTGGGCCTGATGCAACAGCTAGGGGTTATTCCATCGATGGGGGAGTCAGGCGGATCTTAAGGGATCACATCAGGGTTTCAGTCCACCCATCATCTTCTCTTTGAAGGACGTTCACCGCCCCATTCTAGATCAGCAAAAACGACGGGTGGCCTGAAAGCCTGGTGATGCCCTCGGGCTGGGCTTTCTCATGAGAGGGTGAAAGTCGGGTTCTCACACATGAGCATCTTCCATCTTTTTTCGTTCAAATGGCGCTGTCCATTTTCCGCAAGAGAAAAGTCGCAAAAATACGTCCCCCATATGTTAAGTCGGTATGTAGCAGAGGTTACCGTCTTAATCTAGATCAGCAGCCTTCTTTTTTGCCTGACACCCTGATCGAGTGCTTTTACAATCGAATTCGGCGGCACTCTTCACTTGGCTATGTAAGCCCGGTTGCTTTTGAACAAGTCATGTGTTAACTCGAAAGTTTCGGGTCTACACAAAAGCGGGTGAATCTCAGAAGACATCCCGTATCGTTTTGAGTAAACGGAACACGTTAGTCTTGCCACTCCCGTTGGGGCCAACAATGAAATTCAGATGGGGGTCAAGATCAGTGATAGTGCAGTCACGTAAGGAGAGAAAATTTTTCGCTTTGATTCCATGGAGCCACATACCTGCCTCCTTCAGCATTAAAGAGCCTTTGCCCTCATATACTGTTCCTTATAACTCTTGCGCCTGGCCGTCATGTTCCTCGTGATTGCCGCCAGCTTCGCCTCAAGCTCCGCTACTTGTGCATCCCTCTGTAAAAATGCCTCAGCCTGAGTCGAAAGTTGTCGCTCTAGAGCCTGAATCTGCTGTTGGGCCTCTCGCAATAGCATTACTAACTTCGGTGTTGTGACAAACAATGACAGCTTTTGCGAGCCATTGGAAGGTTCGTTAAATCCCATCATCGTGTAATGCCTGAAACCACGCCGATTCGCGCACAGCAACAAAATCTGGATCCCTTGCTATTTCCTCGCGAAACTGAGGCCAAATTTCAATTGCCCTTGGCAACGTAGTATGACACAATTCTTCTCGGTTTGTTAGGGCATAGATACAAGCAAGATCATATAATGCAGATGCCTTGGTCAAGCCTGTGCAGGACGGCATCTTCAAGCACTGATTCAACTCTTCTTCTGCCTCTGTTAGACGATCGAGCTTTATCAAGAGATATCCACGATTTAGTCGTACCCGCTCATCTCTTCTAGCCATGTAACCCACTTGCTCAAAGGCGGCAAGGATGGTTTGTAGTGTCTCCTGATCGTTTGTGTCTAAGTGCCAATGATGCTCAGCAATGATTGCTCTCACCGAGGCTCTTTGTTCAAGGAATTGCGCTGCAGGGTCCCTCGTCAACCTTGTGTTTGCCACTACTGCTATAGCAATAAGCGCCAGGCGCACCACAGGAAACACGTAGACCAAGTCATGTGATGTATCAATGGAGACCGTATCTCCCTTCAACGCTAATTCTGTTTTCTCCCACCCCCTGTTATATCCAGCAGCTAGCATATCAAGGAGCCTGTTTTCTAACTCCTGTTCATCTATCGGTTGAGGAAAATTCTGCTGGAGCAACTCAAGCGCAAAGGCGTGAGAGCGGCTGATCACTGCATCTTCAGTGCTTGATGGAGAGAATTCGGGTTTGAGGGGCAACTTCTCTTTTAACCACCGAGCGATTGTGCTATAGACCAGAAGGTATTCCTGCTGGAGTTCAGACCTGGGAAGCGCATGTACCGCTGTCAACATCTGCTCACAGAGTTCATATGCTTCGATGCGGTGTATTGGACGCACATCAAACATACGTTCATAAACTCTTGCGATCAACAAACCTTGCCATGAACGTGCTTTCTGGCCCCATTGATACAAGGCTGTCAGGTTGTCTTCGCTTTCAAGGCTCTGGCTGAGCAAGTCTAGCATATGCTCAAGATTTGCCTCAGCCAGTCCCGCGAAGGCCGCGGCCCGGTCGTCTGCTGTAAACGGTAATGCTGGAAGAGATGCTTGTAATTCCTGTAATGCGGCGGCAGGCGCTTCAGAGAGACTGACGAGCTGAGCAAGCAGCTGTTCGCATTCTCCTAACTCTTGTACATCGCTTCCAGCCACCGGGGTATTACACAGTTCGCGGGCAAAACTGAGTAGAGTGGCCTCTCTTCGCCCAGCATCTAGCAACCGGCGGACGGCATAGACAAGCCTCCAGTTCCTCGGTAATCTGCGCAGCAGTGAAAGAGGATCGGAATGTGCCACTGCAAGCGAGATCAACATTTCCATGCAGAGGTGAGTGCATACGTTGTGTGCTTTGAAGAGCGTTTTTTGTAACGGATGCACAAGCGTTTGGCTTTCTTCGACGAGACAACGTAGCAGGAGGTCGAACAACTGATCTGCGCTTGACTGTCTGAGAAGGGCAGAGGCGTGGTTGCGTACAAAGCTAGCGGTGTTCACGAAGAAAAACTGCATTTCTGTCTCGGGATAGGGTGTTTGGAGACCTTGCAGTTCCCTGGTTGACGCAAGATCCAGGCATGCAAGCCCTAATTGCGCGATAATGGCTCCGCGGAAGGCAAAAAGCCTGTAATCTGTGGGAACGTCTGCTATATCTGGTACAGTGAGGCGTGTGAGTTGTGCCCGTGCCTGGGAGGAATACTGAGCACACGTCCACCAGGTAAAAGCAAGCCCTTCGCTCAGCCAGGCACGTCGTTGTGCATCATAGGCGTTCAGTCGCTCTGGCAGGAGCGGAACAACCCGCGTAGGAAGTAGTTGCGCGAGATTCGACAAAGTCGCTAACACTGATCCAGCCGACAGCGAAGGTATGGACCAATCAAGCGCCGGGGAGCCAATAAGTGCGTCTAGGAGCTTATCTGGGGCAATCTCTAAGAGCCTGTAGGTTGCCCAAAGCAGCTGATTCGTCACGTGCTGATCGCTCTCATTCCTGATCGCATCGCAAACATCATCCAGAATGCGCTCAGGTTGCTCAAACATGATGCTACGGAGTGCTCTAGCAGCACGCCCTCGGGTATTTACCTCTTGTGAATGGAGATTGGAAAGGATGCTCTCTAACTCACCGGGTTCAAAAAGCGCAATGAGCCCTCGAACCTCATCAATCTCTCGCAGGAATCGGCTGCTGGGAGGATGAGCGACATTTGTTAATAGGGATGAGTAGCGGTTCAATAGACGCTTCCCTACCTCGGCCGCTGTTGTGTGATTGATACGCAAAAGAGGCATAAATGCGTCTTGTAGCCGCTCATCGCGCTGTTCCTTGTCTGCTTGAGCCAAATGCGATATCTGTGGCGCACAGAAACGCATTACAGCCTCCACACGCTCAGGTGCGAAGTCAAGTGTGACGCCAAGTGCATGACTGCCATTCAGCCGATTTTTACGTCGTCCGCTCACGTAGAGCTGCACAACCCATTTGAAGGCCCGTTGCATGCATATTATACCTTTTTTCTGTGGGGAGCTCTGTGCTGCAAGCTGACCCAGAGCTGCATAGCCTGCAACCACAAATGCATCTTCTTCACGACGAGTAAGAGTTGTGAGAAAAGCCAACATGCGATAATCCTGAGAGGAGCATTGTGCTAGACCCTCAGCAACCGGCGTCACCCACAGTGGGTCACGCGTGAGTAACGCTTCAGCGAGTGATACTGGGTCTGCGTGAGCCAAGCTGCGGAGTAAAGCGCTCACGACTCCTGCATCTTCTTCCGGGCGTAGTTGCTGAATGATGTTATCCTTCACATCATCGTTTCCGGTCAGGTAGTTTTCACTGAGGGTACGGGCGAACACTCGCTCAGCAAGTGGTGTGTCTGCAAAGCGTATCCGTCCTCTCGTTGTCAAAATGCCTACCTGTCGAAATGCATCCAGTGCTTGATTGCTGCGATCCCTCAAGAAAAGTTCCAGTTGAGCGACGGCGTCTGCATTTGATAGGCCATGAGGGCGAGCCATCCAGATCTGCTGGTGCAATGTATGGAACGCATCTGCCACATCTTGTTCATCAGTATTGAGCAAAGTAGCAACACGCAGAAGTAAAGCCTCGAGACGCGAATCAAGCAACGCATCGATATTGACCGGAGCAGGTGCTACTCCCTGTTGCCGAAGGCTCTCCCCGTGTTGCTCTAGATACCGTTCCAGCAGGTAGGGGCGGCGCAGTGGAGCAAAGGCAGGAGAACGGAATAAGTGGCTCAAGCGGCGGCCTTCTTCGGGTGTCAGTCGCTGAAGAAGTGCCATTTCCTGCTCTTCAGCAGTAAAATCCGGCAGGATAAGGCTACAAGGGCTCTGTAGTTGTACGCGGATCTCGCCCTCCTTGCCTCCTTGGGGAACTTCCGGATCTAGTTGGTAAATGTCACTTGGGAGAATCTCCTGACCTAATCGATAAAATTCCCAGATATGTGTTTGTGCCGTCAGAATAAGTTTAATCCCAGCGACACGGCATTGTTCGACCATTTTCCCTAGACCGCGGCGGAAGACAGAAATATCTCCAGTTGGCTGGAGATCGTCGATTACCAGCACAAGGGGACCCTTACCCTCGAGACGCGCGAATGCCCGTAATCTTGCCAGGAGATCCTCATCGGAAATGGGAGCCGAGGTGAGGACACGCAAACGTTGCGCGATCAGGCGGCCGAGTACCCTTTGATCGACATGATCGAGGTCTGATCCGGGGATCAACAAACGCGCACGCCCTTGTAGCACGCGTCCTGTCCAGTCAGCTACGACCCACGATTTTCCAGTGCCACTCATTCAAAGCATTACAAATACAATTTCTGGCGCTTGCAAAAAGTGTTGGAGTTCCTTTTCAACGCGGGTACGTATTGCGCAGCGTGGCGCTTCCCATTGAAAACCAGGTGACTCGTAGACCGCTCGCACCGCTTGATCGCAAGCACTGGCCGGGTCTGAATCGAAAGGCAAAAGTGGCCTGAGAGGCGTTCCAGCTACCTCATTGAGCCAGGCGTTATCGTAGACGCGGGCAAGGGTTGGACCACCAGCCGAATCGCGAAGGAGGGCTCCCAAGAGATTATTTCCAGCCTGTTGGACAACTCCAGGAACAAGGTATCGATAGGCGAGTTGGAGATCGATCTCGGCTTTTAGCAGGCGCAGAGAAAGCGGCTCTTCCTGCGCTAATTGCTGTAATATGTTCAATGCAATGAGCCGAAGTCGTGGTTGATCAACCTGTTGCCATCCCTCTTGTTGCAGCCGTCTCTGAGTGTGATCAAGGATCACATTAAGCTTGGAGTTGAGATCCTGATGACTTTCAGGGTCATCGGCGAAGTTTTCAATGGCTTCTTTTCTGATTTCTCCCTGGGTAACTAGGCGGGTTCTCCAGGCCCTGCCACCAGCCTCTGAAGATAGTGCGTTCAGTATGAAATTGAGCAGCAGATTCTCATTAAGGAGGGCGGTAACCTTCCATGGATCGCGGGTAGCCTTGAGTTGTATCCATTCGTCTACTTCTGGGTCTTGCACATGAATTGCCGGTACAAGTGTACTCGTCTCTTCCGGTGCTGGAGGCGGCACTGGATCAGCGAGAAGATCATTACCTCGATAGAAGGCGACAGATCTAGCATTTCGGCAGAGCAGCAGCCAGAGGACATATACGAGGTGGTACTCCGTCCCTTTCAGATTATTCCAATCACCGCGGATTTCATCGTCAAGTGGTGTAGGCATGCTTTCTCCTTCCCAGTCATCTCCCATATGGCACATCACTTGTAGGACTTTGAATTGTCACCTGTTCTGTTTTCTATCAATATATACGGAGTCCCATTTGAACGCAATTTTAGTTCGTTTGGTACTATGCGATATGAGCAATGAGCCATAGTGAGAACTCATCTCATTTGCTCAGTAATGTTGTTCCATGTGGCGGGGCCGGCTCCAACATACACACTTGCTCAATGAGATCACGAACTTCCAGCGCCCGTCTCTCACTAATCGACTACCGGTGTGAAACCCTCTATGACTATTTCATGTCTTCCCCGGCCTGTTCCCTATCCTCGTACATATTTCAGTTTCTCTTTCACCTGCTCCCGGCTTACCTGAGTATAGCGTACCGTGGTTTGAATGGCTGGTGTCCCTTTCTTCGTGACGTGCCCAAGATAGTACGCCACTTCTTCAAGCGACCAACCTGCCTCTCGTGCTCGATGGGCGAAGTCATGTCGTAAATCGTGGAAGGTGAGATCGTGAATCAATTCCCACTGGCCCTTGGTGGCACTAGCCCTGAGCGTCCGGAACCAGTGATGAATCCCTTCCCCGGTCAAGCGCTCGCTGCGCTGCGAGGTAAAGACGTAGGTTCGATCAGCATCTCCACTCACCTTCAGATACTCATAGAGCGGCTTGCGAGCGTCGTTCATCAGATCGATATCGCGCCACTTCCCGCCCTTGTAGCCCACATGCAACCACCCAACTTTCGGACCAACATGTGTATGGGCCATCTGCAGCCAGGAGACATCACTGACCCGGCATCCCGCCCAGTAGCCAAGTGCAAAGACGGCAGCGCCACGCCGGTCTCCCTCTTGCTCGACCAATGAGCGCAGAATATAGCGCTGATCCTCTGACAGTTGACGAGGAGCCAACACCTGCTGTGAAGGCAAATCGATTCCTCTGGTCGGGTTGCGCTGGAGCAGCCCCTTTTCCTCCACCAGCCACCGAGCAAAACTGCTGATGGTTGATTTCACGCGTGCACGGTGGTTGAGGCTGAATCCTTCCTGTTCTAAAGAAGCCAGGTACACTTCTACCGCGGTCTTCGTCAACTGCCGAGGATGAAAGCGTCCGCCGTTGCCGGGACGTTGTGCTACCCACTCCATCACGTGGCGCGTAGTTCGCACATAGGCATCTATCGTCCCCTCTGCCTTACTGGAGATGAAATGCTTGTACAGGGTGTCAGGCCACCAGTCGTTTGTGCCGATGTAGAATGGGACGACAGACGGTTCTTACCACCACGACCAGACGTCGACCATCAGGTAGGCGTGGTGCTGTTTTGCTCACCCGCTCGCAGAGGGTGAGCAGATCCTCGTTGAGTTGCCGATCATTGAAAGGACGAAACTCGACGTGCACAGACTCGAGGTCAACTGTCACCAGACCTGAGAGTCTGAAGAAAGGGAGGAGTCGTCCCCAAGTGGCTTGAGCGTACGTCTGCGGAAAATAGTGGTCACGGGTCCACATGACGAGCTTGGTCAGCGCAAGCTTACAAACAGTCATCACGTGATCTTTGCGGTTATCGAGTTCATACATGGTGCGCTCAGTTGCTGCTAGGTCCTCCAATGCTCGCAAGAGGTCACATTGCTGTTGGGCATAGCGGTCATACTTCTCACCTTCCTTGCTACTCTTCGCATAGGTTCGCCGCACCTGTTGCCAGCGTTCCTCCAGATCTGCATCGATCAGAGCCTTCTCCTCTTTGATCTTAGCACGTCTCTCCTCGTAGCCTACTCCTTGCTCCCGCAGCGCATCCTGGTGGGCATTGAGTTGACGATACCGCTCGTCCCCATACTCCTTCGTTTGAGGCCCTCGCCGATGATAGAGCTGACCAGCCTTGCGGGAACGGGCTTTGGCTCCTGCTGCCCATAACTGCGCATTGTGCAGCTTCTTCTCCAGGGCGGCTCGCTTCTTGGCTACTTCAGAATTGATGATGGGTGTCTTGCCATAGCCATGATTCGTATCCAGTCCGAGGGGCAAAAGAAAATCGCGGATAATGTTCTCCTGCACAGGCCAGCGCCGAATGTAGGTCTGAGCCAATTCTACAGCATCCACGCTTTCTGCGGTGGTCACAACAGGAACGAGCTTTGCCGCGGTGGGAGCAGTCGGTGAAGGCTGGGCTGTCCAGTCTTCGCGCCACCGCCTCCAACGTTCCTCCTCTTCCTGTTCTTCTGGTGTGTGCGCTGGAACCTGATGACGCAAATCGCGAATGAGGGCCACACACAGGGGAAGGAACTGTCCTGGCTGGTCAGGCAAGGACAGGGTAAAACGGGCAGAAGCCACCTCACGGATCACTCGCCCGTGCCGATCGTGCTCAAGTGGGACGAACTGTCCTACCTCCGAGAAGGACTCCAGACCCTCATATTGATCCGTTCGCAACAGGGTGATCGCCGTGAAGCGCCTCCGCCTGAAGGTCCCTGAGAAACGGCGCTGCCATGCCCTCCCTATCTACGACCACACGTCTTTGTGAAGGCGTGCCCATGCTTTCTTCATCGCCAGGGAGAAGTTGGGGAATCCCCATCGTCAAGTGGAGGTCTCCGCGATTGGTGCTGGCTTGCAAAGGATGTCCCCACTCGTCGTGCAAAAGCACCAGGGCACGACATCCAAGGATCTTCCCGGTGCGACCGATGAGCCCGCGGGGAATGAGTTTCTCTGTGTACACGGCCTTCCGATGCCCGTCGACATAGAAACAGGGAGAGCTGTCAGTCGCTGGTTCATCTATGGCTGAGGACTGCCAGAGGTGGGCTGTCCATTTCCCAAGGGCGTTGGTGAAGGTCTCAGCTCCTCCTGCATGGGCAAGCTGGGAAAGAAACCGCTCGACGTGAGCATATCCATACGCGCGCTTTCGCCCGGTGAGCACACAGAAAGCGCATCCCCGCTGTATCCGCGCAAATCCCAGGTGCGACGCAGTCCGACTGCGCCAAGGAAGAGCAGCGTGAGTAACAACATCCGACGAGAGGGAGAGGAGAGGTGTGCCAAACGCGGCTGGGTGTCAGCCGCACACGAAGCCAGTGCAGCCTCCAGGGTGGGAAGTAAATCAGTTTCTTGAGCAGCCGCTAGTAGCAAGAGGCCGCCTGCTCCTTCTTGCCACTGTGGTTCGATGCTTGGGTTCAGCTCCGCGAGATCGAATGGACCCCCCCACGGTATGACTTGGGGTGCTTGGAGCGGCGTGGCAGTAGTCTTTGAGCCATTGCTGCACGGGTTCCCGCAGCTTGGCAGGGTGTCCATGCCTGCCATCTTGCAAGCCCGCTTCTCCCTGGGTACGTACTTTTTGCAGGAGGCGATAGGCTGCCGAACGGCTGATCTGGACTCCTGCCATCGTCGAAGCTTCCTGCCACGAATGACCGGTCTGCATGAGCGCGATCATCTGCCCTTTAGCTGCGCGGTTTTGCTCCTCTTCCATGAACCCGTTTCCTCTCACGGCCTGGTGTGGACGGGTTGGTTCCTTCTCAACCTCATCAGTCTTAGTGTAGCATGAAAGCGCATCCCCGTCTAGATCAGCAAAGCTGTCCGTGGCCTGACACCCTGTTGTACTCCTGCAGGAGGAACTCATCAGCGCCTTGATCTTCGTCTGACTGTTGCTGTTTTATCATCGGCATTGCTCCCCTCAAAACATTTTGTGCCGAGTTTTCTCCTCTCATTTCTTCTAGCGCCGAGGAGAATTTCACACACTTCCCGCTCACTTTCTCACAAAAGGGAGATGAAGGCAAGAGGAACTCGTAATAAAAGACTCATTCTGTTCCGAGTTTTTTGTTTCGAGTATATCGTATAGGGCACCGAGTAAGCCATTGCCTACATTTTTGTACGGGCGGGGCAGTTTTGAGCTGTTACGTAAGCGCGTCTTGATCGCCGCTTGATGGCAGCACGGAAGTTGCGGCAGATCTGCTTTAGTGGAGTTGGGGTAGCCGAAAATATGTCAACCCTCTCTTCGATTTACGCCCGTGCGCCCTCATCCGCAATCTGCACGTTCTGGCCCTTTCCCAGTCGCTTCAAACTGGCCTGCCAAGATATCGCTTGTTTACTTGACCAGCTCTCTAGTCTTTCTAATATTCACAATAGGCTATCTCCTGTAAGGCTCAACATAATGAGAAGGGAAGCAGCACGTGTATCCTGGCGGGCAGCAATCCGAAGTCGGGATTTCTGAGACGACGATGGCACGAGTGTGTCCGCAATTTCTGCCTTCTGCATGGCTCTGATCAACTCGCCTTATCATTGTCCCTCCCAAATCTACTGAATACTGACATAAGAGAAGATGTATCTTTCTTGTCCTACTCAACCAAGTATATTTCTGAGCTCTCAATCACAATAGCTTGTGGACGGTAACGTTGGCCTCGCAGCCGTACGTCGAGTATGCGAATGTGCGCTCCGGGAGATGCGTTTTTTAACTGTGGAAAACGCTCTTGAGGTACGACAAGACGAACTTCAGCGTCACGCCACTGTATTGTTACTATCCAGTAATCATTCTTTACCTCTTTTGTTAAAACTTTCCCCTCAAAACCTAACGCGGCCGTTTGCAGAGCTACCGAGTGGGAGGAATGTTGTGCTTGCCATTGCCAGAATGGCTGACACCAGGGACGGAATTCGCACAGGGCACAGGTCTCACCAGGGGCAGCGAGTTGTTCGACTGAAGCACACTCTTGTACCTGTTTGATCAATACTCTTGCCTCATTCCCAACAGAGCGACAGATCTCGGGATCAATCGCTACTCTGTACATTGCTCCTGTGAGCGGATAGGTTACCCATGCTTCCTGTGGCCACTCGCCAAATGTTTCGTACCACAGGAGGGCATAGAGCTGGAGTTGCCGCTCATACCGCGCAGGTAACTCGTCACGTAGCGCAGATTTATAATCGAGCAGACGCAGACCTGTAGGAAGCCTTTCGGCATAATCCACCCTTCCAGTGAGAAGCCCATCATGGGATTGTATTGGTATCTCGACCAGCACTTTCCCTTCACCCATCTGCTTCATCTCAGAGAGATGGGCTTCCTCCACTCCCGTTGCTCCTCGATTTTCATACTCGCTCTGCCTGCTTGTAAACTGCTTTGTCAGGCGGAGCGACTCGGCAGCAAGAGCCTCCAGTGCACGGTGTATCCGCTCATCGTCGCGAGGAAGCAGTTGTTCACGGGGACGGCTGTTTTTCTGTTTCTCTTGCTGAGTTAGTTCGTAATAAAAACGGCGATGGGCTTCCGCAATGATTTCGCTTCGGGTCTCAGACCGGATGGGATACTCCGTGAGCGATTGGAGCGTATTGTGAAACGCGATGCCCACTCGTGCGGCGTACGCCGTACGGCGCTCATAGCCCTGCGATCGCTCAAAGCACGCGCGCAATCCACAAGTACGGATCATTTCAATGGAGGTTGGCCCAAACGGTGCTTCAGGTCGTCCGCGCGGGGGCCTGAGGTCTCTTTGGTTCAGGCACCAGGTGAATGCGGCCTTGCGTGAATGCATAGTCATAGTGTCACCAGATGATTGAGAACCCAGAAAGGGCGACGCTCAAGGTCAAACGTCGTGTGGACGGCACAGCGCAAACCATGCTTCATCAAGAAAGCTTGCCGTTCATCGCCCGTTGGCCTGGCTTGCAAAGGATGGATGACCCAGATTCCCACCTCGAGGCCCTGCTGGTCGCGCAGGATGCAAGGGAAATACTGATCTCCGACAACGCGTCCGGGTAAGGTCTGCCAGCTCGTCCGCGCATATTCTGCAAGCGGAACCGCACTACGGCTCATATGGGCGGAACTCAGCGATGGCTCCTGACGACGAAGCACAAAGCGCAGCAGTGCCGCACCTAATGCTCGGTCCAGCAGCGGGTGAAGTGCCTGGTTGCGATAATCAAACATACAATGGTAGCAGGCTCCGCCGCAGTCTGGATTTGCACACTGCTCCCCCAACTCCAACGCCTTCTCTAAAATGACCTGCATATTTTGCTCGATGGCGCGTGCATACCCCGCCCCACCGGGTACGTCATCATAGAGGAAGACTTCACCGTGCAGGCGGTGATCGAGCCCACGCCGCACCGCCCGCACCCCAACTTTGAGTTCTCCGGGGTCTATTTGCAAGATAATAGCCGCTGCATTCGCAACGAGCACGCCAAACGAATACCAGGCCGCTCTACCCGACGGCTGTTGGAGAGGAGCATCCATCGTCGCTGGGAGATCAACTCCCAAAAGAATGACCTCTGAGACGAACTGGTGACCGAGAATGACCTGGTTGCGGAAATCTGTTGTGTTGGAACACCAATCACCCGCACGAGGTCCGATGTTTCTCCCGCTAAACGGTGGAACACTCGCTGGATAGCGGTGTGAGCCGGGATTATCTGGATCGAGCGCACGCCCACACACTGGACAGATAATGAAGCCGGGAAAGTCGGGATTTGGGCCTTTGTTACACGTAAAGAGTTTGCCTCGGCGAACCCGGACATAAAGGCTTGGGGCAAAGGGAACTTGCGGCTTGCCCGTCGTAAAGGATGTTTCCCCTACAAGCAGCCGAGGTGGAATGGTGTACCCGCTGCGTTCCCGTCCGCCTCTCTCGTACAATTCACCTCCCCCATTAGGCAATGCACAGTCTACGGTGAAGCCTGGAGGACGCACATAAGGGAGTGCCATCACAAGGAAACTCCCGCATTCCGCGCATTGGTCCGGGGCATCCTCGATGTTGTCAACGAGCATGATAGATTGGCAATCAGCGCACTCTATCAATGCGCCAGAGGGATGATGGTGAGGATTTGCGTTGTATCGGTCATAGACGCCAACGCTTTGATAGATATAGGTATTGGGAAACTTGCCCCGAATCACTTCGGCTCCCGGTGCATACTCGGCCAGGGCTATTTTCAGGTCCCGCTCCATGCCATCGTTTTCGATTATCTCCCACTCGTCATATGACGATTTTTCTGATGGAATGAAAAGGCTCACCACCAGTGACGGTGGATTGCACTTCCCCAACCAGGTCGCTCATCCATGCGCCGAGACGATGGAGAAAGGCAGAACCGGCGATCTGTTCGCAGCGCGCAACCAGCGAAGCACGATGTGTTGTCAGGTATTGCCGTAAACGTACGGCGCCTTGCATGTTGGTAAAATCGGCGATGGTACCCCAGGCGGCGAACAGGCTTCCGGGTTGCGATGCTTGCCCGGACTTGAGCATGGAAGAGAAGAAATCCTGCAAAATCATGGATCGCACATGACGGCGCGCAATGACCCCATTATTGAGATAAAGAGTTGGAACGCGCGGCGCGTTACTGACAATTTCTGGTGGATGCGCGAAGTAATACTGATCGTGAGGACGAAACTGTGCAAATGTCAGGACCGTCGCCAACGCACTTCCGCGTCGTCCTGCGCGGCCTGCACGCTGTTGGTAGTTGGCAACGGTTGGAGGCACATTGCGCATCCCTACGCTTAGCAGGCTACCGATGTCAATGCCCATCTCCATCGTGGTTGTGACCGAAAGCACATCAATACGATAATCATCAGGCTGCTGATGATCGTGAAAAAGGTCCTGGAACCAACGCTCTTCGTCGCGCGCTTCTTTACCTGAAATCTGCGCTGTGTGTTCGGCAGAACGTAATGGATAGGGATCATCGAACAAGGACGTAGGCACAGCGTGTAGCGCCGCGCGTCGGTAGAAATTGCGAATAGACGAGACAGGGGTGGGACTGCTGCGTTGACCGCAGCGCAGGCACACATCAAAGAGCACTCCGCCCATAATGTAGGCACAAGCAGTGCATTGATGAACCGTGTCCCCTAGCGGCTGCAACTCAAATCCATTAATGCGAATGCCATAAGGAACCTCGTTGCCATATTTCTTGCCCGCCCTGTCCAAGATGTTTAATCCCTTCAGTGCGTTCCAGAGCGGTGTGACGAGCTCGTTCACCCATTTCGCGGCTGCCTCCTTGTTGGGAAGGCGCCCCAGGCTGACAAGCGCCTCTGAAACAGCGATCGCATAGCGTCCCAGCTTGCGTTTATTCTGGAGATTATACGAGATCGTTTGGCGTCCGTCACCAGGCGATTTGGCATATCCCCAGACGAGTACGGCTCGCTCGTACCCCTTCACCAAGTTTTCCGGCCACTCCCACGGAGCGAGTGGACGGGGTGGCAGCAACACATTTTCGGTTGCTAGGATGCGCGTGACAGCCTGGAGAAAAAGGCGCGTCTCATCCTGGCTGAGTTGTGGAAATGCTCCAATGAGTTCCGGTAACACAAAGCGCCAGTACGCCAATCCTAATGGCTCCAGTGCAAAATCGCGTTGGGAAAGTTCACGGCGCAAGCCAACGTGAAAAGCAGTTTCTGCCTCTTTGTAGGCAGCTTCGTAAGAGGCTTCATCTCCATTGTGCATACGGGCAAAATAGTCGCGGATGCGCCCATTGGTTGGATTGATGCCGCGCTGTAATTGTAGAGCAATGACCTGCTCACGCACCTGCTCAAAAGTCATCGGTTGTGGATGGGGATGTCTTCCCGTGCCTATGCATGTAGTACACGGTTTCGTCTGCACACTCTGCTCCTGACCAATAATATAGGGGTCTTTTCCCTCGTCCTCAGTAGAGCCGATGCCAGCGCAATCAGGGCAGGATAGCAGCACGCGATAGACGAGTTGGCGAAAGATGTCGTTATGGTGATCATCGCGCAAATCCGCAGCGAGTTGAGCGGCTTCTTGCCGCGAATCCGTAAAAAGCAGTGTTTTGCGTCCGTAATTGGGAGAGGGACCGTACGCCGCACGTGGCTGAACACGAAAACCATCCTCGGCCACAATTGAGAATGTGCGCGGGCCTTTCGTGCGTAACGGTTCAATGACTTCGCGTCCATCCTTCCCTATCTGGCGGTAGTTCCGACAACGGGGGCACTGACTGGGGAATTGACTGACCTGAACATCATTTTCTTGTGCCGGCTCAACTGGATACACCGGGCGTGCGTAACTATCATGCTGGTGCGTGTGCAGGGTGGTCCGGGTTGAGCGATATTCACACGAGGCATAAGCATCCGGTGCCTCAACGCCGAATATCTGAAACTGCTGGATGTCTTCCCGTTTGCCGCTCAGATCGTCGCTCCAGGGCCAAAGGCTGCCTTGTGCAGAATCTGGAATGCCACCGAGATAGAGCAATCCACAATGTCGGCACGAAAACAGCTCGAGTACCCGTGCTCCGCACTCGCACCAAGGGCGAGGGTCCATATAGAGCTTCCCGACCGGGCGAGACGCGACGCCGGCCGGTAAAGGTGGTGCAGCGGAGCAGTCTGGGTTCATACAGGCCCAAATACCATAGACTCCGCGGAAAAAGAGGTGCATACGCATAGACAGGAGGGGTGGCGTATCTGGAAGGGCGGAGGCGCGTGCAAAACTACCAGCCGCTAGAATTCCTGCCGTTGCCCTCTCGCACTCCCCAGGTATGCTTAATCCCGGCCAGCATTCCTCGGCAAGCACGTCAAGTAAAGTGGCACGGCGTGCAGTGCGTTGGCGTACCCAGTCGATATCATGATTCTGCTCAAGTAAAGCGTAGAGGGCCACTTGCGGGTCGACCTGCGCATCGGCAGGGCCGAGTTCAAGTTCAGAGGCGAGCTGTTCGATGGCGGGCAGGGGATCGCTGAGAGAAAAACGCTCGTAGAAACGTCCGAAAGCGTACAAGGCTTGAGAAGACGCTTGGCGAGTGGAGGTTCCCTGCGCCGCGTTGCCGGTCCTGATCAGCGTAAACCGACTGACAGGCTCGCCAAACAGGTCCGAGATGAACTCCAGTAATTGCTCATCGGCACCCGCTGGGACGGAGGCTGTTGTGGCTATTGCGCGAAACTGCGGTGAACCCGAGGTTAATCCCAGCCGTTCTTTGAGACGCCTGACCAGATAGGCGACTTCTGTTCCCTTCGCCCCCGTGTAGGTGTGCGCCTCATCAAGCACAAGCGTTATGCGCGCATCTGGTGTGCTCTCCAGCCACCGTCGTGTGAGTTCAAAGATCCTCGCCTCAATTGGGCGGACCAGCATATACTCAAGCATGGAGTAGTTCGTGACCAGTATATCAGGAGGCGCGGCCTGGATGTCCCACCGGCAGAGCATTTCTGTGCTGTCCGGACGTGGCCAGGTGCCAGTATCGCGCAGATCTGCGCGCAACTTCTCCCAATCCTGCCTGAGTTTCTCAAGATATGCGGCGAAGCGGTCCCGCGGCTGCTTGTAGGCCCAGTTCCCGGTGGGTTGCGACATACCGGTATACATACCGAAGTGAATGACGTTCCCCTGCATATGTCCTTTCTGCCACTCAGGCGAGGCACCGCGGGCGAGGATACGGCGCAGGCGCGAGAGCTGATCGTTCACCAGGGCATTCATCGGGTAGAGAACGAGCGCACGCATTGCCGCCGGACGACGTTCATGCCTCCGACTATGGAGCCAGCCTCTCTGTAGATCAAAACGACCTGGACGTTCCTGGTCGGCAATCGGTTCCCACGATGGAGCCTCCCTCAAAATATCTGCTAGGATGGGGAGGAGAAAGCTTTCTGTTTTTCCAGAGCCTGTACCGGTGGCAACCAGCAGGTTAGGCTGATCTCCGAAAGCGGTCAGCAGAGCTTCTTCCTGGTGGGTATAGAGGGGAAAGCGGTCAATGGGTACGCCATGTTGCACCAATGCGGCCAGCCCGGCTGGAACGCTCTCCAGAACGGCCTACTGAGTTGCCCCTACTAAATGCTCCCAGGTGGTTTCTCTTGTCCAACGCACATAGTCTGGATATCTTCTCGCCCTCGGAATAAGCCAGCGATTGACGGCAAGTGTTCCAATGGTCGCCGCAGAAGAGCGCACAGACGCCCCGACCTCCGCTTCCCCGCGTAAACACTCTCGCCAATGGGGAACGAGAGGAACTCCATAGATTTCTCTACTGATGCCGTGCTGAAGCATGTGAGGGTCGAGGCCAACCCGGCGCAAGGCCTCGCGCGCTACCCGCAGGCGCCAGTTTGGTCCTTGTCCGAACTGGTGTCCAGACGCGTAGGGATGCCCTTCCCGGCGGAGAAGTTCCCGCATCAACAGGAAAAGCGGCTGGGGAATGTGAAAATGCCCCCACCCAGTGGTCTGCCCGATGTGGACAAAGTCTACCGTCTCGGGCAGTCTGAGGCGGTTGTAGAGAGATGAGCGCCCGAGCGCCGAGGTGACAGTGAGCAGCAGGAGTTGTGCGCGTTTATATTGCTGGCTGATAATGCCGCTCCGATGATTATACTTGGCAGCAAAAGCGTCGCTGACTTCTTGAGAGGCCATCAACGCTGCGGTAACCTTTCCCCCGAGAAGAAGGGAATAGGGCGGCACGGCTCCAACAATATGGGCGTCCATTACATGGACAAGCTGCTGCCGCCGCTCATCAAGGCTCCAGCCAATCCACGTATCGCGTGCCTTCAAGTTAAACACGGGGTCGGTGAGGGCAAAGAGACCGAGGAGTTTACCGTTAGCGCGGTCGCGGACAAGAAAACGCAACCGGCGCCCATATCCCCGTGAGACAGGCTCCGACCATAACAATGTCGCGAGGCGAAATAAAGCAGCATCTTCGGTACCCGACCAGACGAGGGAGACCTGAGGCTCAACAGCCTCAGGAATAACTTCATGCCCCTCAGCAAAATGTGGCAGAAGCGCGCGGCCATAGCGAGCAAGAAATTGCTGCTCGCCTTCTCTAAACGCGGCCCGCTGTGCTGCATGACGGGCGCGCACAAGATCCTTCGTATAGATCTGCTCTCCCCCATCCGGTGATGGACTCAGTCCAATAAGAGCGAGATGCGCTAGAAGTTCAACTCGGATGCGTTCGCGCAACTCAGCTAGATCACTCTCTTCAATGCAACTGCGCTCTTCACTCTGTACCTCATCGGTAAGCTCCCTCAATTGCGTCGCCATGAATGAAGGACTCCAATCTTCCCCTAAGTCGTTTCCTACATTCTAGCAACTCCTTTCGCCGTTTGTCTATAGCTCTGGTTTAAGGTCGGTGCACATTGAGATGGCAGCATTGCCACTCAAGCCACCAATGGGGTCTGTCTAAGTCCGCAAAAGGTGTACAGAGCACTTTCGCAGCTACCGGCTACATACGTGTGAAATCCGTCAGACGTGTGTTTTTATCGTTTCGAGCGCTATGATGCTCCGCCTCAGAGAATGCTATGAAAATAGAGCATTACGTGCATTGACTGCATGTCTCCGTTATTTTCTGAGGAACCTCTTTGTGCGTTCTCTCAGGAATCCTCTTCTCCCGAAGAAACATACCGCAATACATTCTCCACGTAGAGGTCGATCAGATGAAAATAGTATGGCGAGACAGTATATTGCTTGTGACGCACAAAAAGCACCCCCATCGTTTTCAGAAGTTCTTCTTTATCAAAGTGTGAGTTTCCCTGCATGATCTGGAAACGCCTGACGAGATGTGCTCGTGCTTGTCCCTGGAGATTCATGCTTGTTGGAGAACCTACAAGAAAGGCATCCGTATCATCATACCAAATACCCTGATAGAGTTGAACATTTTCGCCTCTTTCAGGTAAAAACATCCCCAGGTCGTTATAAATCCCCGTGATCAGTTTGCGGTGGTATTTCCCTTTGCTAGTTGCTTTACTGTCAAAAATGCGGGCAATCCGTTCCCGCCATTCTCCGCTCGTTAACTCTTGATAAGAGAGCATTGGATGTGTCATAGCTACCTCTTCTAAAAACGCATCATAGGCGAGCAATTGCCTGTAAAAAGCCTGGGAGTCCAGGGCTTTTCTCGTGGTAGGTTTCTTGCTACCATCCAGGAGACCCTGTTGCGCCATCTGCCCCAAGGGTAAGAGTGTGGTAGACCGCTCTTGCTGAAGCCTCTCATAGTGTGGAGCTAACTGAAAGTGCTTGATAGGGTAGGCCGTGGAATATTGTTCTTGATGTCGCTGCTCGATAGCATTATAGTCGTAGAAGATACGTTCTTTTAGATCCTCGATAGCAACGAAAAGATCACGGCCCACAATGATATCAAACTCTGATAGGTCCTTGACCTGTCCCTGCTCTGAGATGCGCTTTCGTTCTGCTAGGAGCTTCTCATATTGCTCGTCCCAATCAACCCCCCATCTCTCGACCATCTCGTAAAATGGCTCACTTTGTGCTGGGTCCCCTAGATCGATAAAGTGCAACTGCTGTTCTGCAAACCAGAGTGCTGTTGTGATGGTATCGCCGTCAAAGTACCTCCGACGAACAAATGCGAGTTCATCAGGGATAAATGGCAAGGGGAAACGCGCTATGCCATGAATTATGGCGCATTTCAGGTAGAGTTCGCTCAGTACTACGTCAACGCTTCGCTTAAAATCCTTATCGGAAAGAAGAAGCATGGAATAATCGAGATAATCTCCACCTTCCAACGCATTAGGGTCATTGGTATTGACGTTGATGGATTGTTTAGGAATGTTGGGATGCTCCCTATAGAGTGGGGGATAGGGATCATCCTGGCCAAAGAGGAGCCCATCCTCCTCAAAATCTTCTGCCGCCGCATCCAACAAGACGATGACTCCTCCCTGTGGTGCAGAGGCAATATCATCTAAAGCCGCAAAGCGGAGCGCGGGGTACATGCCTTGAAAGAGATCAAGATAGGCGCCGAGGCTGTGTGTGCGTTTCAAGCGATTATCATATATGCCTACCTCAGTCAGTTGTTGTACTGCTATATCGGCTGTTTTGGACAGAGGTGCCAACGTGAAGACACGTTCTCGCAGATGGGCGACTATGCCTACCTCTCTAAGATTGGCAATAAATTGCTGGGTGAAGTCAAAAACGATTTTGCCTCTACCTGCATTCACATCACGCAGGTCGTGGTACTTGATCTGCGCCCGTTTTCCTGGAAAGGTAACAAGACTATAGACTGGCGATTCTTGCTCAACTGCTGCTGTTGTGAGATGGAGCAAAACGAATCTGCTTCCAACTGCACGCTTCCCAAAGAAAGGGGTCCCTGGTCGCAACGGCGGAGTCGCTTTGCCAAAACACCTGGCGTGAGGAATGACACGAAACTCTTGTGTTGGAGCGTCTTCCCTATTAGCCGGAGCACCGCTCAACTCAATTTCCACACAATAGTGAAAGTCACTGTCTCTCCCACCTGGGCGTGCGTATACATAGCATTTGTCCTGGCCGACAAAACGATTCGTCTTATCGCCACGGAAAAACCTGAACTGTAACAGTTTGAGCAGCACATGCAATGGCAGGTCGCTAAACGCTATCTCCCGCCGAGGAAGGGGTGTATCCGGTTGGTACCAGGTCAGGACCAGTTCACTGACCTCGGCTTCTCGCGGATAGAGAACGTAGACCGCCCATTGTTTATTCAGCACCCCATCAAGTGTATCGTGCTGAAATGATCTGTAAGGAAAATTGATTTGATCGCGTATGGCGTTGTGAACGCGACCAAAGTCAGCAGCGTTCTGGGGGCGTAACGCTTTGGGAATGAGATAGCGCACGAGCCGGAACCGCTCTTCGAGCAGTGCATAATTTTGAGGTCGCTCGATAACTAGCGTGGTTGTCTTCGCTGTATGTTGTTTGGGGTGAGCCTGGGTTGTCTGGATTGTCATGCTTCGTTCTCCTCTGCTGGACGTAATGCTTTTTTGAGATCAGCAAGGAACATCGTGAATGCAGCCTGATAAGAACTGGGGGCTTGACGATCAAGCGCGCCTTGCACAACGATGATCGCTGCCTCGGAAAAGTCCGTGACTTTTCGAAACTCGCGGGTATAGTATCCCAGTGGTCGTTCCTGTCCGCTGACGAGATTGATATAGATGAGCTTACTATCAGGTCCGACAGCGTCCCGAATACGATCTAGCTTTGCTTGTGCGTGCCTGGTAAAAGCTGACTCGTTCAACGACGGATGCCAAAGCGGATCGTCGATGGGAAGGGAAAAGCGATCGAGGGTGAGGTCATTGTAGTTTTTACAATCGATGAACCAAGGCTTTGTGCTAATGCGCAGGTCCGCAATCTCGAAAAGCGCATCAGGTAGCGACTCTATAGGAATACCATCCTTGTCCAAAAGCGCGGTAACCGCCTCCTCTCCGATTGCTCCGGCCAAAATGGCCTGGAGGCAATAGGGGGTGAAGAAATGAGAGCCAGGATGATCGAACTGTAAGTCGTATCCACGATCGAGAAAATGGTCGCGAATCACGGGGTTTTCCGCGACAATGGCATAAACCCCATCCAGGTGGAAAATCCGACTATCAGGAACCGCGAGCGCAAGGGGCAGAAGGTCAAGTTCGGGCGTGAGATTCAATCGACCACGCGCATAATATGGGGAAGAAGCGGCACAATGGTAGCGACTCACCACGTCTGCATGAAAATCATGCCGGAGCACCGCTCGGCGTAGTTCTTCCCAGTCATGCCTGGCTTCCAGGTCTTTTCCCTGACTGCGAACCATTTCGAGCCGGATAACTAAAGCCTGAATCGCTTCCCGACAAGCATCGTTTCTGGCTCGTAGACGCGTGTCATGTCGACGGCGTGCCTCGCGCTCGAAATCTGTTGTCTTGCGTGCAACGTCAGTAAGCACGGATTGGAGGTTGGCAGAGGTAAAAGGTGCATGCTGCTCTCTGATCGCTTCATACCTATCATCCATAAACGCCTGGAACGTACGGAAGACTTCTGGACTGAGCAACGCAACTTGAGCAGGCGTCTCACCCCAGGTCCGTTCCACTCGGCCCAATGCTTGAATAAAGATGGCAAGCTGATTCAGGAGACAGTCCTCCGCCGTCGTTCCCTGCTGATAGCGTACATTCCACTCTCCGGGTCGATTAATAGTACTGAGAACCTGGCGAAATCGCGCCTCAGAAATCAGTTTGGCGCAGAAGAGCTTTGCCTGATACCACACATTCTCCTTCCGACCAGCGAAAACATCGTCGAAGGATTGCTCCTGTGGATCAGGATTCGTGAAAAAGTAATAGGGAGCCTCGAGCAGCCCAATATGCGTGAAGTCCTGTGCTGGCCCTCCTTTCTCGTTCGTATACTGGAGATTGACGCCATTGCCAGCGGAGAGATATTGGGTGACGACGATCACTGGATCGGGCGTCCAGAAGAGCCGCGTAAAAGCTTGTTCAGCCTCTTTGCTTTGTCGCACTTGTGTGGCAAGCTCGGAATTAAAAAAGACCACGGTGATTTTGCGCTGAGCAATAGTGAGGGTAAAGGCATCGAACCAGGAGGTATCCGGCAATGGCTCGACCTGATAGATACCTGCCTCCTCCCCGTGACTGGCAAAAGTGGTAAAAAGAAGCCGTACCTGGTGAAAAGAATTCAAAAAGAGCAGTTGCCGGGGATGTTCGCCCCCGTGATCAAGAAGCCAAAATAAGCTGGAGAAAAAACGATGCATCCGCTGGCTCCGGTGCCCACCCGTATCCTTTTCAAACTCATCATTGTCTGCCACCGCTTTCAGGAACTGAGATAAGCTTTCCTGAACAGGAACAGCCTTGTCGAGGCCATCGACGAGTGCGACACTCATCTGGTGACCTCCTCGCTGCTTTGCCTTCTGCGCACTCATGAGTTGGATGTCGGTGCGATCCTCATCGGTCGTAGGAAGCAGGAGGTCCTGTTGGTCAAACCAGTCAAGATCGAAATGATGAATACAGCGTGGAAGATCGGCAGTTGCAGAGAGGCCGAAGACTAGGAACTTCTCAGCTAGAGCATGGAGCAAGTTTTCAGGTGTTTGCAACATCTGATAATACTGTACTTCAACCTCTTCGTTGTCGGTACGTTGCTGAAGGTCACTAATGTCGAAGAGATCATACCCACCACTGAGCAGGCTCCCACGCTGGGTAGTCTGTGTTTGTTGTTGGCGAGGTAACCGTGGAATGACGGCAACTTGATCGAAAAAGTCCGTGTTATTAAAACACTGGCGCATTATTTCCCAGTATCGCACTTCCTCGTCACGCTCCATCTCTTTGAGCAGCGCGATGGTACGCGTCGTAGCCGTTCCAACAGCATTAAAGAGCCGGCGCGCCGCAACCCAGCTAGGTTTGCTGCGCCGCATCTCTAGCTGGAAAGCGCGCTCAGTTTGGTTGATATAGAGCGGGTCTGTACTGATCACATGCTGTGTACGAAACACTGCCGGGGTAAAACGCTGGTTTGTTGGCGGAAGTGTTTTTTCCAGCGTAAACTGATTGATTGCTGGATAATTCAGCCCTTTTCCCTGCACGCCATCGATAATCTCGACGATCTTTTCGATACGCTTGCGGATATTGGGGTGGAGGGGAAAATCGGCTTTCGGGAGCTTATGATGGGCCATCGCCCGGTAGAAGTTTGCCATGAAAGCAAATGGGTCGGTGATCTGGGGGCCGCGGCAAATCAATGTGACAAGGTCGTGTTCGAGGAAATCAAACTCATCGAGAAAAACGACCAGGCGTTTCTCGGCAGAAAGATCGGTGAGACTGCGCATCTGCGCACCGTCGAAAAAGCCGTAATAGGCTTTGTGGAGCGTCACCAACATAATGCGGACTTCAGAGCGGCGGCGAAATGGAATGGCCGGGAAGAGTGCCTCGACGATAGGGTGACTTACCAGCCAGGTATAGACTTTGCTCTGCTCATTTTCATCGCGTGTGACCTGAAGAACCCACCGGACCGCCTGGAGTACAATCCGCGCTTGCGCATCAGCGTGCCTGGATAGCCAGTCTGGCAGTATCCGTTCCTCTTTTGTCATTTCGATCACCTGCTGGCACGCACGACGAATAGCCACAATTTCCAGGCTTTTCAGGCGGCTTTTTTGACGGGCCTGCTCAAGGTAGGACTTGAAGCGAGGATCAACGAGCAATGCCTCAAAAGCCGCTCGCTGTGTCAGGAGTACATCCCGCACGACCTCGAGATCGCGTCGTAAGATAACATACTCCCTTGGCTTAAAGCGTGCTGCCATTTCTTCGAGTAGTTGTTTGCGATTAGCCATATAGATGAACTTGCAATCGGGATTCGCATGCACAACCTCAGGAATACTGCTGCTTTTGCCCAAGCCTGTGGGCCCCAAAACAAGTTTGATGCCATGCTCACACGCATCAATTGCACGTTGATAGTAGCCAGGGTATCCGGCCATGACAGTGCCTTTCTCACCGGAGGTTGTGCCTCTAGTGGGTTGATAGGGAATGGAGGTGTTGTCCTCTGTATACTGTTCCGCTAGCTGTTGTATATTGGTGGCGATAGCCTTACGCAGTTCAGGGGGAGCAATGACTTCTACCGATGCCCCCCATTGGCGAATCCAGGATTCCATTTCGAGAGGCTCGGATACCTGAAATGTGATACGACACGTTCCATCCTGTTCCGCAAACACACGCTGGCTGGGATGCCAGAATGCCTCTTGCACGATACGTGCAGCGTCGCCAAAAAAGCGCAAATCTACCGTTTGAGGGGGCCTGTCATGCCAGACGACTCCCCAGGCCTCTGAAAACAAGCGGTTTGGACTGAACTCTGATGGAATATCGAAGCGCTCACTTGTCAGGTCAGCAGCAAGAATACGATTCAGCCTGAAGGTACGGATGGTTTGACGTAATTCATCGAAGCCGATGGTATAGCAGCTGTTCGTCGCTCCATACGGTTCGATGCAAAAAGGGTGAAAATTTCGTTCAGTGATGGAACCGTTTCGATCCCGATAACGCAGATGAACGACACGCCCTTCAGACCAGGCCTGCGTCAGCGTTTCCAGTACAGCAAGATAGCCTTCATCTAGCGGCAGGGACCGTTGTAGCAAGGCTGCCTCCTCGATATAGCTCGAGAACCGGGGTGAGTCATCATGCACAGCCTCAGCAAGCTTTTGCATGACGCGCTCGGCGTGTGGATTGCGATCACTCTGTTGGCGTGAGAGTAATCGGCACGCATGATACAACGCGAGTACTTCATCGGGCGTCAGGCGTAGGGAGCGCGTCGCATGATGAAAGCCTATATGGTAGCGTCGACCACGCTTCCCTATTTCGACTCCTGTCGAGGAGAGGCGGCCTAAATCACGCCGAATCGTGCTGACATCGACCTCTAAAGCTTCCGCCAACTCACTGGGGGTGAGCCCATGAGGATGCTGGCGCAATAATGCTTCAAGCTCTATAAGGCGCGAACCGGAGAATGACTCCATATACTGCTCCACTATTCAAACATTCCTTATCTCTAGTATACAGAAACCGCGCAAAAAAAGCAAATTTTGCGCGGTTTCTGAAATCGTCGTAGCATTATCGATGCTACAAGCTTCGTGTTCCACTATTTCATAAGGTGGATGAGATCAAGACCGGCTCAAAAATTTGAAGGCAGGCCACTCCTTCCACGTAAAACCGCTACAATGTGCAAAAATAGCATAGAGAGATGCGGATTGTATCGAGACACCGTTCTGGACGAATAAAATCTTTAGCGATCAGCTTCGGCGGGCACACAGAGTGGCCAATTTGAAAGCGGCGTTAACACAGCTAGAAGAAACGTGTGAATCACCATCCGCTCACTGAGAGTACAAGTGTCCTTTATTGTGTCCTCAACACCCTTCAGATAGAGTTTGAGCGAAAGCGATAAAATACCTCTGTTTGCCAGATGATCCCTGGTTGTGAGATTTCTATGGGTGAAATACAGAAGCACTTAAATATGCCGCTACGTTTGCTCGTGCATGAAAAAGAGCCGTTCAAAAGACTTCCTAAGCCATAGTAGCTCGAAAATACCTTCCGCAAAAGCACTATTTGCTCTCAAAAGATAAAGAGTCAGGTATGCATAAGAACGCTCCCGCTCTCATACTGAGCAGTATCCCACTCTAAGACATCACTTAACGCCCGCCGGAACTTTTCGAGCCATTGGCTGTAGCTTGATTCGTCCGGCATGGCCGTGCCCCTCCAGACGAGTAGAATCTCGATATGCTCAGGATGTTGCTGCTTTTCCATGATATAGCGGGCGATAGTACCCGGGAAGAGATGCTGCCTTTCCCGCCGCACCTCTTCTAATCGAGCCAGGAGCCTGGCATGTTGATTCGGTCGTATTCGGACAAGGATGGAAGTGGTGAGGACGGCATTGTCTTCAGGCGATATACGCCAAGTTGGAATCGTGGTCCGCGGACGCCCAGAAAGTTGCGATTTAAAGTCCTTCAGTGCCTCTAGAGGAATCATGATCACGTGTGCTGCCTGCGCTGAAGGGAGGCGACCCTCTTCGACATAGGTATACACTCTATTGGCTGAAACGCCCATGATCTTGGCAGCTTCCTTGATGGTAACATAGCCAGGGATAGTCGGTCGTTCATTTTCATTACGCATGAGTATAGACTATTTGTTACACATAGTTTATGAGTATATTTTGTTTTTATGACTTTGCAATCTCATAAAAATATGCTATACTCATCGTATTGTTTGGCAATCTGCCCGTTCAGACATCGAATACAGGCTGGGGTTGATGCCGAGTTTTGATGCCTTCGGCGTGACGGAGTGTATAAGAGTAGTCTGTAGATGCTGTCCCTTTCCACCTCAATGAGATAGAAGTATGTGCATATACTGCTTGTTGAAAACTGTGGAACAATCGGGAAAGAGATCGAGAGAGTAAAGGTTCTTTTCCTGCGGAGGTTGCGCGTGCTCACACCGGTAAGGCAATGGGAAGTACGACTCAAGGTGAGTGTTAGTCGAACTCAAGACTACGTGGCACAGGCATATGCTGTCACCATCTATGGGGAAACGGTGGATGAACTGCAAGAGAACGTCTGCAGCTATCTCACTCAACAGCGGCCATCCTATTTCGAGAACGATAGCGATCACATCGCTGGATATGTTGCCTACGCCTACTCAGATGGGATCAATCCCCCTCCTCGTGATTGGAGAGAGATCAACGCCTTCTGGGACGACGACTTCAAAGAGCAAAAGGGCTGGTGGTTTTACTCCAGGCGGCTCGCTGCTGGCCGCTTGAAGTACGATGAGAGCCACATTTGCCCGTTTTTCGTCTGCAGCTTCCGGGAACCGTATTACTATCATTTATATCGTTGGCATCCAGATGAGACAGCCGGACCCAGCCCTTAACCAGGTAGTCACCACGCAATGTTACTCACGCTCTCATCTAGCTCAATCTCTCAGTAGTGTTCAAACACGCTCAAGATCAAAAGTTAGTATTGGCGTAAAGCCTAAGAGTGGCCGTCCAGGATAGGTTTGAGTTCACTTGGCGGCCTGGTAGCGAAATTTTTTCACGTTGACACGTTTGAATTTGTTCCTCATTCGGGAATCTCTCTATTCCTTCTCATGATGCATGTTTCGAGTTGACATTTAACAAAACCGTTACAATTTGAAACCGTTTGAATCGCGCATGTCTTTGCAGCTCCTCCTGGTATGCAGTTTTCAGCAGTTATTTGGCCCCATACCGCACATAGTTGATCGGCGATACCATAAATATTGGGCAGCGCATGAGAAGCCCAGCAAGGCTATTACGATCACTTATCCTGATGTACCCTTCTCTAAAAGGGGACGACATCATGCCGGCCCTCCCTGGGAGGTGAATCTTAGTCAACGTCGCTTTTAAAGTGGATCCACCATACACTTGAAATCTTCATTCCAAATAGGGAGTATGTAATTTGCATACCCCTTTGCACGCAGAGATAAGGCTTCTCCCACATATGTAAGTGCAAGCAAGCGTTGATAGGTATAGGGGGAAGCTTTGCATGAGGGTATCGAAATTCCGCGGACTCGGCAAGTAGAGATGCAGATTATGCAACAAGAGGAGAACGAGAACAGCGTGCCTGTCGGTATGATTCGTCAGAGGAGCATCGACCGGCCAGCCTAAAGGAACAGGCAACCGTTAAGAGGTGTTACTGGCTGCAAACTATCCCAGGTCAGGGGTCTCGAGGCTGGGGATCGAACGTTCGGAGGAGGTCGGAAGCGTGCCTGCAGAACCTCAATCATTTTTATACTATTTTTCCCTAGTCATCACATTGATCTGGTAGTAGGGCTCTCTTCGCCACATGGTATAGTATGCAGCAGGCCAGTCTGCGTGTCCCAAGACGAAGCTGGCTTTGCGATTGGTGAGTTCTCCTGATTTACTGACTTCTCCCCGATACTCCAGTGCAAGGAGCTGCCAGCCCCTCAGAAGCAAATCGTTCAGCGTAAATTCCTCCCCTTCACGCAGCACGAACTCCAGCAGGGGCAACTGCAGCTGTTTTTCCACCATGGCTCGTGATTGGTAGTCCGGTCCCTTACGAGGAATAAGGGCAGTGGTTACGAAATCTTCTACAGCATCCTCTAAATTCCCTATATGAAAGGGAGTTGGTGTGGTATCATCTCTCTGTGGTCTGCCAGAGATATACTGCCTCGAAGAATGCCACCAGCCTCTCAACTCATCAAAAAGTGCCCGGTCCAATTTCCACTCGAAAGGAGGGCGTATCTTCCCGTTCGAGCAAACGTACGACTTCTCTCCAGTAATGTGATCGCCAAAATTGTTGAAGTAGGAAGGCCGATATTTTTTGAGGTAGGCACGAACTTTCTGGTGCAATTGGTCTACCGTTTCCCCATAGAGACGGACAGGGTATTGATGGTCTAAGTAGTCTGAATCATGGCTCAGGCTCACAATGAAACGCACTTCCCATTGTCGTGGTGTCGTCGCCAAGGTGCAACCTCCGCTACAAGATAGCTCCTGCTGATCTCGTCTCATTTGCCCGCTGCTTGAGCACCCGCGCAGGGACGACAGCCATACAGACTCTTTCCAGCATACAGAGGCTTGCTTTGCATGAGTATTGCCTCATGGTCCTGGATTCATCGGGACCCTGCTCGGCCCTCCGACCCCATTGCCACATTCAGCAAGGACGGTCTGGAGAGTAACGACATGAGTATAACATATTTTTATGAGATTACAAAGGCATAAAGATAACGTGTATTCGTGAGTGTTTATAACAAACAGGATATACGCATGAGAAAATTATCAGTCGAGCGTAAGGCTCCTGGCTTTAGCCATAGGAAGTCATTAGTTGATAGCTCATCAAGAAAAGCCCTCTTTTAGAGGTGATGCAACTGAGATATCCTGATCCAACCCATTACAATTTGTGACGGGTTGGATCATTAGACATATTCAGGGGAGTTTCTTTGCAACAGATGCACAAAAAATCATAACAAATGTTAAAAAGTGTTGCATCATATAGTGATAAATCCCAAAAAGTACTAATATAGTTGACCGATGCAGTTAGATGCTTATACTTGTGAGAAAAGGTCTTTTGCCTGGCTAGCATGAATTATCATCAGTTCTCCAGGAAGAGTGCATATTTTGAACCGGGCTATGCAAGCGATAAGCGAGAAATCCTACGAGGAGACATTCATGCGAGGGGTACTAATCACTCTCCACCGAGTTTCATCTATGTTTCTGTTTATGCGAAATCATGATGAAGTGAGGGATGTAGAGATTTATGGAGGCACTGACTAATGGAGCAAATTAATTCTTTCGGCGACCGGGCAGGTCATCCCCAAATGACAGGAGAAGAACGTTTAGACGCTTTCAAGCGTGTGATAGCACATCCTCACTTAATTGCGGCGGGCCGGACTCTGCGTGAAGCGATTCGAGAGCCAGGCGGCGCTTTACTCATCTTCGTATGTGGACCGGCAGGTGTTGGGAAAACCACTCTGAAAAAGTATGCATTAGAGTGGGACAGGGAACGAGCGCCTATTCTCAGCCTGGTGGCGAAACCTCCCCTTAATGGCTCCTTTAGTTGGACAGAGTTTCTGCAATGCGGCATTTCGACACTGCAACAGCCATTGATTGATCGGAAGGACACCGGCAACTTTGACAATGATAAAGAGAATACAAAGTTAGCGCAGGTGCGTGGATCTCAGTCTGGCAGCGGATCTCTGAAAAGGGTAAGAGACGATGATTTGCGTATTTCACTCGAAACGGCGATTGATCGCCATTTTCCCGCCGCGGTCATCATTGACGATGCGCAGTACCTGGGAAGAGTGAGTGGGAAACGTCAGATGAGGGATCAACTTGATTGTCTCAAGTCAATGGCTGAAGCTACAGAAACAGTACATGTGCTTATCGGTAGTTACGAACTGTTCAATCTGTATGATGTATGTATGCAATCTACGGCGCGCAGCTTCTTTGTTCACTTTCCCCGCTATGGTAGTACTGACGAGGAGTTATCCCGGTTCAAGAATGTCCTCCGCACCTTGCAACAGTTCTTGCCGTTTGAGGAGGAGACCGATCTCCTTCTCAAGCACTGGGAGTTCTGCTACGAGCGGTCCCTCGGGTGTGTCGGGATTCTGCACTTCATGCTCGCGCGAGCAGTTTGTGCTGCGTTGCGGGCCGAAGAAAGGAAGCTTGGCCGGGCGTACCTGGAGCGCTATGCGCTATCGGAAGCTGAGTGTTATGTAATGATGCGCCAGATCTATGGAGCAGAAAGAGATCTGGCTTGCAGGTCGGCTCCTACAGAGTTGAGACAGTTGCTCGGCCTTGCTCCACATATCGCATTTGGCTCAGAGATATCGGGTAACTTCTCGGAGAAGGATGCATGAGCCAAAACGTGTCTGGTTGGAGTAGATGAAAGCCATACTCTTTTGCTGGCGTAAGTCTCTTGTGAAAACAGGATAAGGAGGAAATCGTTGTGCTGACAGGTCACGAACTCTTACAACTCTGCGAGGATCTCAAATTTTCTGAGAAGGCCAAGGTAGAGATCAAGGGTATCCCTCTTCAATGGCCGCCGCGAGGCGTGAGATTCGTTAGAGGTTACTGTAGCGGCCGGTATCCCAGTCGTAAAATGACGTCTAGCATCCAATTGGAGAGCCGTCGTCTTGAATTGCCTTGTATCTACCAGATTGAACGCAACAATAAAGTCCTCGAATTGTATGATCAGCCCTCTATTCAAACCACGTCGCATCCTCAGAAAGGAAGATCATGGCACCGAAGGGTGCAAGGCCATTGAGAAGGAGTGAATTACTATGCTTAGCGATCATGAGCTCGACCTACTAATGCAGAATTTGGGGATCCCTGATGATGCTAAAAAAGTAATCAAATTCATTCGGTCGTCTCCTCCCTCGCGCCGGGTAGGCAGCAACGGGAAGAATATGCCGGTTCAGTATGTCAGCCGGAAAATGGGGGTCATTATCCAGGCCGAAAGTTATAAGGTCGAGCTTGCTGGTGCGCATGAAATGGATCATGATCCTGAAGTTTTCGAATTCTATGACCAACCACCGCCTTTTAATTTGAGATTCAAAGTGGGCGAACACATGAAAGAATTCCCATACACACCTGACTTTTTTGTTATTCGCAAAGATGCTATCGGATGGGAAGAATGGAAAGAAGAAGAGGAGCTTCGCCGCCTTGAGGAGAAGAATCCGAACCGCTATCAGCGTGATGATCAAGAGAAATGGCGCTGTCCTCCCGCTGAGGAGGTAGCGACTCCTCTTGGGTTTTATTTCAAAGTGCGATCGTCGAAGGAGATCAACTGGGCTTTTCAACGTAATCTCCGCTTCCTGGCCTCTTATTGGCGCAAAACCTGCCCTCAGGTTTCAGAGGCTGCACGCAAGGAGATCTCCAACTTAGTCTCAACCAATAAAGGAATTACTTTGAGCGCGCTACTTGCGCAGGTGGAACAAGCAAGTGCCGACGACATCTACAAATTGATCGCTGATGAGCAGATCTACGTCGATTTACACACAGACCAGATTCCCGAATTAGAGTGGGTCCATGTCTACAGTGATAAGGATACTGCGGATGCATGGGCGGCCATGTTTGTAAAAACGCCTACAGGCACTTTCCCTCCCCCCTGTACTGTCTCTCTTGAGCCTAATACGCCTATTTTGTATGACGGCTGTCCCTGGATCATTCTCCAACATGGGAAGAGCGAAACGCATCTTCTATCTGAGGATAAGAAATTGATCATCATGCCTAACGATGGTTTCGAAGGGCTCGTAGCTGCAGGTAGGATTGTTGGTGTCGTTACCCCCATGGATGAGGGAAGCCTCCATAAGGAAGCGAACGAGCGCTACATGAAGGCGAGTAAAGAAGCACTGAAAAAAGCCAACGAGCGCTTCGCACTTATTAAGCCTGTGCTTGCTGGATTAGCTTCAACTGATAACACCTCACTTGGCCGGGCGATGCGTCGATGGGTTGCGAAATTTCGAGAGGCCGAACAGAGCTATAACTGCGGATACATCGGTCTCTTGCCAGATTTTGCGAATTGCGGAAACCGCATACCTCGGATCAAAGAGGCGGTCCTTGAGATCGTCGAAAAATTTATAGAAAAAGAATACGAGAATCACAAGCAGAAAAACAAAAGGGAAGTCTATGGAGAGTTTGAAAATTACTGTAAGGGAGAGGGAATTACTGCTATTCCCAGTTATAAGTTTTTCGTCGCCTCGGTAAATAATCGTCCACTCCATGAGCAGATAGAGAAGAGGGCAGGATCCAAAGCTGCCTACCCGCTTGAACCCTTCTATTGGGAGCTACTTTATACTCTCCCGAGGCACGGAGACTATCCTTTCCAAATTACGCATCTTGACCATACGCAATTGGATATAGAGCTGATCGATCTACGGACCGGCAAAAACTTTGGAAGACCTTGGCTCACACTGCTCATCGATGCGTACTCAAGGCGCATCCTGGCGGTGTACCTATCGTTTGACAGGCCCAGTTACAGGTCATGCATGATGGTTTTACGCGAGTGCGTCTTCCGGCACAAACGTTTCCCAGAGATGGTCGTGGTTGACGGAGGAAAGGAGTTTCATAGCATCTACTTCGATGCTCTCCTCGCACGCCATCATTGCAGTAAGGCAACACGACCCAAATCTAAACCTCGCTCTGGGTCTGAAATGGAACGAGTCTTCGGAACGACCAATGAGGAGTTTATTCACAACCTGGAGGGGAACACCCAGGCCACCAAAAACGTGCGGCAGCTAACACCTGCCGTCGACCCGAAGCGACATGCCGTATGGACGCTGGGAGAACTGTACGCGCGCATCCAGGAATGGGCACATGAGCAGTACGACACGAATGAGCATGGGGGAATCTGTCAAACACCGGCAGATGCTTTCAATCAGGGCATCTTTCTATGGGGTAGGCGCGGTGGGGATTTAGTCCCTTTCAATGATGCCTTCGTCTACTATACCCTTCCAACGACACCGAAAGGAACAGCCAAGCTCGATCCGACTCTCGGTGTGAAGATTAACAATATTTACTACTCTGCGAAAAACAACCTTTTTCGTAGGAACCGTAAATTGCACAAGAAGCAGATCCCTGTGCGCTATGATCCATTTGACATCGGACATGCCTATGCCCTTGTCAAGGGTAAGTGGGTTGAGTGCTTCTCACAACACCATGCGCAACTGCGAGGACGAACCGAGCGGGAGATCCAGCTGGCAGGCGAAGAGCTGCGGGCCCGCTATCGCCTTCATGGGAGGCAATTTAAGATTACTGCCGCAAAACTCGCTGCGTTCATCACCTCAGTGGAAGGGCAGCAAGCCCTTCTGGCCCAGCGCCGGAAAGACTTAGAGCTCAGGGGCGTTCTCGCATTGATGGGAAAATCTACTCTGGAATTGCACGGGTTAGACTTAGTGTCGTCGGAAGCATCTTCGATAATAAATGGAGAGGTTTCCCAGGCAACTGAGCCGACAATAGATAGAGGCGAGACCCCTGAATCCCGTAATGATGACGACGATGTCTATGAAGTAGTGATAGGAGCATAACCTATGCCGATGGATCAGTTCCCACCCGACGATTTCCATCTCAACCTTCTTCGCGCGCTTTGGCCTCGAAGAACGACTGCACCTGTTCTCATCCGTGGTCCCATTAGGAGAGGCAATGTATTATCCTCTCTTCAAGCCGAAAAGCAGATAACGTCTTTAGCCCCAAAGGTCAAACCAGTCGATGCAAATATCTGTAGAGTGGAGGCTGTATCGCCTGGCGCGAGCGAATTCAACTGGCGGGACTATTATACTCGGACACTTACAGCATTGATGAGCGACGTCGATGAGATATCTCCTGGAGAATAATGTATGCCAGAACCTGAATCATCAACTAAGGGCTTTCCCCGCGAACTGCTTGAACGGTCGATCGGAGAGCGTCTGCACTATTTCGATAAGGTAGTGATTGCTCACCAGAATCTCAAACAGACGTATGACGGCCTTCTCCACGCCATTCGGTATCCGGCCAGCGCTTCGATTATTCTTGTCTTCGGCCCCACGGGTGTCGGCAAAACAACTCTACGCCAGCAGATAGAAAGACAGTTGATAAAGGACGCGCTAACCAAACCTGATGCCAATCCCGGTCATATTCCTGTTGCAGGTATGGAAGCAGTCTCTCCTGACTCTGGCAACTTCAATTGGAGAGATTACTATATCCGGGCACTGAGAGCTTTAGATGAACCAATGCTTGAACACAAAATTACCTACGAGGTTCGTGGCATTCATAGGGATGAACAGGGCAAACTTATCATCGAGAGTAATGTTAGAGCCGCAGATATGCGCCGGGTCCTGGAGAAGTGCTTACAGCACCGTCGACCGCGAGCTTTTATTGTTGATGAGGCGCAGCATTTTCAAATAATGGCGAGCGGCGAGCGCCTCCTCGACCAGATGAACAGTTTAAAGTCGCTCGCAAGTTTAACAAAAACAGTCCACGTGCTGGTCGGTACTTATGACCTACTGGAATTAACGAAATTGAATGCACAGCTCAGCCGCCGCACCATCAAGATTCATTTCCCTCGCTATCGAGCAGACAATGATGATGATTTCAAAGAATTCAGAAAGCTGTTGCGGACATTCCAAAAATATCTGCCACTGCCTGAAGAGCCAGACCTGGAAACTCATGCCGATTATTTCTATGATCAGTGCTTGGGCTGCATTGGCATGCTCAAATCTTGGCTCCACAGAACACTTGCAGCAGCTCTCGAACTTAATCATCCAACCCTTACACAGGAACTCTGGGAAAAGCATACCGAAGCACCCGGAACGCTGTTAAGCATGTTCGACGAGATTAGCAGTGGTGAGGACGATTTCTGGGGACAGAAAGATGAGGAGCAGCTCCAGGTTCTCAGGGAGAAGCTTAGAATCGTAAGGAAGCCTAACCCTGGTAAGGAAGCAAAGAAGACTACCAAGAATACTGCAAAGGGGACAAACCCTCCACCAACATCTCAAAGCGATCCCTCGGCGAATAAGAGCCCGACCCCTGCCTCCTCCAAGGAAAGTGGTTCTGACTCGAAAGTGGACCCTCCAGCCCCGTTAGTAAAACCCCCAAAAAGGAACAACCAACGAATAGGACTGCCCAACCCGGTAAGACGTCCTGTCGGAGAGGAGGAGCCACGTGCTGGTTGAAACAGAAATGCTCTGCGAGGTATGGGAAGAGGATCTGCCTGATCCTTGCACTTCGAGTGAACTCTACTGCCTGGAGCCTATTGGGATAGGAACCTCTATGGTGGAGAGTTTGACGAGCTACATAAGCCGCCTAGCAAATGCTCATAGCGTACTTGTTCGCACGCTGGTCACCGATGAGGTCTTGCCTAATTTAAACCAGACTCATCTGTATCAGAAGGGCCAACCGGTCTATGATCATCTGACTACCTTTTGGAAACGAAGTGCAATGCTCAACGGAACTTGCTCAACAGCGGGCAATTGGGTCAACACAATAGAACAATTAACACAACGTAATGACCTTCGCTTCCTTACTATGCTCACATTCACAGCGGCCCTTTCATGGAGAGAGTTGATCCGGCCGACCCAGCCGTGGTGCCCAATGTGCTATGAAGAATGGCGCAGAGCTGGACAGGTGATTTACCAGCCACTCATGTGGCAGCTTCCGGTCATTAACCACTGCCCTCACCATTACATCCCATTACACCTGCAATGTCCTTACAAAGACTGCCGAAGATCTTTACCTCCGCTTGCTCCGCGTTTTCAGCCTGGTTACTGTACACATTGTGATCGTTGGCTAGGACATCCAGTCGTTTTAGAAGATTGCCGACCGATGCACAGGAATGAGCAAGAATGGCAGATATGGGTGCAGCAAGCAGTAGGAGAAATGCTCACCGCTGCGCCAGGCTCTCTTTCCATCCCGAGTCAAGAGGCGTTTGCTACCACCATCTCTACGCACGTAAACGAAGCAATAGAGGGCAATTACTCTGAATTTGCCCGTAGAGTTCGGTTTCACCGCCGTACGGTATGGGAATGGGCACAGGGCCTGCAAGTGCCACAATTGGATGCACTGCTACAGATCTGCTCGTATTTTGGAACACCCCCAGTGCTTCTCTTCACTAGCAATAGTCAGGAAGTTGAACAGGTTCAGAAGAATCTGCGAGGGATAGAGCTGACTGCAGCTCAACCTCGTAGACAGTTCAGGCGATTTGAAACTGAGAAACTCCGAGATGCATTGGAGCAGATTCTTCGGAATGAGGAGTATCCTCCCCCCTCTATGCGGGAGGTGGCCCAACGCTTAAACTATGATCAGTCACACCTCCGCAAGCATTTCCCCAATCTCTGCTGTACTATTTCATCAAGATACTTGGCTTATCGATGTGAGCAACGCCAGCGAAGGCTGCAAGGAATGAGTGATCAAGTACAGCAATTGGTTCAAACCTTGCGTAAACACAATGGCTCTTTGAGTGAAAGGCAGGTGGGGAAAATGATCGGTAAACGGGGAATATTCAAAGAGAATGAAGCGCGAGCTGCTCTAAAGAGCTTTTTATAACCGTTGGGATAAAGCAACGGGTGTCTACGGATCGAGTCGACCATAATGAAAGTGTATAACCAGCTACAGACTTTTCAAATATTCCGCATATTTAGAGGGAGAGCAAGATGTACGAGCAAGAAGGGGTACTCTGTGAGCTTTGGCCTGAAGAACAGGTGGGGATAAAGTCGTACAGCCGCCTATATAACTTGGAACCCATTGGAGTGGGAAGCCCTATGGTTGAAAGTTTGACTAGCTACCTGGCTCGTTTGGCTGAAGCACATAGTGTACGTTTAGATAAGCTCTTTCTTCAAGAAATTCTGCCATGTCTGACCGCGATCAAGGAAGATTACACTGTGCCTAAATACTTGAGAAGCGGCTTTTGGGGTAATGGCCCATCATTAAATGGAACTGGAACATTTGCCCGTGATGCTGTTGAAATTATAGAGCAATTGACGCTAAGTTCTAACCTGAGATTCCTAACGATGCTAATTTGGGCAAATGTCTTACCTGCAAAGGGGTTAATCAGACCTAGACGAGCGTGGTGTCCCAGCTGCTATGAGGAATGGAGAATATCCGGACATGTTATTTATGATCCGCTGCTTTGGGCACTGGAAGTAGTAACTATCTGCCCACGGCACCGTCAGCCTCTGCAGATGTTCTGTCCGTATCCAGAGTGTCAACAGGCGCAATTTCATTTTGCCTCAAAATACCAACCAGGATGGTGCATACAGTGTTGCCGCTGGTTAGGAGATATCAGCCCCCAAAGAATAGAAGGGCAGCTACCATTAGAGGACGAGGAGATTGCTTATCAGGGATGGATTTACCAAATGATGGGAGAAATGTTTAGCTCAGCTCCCAATCAGTCTATATGTCCTCAAAGAAGCAATGTTACAACTATGTTTATTCATTGTGTAGATAATTTGACGGGAGGAAATCTGCTAGCGTTCTCACGGAAGATGGAAGTACCATTCATATCGGTCTGGAGTTGGATTCGTAGGGGGCAAATTCCTACGCTTAGAAAGCTCTTAAATGTGTGCTTTCGTTGTGGAATATCTCCTCTTAACTTCATCACGGGAGACAAAAATCAGGTCAAATTTTCTCCGATTAATGCTGGCTTTAAAGTCACTTCAACATGTTCGTCTCAGCATCAATTTCGAAGGATCGATCTAGAATACGTACAAAATGCTTTGGAGTCCATACTGCAAAATCCAGCAACTCCTCCCCCCTCAATGCACAAGGTTGCAGAGCAATTGGGGTACGCTTTTAGAACGCTCCGCAGAAGATTCCCTGACCATTGTAAGGCTATCTCCGCTAGATATTTACATTTTCAGTCTCTTAAGCGACAAGCGAGTATTCGGCGACAATGTGAGGAAATAAGGCAAGCAGTGTTGATACTACATGCCCAAGGATGCTATCCTAGTCTCAGACAAGTACAGAAAATTTTGAAGAATTCATCTATTTTGAAGGATCCCAATGTCTATAGTGCATGGAGAGAAACGCTCAAGGAATTAGGGTATAAGTAAGATGACCTGCCGAAAACCGGCTCTATTCAGATTGGAAGCAAAGTTTGTCCGCGCACTACTGGAAGCATAGTCTGTGCGCAGCGGACAAACTTTGGGTCTAGTCACACCAGGTGAAAGAAAATGGAAGATGGAGGGTGACCGATGGGGCTTGAACCCACAACCGCTGGAGCCACAATCCAGTGCTCTGCCTATTGAGCTACGGTCACCATGGTTTTGGTACCGTCAGTATAGCGGA
>WNFX01000467.1_pt1 | contig 38955 bp, 35 predicted proteins | sample 5400111 | NCBI WGS metagenome assembly WNFX01 (sample SAMN13153363, study PRJNA577476) | soil metagenome | isolation source: 40 cm soil or saprolite under grassland replicate 1 | place: USA:California | collected 2016-06-15
GACGCAGCCGCGGCCCGGCCAGCCCGCAGAACCGGAACGGCAGCCTCCACATAGCGTGGGCGGCGCCCGCTTAACCTGTAGGCAGCGCTCCAGCCAGCCCTCGTTTGCCCAGGTCAACCCCAAACGTGAAGACCTCACCGACCGACCGAGCACGGCTTGAGCACTTGCGAACCGTAGGTGGCTGTGCCCAGCCCATGCAGCAAGATGTTGCTATGCATATATCTCTGACTGTACTGTTGTGTATATGAAGACAATGATCGACCTGAACGACGAGGCGCTCAGCCTCGCGGCCAAGGAGCTTGGCACGACCACGAAGAAGGACACCGTCAACGCCGCGCTCGAGTTCGTCGCCAGTCGGCGGCGCCGGATCGAGCAACTGCTCGATGACCCGTACGCCCTGGGTGTCGGCCCGGACATCAGCGACCCGGAGATCATGCGCGCGGCCCGGCGGTGACAGTGCCGGCAGGTCCCGGGCAGCTTTATCTGATCGACACCTCCGCGCACGCCAGAAGCCATCACGCCGTGGTCCGCAAGATCATCGCCGGGCTTATCGCCGACCGCGCGGCGGCCACATGTGTGACCGTTGACCTGGAAGCGGGTTACTCTGGCCGCGATCTCGCGGACGTGCGCACGATCACACAGCGCCGCAAGGAACTGTATGTCGTCCTGCCGGTCAGCGAGGTGATCGCTGACCGAGCCCGCGATGTCCAGATCCGCATGGCGGCGCGTGGCCATCACCGCGCCGCCGGTGTGATCGATCTGCTGACCGCAGCGGTGGCGGAGCACCACGGCGCGGTGATTCTGCACTACGACGCCGACTTCGAACACGTCGCGGCCACGACTGGCCAGCCGCACGCATGGATCGCGCCCCGGGGCACCCTTCCCTGACAGCCGCGCCAGCCGCAGCCTGGCTCATCGTGGCACCCTCTTGACCGGTGACCTGCGCAGACGTACCGGGAGCGGGTCACCAGCGAGCACACTGCGACTCGCATCGTGGTACGTCCGGCCCGGCGACGAAGCCGCGCCCGCGCCGATCCGCTTCCTGCCTGACGTCAAGCGCGGCCTGAACGCCTGCGCCGTCACATGGATCGAGATCGACCACGCCGAAGCCGATGACCTGATCGCAGCTCTGGTCACCGGCAGCGGCAGACGCCGAATCCTGATCATGTCCCGCGACATGGACTACTACCAGCTCATCACCGGCAGCGTCACCATCCTGAACAAGATGCGATCCGGCCACCGCCACATCGACCCGGCCGCCCGTCTACACCAGGCACCAGGTCACCCCGACGCAGTGCCGGACTTCCGGGCACTGGTGGCTCGACTCCGGTGGGGCAGAACAGTGCAGGACCAGTACAGCCTGGCCCTGAAATACCGCGACATGATCCACCTCAACCCCGGCATCGCGCTGCCTGCCACCCCGGCCGGCCACGCTAGCCCCCAGTTGCCCCGGCCAGCAGACATCGTCGAAACACTCGGCCTGTGGTAGACAGCCCCGGCTTACTGCTCACCGTCATGCCCACGATCATCGACGTTGACCAGCCACAACACTCTCTGGCATCGACTACGGCATGCGCGAAGCAAGTCCCGCAGCTGTGCGTGCGCGTCATGCCGGTGCGGCTGCGTCTGCCACTTCGCCCAGCGCGGACGATCGGCGTGCCTACGTGACCGAGCGTTTGAGCACGTCATAGCAGGTTCGGCAGACGAACTCCCGGGTCCTTGACCACGGCGAGGCCCCGCGCCCGGTGCTCATGTCCGAAGGTCATCGGCCCGGAGGTCATTTCTGCAGTCGGCGCGTTCAAGCACGCGCCGCGGGTCCACGACGGCGATCCTCCTCGGCAGCTCCCGGGCAAGCCGCCAGCCCTCGGAGTGGTCGTGCAGGAGCATGTGCCAGTTAAGCTGTCCGTGTCTGAGGGGTAGCACAGCGCGACATCGCCAGCCCGTCGGCCATCTTCTCCGGGGCGTGGGCTCAAGCGCCTTCCTCGACGACACCATCTGAACCAAGCGGGACTTCGGCGAGCGACCGCCACTGCCAGATGTGCCCTACTTGCTTTTGCGCGACGAGGCTGACTGTGCGGATAGTGAGTTCGCGTGGCGGCAACTGCCGTCCGAGTGCGGCGATGATCGGCGCCGCCGGCCGGCTGGCGTTGCCATAGGCCACGGTCACATGCGGGGTCCATGGCTGGTGTTCAACGACTCCGTGATGTCCGGTCGCGGCCAGCGTCGCGTCCTGCACAGCGCCGAGGACCGGATCGAGGGCGCCGTCTGGTCGCACCCCGAGCATGATCGCCTCGGGGTGGTAGAGGATCCGGCCGAAGGTCACGGTGGTCGGCGCGATTCCCGACAGATGCTTTCGAGCGTGTCCGATCAGGGCCTCCTCGGACTCCATCTCGTCGGCGAATCCGACAATGAGGACGGTCATGTGCAGCCACTCGGCGGGAACGAGGTCGAGACCGGGGAGTCCGGCCAGCCGCTGCTGGGCTTCGCGGGCGAGTTCCTGGACCTGCGGCTGATCATGGAAGAGGACATGCCAGTGGACCTGCTCCCGGCCTTGGTGCCTGCCGGGACGCGGCCACCAATGACTTGCCATATGTTCCGGCAATGGACTCACTTGTCCTCCATGGCTGGTGCGTGGCCGGGCTGTGCGCCGATCGTGAATGAGCGGATCTGTTCTCGCAGGTCCACTGCGGCTACGTGGTCCCGGAGCCTCCGCTGCCGCAGCCGCGCATCCAGGGCGGCGAGATGCCTGATCACGGTGGCGATCCGATACGCCGGTGGCATGGCCAGAACGGCGGCGATCTGCTCGGCCGCACCGTCAAGGGACCCGGTCATCACGTTGGCGATGCCGGCGCCAATGCGAATCTGCGCCCAGGTGCCGTACATCCATGGGTCGCCTCCAGCCCACGCTGCGTCCGCCATTTCCGCGGCTCGTAGGGCCGCCTCCGGGTTACCAAGATGGAGGCTTACCACGAGGCGGTACATCGCCTGGCGTGGGGTCGCGCACGACCAGGCGGATCGTCCGGAGTCGGAGGCAAGGAGACTGTTGGCGGCGCCGTCCGCCCTGGCTAGTGCCTCATGTGCCCGTCGGGCGTCGCCCAGGAGGGCTGCGGCGCTCGCCTCTTGACTGGCCAGCAGGACCCGCACTTGAGTGGCCGGGCTGCATGCGTACCCCGCTGTGGCTAGGTCGGCGGACTCGGTGTATCGGCACTGCCACCGTGATGTCTTCGCGCGAGCGGAAAGTCCCATGGCCTTGGTGGCGCCAGCTTCCTCGGCGCACAGCGCTGCGGCGCGACCGTAGGCGTTGGCCGCCTGGTTCTTCTCGTCGAGATCGCCAATCAGCAGGCAGGCGTGGGCGAGCAGGTCGGCATCGATACGGAACAGCTCACGGGTCTGGCGGAGTCGCTGCTTTCCCCCATGCAGAAGCATCTGCGTCTGCCGATGAAGGCGAACGACGTCGGCGAGTACTTGTTTCGGGGGGAGCTGCGTGTGTGCCTCAGCGAGGCGGAGAGTTGCCCCAGCCAGGTAGGTGACTGCGTCGTCGCCGGTGTTGGTCGACTCGATCCACGCGGTGAGGTTGGCCGCATCTTCCTCGGTCGGGTGATGATCAAGCGGCAGCCTTGAGGATTGCGCGGCAAAAAGGACGTCGGCGCTCATACCGAAAACCCGGCAGTACAAGGCCATGTATAGGTCGCCCGGGCGGTGCTTACCCGCCTCGTAGTCGCGCACGTACCGCTGAATGCTGGCAAGATCCGGTAGCCGGGCGCGGGTCTGCTCGTCGGCGGCGTTGCGGAGCCGGATCGCGGTCTCCTTCTGACTCCACAGCCTGCCGTTTCGCTCGTCACGCAGCCGGGCAGCCCACAAAGGCCGGTCGGCGGTCATCGCGGGCAACACCTTCTCGCCAAGATCAACGGAGCATCCGTCTCCTGAAGTATCCCCTTACCGCCTGGACGGTCATGGTCTTTCACTGGACACGAACGTTCCGTTGCCACCCGGACCACATGCAGCACGCACGGTCCCGCCAGGAAGATCACCCGCATGTCCCAGCAACTGCGTGACGCCTCCGACGATGTAACCACTCAAGCCCGGACCGCGGTGGACACCAGCCGCTGCCGCCCGCACACGAGCCGAGAGATCAATGACGGGCCGCAGGGCACTTTACGTGCCAGACCTCGCCCGCTCATCTCCCGTTCGCGCGTCAGCGTCCCGAAGTCCATTGCCTCGGCAAATCTTCCCGTCCGCCCGTATGCAGGCGCAGTCCGCATGACGAGTGATGACAGGCACTGCGAGTCCACCCGACATCACTGGTATCGCATCAGTATGTCACTCAGAGTATCTAACTCTGGACCGGTTATGCCAAGACCAGATCAGCCCATGAGCGGCGGTGGCTACCGTCACTCAACAGCGCGGAGACCCCAGCGATGAATAACGCCATCAGCAATGCGCGGCCCGTCGGCAAGGACAGTGGCGCCGCCGACCGGGTCGCCGATGCCGTCCTCGCAGAGCTGCCCCGCCCGCCGATCCTGGCCAGGGAAGAGGCCAGCCGCCGGGCGGCCCTCCTCTCCGACCTGCAAAGCGCACTAGCAGCGCAGGGCGTCAGCCCCGTTCTCGCCAGGAATCACCGGCTCGTACTGAAAGGAGCCAGCACCAGGTGCGCGCCGTCCGGCCCCACCGACCCGCAACTGCACATCTTCACCCCAGACTGCACCGACATCGCCACTACGCACGGCAGCGCCTACCACTTCGCCACCGGCCGCGCATATCCGGCCGATGACCCCGCCCGGGCAGCGCGGTACGCGACGGGACGGGACGGTATCTGATGCCTGAGCACGACGACCCTGCAGAGGCGGCAGGAGCCCCCGCGCACGCGTGCACAGCGGCGCGCACCCGATCACGCGCGCATGCCCGCTCAGCTGCCTTGGCAGCCGTGCTATCTGCCAAGGCGTTCAATCCGCTTGCCGGCGCCTGTGACTGGTCGTCAGGGCCCGGTGCCACGGTTGGGCACGTGGTCGACCGGTACCTGCGGCGGCAGCTCAGCGACATCGACGGCCTCGGCCTGCGCCGGATCGGGGAAATCGAGGTCAGCCTCGTCTTGGCCTGGCTCATCGGCCCGGACAGCCACGTAACGGCCGCACCGCCGCCCGGGCACGCGCAGCACCCGGAACCCGGCCCCTACGCAGACGGCGCGGCGAAGGTGCACCCGGAGGCCTTCCCAGGCCACATGAAGCTGGCCGAGGTCGCTGCCGTCCGGGTGCACCCCAGGACGATCATCCGGTGGGCGGACACGGGAAAGCTGCCCTGCTTCCAGACACCCGGCGGCCACCGCCGCTTCCGGGCTGCCGAGGTCGGCGCCCTGCTCGCAGCCGCCGCCCCGGTCGGCCACCACCCCGCCAGCAACCCGGCCCGGCGACGGGGCAGCCAGTGACCCCGAGCTTCCGGCGCAGGACAACACCGCAGACGGAGCCGCCCGCTCCGCAGCGGCACCACGATAACCCGGATCTGCTTCTCCGCAGGTACCTGCGGCTCGCGGCCCGCAAGGCGTCCCCTGAGCGGGACGCTGAGGCAGACCTGGCGCTCGCGGACTATCTCATCAGCGCCGCACCGCTGCTTCTGACCGGGGCACCGGAGAACGGCGATGAGGAGGCGCGCCATGAAGAACCTTGACCCGGTGAGGGACGACGCTGGCGCGCGACTTCGCCGCCTGCATGCCGCTCGCGGTGCTGGCCGGACACTGCGGGGCAACAGCCGCGTTCTTGTCCATGATCGAGAACGGCCACCGGCAGCTGCACCGCCCGTCCCACATCACCGCGCTCTCCGACGCCCTCGGGGCATCCCCCTGTACCTCGCCTACGGCATCCCGGCCAACCCGTGCGCGCAGGCACCCCGACCGCTACCCGCGCCGTTCCCCTCCCCGCCCGACAGCGCCACCCTGAGCGGTCACGGGCGGCTCGCCGGCGAACTCGTCGGCTTCGTGGCCCGTGGCGACGGCCGCGCAGCCGGGGACTGGCTGCGCCGTCTTGCGCGCGAACCCGGTGTCAGCCCGTGGCTGCTGATCGACCAGCTCGCGAGCCAGACAGCCAGCCAGATGACTCCCGCAGGATAAAGAATCCCGGTCCGCACCCCGTCCCGGCGTGCCATGACTGTGCCGAGCGCGTGGCCGGAGAACCTGGGCTCGGCAGCGGACTGGGGCAACGTCACGACTGACCAGGCTGATGCGGGGGCCGTGGCCTACCCGTTGGGCCGGGGGCCTGGGCGGGTCCGGGGCGACCAGCGAACAGCACACTGTGGTTCGAATCGTGGTACGTTCGGCCCCACAGTGGCTATGACCTGCACGTATAAGCGCTGATGGATCGGCATGCGAACCGTGCAACGGTTGGGTCGCCCGCTGCTGGCGTTGCCCACTGGCAGGAGCGGCTGGTTGGGGTACCTGTGGCGAGGTGTTGTCGGCTGAACGCGATGACTTGGACGGCGCCGGCTTCAGGTCACGCTGCGGCTGTGCCGGGCCCGGCGTCCTGTGGCCTGGCGAGCCGGGGCTCGGGTTCGGACGACGGGCCGTGGCGATCCTGCCGCCGGCCGGGTTATGAGGAGTTCCGCGGTGAGGATGATCGCGACCCACGTGGCCCCGAGCGCCAAGCCGCCCAGGACGTCGGTGAGCCAGTTCGCACCCAGGTAGACCGGCGATGCTCCGGCAAGGACCGTGGCCATGACCGCGCCGACCCAGACCAGCGCACGTGCCCTGGCCGGCCGGCCCGCGGTGAGGGTGATCGCGAGCATGACGTAGCAGGCGATGGCCGTGGCCGCCGGGCCGGACGGGAACGCGGGCCCGGCATAGTGGCCGATCGACAGCGCGGCTGGCGGGCGTGATCGGCCTGCCAGCTGCTGGACGATGACGTACAGGGTCACCGAGCCAGCGAGGGCAAGTACCAGCATGATCACCGGGCGCCAGTGGCGGCGGGCAGCCAGCACGGCGGCGGCGGATATCACCAGCGCGGCGATCACGGCGTCCGATCCAAGCCACGCTGCCGCCTTCGCGGCGGCGGTCAGCCATCCGGTCCGGTGTTCGGCTACCCACACGGCTACGTGCGGATCCCGTAGCGCGGTTTCGTCGTGGGCCACGACGTCCTGGGTGATCGCCCCGAACGCCCAGGCAGCGAATGCCCCGGCGGCGGCGGTGAAGGTCAGCCAGAACCCGCGCGGATCCTCGGCGGCCAGGCGCCGCCTGGCCCATGCGACCTGGCGAGGGTACCGCCGCCGGATCCAGGCCAGCGGCGGGGCTGCGGCCAGCCGGTCGCCGGCCGCCCGGAGCCGCGGCCGATCCGCGTAGCGACGGAGCAGCCGGGAGGCGACGAGGCCGGCCACGATGAGGGCGAGCAGTCCGAGCCCGGCCCGGCCGGCGATCTTCTCGACGTGCTGGTAGCTGGCCCCGGCGAGGTAGCCGAGCGCGGCCATGCCGGTGCCCCAGAGCGCGCCGCCGGCCACGTTGTAGGCCAGGAACACCGGGTACTCGACCTGTGACATGCCGGCCAGGCCGGGCACGAGCACCCGCAGCGCGGCGGTAAACCGCCCGAAGAACACCGCTGCGCCCCTGCGGCGGCGCACGTAGGCGCGCGCCGATTCCAGGTGCTTGTCCAGGTGGCGGCGGATGACCGGCAGCCGGCCGATCGTTCCGTGCAGAAGCTGGTCCCCCCATCGGCGGCCGATCAGGTAGCCAGCCGAGTCCCCGACCACCGCCCCGGCGACCGCGGCAGCGATAACCGCCCAGAGCGGCACGGTGCCCCGCCAGGCCGCCGCGCCGCCCAGGATCACCGCGACCTCGCCGGGGACCACGAACCCGGCGAACGCCGAGGCCTCCAGCGCCGGCAGCAGGAACACCAGGGCGAGCACGAGCCACGCCGGGAGCGTGAGGATCTTGTCGGCGAAGCCCGCGGCGAGGGCGGCGTGCGCATGCCAGGTGGAGCCGGATGCGATGACGGCTATCTGGTCCTCCTCGTTCACAGCGTGTCGGCTGCTGCGATCATCTCAGCATCAGGTAGCCGAGGCTCGCGAGCCCGGCCGCGGTGCAGTAGATCGCGAACGGGGTCAGGGTCCGGGTCTGGAAGTAGCGGACGAGGAAGCGGACGGACAGGTACGCTCCGGCGCCGGAGCATACGCTGCCGGCCAGTACCTGGCCGCCGATGCCCGCGCCGAGGGGTGCGGTGAGGTCGGGGATCTTCAGCACGCCCGCGGCGAGGATCACCGGCGTTGCCAGCAGGAACGAGAATCTCGCGGCGTCTTCGTGGGACAGGCCGCGGAGCAGGCCGGCCACCATGGTGACGCCCGAGCGGCTGATGCCGGGCAGCAGGGCCAGGATCTGCGCCGAGCCGATCAGCGTGGCCTCGCCGAATCTGAGCCGGGCCAGCCGCCGGTCTGATGCCAGGTCGTCGGCGGTGGCGGGGGCGGGGGTCAGCGTCGCTGCCGGCGGGCCTCCAGCCTGGGCGGTGGCGGCCGTGATACCCGGCAGCAGGTCCTCCCCGGCAGGCGCGCCGGTGCTGTCTGGTCGTGCGGGTGCGGTCGTGCGGCGGCGCAGCCGCTCGCCGCCGAAGAGGATCAGGCCGTTGAGGGTCAGGAAGATCGCGGCCGGGACGGGCTTGCCCAGCACGGTGCGGAACAGGTGCTCCAGGGCCAGCCCGCTGATGCCGACGGGGATCGTGGCCGCGATCAGCATCCAGGCGAGCCGCTGGTCGGCGGTCTTGACCTCGCGGTCGCGGACCGAGGTGAGGAAGCCGCCGATGATCCGCAGCCAGTCGCGCCAGAAGTAGGCGAGCAGGGCCGCGGCGGTCGCCACGTGCAGGCCGACGATGAACGCCAGGTACGGCGACTGCACCGCTGACACGCTCAGGTCCTGGGCCCACCGGCCGCCGATCAGTGCCGGGATCAGGACGCTGTGGCCGAGGCTGGACACGGGGAACAGTTCGGTGACGCCCTGGAACAGCCCGACGACGATTGCCTCGGCATAGGTCAGGTGCGACATCTAGTTCTTCCTTCCGGCCGGCAAGCTGGCCCGGGTTCTCGGATCGGGGCTGATGCTCCGCGCCGTCGGCCGTGGCGGCAAGCCGGGTATGGCACACTCGGCAGCGGGCTTTACAGCGTAGTAGAAGTTCTACAGTGATGTAGATAATAAGCGTGAAAAGGAGACCCGATGCGAGGCGCAGATCGCTCCCGGATGCCAGGCGAGACGCGGCGGGCGGGCCGGGCTGGTCGGTCAGGGACTGGGCCGCCGCGCCGCGGCTCGGGTGAGCTGGCGGCGGCGGTCATGCAGGTGCTCTGGGACGCCGGGCGGGCGCTGAGTCCTGGTGAAGTGCAGGCCGCCCTGGCGGCACCGGACGGGACGGTCCCGCGCCTGTCTTACAGCACGGTTGTCACGATCTTGTCCCGGCTGCACGCGAAGAAGGCGCTGGAGCGGCAGCGGGCCGGGCGGGCGTTCCGGTACTCGCCGGCCGCGGATGAGGCGGGCCTGGCCGCGCGGCGGCTGGCCGCGATGCTGGACCGGGAGCCCGACCGTGACGCGGTGCTGTCCCGGTTCGTCGCTGAGCTGTCCGACCGCGACGAGCAGCTACTCCGCAGCCTGCTAGATGACAGCGGGCCGGGGAGCGGCTGACATGCGCCTGGCCGTGTACCTGCCGCTGCTGCTTCCCGCCTTGTTCGCCTTGCTCGCCAGGCCGCTATCAGATCGCCTGCCCCCGCGTGATGCGACCTGGCTGCTGACCGGAGCCGCGGCCGTGCTGGCCGGATGCACCGCGCTCGCCCTGGCGTTGCTGGCGGCCTCCGCCGTCGTGCGCATCCCGCCGGTCGCCTCGCTCGGGCACTTCTCCCGGTCGGTACTCGGACCTGAGACCGCTTACGGGATGTCGGTCGGCACCATGGCCGGCATACTGCTGAGCGCCGCCGCGCTAGCAGCCGCCGGATGTCTGATCCGCCGGTACCGCGGGCTGGCGGACGCCTACCGCCAGGCCAGGCACCTGCCCGGACACGGTCAGGCCGTAGTCATCGATGACCAGGCCGCAGCCGCGTACGCCCTGCCCGGACGGCCCGGACGGATCGTGGTGACGGCAGGGATGCTCCAAGCGCTCGATGAGACCGGCGAGGCTGCGCTGCTGGCGCACGAACGAGCCCACCTGTCCGGATTCCACCATCTGTTCACCGCAGCCGCGCGCCTGGCTGCGGCGTCCAATCCGCTGCTGCGTCCCGCGGCGCGGGCGGTGGAGTACACCGTCGAGCGCTGGGCCGACGAGGAAGCCGCCAACGCCGTCGGGGACCGGCGCCTGGTCGCTCACGCCATCGGCCGCGCCGCCCTCGCCGCGACGAAACGCCGGCCACGCCGCGCCCTTCCCGCCGCACTCGGCGCCGTCCTCCCCGCAGCAGTCCGGGGCGCGCACGCCGCAGGCCCGATCCCCCGGCGGGTCGCCGCACTGCTCGCCCCGCCCCCGCCCCGCCGCCTTGCCCTGCTCGCACTCGTGCTCGCCCTGGCCCTGCTGGCAGGAGCCTGCGCCCTGGAAGCGGCCAACGACCTCCAGGACCTGCTCGCGCTGGCCAGCAGCTACTAGGCAGCTACCAGTTCGATTGCGGCAGTTGGGCCAAAGCTGGCCCCGCCCGGCTGGCCGCAGCACCCCACCTATGGCTAACCAAGCGGCCACACGCGCGACTGACATGGCTGGCGACGCGCGGTCGTGCCGAATAGAGTGCGTCGCGTGCACGCATGCTTAATGCGCTGACCCGCATTTTCACTTTGCGATCTTGGGGCAATCGCAGACCGTGCGGAAACTAACGTCTGACGTTGTCATTTATCCCGACGTGCGCCAGATCGCTGACTCGGTACGCGTGGCTGGTGCTGAGGGCTCAGATGGGGCCGAGTGCATGTCAAGCAATTCTGGGCGCCCGAGACCGCCGTATGCGATCGGTCACGGGACTCGCATCGAACGGCGAGCGAAACCAAGATCGTCGAGATAAAGCGCACGGATCCCGGCAGCTCGCGGGCGTCGTCCTGCGCGAGCCGAGGTCACGAGCTAGAGCAGGCTGGCCAACTGCTCGATCGCATCGCGGATAGCGAGCCCGGCCGTGATTGCCTCCGCGCGCAGACGGCGGGCATCGAACCCAGCGTCGTCGCGCCGAAGCGCGGTCCAGCCGCGGCACGTCATCGACCAGGGCAAACCGCCGGCCATATTTTTGCGATGTCAGCCAGCTCGAAGCCGCCTACAGTCGCAACGGTGCCCTTGCCGGGGCCCGTCAGACGCCAGATGACTGCCGTGGGACTCGTCGCGATTCACACCGCTTTGAGGGGTTGCCGAATCCTTATCGGTGTGCTAGGCCTCAATGTGACGAAACCATCACGGGAACGTGTTGTCTGCACGGCGGCGCCGCTGATCGGAGAACAAGTGGATGCCGAACTTGCCGCCTTGATGTCCACGGCAGCCACGGCACTTGTGCAGCTCCTGACTACAGATGGGTGGGAGCGGGCGAAGTCGGCGGTCGGGTCGTTGTGGCAACGCGTTCATCCGGATTCTGTCGCGACGCTGGCGATTGAGCTAGCCGATTCCCGAGCTGCACTGCTGGCCGCCCGTGAGGTCGGCGACGACCAGGCGGAGCGAGATCTGGAAGGCGAGTGGCGGGGACGGCTAGGGCGGTTGGTTGCCGCCGATCCACGGGTCGCTGACGAGCTCCCTCAACTGCTGCAGGAGTTGCGCGCGGCGCTGAGCGAGACCGCGGAGGCGCAGACTGGGCACATTGATATGCGCGCGCACGCGTCCGGCCATGCCCGGGTGTACCAGGCGGGACGCGACCAGCACATCAGCGGATCATGAGCGACTCCCGCGAAACCAACCCGGCCGACGAGCAATCGCCGGCGGATGCTCCGCAGATTCGCCAGGAGGCGCAGGCGTCCGGCAGCAGCTCGATCATCCAATCGGGCCGTGATACGCACCTTCACCTTCGTGACGGGGTGCGTCATTACCAGCAAACCGACGGGCCTGTGGTGGATGAGTGTCCGTATCCGGGTCTCGCGGCGTTCACTAGTGAGCAGGCACGCTGGTTCTTCGGACGCGCTCGGCTCATTGCGGAGTTAACCAGCCGCATAGACAGCAGCCTGATGGAGGGCCCGCTGGTCATGGTTGCGCCCTCGGGAGCGGGAAAGTCCTCGCTGCTCCAAGCCGGGCTGCTACCCGCGCTGGCGCGCGGCGCGCTTCCCGCCGCGGGTTCACCGGAGTGGCCGCGTCTGGTATTCACCCCCACAGCCCATCCGATCGCCGAGATGGCAACGCATATCGCGTCGCTGACCGGTGCGGAGCCGGCCAGCGCCACCGCAGAGTTGACCGCTGATCCTGCCCGGGGCCTCGCCATCCTGCGGACGGCGTTGCGAAGCGGGGATAGCTCAAGCCGCGATTCCGCGCGGGCCGTCGTGGTCGTCGACCAGCTGGAAGAGCTGTTCACACTGTGCACAGATGAGGCGGAACGGCGTGGCTTCATCGACCTGCTGGCACGGCTAGCCGAGTCGCCACCTGGAGGCATACCCGTCGGATTGGTCATCTGCGGTCTGCGGGCGGACTTCTATGCCCCGTGCACCGACCACCCCCAGCTACGCGCCGCGCTGCAAAATGGCCAGATCCTCCTCGGGCCGATGTCGGAGAGCGAACTGCGGGAAACGATCCTGTACCCGGCTGAGTCAGTCGGGCTCAATGTCGAGCCGGGCCTGGTTGAACTGCTCCTGCGCGACATCGGAGTCGCCGACGCCGGCGCCAGCGACGGGAATACGGCCGGGTATGAGGCGGGGCGGCTTCCGCTGCTGGCGCATGCCCTGCGGGCGACGTGGCAGCAACGGCACGGCAGCACGCTGACAGTGGCGGCGTATCTGGCAACGGGCGGCATCCGGCATGCCGTCGCGACGACCGCGGACCGGGTCTTCGCCAATCTCGATCCCTCCGCGCAGGAAGCTGCCCGGTGGATGTTCTTGCGCATAGTCAAGATCGGGGACGGGGCAATCGAGGACACCCGGCGGCGGGTCACCCGCACCGACATCCTTTGCGAAGCCGCAGAACCTGCCGCCGCCCGCGTGGTTCTGGACGCCTTCACGCGCGCCCGCCTGCTGACCCAGAAGCAGGACACCGTCGAGATCACGCACGAGGCGCTACTGCGCGCATGGCCGAGCCTGCGCCAGTGGATCGGCAGCGACCGGGCCGGCAACCTGATCCGCCAGCAACTCGAAGATGACGCCGCCACCTGGGACCGGCACGGCCGCGACACCTCCGCCTTGTACCGCGGAAGCCGCCTCGCAGCAGCACGCACGTGGACCGCCTCCAGTCCGTCCGGCCGGAGCACGAGCGCCGCCGCGGCCGCATTCCTCGCCGCATCAAACCGGCAAGAACACCGCGTCACCCGGGTACGCCGCGCCGCGGTGGCCGTTCTCGCTGCATTGGCCTTGGTAGCCTCGGCAGCCGCTCTCATCGCCTTCAAGGAGAACGCCACCGTACAAGCCCAGCGAAACTACGCCCAATCCGCTGTAGTCGCCGCCGTAGCGAACGCGCTCTACGCCAGCAACCCGGTCCTGGCGAAGCAGGTGAGCCTGGCTGCCTACAACCTCGCCCCCAGCCCCGAGGCATACGGCAGCCTCCTGAATGCCACAGGCAAGCTTATAGCCGGTCAGCTCGGAGCAAATATCCCCGGGGTTCACGCGGAGGTGTTCAACGCCGACGGCTCGATGCTGGCCACCAGCTCCGCCGACGCCCTACAGCTGTGGCACGTCAACGCCACCGATCCCACCAACCCCACCGCGGTGGCGACAATCCACAGCGGCCGACCAGCTAATAGCAGTCTCCAGCTGTGGTTTAATCCCAGCCGCAGCACAATGCTGGTTATCCTCTACGGTAAACACGCAACTCTGGAAAATACTGACCACATCAGATGGGTCTCCGTCGGAAACAAGCGGCTCCAGCGCTTCTACGGCGGTCGCTCCGATCCCGCCATCTCCAGCGACCTCGCCTTCAGTCAAAACGGCAGCGTTCTGGCCGTCGGCCATGCCGACGGCAGCGTGCAACTGTTCAACTTCGCCGATCCGAGGAATCCCATCGTCATTGGCCATTCGTTCCGCGCGCCAGGAGCACCGGGCAGCATCGAGGTCTCGCGGGTAGCATTGAGCCCTGACGGCTCCATCCTGGCCACCGTCTCGGGGCCCATCATCACTCCGGGCGTCGTCGAGCCAACGGAGACCGTCCGGTTGTGGAACATCGCCGATCCAGCGAAACCCAGGCTCTTGCCCACCACTCTCACCAGCGCCACGACTTTGCTGGCATTCAGTCCCGTTGGGAATATCCTGGCGACCGGGTCCGCCGACAACAGCGTGCAGCTATGGAATGTCACCAACCCCAGCCATCCAACGCCCACCGGACCACCTCTGTCAGGCCATACCGGGACCGTCAGTGAAATGGTGTTCAGCGCGGATGGGCACCGCATGGCAACGGCTTCATGGGACGGCAGCGTGCGGTTGTGGAACGTCACCGACCCCGCCCACCCGACGGCCCTAGCCGTCCTGGGCAGAGAACCCTCGATGATCCTCTTTACCAGCGTGGCGATTAGCCCTGATGGCCATCTGCTGGCCGCTACCGGCATTGGCCTTCTTCGCCGCTCAGTCATAGCCGAGACATGGCTGTGGAAAATCAACCCCAGTCAGGCAGCCGCAGATGTCTGCGCAGCTGACGGATCTGCCAGCTCACCCATCACCCGGGCTCGATGGCGGCTGTACTTTCCCGGCGAGGCATACAACCCGCCCTGCCCCGGCACGTAACGTACGGCCCCAACTGGCGTCGGCAGCCACGGCGGTCAGGTCAGATGGGCGTAGAAGCACCCGGCCGCGCCTGGCCCGCGGCGGCCCGGTCGGTGGTGGCGTAGATCTGGCGCAGGTAACGGGTCAGTGCCCTAGCCTGGAGTCTGGCACGGATGGTCGGCGCCGAGCCGATCTGGTCCGTACTGATCGGGGAGATGCCCGGTTATCGGTCATCCTGTCGCGGTTGGCTCGCGCAGTCGCTGGATCATGAACCGGGGATGGTGGGCACGTGAAGGTCATCTATGCACTCGTGGCATGCACCGCGCTGCTGATCGGCCTATCAACGGCGGTGGGGCCGGCTGCGGCCAGCACTACCGCCGCCGGCCCGTCCGTAACGGTCGTACCCTCGACCGGGCTGGCCGGGGGTGACACCGTCGGTGTAACCGCCACCGGGCTTACGCCGTCGGCCGCAGTGCGGGTCATCGAGTGCGACATTTTCGTCGGCGACCCTGATTACGACTGTGGCGACCGGATCGTGACCACCGCCGATTCCGCCGGCAACGTGGCAGTCGACGTCACGCTGCTCGACCCCGTCTACCGGGCCGAGCCATTCGGCGACCCGACCCCGGTGTATTGCCGGGCCGACATCTGCCGCGTCTTCTTGGTGTGGAATGATCAGGACGGTGTTCAGCAGGTGCTCGCGTCGGACACCCTGGAGTTCACCGGCTCACCGGCGACGATCGTCGCGAGCCCGGCCACAGGCTTGCGCAGGACTGAGCGGGTCCACGTGACCGGCACCGCGTACGGGGCCGAGGGGCACACCGTCCGGGTCATCGAGGAGGCCTGCTTCTCGATCATCCAGGGTAGCGACTGCTACGGGGCACTGAACGCCGTGCCAACTACCGTGCGGCCAGACGGCACCTACGCTGTCCACTACCGTGTGCGGCGGTTCCTGGCCGATGGCACCGACTGCACCGGCGACATCCTCGGGTTCTGCGAGCTGAACGTCGTCGTGCTCGACGCCAGCGGGAACCCAGACGATAGCTTCGGCGTCTCCAGGCGCGGGCAGCCGGCCGCTGCGCTGACGTTCCTGACTCGCTAGAGACTCGCTCGGCTGGAGCACGCCCGTCACAGCTCAGAGACGTAAATTCGAAATCGCGAGCCAAGGGTCCGCGCCTTGTACTGCAGCAGGGTATAGCTACGGCGATCCCGTCGCATGCACGACGGCGACCACATCGGCCGACGCTTCGGTACTCATATTCACTACTTGTTTATGGAACTTGGCCTATTTCGCAATTAGCGTCAGCGACGACACGGAAGTCACTGGCGACATGAAGGGATGGGCCATGAGACAGAGAATCCGTGATCTCGCCAAGCGTGGCAGGGCCGTTAACCGGCCGGGGGCGAAGGTGCTCCGCTGGCCCGCGATCACCACCGCGGTAGCGCTGGGGCTGATGATCGCGATGCCGGCATCGGCAAGGACAAGCACAGCGCCGGCCGCATCGGCCCGGCCAGCTTACCTGAACGCGAAGCTGCCGGTTCAGGCTCGCGTGAGCGACCTCCTCGGCAGCATGACGCTGCCTGAGAAGATCGGCCAGATGGTGCAGATCGAGGTAACACAGGTCACCGACACCAGCAACAACTGCACCAGCCAGGGCGGCTTCAACCTCCCGAATCCGGCCTGCGAGCAGAAGATCTTCATCGACAACAACGTCGGCTCGATCCTGGCCGGCGGTACGGACATCCCGATCGATACCACAGGCAAAGGCGGCACCGGGAACACCGGCCGCGACTGGGCCAACGAGTACAACACCATGCAGGCCTATGCGATCGCGCATTCGCGCCTGCACATCCCCGTCATCTTCGGTGTGGACGCGGTGCACGGCTTCGGCCATCCGTACCAGGCGCCGCTCTTCCCGCAGTCGATCGGGATGGGCGCCACCTGGGACCCGTCGGCCGCGAGGGCCGGCGGTGTGGTGACCGCCAACGCCCTGCGCGCGACCGGGTGGAACTGGGACTTCGCACCCGTCCAGGACCTGTCACGGGATAACCGGTGGGGCCGAACGTACGAGACCTGGGCCGAGGAGCCCGCGCTCGCGGCGGCGATGGGCGCCGCCAACGTTAGCGGGCTGCAAAGCGGAGGCGGCGGCAACTCGCTCAAGGTCACCGCCACGGTGAAGCACTTCGCCGGATACTCCGAGTCAATTAACGGTCATGACCGGGCCGAGGCTCAGTTGCCGTTGCGGTACCTGCAAGACACCTTCCTGCCGTCCTATGCCGGTGCCGTCGATGCGGGTGCCGGGACGGTCATGGTCGACTCGGGATCGATCAACGGTGTTCCGGCCACCGCATCGCACTACCTGCTCACCACGCTGCTGCGTGGCCGGCTCGGCTTCAAGGGCGTGGTGATCAGCGACTTCGGGGATGTGCCCGCGCTCGCGAGCACCTATCACATGGCGCCCGACCTTGCGGGCGCCGCCGCGCTCGCGGTGAACGCTGGCGTGGACATGACCATGCTGCCTTTCAACGCCGATCAGTGGCAGGCGGCGATGCAGCAGGACGTGCAGAACGGCAGCATCACGATCACGCGGATCAACCAGGCCGTCCAGCGCATACTCACCCTCAAGTTCCGGCTCGGTCTCTTCGATCACCCGATCGTGGATGCGGGCGCGGCAGACGCCGCGGTCACCGCGGGCCGCGACGTGACCTTGCAGGCAGCCCGCGAATCGATCACCTTGCTGCGCAACCAAAACAACGTCCTGCCCCTGTCGCCGACCGCGCACGTGGTGGTCACCGGGCCGAGCGCGGACTCGATGACCAATCAGCTCGGTGGCTGGAGCGTGAGCTGGCAGGGCGTGTTCGGCGCGGGGCATGTCTGCTGCATGGGACCGCCCGGCCAGATCCCGCCGGGGACAACGGTGCTGCAGGGAATGAAGTCCGCGGACCCGAACGTGGTGTCCGCACCCGACCAGGCGACAGCCGTCCAGGACGCGGCCTCCGCGGACGCCGTGGTCGTGGCCGTCGGCGAGAAGGCATACGCCGAGGGCCTTGGCGACAACCCCGCGCCGCAGCTGACGCCTGGCCAGAAGGATCTGGTCAGCGCGCTTGAGGCGACCGGCAAGCCAGTGATCGTTGTGGTGATCGCGGGCAGGCCGATCGGCCTCGGCCCGGCGGAGAACGCCGACGGGCTGCTGATGGCCTACCAGGGAAGCACCGAGGCCGGCCAGGCGGTCGCCGACGTCATCTTCGGGCAGGTCAACCCGAGCGGGAAGCTGCCGGTGAGCTGGCCGTCCGACGCGGCGGCGCCGGGCGGGGACTTTGACGGCGGAGCCCCGTCGCCACTCGGTGACCAGCCAAAGTTCTTCGACCTACTGCCCGCCACAAGCTTTGGGCAGGGCAACGGCTACAACCCGCTGTATCCGTTCGGGTTCGGCCTCTCCTATACCACGTTCCAGGCCAGCGGGCTGTCCGCGACAAGCAGCGTTAGCCGTAATGGCACGGTGAAGACGAGCTTCACCGTGACCAACACGGGCAGCCGCGCGGGCACCGACATCGTGCCCGTATATGTTCATCAGCCGGTCAGCGCCGTCCTGGTGCCACATCAGCGTCTGGTCGGCTTCATCAGGGTGAGCCTCGATCCCGGCCAGGCGAAGACCGTGCAGGTCTCGTTCCCGGTGACCGAACTGGCGGTGACCCCAGGTGACATCGAGGCCGACGGAGCCCCGCAGGTGGAGCTCGGCGACTACCAGGCGCAGGTCGGTGCCATGAGCGCGGGCTTCGCCATCCACGGCTGATTCGCCAAGATCGCGGCGACATCCACGAGTAGAAGGGACCGCCTGACAAAGGGCCGCTCCCGGCGGCAGCGATCAGATGCCGGCCGACATCTGATCCTGCCGCCGGGTGGCCACTGACCTGCGGTTTCTCTGCCGGGATGGGCACCTGGTGACCGAAGTAGCGCACCGGGGCCGCAAGCGGCGGCCCTGCTGACGCCAGGTAGGTTTCAGGCATGGTCGTCGCTGCCTTTGTCGCGCCGTATCTGCTCGATGCGACGACGCGGTTCGTCGAGGCCGCGGCGAGGCTGCCGGGCGTCGAGCTGGCCGTGGTCACCTGCGGGCCAGCGGATCGCGTGCCTGCCAGGCTGCGGCAGAGCCTGGCCGGGCACTGGCAGATCGACGACCCGCTTGACGCCGGGCAGATCGCTGGCGCCGTCCAGGGCCTCGGCGCTCAGCTCGGCCCAGTGAAACGGCTCCTGGCGGTGCTAGAGCAGCTGCAGGAGCCCGTGGCGCAGGTTCGGGAGCACCTGGGCATCGCAGGCATGGATGCGGCCACAGCACACAACTTCCGCGATAAGGCGCGGATGAAATCGGTGCTGCGCGCCGCTGGCGTGCCGTGCGCGCGGCACCGGCTGGCCGATTCCCCGGCCGCAGCGGCCGGCTTCGCGCAGGAGGTTGGCTTCCCGCTTGTCGTCAAGCCGCCCGCAGGCGCCGGAGCTAAGAGCACGTTCCGCCTGGACGATGCGGATGACCTGCGGGTATGGCTGCATGCGGCACCGCCCGCGCCGGACCGGCTCGCGCTGATCGAGGAGTTCCTCACCGGCGAGGAGAGTTCGTACGACAGTGTGACGGTGGCCGGGGAGATCGTCTGGGACTCGGTCTCGAGCTACTTGCCAACGCCGCTGGAGGTGCTGCGCAACCCGTGGATCCAGTGGATGGTGCTCATGCCTCGCGACATCAGCGGGCCCGAGTACGCCGGCATCCGGGCAATCGCACCGACGGCGCTCAGCGCTCTCGGCCTGCACACCGGACTCACCCACCTGGAATGGTTCCGGCGGCCCGACGGCACCGTCGCCGTCTCCGAAGTCGCGGCCCGGCCACCCGGCGGCCAGATCACCTCGATGCTGTGCTACGCCCACGACCTGGACCTATACGGCGCATGGGCGCAGCTCATGGTGCATGGCAGCTTCGCGCCGCCAGAACGCAGATGGTCAGCAGGGACGGTGTTCCTGCGCGGGCAGGGAACGGGGCAGGTTCGCGCGGTGCACGGCCTCGACAACCTGCCGTCCGAGGTGAGTTCCATTGTCGTCGAGTCACGCCTGCCGCAGCCAGGCCAGCAGTCCTCGGGCAGCTACGAAGGCGATGGTTACATCATCGTCCGGCACCCCGATACAGCGGTCGTCACCGACGCGATGCGACGGCTGGTTACCGGCGTGCGCGTCGAACTCGGCTGATCACGATGAACATCATCATGATCTCCCCCGGCTACCCGGCCGAGATGGAATTCTTCACCCGTGGCCTCGCCGCCGCCGGTGCGTCCGTCATCGGCGTCGGCGACCAGCCAGTCTCGGCACTCCCCCCAATCGCAAGGGAAGCGCTCGCGCACTATGTCCCGGTCGGCACTCTCGCTGACGAGCGGGCCGTCGCGGCGACGGTGCGCCAGTTGGCTCGGCAGGTGCGCATCGACCAGGTGGAGTGCCTGTGGGAGCCGTACATGATCCTCGCCGCGCGGCTGCGCGAGGAGCTTGACCTGCCCGGTCTGACGGTGTCGCAGACGGTGCCCTTCCGTGACAAGGAGCGGATGAAGCAGCTCCTCGACGCGGCAGGCCTCCGCACGCCGCGGCACGAGGCCGCCGGGACCGTCGCCGAGGTTCGGGCCGCCGCGGAGCGCCTGGGTTTTCCGCTCATCGTCAAGCCAATCGCCGGTGCCGGCTCCGCCGATACCTACCGGGCCGACACAGCCGCCGAGCTCGTCGCCCTCTTGCCGATGCTCAGGCACGTGCCACAGGTCAGCGTCGAAGAATTCGTCGATGGCGACGAGTTCACCTACGACACCATCTGCGCGGGCGGGCGGGTGCTATTCGAGAACATCTGCTGGTACCGCCCGCGCCCGCTGCTCACCAAGCTGTATGAGTGGATCAGCCCCGTCACCGTGGCGCTGCGCGAGCTGGACGCACCTGATCTTCAGGGTGGCCGGGCGCTCGGCGCCGCCGTACTGAAGGTGCTCGGATTCCGCGATGGCTTCACTCACATGGAGTGGTACCGCAGGGCCGACGGCGAGGTTGTGTTCGGCGAGATCGGCGCCCGGCCGCCCGGCGCGCGCACGGTCGATGTCATGAATTACGCGACCGACGCGGACCTTTTCCTTGCCTGGGCACAAGCCGTCACGCACGGGCGGATCTCGCAGCCGATCGAACGGCGCTACAACGCCGCCAGCATCTTCAAGCGCGCCAGGGGCGCTGGCCGTATCACGCACTACGAGGGTCTCGACCACCTGCTGGCCGAATACGGAGAGCACGTGACCGCCATCGACCTACTTCCGGTCGGTGCGCCGAGGCGCGACTGGCGGGCCACGCTCATCGCCGACGGCATGGTGATCGTCCGTCACCGGGAGCTATCGAAGACCATGGAGATGGCCGAGCGCTTCGCAGCTGAGTTCCATCTGCACGCCGAATGAGGCCATCGCATGCCGAGGCGCCCCACCCGTGCCCGCGTTCGCGAGGAACGGTGCCGTAGGCCGAGTCGCCGTACCACCGCAGCCCGGGCCCGGCCTCGCCGTCACCGTCTCCGCGCCTGGCGGCCCGGAGGTACTGAGGTACTGAGGGCCGCCGAGCTGCCCGACACCGAGCCGACGGCGTGGCTGATGCGGTCGCGGAGGTCGGCTGCGTGCGGGTGGCCGAGATCGTCTAGTATCGCCAGGGCCTCGCGCCAGTGTTCGATTGCGGATGCGAGGTGGCCGGTGTCGCGATGGATATCACCCAGGCTGGTCAGGGTTTTGGCTTCGCCTATTCGGTTACCGAGTTCCTCCCGCGGGGCAAGGGATTGCCGGAGGTACCGGCTGGCTTCGTCGTAACGGCATTGCCGGTGGTATGCCTCGCCCAGGTTGTGCAGGGCATAGCCCTCCAGGAGACGGGAGCCGGTCTGGCGGCCGACGGCTAGACCGCGCCGCAGCAGGTCTATGGCTTCATCGAAACGGTCGGTCTCGCGGTAGACGGCGCCGAGATCGACCAGCAGGCAGCCTTCCCACTCCGGCGCGCCGAGCGTACCTACGATGGCCATGGCCTGCTGGAGAGCTTTTGTCGCGTCATCGGGCCGCTGGAAATCCCGGTAGGCCCTGCCAAGGGCGTGCAGAGCCCAGCACTCGTGGTACTTGTCGCTGGTCCGTCGGTGGATGCGCGCCACCTGCTGCAGGCATTCGACGGCATCGTCTCGGCGGCCGAGTTCGCAATAGGCGATGCCAAGCCCGTGCAGGGTGGCTGCTTGGCCTTCAAGGTCGCTGATCTGCCGGGCCGATGCCAGCCCGGCCCGGCAGATCGCGATCCAGTCAGCCCAGTACATCCGCAGCTGAAAGAATGGCCACAGTGCGACCGCCAGTTTCCATGCGGTGACGTGATCGCCGAGCCCGGCAGCATGGCTCACCGAAGCCACGAGGTTGTCTCGCTCTGCTTCGCACCAGGCGATCGCCTGGCGGTGGGAGCCCAGCGGCGGCAAGACACAGGGACCGCTGGGCGGGTCGATGGACATGCGCACGGCCTGCGGGCGCAGCACACCGCCCGCGGCGTAGGCAGCATGCAGGTACCAGTCATGCGCGCGGCGGGCGGCGGCAGCGCGGTCGTCGCGCGTTTCCTCGGCGTAGCCGCGCTCGGCGGCGTAGACGCGCAACAGGTCGTGCAGCCGGTAGCGATGTTTGCCGGTGGCGGCCAGCAGGTGCATGCCTGCCAGGGCCTTCAGCAGCAACCGCGCCCGGCTGGGCGTGACGCCAGCGAGCGCGGCGGCCGTCAGGGTGCTGATGTCGGGCCCTGAGTGCAGGCTCAGCAGCCGGAACATCCGCGCCGCCGCCGGTGGCAGGGCTCGGTAGGACCACCAGAAGGCAGCGCGCACCGCGGTGGTGGCATCTTCGGCCAGCAGGTCCAGCCGGTCTTCTTCGACAGCCAACTCCGCGGCCAGGTCGGCCAGGCTCAGATGCGGGCAGGCGGCGGCACGTTCGGCGGCGATCCGCAGCGCCAGCGGCAGGTAGCCGCACAACCTGGCCAGCTCGGCGGACGCGCCAGGTTCCGCCGCCACCAGGTCTGGCCCGGCGATGCTGGCCAGCAGCGCGGTCGATTCGCCGGGCGCCAGCACGTCCAGGGTCAGGCGGCGAGCGCCGTGCCGTGCGACCAGCCCGCCGAGCTGGTCCCGGCTGGTGACCACCACCAGGCACGACCCAGACCCCGGCAAAAGGGGCTGGACCTGGGCGGCGGTGGCCGCGTTGTCCAGCACAACCAGAAGGCGCTTGCCCGCCACCAGCGACCGGTACAACCCAGCCTGCCCGTCCAGGTCAGGCGGGACCGGGCGGGGATCAGCGCCCAGACTGCGCAATAGCTGACTCAGCGCCTCCGCGGATGTCAGCGGGGACCGGTGCGGGTCGAATCCGCGCAGATCCACCCATAGCTGCCCGTCGGGAAACCGGCCAGCGGCCCGGTGCGCGAACAAGACTGCCAGGGCCGTCTTGCCCACCCCGGCGGCACCGTCGATCAGCGATATCACCACGGCCGCCGCCGATGACTGCATGGCCTGGCCGGGCAGCCCGTTCAGCATGGCCAGCTCGCGTTCCCGGCCGACGAAATGCGCCGTTACACCAGGCAACTGGCGTGGCGCTACCAACCCGCCCGCACCGCGGCCAGGATCGATCCCGTGAGCTTCAGCCGCGTCGCGATCCGCGCGCACTGGATCCTGCGGCGGGCCACCGCGCTGACCGCAGCGGGCAGCAGCCAGCAACTCAGCCCGCGCTGACTCAGGAATACCCAGCGCATCGGCCAGCAGCCGCACCGTGCGGAAATACGGCCGACGGGCCCGATCACGCTCCAGGTCGCTGATCGCGCGGATACTCAACCCAGAGCCCGCGGCGAGATCTTCCTGGGTCATCCCCGCCGCGAGCCGCGCGGACCTCAGCAACTCAGCAAACGGCTGACGGCCCGGCACCGCACCCATGACGCATCCTCAGGCAACATCGCCCCCCGGATAGCTGCACCCTGCCAGAATCATCGGCCCTCCTCAAGCGATATCCAGGCCGGCCAGACAAAACATCCCGAAACAGGCATCACGATTGCCCCGTCAGCATAGTTACGCTGAGTAACCGGCAGTGAGTGAACTGTCTGGCCTCTGCCGGATGACGTCATGGTCATCCCGCGGCGGCCGCCCCACGCTTGAGCTGAGCGCTCGCAGGCCGAAGCCGGTCACCAAAGAACTTGGCCCAGTGATGGCCCGCCGAATTAGCCAATAAAGGGATCTCAACCCGCCAGAAAGGATGCCCTGGATGAGAATCGTAACCATTGCACTGAGCGGGAATACGCGAAGACCGGTAAGCGTGGGATCGGCCCGGGTTCGCGCGGTGGCCGGCATCGCCGCGCTGCTGCCCCTCGGCCTGAGCACACTTCCCGGCGGCTGGCCAGGAACGCCGGCTGCCGGGCCACCAGCCGTCCACGCATCACTCATGGCCGCCCCGGCGCCAGTGCCTGCCACCCGGCCAGCAGTGATCGATGATCCGAACAACAGCAACGTCGAGGCGTACGTCCGTGGCACCGACGGCGCGCTATGGGAGAAGTTCTGGAGCCCGTCGGCCGGCTGGTCGGCCTGGGGCAGCCTGGGCGGCGGGCTCACCAGCAATCCCGCCGTGGTCTATGACCCGAACAACCACAACATCGAGATCTACGTCCGCGGCACCGACGGCGCGCTATGGGAGAAGTTCTGGAGCCCGTCGGCCGGCTGGTCGGCCTGGGGCAGCCTCGGCGGCTCCCTCTCCGGCGACCCTGCGGTCGTCTACGACGTTGGCAACGGCAACATCGAGGTCTACGTCAGGGGCAGCGACGGCGCGCTGTGGCAGAGGTACTGGAACCCGTCGGCCGGATGGTCGGCCTGGGGCAGCCTGGGCGGCGGGATCGTCGGCGCCCCGGCCGTGGTCTTCAACTTCTACAACAGCAACATCGAGGTCTACGTCCGCGGCACCGACGGCGCGCTGTGGGAGAGGTACTGGAACCCGGCGGCCGGATGGTCGGGCTGGGGCAGCCTCGGCGGCTCGCCCACCAGCAATCCCGCGGTGATCTTTAACAATTTCAACGACAACGTCGAGGTCTACGTCCGGGGAGGCGACGGCGCGCTGTGGGAGAAGTTCTGGAACCCGTCGGCCGGATGGTCGGGCTGGGGCGGCCTGGGCGGCGGGGTCACCAGCGATCCCGCGGTAACCGAGCCGGTCGTAGGCGACATCTGGGTCTTCGTCCGGGGAACTGATGGTGCGCTGTGGCTGCGAGTCTGGACCCCGTCGACTAGCTGGTCGACCTGGCAAGGCCTGGGCGGGGGGCTCACCAGCGATCCCGCGGTGATTACCAACGCGTCCAACGGGAACGTCGAGGCCTATGTCCGGGGCCCGGACGGCGCGCTCTGGGAGAACTACGATTCATTGGCTGGCTGGTCGGGCTGGCGCAGCCTCGGCGGATCCTTGAACTGACATCGGGGTGACCGGATCACCGGCGATCCGGTCACCGCCGGCCAGCTCAAGGCTGAGATGCGCAGGAGGCAGCATAGTCTCGGTTGCATGACCATCGCAGGACAGAGCGTGCTTCTCCTCGCTGCTGACGACTTTGAGGACACCGAACTGCTGTATCCGCTGTACCGGCTGCGTGAGGAAGGAGTAACGGTCACCGTGGCCGGCCTCGATGAGCGCCCGGTGCGGGGCAAGAAGGGGCACGGCCCGGTTGCCGTCGATATCATCGTGGACGACGTCGCCGCGGGCGACTTCGACGCCCTGGTCATCCCCGGCGGTTACGCCCCCGACAAGCTCCGCCGGTCTGAGACCGTCCTGTCGCTGGTGCGGGACTTCGATGCGGCCGGCAAGCCGATCGCGTTCATCTGCCATGCCGGCTGGGTCCCCATCTCCGCCAGAATCCTCAAGGGCCGGCGGGCAACCAGCGTTGCAGCCATCCGCGACGACATGGTCAACGCCGGCGCCGACTGGGCCGACGAAGCCACTGTGGTCGACGGCAATCTCATCTCGGCCCGCACCCCCGCTGACCTCGGTTCCTGGATGAAGGCGCTGCTGGCGGCCCTGGAGAAGACCGGGCTCTAGCCGGCCGCATCCCGCTCGGCTCCGGCTGGAATCGTTCCGGCTGCCCGGTGGTTAGCAGAAGCATGACCGGAGGGCACCAGATCACGATCATCCCAGCCGATGTCCATGTCGAGGTCGCCGTCGACGGTGAGAAGGTGGCCGAGTCCGACCGGGCCGTGGTCCTCCACGAGACAGGGATGCCGGCCCGCTACTACCTTCCTCCCGAGGATGTGCGCACCGAGCTGCTGCGGCCGTCCGCGCGGCAGACAACTTGCCCGTTCAAGGGCCAGGCGTCGTACTGGTCGCTCCAGGCCGGCGGCCGGGTCCACGAAGATCTGCTCTGGAGCTACCAGGCCCCGATTCCCTCAGCGCAGGGCATCGCTGGCCTGGTCTGCTTTTACAACGAACGGGTCGAGCTGACCATCGACGGCGCACGCCAGCCAGGCCGGCACCGGCCATCTCGGCAATAGCCGACCGGCCGGGGCGAACCGCCGCGCCGGCCGGCGCGATTGCCCGCCAGTGCCCCAAAAATCCAGTGCCCCAAAAATATTGATGGGTAACAAAAGCGCACCGCCGTGCCGTCCGCGCCGTGCGGCCCATCTCGCTGTGTCTGCGCCAATGACCTCCTTCATCTTGGCGACCAGGCGCCTTTGGGCGTTCTGGTCACGCTAGGCGCGCCGCGTTGCCCGACGATGTAAGCTGTTCCGCGGTTGTCGTGCCAGTCGCCGCGCTCTGGCGGGGGCGTGCCGGTGCGGGCGGCTTGTCGCTGGTTGCGAGCTTGCGGTGGATATTCAGAAGCCATGTGGAGTGCCGGTGGTCACGATACGGTTGCCCGCCGAGGTCGACATGAGCAACGCGGTGAGCGTGGGCGCGGAGTTGTGGCTGGCCCTGGAGACGGGCGCCGCGACGGTGATCGCGGACATGTCGGGGACGACGTTCTGTGATTCTGCTGGCTTGGGTCAGCTGGTGATGGCCGACCGTGCGGCCAGGGAACGCGGAGCCGAGCTGCGGGTGGTGACCGGATCGGCGCGGGTGCGCCAGGTGCTGGCCGTGACCAGGCTGGATAGCGTGCTGGCGGTGTATCCATCCCTTGGTGCGGCGCTGGCAGGCGGCACGGCGGGGGAGGCGCCGGCCTGACCGTCTCTTGGCCGCCAGGGCGACGTTAGAGCGGCGCGCCGGATTTGCGCCCCGCTTCGAGGTCGGCCAGGTCTGTCCTTGAGTCGATCGTCTGTCCTGGATCCGGGACCTGGCTGACCACGATGACGGGATCGGCATCGTGCGCATGCGCGACCGGGTCCAGGTTCCCGTCCGCGCCGGTGTAGCTGACCTCGTAGGGGCAGCCGGTCGACTGCGACAGCGCATCGACCACGTCGAAGGTAAGGCCGCGGAAGTCGGGCACGCGGACCGGGCCTGGCGGCGGAGCCTGACTGACGCGCTGCGGCAGGGTCAAGGCGGTGATTCTCAGGTTGGCGGGTACCTGCGCGGCCTTGGGGTCGTTCAGTGCCGCGGACGCCGCCGCGGCGATCGTGTTGAGGTCAGCGGAAAGGTCGTTGCGCCAGCTGTTGAGCGCGGCCGGGTCGACGCCGATGAACTGATCCTGATTCTGGGCGATGTAGGTGATGTCGTTGAGCCACTGCCAGTCCTGATCACGCAGCGAGGCACACTGCGCCAGCACGTCCTTTTGCAGCTGAAGGTCGATGAAGTTCGGCGGGTTAGGGAGCGGCAGGATGCTGTAGCTGTCCAGCAGCGCCGTGTAGGCGATCGCGTTTCCTTGCACGGTGCGGGGGAACGAGGTCGCGGCGTCGATCATCGCGTCGACCTGCGTCGGCACCGGAGCTCCCGGCTGGCCATTGCGGACAAAATCCCCGCCTTCGCGGTGGCAGGTAACCTTCGTCTGATGTGTGGAGACAGCCTTAGCGAAGCTTGAGTCGAACGACCCTGAGGCACTGAACGCCGCGTAGCTGGCGGACAGGCCGACCGAGACATCCGTGGAGTCAGCCTGGTTCCTGGTGATCACCTCGATCACGCCGAAGAACTGGCCCCCGGCATTGATGCCTCTGACGAACATGTCACCGAATTCATCCTGGAATCGCTGCGTCTTCCCCGATGCCAGCAGGCCGCTGGCGTCGCCGGTGATGCCAGGCGCAGGGATGGACTCGAACGCCTCGGTAACCGAGACGCTCACGACAAGGAACACCGAGCTTGAGTGGACCTGGCACTTCTTTGCGAAGTCCATCCGCGCGGAGATGCTGAACAGGCCGAATCCGCCGCTGGCGGACGCCGAGATACCCAGGGCCGTGTGCAGATCCTGCACCGTCGAGACCTCGGTCATGCTGAATGACACGATGTTACCGCTGGCTCCGGGGACCGGACTCGGCGTGCCCGTGGCGGCGATATTGCGTGCTTCTCCGCTGGCTGTGTCTACTCCGACACCGTAAGTAAAACCATTGACGAATGGCACGGTCGTGGATGGCATCAATGTCTCCCTCGGGCCGCACGCGCGCGGCGGGCCCATGCCCGGCGCATGCCGGCTTCTCAGTGCAACCGTGATCGCCAGCTGAGTCAAGCCGCCCGCGTCCTGAGCCTGTCCTGGGCCGCAGGCTGATCGCACTCGAAGTGACTGCCGTGGCAGGAGTGTTGCTGGCCGCCGCGAATTTCGCCGCGCGGAACGGCTAGCCGGGCTGGCGCCAGGATTGAGAACGCCAGGGAAGGGAAGTGTGCGGGGCGCAAGCACACACGCGGAGGTTTACATGTCCCGCAAGACGAGAACCGACTACGCCGGCAGCGCGCGCGACCGAGCGCGCCAGGCCGCGACCCAGATCGCGCCGGTCGCTGAACAGGTCAAGCCGCTTGCCAAGAGCACGGGAGAGGCGGCGAAGCGGGGCCTGCGCAGGACCCGCGCCTGGGCCGCGCCGCAAGTGGAGCGCACCGGTCACGTACTGCAGGACAGCGTCGCGCCGAAGGTGTCCTCGATGCTGTCCGCCGCCGCGCACCGGATCGACCCAGCCAAGCCAGCCCGCGGGCGGTGGCGCAAGCCGGTCGGCGTGGCCACCATCACCGCAGCGGCGAGCGCGGCAGTCGCGTATCTGCGCAGCCGGATGAAGCCGCAGACCACGGCGGCCGATGGCGGCCCCGCACCGGCCGGCACGAGTCACAACGGGCGTGCGCCTGCCGAGAAGGGCGCCGACCTGACCGAGCACACCCCGGCGTCCTGACGACCTAGCGCGGCCAGAACCGCCCGGTCGGCAGCGAGCCGGCCGGGCGTTTCTGCCTGCCTGGGCATAACGCCGCATCCGGCCCTAAGATCGACGCCGGGTCAAGGAGGTACGGATGCGGCTGCTCGCGGTGGAGGCCAGCCAGAACGGCGGTCACTGCCGGTCCAGGTACCAGCAGGTCATCGAGCTCGGCGCCGAGCTATGCGTGCTGAACGGCCTGGGAGAGGCCGGCTTCTGGCCCGACCCGCGGTACCGGATGGCTGGCTCGAAGAAGATCGGCGACATCGTCGACGCGGCGCGGCGCTGGCACCAGGCGGTGCCGTTCGACGGCGTGCTCACCTTTGCCGAGTCGGCCATCATCGCCACGGCCGCGGTGGCCGAGGCACTCGGCCTGCCGGGGATCGGCGTGCCCGCCGCCCGAGCCAGCCGGAACAAGGTGCTGATGCACCGGGCGCACCAGCGGGCCGGCGCCCCGGTCGCCCGGTTCAGGTACACGCCGAGGCTGGCCGATGCCCTGTCGGCGGCCGCCGGGTTTGGCTACCCGGTGGTGGTCAAGCCGGCGCTCGGCGCGGCAAGCAACTTCGTGTTCCGCGCGGACTCGGCAGCGGATCTCCGCCGCTGCTACGCGGCCGCGGCGGCCGGGGCGCGAATGATGACCTGGACTGCGCTGGAAGCCGACGGCATCGACCTCGGCCCCGAGGGCCTGCTCGTGGAGTCCTTCCTCGACGGCTCCGAGCATCTCATCGAAGGGTTCGCCTGGGACGGGCAGGTGCGGCTCGGGTCCATCGTGGACCGGATGAGCACCGAGCTTGCGACGTTCGAGGATAACGCGCACCGGGCCCCGAGCAGCCTGAGCCAGGACCAGATCGCGCGGATCCACGCCGCGCTGACCGCGGCAGTGGCCGGCCATGGGCTGCGGCGGAGCGTGCTGCACGCAGAGGTGCGATTCCATCAGGGCAGGCCGTTCATCCTGGAGGTGACACCGCGCCCCGGTGGCGGCGGGCTCGAGCACATGGCCAGGGTGAGCGCCGGGTACCGGCCGATCGCCGCGCACGCGGACATCAGCCGGGGCCGGCGGCCTGAGGCAGGCGATTACCGGCCGACCGGCGTCTGCACAGCGGCCCGCGCGCTGTTGTGCGACGCCGGGGTAATCAGGCAGATCAGCGTCCCTGGATCGGTCAGGCAATCGGCTGAGCTGCTGTTCTGCCGACTGCTTGCTGCGCCAGGAGATCTGATCAGGCGGCCGCCAGAAGGCAACGGCATTGTCGGGTTTCTCGGCGCCATAGGCACCAGCCACGACGACGCGATGAACAACGCTACGGCGCTGGCCAGCCAGGTTGAGGTGACGCTCGCCCGCTGAGCAGGGCGAATGGCGCCGGGCCCGGCTGCGGATTGGCGAGGAGCGGGAACCTGGCGAGCACCCAGATATTGCCAAGAGCCAGCAGCGCTATTAACTTGAGGAAAGGCAGTGGGGCGGTCCTGGCTGGGATCGCACGCCCGAGAGAGAAAGAGGTCTCCATGCCCACACTGGTAGGTGCTCCAGTACGGACCACCGTCTTCCTGACTCCTGAGCGCGTAGCGAAGATGCTGCTCGAGCGCCGGAGCTTCCAGATCGTGAAGTTCCGCACCAACTGCTCGGACTGCGTCCCGAACCTCTGACGCAGCAGCCGGCCGGGATCGTCCGCCGCGCGCGAACGATAACGGCCGCACTACCGGGAAGAGAACGTCATCGGGGTGCATGGTCTGCACCCCGATGAGCGTGCCGGGGGTGAGCTGCGGCGTCCCGCTGGCACACCACGATAAGGAGATCAGGTGCCGGCGGTAGTCTTCTATAACAAGGGCGGCCAGTCGGAGTCGCTGGCTGCGACTCCTGGCGTGACGGTCAGAGACCTGCTCCGCCAGCACGGCATCCCGGCGAACGCCGTGCTTACCTGGATCAACGGGCAGATCGTCGCGGAGCAGGCGGGCGTGGTCGGGCCTGATGACCACGTGGAGATCCGCCAGGTGCGGCACTACGACCTCGAAGTCACCCGTCGGCCTGGGACCCGCGTGCTGCCGTCGGCAAGCACGCCGGTATACGCCAAATCGGTGCTCTTCGACGAGTCAGGCAACCTCGAAGTGCAGACCGAGCAGATGGACTCCGGCCAGTTCGTCGACTACGTCGAAGGCACCTTCGCGAATTCGGTGACCGAGCACGGGCTGCTCGCGGCCGACACCGCGGCGGTGGTCGGCTTGTCCGGCGGCCGGGACAGCGTGGCGTTCCTTAAGCTGCTCGAGCGGTGCTCGGACCGGATCGGCAGGTTCCCGCTGACCGCGGTGACCGTCACCGGGCTCCCTGACTGGGAGGAGCCCGCGACATTCGAAGCGGCCCGCGCGGTGGCCGAGACGCTGGGCGTCGAGCAGGTGCTTGTCGACGCCGATGAGATCCGCGAGACTTTCCAGCTGCGCCGCGGCTTCCATGAGGTGATGCAGGACGTGGTCGGCGGCCAGGCCAGGCAGCTGGTCATGGTCATCACCCATCACGTGATGCGCCGGATGGTGGAGAAGGAAGGTGCCAGGCGCGGGGTCGGTACCGTCGCGCTCGGCCTCAACGCCGACGACCTGTTCGCCAGCATCGTCACCTGGCTCACGTCCGGGTTCACAATGGGCGGGATACCGAGCCGGACGATAGGAAAGCTGCGGTACGTGTTCCCGCTGTTCCGCATCACGAAAAAGGAACTGACGCTCTACCTCGAGCTGATCGCGCCTGACCTGAACCGGCAGGGAACGCCTGGCCGGTTCACCACCGGGCCAGGGGAGCGGTCGATGGCCTACGCCATCACCGACCACCTGTATGACCTGTGGCCAGGCATCGACTACTACGTCTTCGACGCCTATCAGTTGCTGGCCACCAGGATGGTGCTCGACGCGCACGACGAATGCCGGGTCTGCGGCGCCTCTTACCTGCCCCAGCCAGGCGTGCACAACCCGAAGGCGCTCTGCGATGTCTGCCATTTCTTCGCTATGAACGAGTACGCCATCGTGCCAGCGTGAGCCAGCCGGGCTGGCAGCGCTTGACGGGCTGCATCGCATGCTGGCGCCTGGCGGCGGTGGACGCTGACTTCACCGTGGCCGGGCCGGTGCGACTGGAGACTCGTTACGTGCAGTTCGTGGCGCAGCGAAGCTGAGCGAACCGCTCGGACACCGCCTGCCTGACTCGCGCGTGCACGTCGGCGACGGAGCCTGACCCTGCGACCACCTCGAACCCGGCGAACTCCGGCAGCCGCCGGTAGCCCCGCTCGTTGGCAGCCAGGAAGGAGGCCTCCTCAAGCCCGGCGCCGCGCAGCGACAGGCGGCGCACTGCCTCTTCGGGCCGGACATCCAGGTACACGGTGAGATCGGGCGACGGCAGCTTCCCCAGGACCAGGCGCAGCGCAGCCTCGTTGCCAGCGCCGACCGCGTGCGCGGCGGCGTAGTGGCACACCGCAGACCGGTCGGTGACCAACCACTGGCTGGTGCGCATCGCCGGGATGACCCGATCGGCCCAGTCCCGGTACCGCATGAGGGCGGTCAGCAGCGCAGTCGCGTCAGGGCCAAAGACCTGCTGGTGATCGGAGATACCGAGATCGCTGGCGAGCTCGTTCAGCAGCGAGCGGATGAATGAAGGGCCCTGCGGCGCCTCGACCGCGACCGGCTGTCCTGTGGCGGCCAGCCAGTCGGCCAGCAGGCCCGCTTGCGTGGTCTTGCCGGCTCCGTCCAGGCCGGCGAAGCTGATCAGAATAGCCCGGGTAGCGACGGCTCCGGCGTCCGGCACAGCACCAGCCTCTCCGCGGTGACGCAGGGGAGTACGGGGGCAACGGACAGCTCCGCCTGCACGGCACTGCGGTCCAGCATAGCCATGCCGTGCCTTCGCCGGGGGAGGGGTGAATGCCGGAAAAGGCGGCGATTGAGACCCGGCCGGGGCGGCCTGAGCCGCTCCCATTGCCGACCGTCCATTGGTTGACATCGTCATCGGGGCGGACCTAGCCTGCGGTTGAAAAGGGCCGGCCATGTAGGAGGATCAGTGATCATTTTCAGGTGGGTCAGGGTACTGCCCAAGCCCAAGGCGGACGAGAGCAAGTAGCTCAGCGCCCGCCCCGGCGGCGAGCACAAATGAGCGTGCGGCGGGGACCGGCTGGCCGGTCCCCGCTGATCTTTGCTACGCCATTTCCTGCGTCATCGCATCGGCGGCAATGGCGGGTGCCGATTTGGTTGACACCGTCCCCGCGCCGACTTAGCCTGCGATTGTTATGGCCGCCTCAGGAGGAATGATGATCATCCATTACACGAAGGTGCGCGTGCTGCCCAAGGCCGGCCAGGAGACCGCGCCGAGGTAGTTGTGCTGCCTGCCGCCCATCGGCAGGCTCGGCAGTAATGACGGCGGGGACGGCCGGATGGCGGTTCCCGCCGGGTTTCGCGGGCGGGGAACGATCGCGGGCCCGCGGCCCGGTTCCCCAGCATCCATTGTGGCATCGTCAGGCTGGAGCAGCGATGGCGGATCCGATCACGCCGGCCGGGCCTTCGGCCACGATCATGGCCGACGCGCCGGTCCCGCTCGGCGATCCGGCCGCGCTGCGCCAGCTTCTGGTGAGCCGCGGCATGTCAGCCACGGCCGACGACGAGTCGCTGTTGCGCGCAGCCAGCGCGGCAGAGCACAAGCTGGCGATCACGCTGCTGAGCGCCTGGGAGGCTGCTGGCATGCGGCTGCGTGACGCTCAGCGGGCCGAGCTTGCCGATAACCGCACCCGGATAGAACGCTACCGCAGCACGTGGGCCGTGATCAGCGCCATCGCGCCGGGCGCCATGCTGGTCAAGGGCTCGATGATCGCGGCACATTATCCGGCCGGCCTGCTCAGAGCGGCCGGCGACCTTGACGTGATCTGCCCGGCCGAGCAGCTCTGGAGCGCCGCTCTGGTGCTGATCGAGCAGGGCTGGGAGCTCGGCGCCTTCACGATCCTGAACGCGCGAACGCCGCGGGCGGTCAGGCGCGCGGCTGGCCGGGCCGGCTGGGAGCCGCAGATCTCGATCGCGCTGTACCAGCCATCGGACACCAGCATCGAGGATCCTTACGAGGTCGAGCTGCGCACCGTCGATGTGGCAACCAGCATGCGGCTGCCCTCCTGGAGGCTGGCCGGGATGCCCATGTCCCCGGTCACCGCGAGCGTCCTTGCCCTGGTCGCCGAGCGCTGGGAACGACCATTCCGGTCCCGTGACGTGTTTGACCTGGCGGTGCTGAGCGATCATCTGGACGACGCCGACCTGGCCAGCCTGCGCTCCGCGCTTACCGTCACCGGCCTGTGGCCAGAGCAGCGGGAGCTTTCCGCGCTGCTGAACCGCTCCGGGCTGCGCCCCGCGCCGCGGCTCGCCGGCGAGCGGCGAGCGGCGCTCGCGGCGCGCTCGGTGCGGCTGCTCGCAGCGGTCAGGCGGTGGGCGAATCCGGTACGGGTGCTCGGCTACCTGTCGGTCACCACGGTGGATAAGGACCGGGGCAAGCTGGCCGACCGGCTGGCACAGTTCGTCCATGAGCGGATCGGTGCCTGGCGGCTGTTCAGGCTCCGGTTGCCGCTGTTCACCGTGCCGCTGCCGACCGGCCATCCCGGCGGTGGTCCCGATGCGATGCGGCTGGTCAGGCGCGGCCCGCACCTGGTGGCCGTCAGCCCGGTCGGCTCGTTCTTGCTGGTCGCAGGCTCCTGCCAGGAGATCTGGCTGGAACAGGCGGCGGAAGAGCCGGCCGCGAGCGCTTGACGGCTGCGGGTACGGCCGGCTGCGCCGCCCGTTACCGCTATCGAGGATGATCGCGGGCCGGCCGAGCGGCCCCTCGGCGCCGCACCCGGTCGCGGCCCGACGCTCCCGGCCCCCGGCGGCGGGTGATGATAGCCTCCGCACCGGGGAGGTGGCGGGTGCGGCTCAGCCGGCGGGCGTTGATCACGGCAGGCAGCTCGGTCGCCGCCGCCGCGATCCTGGCTGGCGGCATCTTCGCGCTGACCCGCGGGAGTCCTGGTTCGTCCGGGTCCTCGCCAGGGCCGGGCGGCAGGCAGGCGCTGACCTCGCCGTTTACCGGGGAGCCGGTCAGCTCGCTTGGCCGGGAACTGATATTCAAGATCGACAATGTGGTCCAGGCCAGGCCGCCGACCGGCCTCGGCAACGCCGACATTGTCTACCTGCTTCCAGTGGAAGGCGGCCTGAGCAGGATCTTCGCTGTCTTCTCCGGGCACGTCCCGCCGGTGGTCGGGCCGGTTCGCAGCGCGCGGGCCGAGGATCTGGAGCTGCTCAGGCAGTTCGGGCGGCCGGCGTTCGCCTTCTCCGGCGCTCAGCCGCATCTGCTACCGGTCGTCGAGCACGCCAGGATCGTGAACTTGTACGCCGGGGTTACCAGCGGCTACTTCCGCGGCGCCGGCCGCGCCGCCCCCTACAACCTTTACGCGCGGACCCGGCAGCTGCTGGCGCACGCGCCGGACGCCAGCCGGGCACGCGACATCGGCTTCCGGTTCGGCCCGGCGCCCGCTGGCGGCAGGCCGGCCAGCTCGTATCAGGTCAGCTATCCGGCGTTCGCGTTCACGGTCCGCTGGTCGGCGTCGGGTCACCGGTGGCTGGTGTGGATGGACGGCAGGCCAGCCGTCACCGCCGCAGGCGGCCAGCTCGGCGGGCCGACCGTGGTGGTGCAGTACGTCAGGGTCAGCACGTCGGTCTTCCGCGAGCGCGGGATCAGGCCGCCATTCGCCAACACCGTCGGCAGCGGCACCGCGGTGGTGCTCAGAAACGGGCGCGCGTACCAGGTGCACTGGTCCAGGCCCAGCCCGGATGCCGGCCCGGAATTCACCCTGCCAAGCGGCCGTCGGATGCCTTTTAGCCGCGGCCAGGTCTGGGTGATCTATGGATACGGTCCTGGCTCGACCTCGTGACGAATCCGCGGCAAGCCGGGCCAGGTTGAGCGCAACCGAACGGGATCTTGTGGGCTCTATATTCGCATGGAACACTCTGAGATGTTTAGCCGTCTCAGGCCGGACAGGTCGCTGCGGGGGACACGTCACGTCACTCCTGCGGCTAGCGTTCCGCTTGTCAGAGCACCAGCGAGCAGAAATCCGGAGCGGGAGATGCCGACCGAGCAGGCAGGTCCACACGAGTCGCAGCCCCAGGCTGCCACGATCATCAGGAACCAGCCGGGGGCCGGCCGGGCCGCCACCGGCTGGACTGATGGCGGCGGCGATCTGACCGACGAGCTGATCAGGTCCGATCAGTGGACCGACGCCATGGTTCAGGCGGCGGGCATCCCGGTTATCGACGCGCCGTTCGTCACCGTCGGCGGCGGGATCGGCTCCTTTGTAACGGCGGACTACCTGCGGATCGCCGGAGTGACGCCGCAGCGGATCGCCGTGCTTACCAATCTCGACTATCCCTGGCAGACCTATGAGTACCTGACCCGCGTCTCGCAGATTCCGAAGCCTGAGCGGATCCGCTCCGATTCGGCATCCCGCCCGGACAATATCTGGGGATTCCCGTCGTACGCGCTGGCGGAGGCGATCAGCGAGCGGAAGCTCGCGGCATTGTGGCAGGTGCTGATCGAGCCGATGTTCGCCGATTTCTACACGCCCAAGGCCGGCCGGGTGTTCGCCGGGCTCGAGCGCGAGACCAAGCGGATCGGCTGGGATTCGATGCTCGTCAAGGGCCAGGTGAGGATGGTGAGGAAGCGGCAGGGGGCCGGCTACTTCATCATTCTCACCCCGATGATCGGGTCTGGCCCGACCAAGCGGGTGGCCTACCGCGCGGAGTTCGTGCATCTCGCGGTCGGTTATCCGGGCCTGCGATACCTGCCCGAGCTGCAGGAGTTCCGCACCGCGCATCATGACTTCCATCACGTGGTCAGCGCATACGAGGAACACGAGCACATTTACGAGACCGCGCGGACCAAGCATGTCGTGGTCATGCTCCGCGGCGGCGGCATCGTGGCCTCGCGGGTGCTCCAGCGCCTGATGGACGACCGGGCACGGCACGGGCTGTCCACCGAGATCGTGCACTTGTTCCGCACCTATATCGCCGGGCCGCACGGCCCGAACGGCTGGAACCGGCGCCGGGGCGGCGACGGCTTCGCCTACCAGGGCTTCAACTACCCCAAGTCGGTGTGGGGCGGCCAGCTCAAGGCTGAGATGCGCAGGCTGGAAGGCGAACAGCGGGCGGCAAAGTACAAGCTGATGGGCGGCACCAACACGCCGTGGCGTCGCCGCTGGCAGGCGCAGATGAACGAGGGCCGGCAGGCGGGCTGGTATCGCACCATGAGCGGCACGGTCGACCAGATGCGGCTGGATGGCGGCAAGATCGTCAGCGTCGTCAAGACGAGCGCGGGCCAGGTGGATGTCGCGGCTGACTTCGTGATCGACTGCACCGGGCTTGAGGCGGACATCGCTGAGCACCGCGTTCTTGCCGACCTGCTTGAGCACTCGGGCGCCGGCCGCAACCCGCTCGGGCGGCTGGACGTCGAGCGGACCTTCGAGTTGCGCGGGTCGGGCAGCGGGCCAGGCGTCATCTACGCGTCGGGTGCGACCACGCTCGGCGGATACTTTCCTGGCGTGGATACCTTCCTCGGCCTGCAGGTGGCGGCACAGGAAATCGCCGATGATCTTGCCAGGCGCGGGTTCTGCAAGCGGATCGGCACCGCGCGCTCGGTACGGCAATGGCTGCGCTGGGCACGTAATCAGCAGCCCTAGCGTCCGGCAGCATCGGAGCATGAGGCGAGACAGGAGGCAGTGCCGTGCTACCCACCCTAGGCGGCAGGATCCAGACCAGGCTTGTGCTGCTCGCCGTAATCGGCGGGCTGGTCACCCTTATCATCGGCCCGGTACTTCCGGTTTCGGCGCCGCTGTCGGTCGTGTACCGCGACAACTTCGTGATACTCGCCGCCGTCGCCGTACTCGGCATCGGCTGGGAGTGCGTCTACCACTTCGTCATGCAGTGGCGCTGGGAGAAGGACTGGCCGACGCTGTTCGGCCTGCTCACGGTGATTCCCGAGGGATTGCTTGTCTGGCTGCTGCTGCGCGCGGGAGTTATTCCGGGGATCACCGGCACGGTGCCAGCGGCTGCCTTCACCATTGACCTCCTCGCGGTCTGGGTATCGGTATGGCTGGTCGCGAACGGGCCGATGCGCATCCCGTTCATTCGGTGGCGCTTCCATGGCGGGAGGCTAGTGTGAATGAGGTAAGTCATCCGCCGGGCCTGTGGCCGGTTCTCGGCGACGGAGTCCTTGCCAGGCACGAGGGCCTGATCCTGCTCTGCAGCCTGAACTTTGGCCAGTTCGCCGATGTGCTCCTTGACCTGCTCGAGGAGACTGCGGTATCGGGCGGGGACGGGCGCAGGTTCGCCGACGCCGTCGCCGACGCCCTTGAGAAAGCGGCAATGAGCGAGGACGGCGGCGATGAGCAGTCGCACGGGCCATCCGTGCTCGCATTCGGCCCGGCCGGGTCCGGGCTGGCGGTGACGCTCAGCGGCGAAGCGTGGGCGGACGTCACGACCACGTATGGCGTGCAGCGGATCGCCTGCGGCCAGCCTGGGATGCTGCTGCGGTCGCTGCTGCGATCACCGGTCAGCGCGGTTCGCGGCGGCCTCGGCCCGAGTGGTGACGGCGAGGCCAGCATCGACCGGTTCTCCCGGCTGGACGGCGGTACCGTGCGGGCGGGCGGGCTTGCCTACTACCCGGGGGCGGCTGTGCACTCCAGACGGGCAGCGGGCCTGGCCGGCCAGTCCGGAGCGGCGGCAGCCGGGGCTCAGCCAGCCGGGTCGGTGCCTGGCGGGCAGGCGGCCGGGCCGGCGCCGCTGGCGGGCGCTGAGCCGGCTGCCGCCGTGCCCGGCGCGGCTGGGCCGGCTGCGTACCGA
>WNFX01000468.1_pt1 | contig 38949 bp, 35 predicted proteins | sample 5400111 | NCBI WGS metagenome assembly WNFX01 (sample SAMN13153363, study PRJNA577476) | soil metagenome | isolation source: 40 cm soil or saprolite under grassland replicate 1 | place: USA:California | collected 2016-06-15
TCACCCGAGGGTAGGTCACCCATGTGTTACTCACCCGTCCGCCACTCCCTCTCATTCCGAAAAACAAGAGGACGTTCGACTTGCATGTGTTAGGCACGCCGCCAGCGTTTATCCTGAGCCAGGATCAAACTCGCCATCCGTGTTGTATTTGGCTGTAGCACACACTGCGTGCTCCGCACCCGGCGTGTGCTACAGATCATCATGCAGCTCGGCATGGTAGTTGCGATCCAGGCCAAGCTCTCATATGTTACACTTGGCTGTTCGCAGATTACGTGTACGCTCTTGCTCGCTGCCGAGCAAGAACCTCATTGACAGGAACTGCTGTGGTCGCTGCGCGTCCACCCAGTTGCTGCTCTGCTTTCCACTCTTCAATTGGCAAGGTACTACCAGAAGCAAGTCTTGCTCGCTTCTTTGCCGCCTTTTGAAGACAGGTATAGGACTCCAGGTGCATCTTCGCCTCATAAAGGAGAGAAGATCCTGGGGTCAATTTTCTAAGGAGAAACCTTTAAGGAGGTTTACTTGATAGAAGTTACTTACCCATCGTTATTAGCGACATGGCTATTATGTCATAGTACTGATACCATGTCAAGAGGTTTTGGGCAGGATTTTTGTAAAATTATAAAAGTCGAATTTTGGAGTTTTCCCTTGTACTTACTTTCCTATACAAAACTCGCTGAAAATTCTATCGAGCAAATCGTCACTTGCCGTTTCCCCAATTACCTCCCCAAGTGAATCGTATGCAGTGCGTAAATCAATAGAAACAAAATCTAGCGGTAATCGCTGCTCAAGCGAGATCAGGGAAGCGCGAAGATTCTCAGCGGCACGGCGTAAAGCTTCCTGGTGTCGCGCACTGGTAATCAGGGCACTTTCACCAGACAATGCTCTACCAGCTAATACGAGGTCAGCAATTGTTTCTTCCAAATCAGACAGCCCGACGCCTGTGATAGTAGAGGTTGTTACCATTGGTACCCCAGGCCACATCCTCTCAATCTCATTGACCTCTAAATGCTGCGGGCAATCCGCTTTATTCATAACTACAATCATTGGCCTGCTAAGATTGGCTGGAGCCTCGTCACCGGTATTTTCGTAGTTCAACCTGTTTTTCCCGCCAAAGCCCATCCTTCGCAATTCTTCCGAAACGCGTTGATCTTGTTCAGTCAGGCGCTCGGAGCCATCAAATACGAGCAATACCACGTCTGCACCTTCGGCAGCGGCCCGGCTGCGTTGCACGCCAATTTGCTCGACGGGGTCGTTGCCTGGTGTAATACCAGCAGTATCAATAAGATGAAGAGGGATACCCCGCAGATTAGCTACCTCCTCTACGGTATCACGTGTTGTTCCGGCAATAGGTGTGACAATGGCACGCTCTGTGCGTAATAGTGCATTGAGCAGACTGGATTTGCCTACATTGGGCCGACCAATAATGGCAGTACGTAACCCCTGCCGGTAGAGCCTTCCTTGCTCAGATCCTGCAAGTAAAGTAGCTATTTTTTGTTGCGCGTTTTCAATAAGCGGTCGCAGTTCTTCAGATTGGGGCGTCGGTACATCTTCTTCAGGGAAGTCAATGCTGGCTTCGATACGGGCAATAACACCGAGCACAGCATGACGAGCGTCCTGAATCTGCTCGGAGATACGTCCTCGAAGTTGCTGAATAGCAAGACGTTGCCCAGCCTCGGTCTGTGCGCTAATTAAATCCATAACTGCTTCGGCCTGTGCAAGGTCCAGTCGTCCATTCAAGAATGCACGCAGCGTGAACTCTCCTGGATTAGCCATGCGAGCACCTTGCGCCAGCACGAGGCGTAAAATACGTTGAAGAACTAGCGGACCTCCATGCCCCTGGATCTCAACAACATCCTCACGAGTATAGGTATGTGGAGCGAGCATAAACACGACCAACACTTCATCTAGCGTCTCATGTGTGTTTGGATCAACAATATGCCCATAAGTGAGCAGGTGTGACGCTGGCAGATTTGTCTGCCCACCCGGCTGCTGGAAGAGCGGTAGTACCAGGAGAAACGCTTCTGGTCCACTCACTCGGATCACACCAATACCACCGTAACCTGGTGGTGTGCCTATTGCTGCTATTGTATCGTTCTGCATAGGCGGATTATACAGGAGGAAGCAGTGGCCCGCAAGAGGAAAAGCATTACTAGACAATCCGCTCCGGATGCGTATACACATTCATAGAGCGATTCCGCAAAAAACCTATCAGTGTAATTCCACTTTGATGTGCCAATTCGACGGCCAGGCTTGAGGGGGCAGAAATGGCAGCAATACAAGGAATACGCGCAAGCAAGGCTTTCTGAATGATTTCTAAGGAAGTACGTCCGCTTACTAGCAGAATATGCCTGGAATAAGGGAGCGTATGGTATAAGAGTCCATGACCGATGATTTTATCAACAGCATTATGGCGGCCTACATCTTCACGAAGAAGGCAGAGTTCACCAGTTGAAGTGAACAGGCCTGCGGCGTGCAAACCTCCTGTATAAGTAAAGATATCCTGCCCAATACGTAACCGGTTCGATAGTTGATAGATGCAGGACGCAGCGATGCGGAGATCATCAACCTCCAATGGGGGTACAGTGAGCATCAGGTCGGCAATACTGTTTTTGCCGCACAGCCCACAACTTGCAGAGACGGCAAAATGACGCTCAAAGATCGGCTGATTCTGGTTATCATCTACTCGTAATGATGTCTCACATTGCTCACGATGACGCAATACAACATTTACGACGTTTGCAAGTGGCAAACCATCGTCATCTGTCGCCTCTTCAATAGTCTCGACATCATCAGCCTGGTGAATTACTCTCTCTGTATAGAGAAAGCCCATCGCTAATTCGCGATCATGTCCAGGTGTACGCATAATTACGGCCAGGCTTCGATGATCGACACGCACTTCGAAAGGCTCTTCTACAGTCAAATGATCATCGCGTTGTTGCTGTTCATGTTCCTGCCAGTGGGTTACGAGGACGTTCATAACACGTTCTGGATCGAGTGAGGAACGCCAGAAACCTGGAACCGTCATTTATCTTTTCCCTCTTTGTACATAAGCAGGCGGTTGAGAACCAGTTATCCCCGTTGGTGATTGCAGATCCTGGCGTTTGAAGTAGTACTTGCAAACGCCAGGGCGTACGGGGTCAGGTGGTTCAATAGCAACCAGGCCCCAACCTTCCTGCTCCAGCCAACTCCATGCTTCATATTCTTCATCAAAATCACGCACAACATCGCCTGCGATAGTAAACACCATTGTGCCTAATAAATATCGATGCTCCCAGCGAACCATAGATTTCTACCCTCTTGGGTCTTTTAACCCTGTGTAATTATTGTATCGAATCTGCGAACAAGCGCAAGGACGTTAAGGTAGCTACCTTCTCTATGAGAAATCAACGTCGAAATGACTTGTTGTTGTATAAGTTGACGCTCTAACAAAGCAATGTTAGGATATGGTTACAGATTTATAGCAATGAATAGGGGTTGAGGATGCACCATTATGTGAATTCGAGCAACGAAGCGCTGCGTAAGCGGGGCTATCGACTCACTCCACAACGTTACATGATTTTGAGTGTTATTCAAGAAGCGGAAGAACATTTGAGTATTGATCAGATTACGGAACGCGTCCAAAAGCGCAATCCCTATGTTAGTCTCTCGACGATCTACCGCACACTGGAATTACTAAGAGAATTAGGGCTGGTACGGGAAAATCACCTACCAGGAGAACAACCTCACTACGAGGCGGCAGCAGGAAAAGCTCACCATCACCTTGTTTGCCGGCAATGTCGAGCTATTACTCATCTCGATGACACATTGTTAGGCAATTTAAACGAACAATTGCAAGAGCAGTATCACTTTCATGGTTTAACCCTTGACCTTGTTGCGACAGGTTATTGCAATACATGCTGGAATAGCCTTGAGCAGGAACTTACAGGAAAGCAAAGGTAAAAAACTGATCATTGCTTTTCCCCGATAGTGATATAGACCTCCCAGCGCCGGCTCCGTACCCGCTCGGAGCGACGGTGCAATCCGTGTTGTTCCAGGGGAATGTGTTGGCCAAACCATGCATCAGACAATTCTTCAGTTGTAACTTCCGTACCTGTGTCTTTGTCACTCAGCACTATATTCTTTTCTGTGTGTAATACGCCACGATTACGAGCTACTTCTTCATCCAAATTATAGTGTTTGCGAGGGCCGAAGACGGACGCCGGACCATAGACCAGCATCTGTATAAGTACCAAAAATGGCTGAAAGAATCCTATTGGCAAAAGATTCGCACCCTCTACAACGATCAATCGGCCACCAGAACGCAAAACGCGCTCGACTTCGGCGATGGTATAAGGGTCATAAATATATTCGGAAGGAAATGTGCTTACGACTGTATCAAACGAAGCATTTGAAAACGGCAAATGTTGAGCTGATCCCTGGATCACACTAGCTTTTTTGCTAAGCTTTCGCCTTTGAAGCGTTCCACGAGCAGCCTCGACCATTTGGGGAGAATGTTCAACAGCAAGGCAAGTATAGCCAGATTCGCTCATATCTGCCAGTAAGTCGCCCAATCCACAACCTAGTTCCAGCACTTCATGACCATGTAAGCGTGACAGCACCAGTCGCTGCCAGGCACGCCATTGACCGGCAAAAGGGACAGTACTGGCGAATCGATAGAGGTGTTTGTTCTTATACAGTGTCTCAAATAGGCATTTACGCAAGTGAGGTATCACTGCATTCCTACCTTTATGAGTAGATTCAGCAATTCAAACAAATGCTCAATTATTAAGTCAGGTACTATTTCGCCGCTGAGATACTTACCTACATAATCGCTACGCCGCACTTTTGTAAGCATGTAATCATCATCTATAACATGCATCCGAGGAGGTGGACCATCTGCGGAAAACTCCTCCGGGACTATTTCAGGCTCAAGTCGTGTTTGTTGTACACTATGCACATCAGTAGACGCTCTTGTGGTAAGTAAGTGAGCTTTAATGCGTTCGCGCACTTTCGATTTAGGCTTCCAGATGGCGAAAATACCAAGCCTTTGCGCCCCAATAATATCAGCACTTAGCGAATCACCCACCATCACAGCTTCTTCTGGCGCTAAATTGAGCGCATGAAGCGCATGAAAAAAGATTGCAGGATTCGGCTTACGCACTCCCAGGTCGGCTGAGACAGCTATCTTTCGCATATCGAAGTAATTATGCAGTCCGAGCGTTTGCAAATCTTCCTGAAAAGGCTGCCCACCCCAGATACGATTAGTGACCACCCCTAGTAGAAAGCCTCGCTGTTGAAGGACAGCGAGCGTTGAAAGCGTATCCTCGAAAAGCGGGCGTGACTCTGGAATACGTACACGCAGTGCCTCAAAAATAGCATTACCTAAAGTAATATCTATCCCTTTGATGCCCCACCGAAACAGCGTCTCTATTACAGAAGAGGGACCATCAGGCTCAATTTCTGGATTACGACGGATTGAGGTTCGTACATTCTGATTGAACGCTTCGCGCAATCGCGATCCAAGGGTGAGGTCATCCAGGTTCACAGGAAGTTGAGAGGCGGCATGTTCACGAAGCAATGATACAGCACGTTGGTTTGAGGTAGCCTCTAATTGTTCCCATCTACCGATATCTCCACGAGACCAGAGTGTACTACCAAGGTCGAACAGAATACAGCGAACGATACGTCCTTTGAGAGCTTGTACCGGTGTAATAGGCAAATGCCCTCCCTTTCGATAGCAATAGAGCTGGTGAAACTAAGTTCAGGATAGGTTTTAGTGACAGCATAGCCACCTTGAAACCCATCCTGAACCTTGTTTCTTGCATTTATCGCAAACTGACTTCTTCTTGAGACAATACCTCATCTACAAGCCCATACTCAACCGACTGTGGCGCAGTGAGGAAGTAGTTACGGTCCGCATCTTGCATGATACGTTCTCGCGTCTGGCCAGTATGATGAGCGAGGATGTCATAGATGCTGCTGCGCAGGCGCAAGATTTCACGAGCAGTGATTTCGATGTCTGCCGCCTGACCTTCTGCTCCACCGAGAGGCTGGTGAATCAGCACAGTAGAGTTAGGTAGGCAGAAGCGCTTACCTTTAGCGCCGGCGGCAAGCAGTACGGCGCCCATACTCATCGCCATACCTACACACACTGTTGAGACATCCGGCTTGACCCACTGCATGGTGTCATAAATCGCCAGGCCAGCATAGATCACACCACCGGGAGAGTTGATGTACAGGTTAATATCCTTAGTTGCATCCTCACTCTGGAGGAACAACAATTGCGCTACAGTAAGGTTGGCAACCATATCATCAATTGGTGTGCCGATGAAGATGATGCGCTCTTTTAGCAGGCGCGAATAGATGTCCATGCCACGCTCACCGCGAGGCGTCGACTCAATAACATTGGGAACAATGACCCCCTTTGGCTCCATTACTTCGCGTGTTTCTTTGATCCACTTTGGATCATTTGGGTTAAAAATGCTACCCATCTTTACTCCTTTTAATATCCGAAACGATCTGTCCCTCTTCTCCTATACTGAAAGAGTTAGACTATCGGCAGAGACTGAATGTGCAGAGGATCCTTGCTTTTGCAAGGCCATGTATCATTATGATAGCACCTGCAAGATACAAACGCAAGAATACAAGACACTAATTTAGCACTCTCAAGCAAAGTCTGCTAAAATTGCTAGACTCTCCTGGGATTGTTCGGGCGGAAGTCTTTTGCCCGGTCAAGTATGACTGTCGTTACCAGGCTCGAATCCGTCAGGCGCGAGCGAATACGCTCATCGATTCCCTGTAATCCCCTGGAGTTGGCAGTGATGACCGTAGGGAAGCGAGAATTATAGCGGTAATTAAGCAGTTGGAAGAGTTTCTCATTTGCCCAGGGGGAACTTTGCTGCGCTCCCAGGTCATCGAGAACAAGCACTTCTGCCTCGCGCATACGCGCAAAGAGCTGATCGTAGACCTCACTTGACGTGGGTGCAAAGGCGGCACGCAGATGGTCGAGCAGGTCAGGCACGGTTGCAAAGAGTACAAGTGCGCCATCTTCAAGGCTTTGATTGGCTATAGCTGCTGCCAGATGTGTCTTCCCGCAGCCGTTTGGACCTATTAGGAGAAACCAACCATTGGGATTCTGAGCAAACTCATAGGCACAACTATACGCTTCTTGTATACCAGGCACACGTGTATTAAAGTTTCCAAAACTTTTGTCATAAAATGCGCCGAGATTTGACATTTCTTGTAATTGTTGACGGCGCTTTGCCTTGCGTTCAGCCTCTTTACATTCACAGGCGATGGGTTTACCAAAACTCGGATGTCCATAGGGGACATCAGCACGTAGATAACCCGCGCCTTTGCAGATAGGACAGGGATTTATAGGCGTATACAACGGTGTTTGTTCACGCCTGGCTAACGGGGGAGGGGCTGTTTGTGTATGAGGATTTTCTTGCGTAACATCCTGATTGGCGCGAATGACCGATTGTGGTTTGAGCGGTTGGGTCATACGGATAGAGCGCTGCACTTCCTGTGACATTGGTTGAAGTGGAGGAAGTTGCCTTGACTGGGGGTAAAAATTACCAGGATGCCGGGTCGTTTGTGGTCCGGGGTCACCATCAGGTGTCAGGTGCAATTCTCGCGTGACGAATGATCGATTGTTCCCAGGATATATTGGAGAGTTTCCGGCTGTTGTCTGGCTCATCAGATATTTACCATTTGCGATTGCTCCTGGTTCTTGTGGCCTGAATTGCGAGTATACTTCGCTTCCATCATCTTCCCAATCACCATAACGCATTTCTACTGTATCGTCTTCCCACTCCTCGCGCACATCAGCCCCTGACACTGTTGAGTAAGAATCAACCGAATCGGCGGAAACGATCCCTGACGATCTCCCGCTACGTTTACGGTCAGGCTCAAAATCCTCATATTGGGGATGATTATCATGATGCATCTGGCGTTGGGAATGTTGTTGATTTAGTGCTGCTCTACCCGGCACATTTGCTTCTGGTTGGTGGCTATAGTAGGCTTGACGTGCTCCTTGAGGCATGGATTGTCCATGCTCACTACGAATATGCGGCGGTATTCTGTGCTGATATTGCGATTGAACGGAACGTGAACCTGGCCCAAGATGTGCTGTTTGTTCGCGCAAAGGATAGCGTGAAAGGGGCATTCCTGGACGCTGTGACGACCTATTGTTATGTTGTTCAGTATCCTGTTGGTAATGTGGTGATGAGCTCCCCAATATATCATTCAGGCGTTCCATGCTTGTCTGCCTTCCGTTTCCCAGCGCCTCAAAATGGCGCGGATATAGCTCCATTTTCGCTTATTGTGCTGCACTGCTTCGCGGAACGCGGCTTCAATCCATTCCGCCGGATACAGGTCAGCAGCATCTTTCAATTCATCCGCTAGCAGCGGTGAGAGTAATCCGATATTTTGCTCATATAATACAAAGATATTAGGACGTTCAATTTGTACCTGTACATGTTGCAAAGCATCATATGTACGTGATGCTATGTGCGTATCTGCTGAAACTCTTCTCTCGCTCTCCTGCTCTTTCTGTTCCCGTTCGATATTAAGCATACTCCCAGGAACCAACTCACCCCCTTGTAGCTCTTTCACGATTTTACGACTGCGAGCTGTATTAAAGAAAAACCAGTCAACTAGCTCTTCTTCGTCGCCAGCCTCGTTCAACACCTTTAAGTGTATCTGCAAGATAGTGCCTCGCGCAACCGCCTGTTCTAACCCCTGGCGCAGGCGTTCTTCGACTGGTCGCGGATCGCCCTTACGCTTGAGACTGTGCAGCAATACCTTATCAGCCACCAGTTCGCGCTCGCTAACGCAGCGTGGGTCGCCTCGTTTTTGCGCCAGCAACCAGAAGAGGTGCAACGTCACTTTTAGTTCAGCAGTGTCCTTGATCTCCGGAAGCAACACTGTAAAAAATACATCTGGTACTGGCACATACGGATTTTTCCCCGATGGGAATCCAGCAAAAAGTGTCATTCCTTTTCATCCAATTATTCCATTGATGGGTTGAGTTCAAGGTCGCGAAAGCGGGTCTGACTGGCTTGAAAATAAAGGCTGATTTCGCCAACCGGCCCATTGCGATGTTTTGCGATAATAATATCTGCAATATTTTTTCGTTCTGATTCCTGGTTATATATGTCGTCTCTATAAATAAACATGACGATGTCACTGTCTTGCTCAATACTGCCACTTTCACGAAGGTCCGAGAGTTGGGGCACCTTTGATTGCCTGCTCTCAACTGCTCGTGATAGTTGCGCCAATGCCAACACCGGGATGTTCAATTCCCGCGCTAGCCCCTTCAAGCTGCGGCTAATCTCGGAAATCTCCTGCACGCGGTTCTCATTGCGTTTGCCGCCGATTGTGGCTTGCATCAACTGCAAATAATCGACAATAATCAGATCGATGCCCTGCTCTGCCTGTAATCGTCGTGCCTTACTTCGCATCTCCATTGTAGAGATCCCCGCAGTATCATCAATCCAGATGTTGGCTTCCGACAGTGTATCCATCGCGTACACGATACGATCCCATTCATCATCCTCGATCCTACCTGTGCGCAGACGCTGCTGATCTATCCCTGCATCCATTGAAAGAAGGCGCTGGGCTAACTGGTCCTTGCTCATTTCCAGGCTAAAGACTGCAATGGAGTTCTGATATTTTAAGGCGCTGTTATGAGCTATACTTAATGCCAGACTGGTCTTCCCAATGCCAGGCCTCGCAGCTAGCACTATCAAATCAGACTTTTGCAGACCACCCGTTAAACGATCGAGATCGGTGAAACCAGTTGGTACACCAACAATCGTGCCCCGGCGCTCGTGCAACTGATCGAGTTTATTCATATACTCGGCAAGAATATCACGCATATGCGCAAAATCAGAGCGAGCATGGCGCTGGCTGATATTGAAAATCAATTGTTCGGCTTTGTCTAGCGCTATGTCGGCATCACCTTCTTCATAAGCGATGGCAGCAATCTGCCCGGCTGCATGAATCAAGTGCCTTAAAATCGCTGTACGTTCAACAATGCGTGCATAGAATTCGACGTTGCCACTTGTAGGAACCTGGTTAACAAGCGAAGTAATATAACTGGCTCCCCCTACCTCTTCGAGCTTGTTCCGCCGCTCCAGTTCATCGCAGATAGTTATAAAGTCCGCCGGCTCGTGTTCCTCATATAATTGGAGAATCACTTCATAGATCGTGCGATGAGCATCCCGATAGAAGTCATCGGCACGCAGAAAATCTGAAACCTGAACGATAGCCTCCGGGTCGATAATGATGCTACCTAGTACGCCGCATTCGGCCTCTATATTTTGCGGTAAAAGCTTCTCCACAGTCTCATTCGCTCGCTTCTTGCCTATGGGATTCAATGCATCGCATCCCTGCTAGGCGGATTATAGCACATAAGTTCGATTCTCTGCGCTCACTTCTTGAATTTGTAGGCAAAAAATCTCTCTGGTTCTTCAAATCTTGTGTGTCTCAACAGTGTAACGAAACTTTCCGTTGAAATCAAATAGTCATGGGGTATGTTCTCTGTGGATATGTGGATATATCTTTTTCACATTCATGCTTAACGCATGTGAGTAGAACGACATAACGTCACTTATCCTCTATTTATCCACTGCAAAAGGTAAGTTATCCAGGTTATCCCCGAACTTATCCACAGGCTTATCCACGTAAAAATTTTGTAAATTTCCTGTTTACGACGGATTTCCAACGAGAGAATGAGATTTCAGGACTTGACCCAATCACGCAAGGGGATTATTATAGCACGGAAGATGATAATTGTTGGCCACCCATCATATCATCCCATAACTTTAGGAGTGACTTAAGTCTTCCTCTGTCTGATTGGCCTGGTACCTTTATTGATATTAATTTATACAAAGGAGTTATTGCAGAACTCTATGCCAAAAACAACAAAACGTGATGCTACAAAGCGATCAGAAAAAATTGCAAAAGCATATGCTACACCCTTGCCACCCTTAGAGGTCAAGGAGCCTAAACAACAACAACGCGGACCAGGATACAAACGTCCTGCCCGCGGATTGGCACGCTATCCGTGGGCTATTGCTTTGTCTTTACTGGTGATCGCATCAAGCGTCTTTGCACTCTACTATTTTCATGTAGGGCCCTTTGCGCCACCAAAACCAAAAACTGCGGTAGTGAAACCTACACCTACACCGAATCTCACACTGCCAAACCCATCTCCTTGTTTAAAGGTCGTTAAACAACTTACAAATACGTCGCCTGCCCCAAGCGCGGCAGAAATCAGTAAAATTCAGCATACTTACAGGATACTCCCGATCAAAATCACTGATCCTACAAAGTTTTATTGCGCAGGTATCAATACCAATCGCGGCTTAATCGTATTAGAGCTTGATCCACAGTATGCGCCAAATACGGTGAACAACTTTGTATACCTGGCCGATGCTCAATTTTTTGATGGTCAGATTTTCCACCGCGTCATTCAGACTGGCTCTGGTCTCCACATTATTCAAACTGGCGATCCAATGGGTACCGGCACTGGTGGTCCGGGCTACAAATTCAACGACGAACCTGTGAGAGGGAACTATACCAAGGGCTGTGTAGCAATGGCAAACTCCGGTCCGAATACGAACGGCAGCCAATTCTTCATTTGTACTGGAGACGACACCTCGCTACCAAAATCGTATAATCTGTTTGGACGCGTTGTTTTGGGTATGGATGTTGCCCAAAAGATTCAAGGTCCTGGTGATGATCCATCTACAAAGAATATTAAACCGGACAAAATTAACCACGTGGTCATAGTTCCGGTGTCCTAGCAAAATGCAAAGTACAGAAAGGAACTTTTATGCCAGCAAAGCGCTATAGTGCGCCTCCGCCAATGCAGATAGAGACGAACAGAACATATCACGCGGTCATTAAGACCAACAAGGGTGATATCCACTTGCAATTGAATCCGGCTGAAGCCCCCTTGACGGTCAATAACTTTGTCGCCCTGGCTCGCGACGGTTATTATGACGGTGTGACATTCCATCGCGTGGTGCCACATTTTGTCATTCAGGGTGGTGATCCCACGGGCTCTGGCTCTGGTGGCCCTGGATATAAATTCCAGGACGAAGCAGTAACACGAGCATATAAGGCCGGAACAGTTGCGATGGCTAATGCTGGCCCGAACACGAACGGTAGCCAGTTCTTCATCTGCCTCGAAGACCAGGCGGGACTACCACCCAACTACACCATTTTCGGTGATACTGTTGCCGGAATGGATGTGGTGCGCAACATTCGCGTCGGAGATATGATACAGTCGGTGACCATCGAGTAGCATTTCAGAATTTAGCTTCAAAAGCCTGACATTTTGTGGGTGTCAGGCTTTTTTCGCTTTTCCAATATCTCTTACCAATGCTAGAATACATTAACCATCTTGATACTGAGCCATCTACCAACAGAAAGGAGCCGAGCCAATGATTCTTCCAGCTCCACTTGTAGAGACAACTACTGCATTACGCACTGGTCAGCTTGACTTGCTTGCCTATATCAACGAACTCTGTGATCGCATCGATGCTGCTGAGCCTCGAATCCAGGCACTGTTGTCCCAAGCGGATCGCCGCGCACGCCTGCTTGCTGAAGCGCATACTTTACAGGCACGCTTTCCTGACCCTGCCAATCGCCCTCCCTTGTTCGGTATTCCGGTGGGTATCAAAGATATCTTTTTTGTTGATGGCTTTCCGACTCACGCCGGGTCGCAACTTCCTCCTGCGCTATTTGTTGGGCCTGAGGGTGATTGTGTTCGTTCACTATATACAGCGGGGGCACTGATTTTAGGAAAGACAGTCACTACTGAGTTTGCTTATTTTGAGCCAGGGCCTACCCGCAATCCACATAACCTCGATTACTCCCCGGGTGGGTCGAGCAGTGGTTCGGCTGCGGCTGTTGCGGCTGGTTTCTGTCCAGTAGCAATTGGCACACAGACCATCGGTTCAACGATACGTCCTGCCGCCTTTTGTGGCATCGTTGGCTTCAAGTCAAGCTACGGGCGTATTCCTATGACGGGTGGAATTTTGTGTTCCCAAACATTTGATCATGTTGGGATCTTTACACAGGACGTTGCGGGCATGGAACTGGTTGCTTCGCTGTTGTGTAAGAACTGGCAAAGGGTTGAGATGGGTGTGTCTGATGCTCTGCCTGTGCTCGGGATACCTGAGGGTCCTTACCTGTCACAAGCATCATCAGAGGGTCTTGCCGCTTTCAACAAACAGATTACGCTTCTCGAAAAAGCGGGATATCCTGTACAACATGTGCAGGCGATGGAAGATATCGAGGCCATCAATCAGCGCCACTCACGCTTAGTTTTTGCCGAAATGGCGCAGGTACATAGGGATTGGTTCGCGCACTACGAGTCGCTATACCGACCTCGCACGAATGCGGCAATCCGCGAGGGGCAAGAAGTGAGCGCAGAAGAACTATCCGAACTGCGTACCAGCCCAGCGAAGCTGCGTACCGAATTAGAGACGCTTATGGCTCAAGCCGGGATCGATGTGTGGGTTTGTCCTTCTGCTCCTGGATCGGCTCCTGAAGGTATCACGAGTACAGGTAGCCCACTCATGAATTTGCCCTGGACGCATGCAGGCATGCCTGCGATTTCCTTGCCGGCCGCGCATGCTGCTAACGGCCTACCACTAGGCTTGCAATGTGTAGGAGCTTTTATGACCGATGAATATCTTCTTAAGTGGACAGCTCTTTTGGCCGAGATTGTAAGATGATCAATACTATAGCAGTACACTCTACCTTGCATAGTAATAGGGATGCCTGCGTGTTGCGAGCCATGCTCCAGCGAGGCTAACAAGTCCACCAATTAATCCCCACACAAGAAGGAAAACCAGTGATACGACAATGCCACCACTTACCCCAATTAATCCGCCACTGCCACTGCCGGCAAGGTGCGTAGGATAGCCTGGAACGTAATTTAACAGAAAACTGAGAGCATAGGTTATCACTCCTGCGACGAAACCCGTCAGGAAGCCCATCCTACGCGCGACTACAACTTTGCCAGTAATGAAACCAGCAATAAAGCAAATAAGCATACTGATAAAAAAGGTCAAACAGGCTAAACCGAATAGTGTAAAAGCAAGCGCATTTTGAACGGTTTGTTGAGCGCCGGAAGTGATATATTCCTGGTAAGTGGATGCATTTGCGAGAGTGATAACTACACTCTGTATAGCACAGAGGATACCCGCGATAAGACCGATAATTAGCGCTTTACTAAAATGGCCACGAAGTAATCGAGGACTGGATGGCGACTCATGTTGATAGAATGACGCTTGTCCGGGCTCAACAGGGTCCTGAAAGCCCCCTTCGTCATCTACTGTATCATCGTCAAAAGGGTGATGACGCCCGTTCCCTCCGGGCTGATGGAAAGGATATTGTTGATCTGAATTTTGCATGTTTTATTTCCTTTAGTGCTTAGGGGGTATACCGCTATAGACGGATTGGTAGCTATCGATGAAATGCCAGCTAGTTAATGGCCAATAGATCAGGACCGCTTTGCCAATTATATAACTTTTGGGGACAAATCCCCAATCACGAGAATCATCACTTACCAGTCGATTATCACCCATTACGAAATAATCATTGGGTGGAACTACCCTTTTCTGCCCAACTGGATTGGCTGGTGCAGTGATATAAGGCTCAGTCAATACTAAGCCATTGACTCGCACTGTTGTTTTGTCTATAACGATGACATCTCCAGGTACGCCAATCACGCGCTTAATTAGATCTTTGTTAGTATCGACCGGCCAATGAAAGACGATGACATCTCCTCGTTCGGGAGCATGAAAGAGATAAGCTAATTTGTTCACCAGTACATATTGATTGCTATTCAGACCAGGTTGCATACTTGTGCCATCTACCATATAGTTTTGTACGGTAAAGTGAATAACCACGAATATGATGAAGGTTAATGCCAGCGTTTCGATAATTTCTCGTAGCACATGTGATGAGTGTTTCAATTTAAACCTCTATTGACTTGGATGTATGGCAGCAAACACTGTTGGAAAGGTATTAATGAGTTCCCAATTGTTTATTGGCCAGTAGACCGCCATAACCTTACCTATAATATAACTTCGATCTAATGGGCCCCAGGAACGTGAATCGAGGCTATTGTCGCGGTTATCGCCCATTACAAAGAACTGATTTTGCCCTAGCTTCCATTTATCGACTGCAAAGTTATGTGGAAGACTAATATATGGCTCATGGAGAGACTGTCCGTCAACGATCACGCTGGCGCTGGTTGTGCTTACTATATCGCCAGGTATTCCAATAATGCGTTTAATAAAGTCTCTTCGAGTATCAAGAGGATAATGAAAGACAATTACATCTCCACGTTCAGGGGGATGAAGCAGGTAGGTTACTTTATCTACCAGCACATACTCATCAGTATGTAGACCAGGTTCCATGCTTTCTCCATCTACGCGGAAGCTTTGAGCCAAGAAGCGGATTACCAGAAATATCAAAAGCGTGAAAGCTATGGTTTCAATCAACTCGCGTATGAGGCGAGTGTGTTTTTCTGACACCTTACGGCTCCGATCTTGTCATCCATTATTCTCTGTATTACATTTGCACATTATAACGGGCAAGCAGAAGCAAGGGCAACTCCTCCCCCTACTTTAACTATACGAAGAAAGATTGCTTATGTTTCGTATGTGAAGGAAGCAAGTGCCGGGGCAGGAATACTTGCGGGGGCACGAGCCAGGGTGATGTTCGAGGGCAGGGTAAGCTATATTACGATAGATATGTGCTTTTCTTGCATAATAGAGATAGCTACCACTGTCGAATAATCAAGTAACCTTCCGCAACTGCATGTACTATATCAGCGCGGCTGACAATACCTACCAGCTTACCGTTTTGAATTACAGGCACGCGCTTGATTTTGCGTTCAGTGAGCAATGCAGCAATTTCACTCACAGGTGTCTCTTCGCTAACGGCAACGATATTATGACTCATGATGTCGGCAACACATAGGCCTTCGCGGTTAACTTTGCTGATGATATCAGCTTCTGTGATGATGCCAATAATCATGTCTTCAGCATCGACGACAGGTACGCCACTAATGCGTTTTTGATCGAGTAGTTGTGCAACCTCTTGCGCACTGGCCTCTGGATGGATAGTCGCCACCTTGCGGGTCATAATATCTCTAGCTATCATCTGGCACACTCCTTTGGGCGCTTGTGTAAGGACGGCAGAGCCAACAGCCTGCATTTACTTAATGATAACATATAATTCCCCAGGTCTTCTATGAAATCTTTGTGGATGTGCATATAAGGAAGTCAAAAGCTTTGTAGCAAAGAAGAAAAGAACCTCATCAGGTGCGAGGTTCTTCCAAATAAGCTGTCTAAATGGGCTGGGGTGCAGGGATTCGAACCCCAATTGGCCGATCCAGAGTCGGCAGTCCTACCATTGAACGACACCCCAATGTCATTGGCGAGAGGTATGATACCTTAACTTTTGCGCATTGTCAAGCAATATTTTGGGCCTTCAAAGATTCTGCATAACCCCAACCTGCGGAGAATGCGCGCAGGTTTTGCTCAACGAAGCGTGGCAAACGACTGGTGATGGAGTGTTCCAGAGCAGACCGTGGCAGAAGTTGCGTATAACCACAGAGAACACCAAGCATGATGATATTGATGCGGCTATCTCCCGGCTGTTCTTCCTCTGCTTCGCTAGTTGACGATGGCAAGATTTCGGGGACAAACATAGCGGTTACTCCGACTTCATTCAAAGCAACTTCTATTTCTGCTTGCGTTGGATAATGAATTCCGGCAACGCCTGCTGCAATGGGTAGGCGGCAATAGTTGTTGATAAAGGCAAGAGCGCCTCTGTGAGCCATAGGTAGCGCACGTAACACCTCGCTCATTTCCAATGAGAGCAAGATATCGGCTTCACCTACTGGAATAGCCGGACTGATTGAGGGACCAAGGCGTACATGACACATACCGGAGCCACCCAGGCGTGCTAGACTAACGCGAGACAGCACACGTACTTCCTCATCTGCCTCTTCTGCTGCCATTGCCAGCATTTCCATCATGGTAAGGGTTCCTTGCCCTCCAATGCCAACCATAATAATGTTCGTAGTTTTTGACATTACTTGATCCTAAAGCTGTTTGATCTGTATTAATCCTGCAATAAATGCCTCAATTGCACCCCAGCAAATGCAGCACCAATATCTGATTCTTCATCCTTAACATCAGGTATTGGTTTGATAGCATCAAATGGGCAGGCAGCTACACATAAGCCACAGGCAACGCAGGTTGCGGTATCAATAGACAAGCGAGGCCGCACATCTTCTAATGAAAGTAAGACAGAGGGGCAGCCGACTTTATGATAGCAAGGAGTATCTTCACACCCTCGCCCGGCCATACATGCATCCTGATCCACCTGTACAGGCTCTTCATTGATCAATATACCTTGCATTGTGCAAGGTGCCTCAGCAATCACAACGGAGACTCCAGGACGTTGCATTGCATCTTTCAAGGCATCGATCATCTTCGGAAGATCGTATGGATTCAGCCGTTTCACGTACTCTACACCGCAGCCACGTACCAGCATAGCAATATCTGCGCGTACGCTTGGTTCGCCAGTCGCACGTCTACCAGTGCCAGGATCAGGCTGCATACCGGTCATAGCAATCTTGCTGTTATCCAGAATGATGAGTGTCAAATTCACTCCCGACTGTACCGCATTCAATAGCCCTGCAATTCCGTTATGGTAAAACGTACCGTCTCCCATTGCTGCCAGCACAGGTCGCTCGATACCGGCATACTTCAAGCCTTGAGCAATACCAATACTTGCTCCCATGGAAACTTCTGTCCAGCATGCATCCAGTGGCGCATTCATACCAATAATTGTGCAGCCTACATCCCCAGTGGTGATTATCTCGTCTTTGGTGAAACCCAATTGCTCTATAGCACGGTTAAGCGCATAGTAAGTCATGCGATGCGGACAGCCTGGGCAGAACTCCAATGAACGCGGTGGTGCAGCAATTTCGCTATGGGTCAGTGATACGCATCGCCCATTGCCATTCATCCTAAGAGTTTCCTGTTCATCGATATCTTGCTTAGAAACAGCAAGTAATGGCATCTCCTGCATACCCGCTGAACTCTCTGGCCTGCGCAGTTTTACCCATTTAGGCGACCGCCCTGACAGCTCATCAAGGTTTGCTAAAGCTGCTTCAACCAGTTCCAACGAATAGTCACCTACTCGCGGTAGAAGCCCATTGTGCTTGCCAAATATCTCAACCCTAAGACCGGCTTTAGCGATTAGCGCCATGACCTGCGTCTCAATGATCGGGTCCAGTTCTTCCAGAACCAGCGCAACATCAACATACGTCAGAAATTCCAGTAGTTCTTGCCGTGGCAAAGGATTCACAACACCCAATTTCAGAATGGGAATATCTGCAAATCGCTCAGGATAACGCAGGCGCAACTCTTGTAAGTAAGCAAAACTAACTCCGGCAACGACTATGCCACGACGCTTGATCTCCGAAGATGGCATATGCTGTGTCGGTGCGGGTAAGGTATACACCAGGGGTGTTCCGTTATCTTTTGAAGTCTTTCCAAATAGCTCACCAGCCTGCTCAAGACGTCTGATTGTATCAGCGTGCTGGTCGCGACACCACTGAGGAGCAGCTTTCGTAAATTTCGCTAGATTACGTGAAAAATAAGCAGGACGTTTGTGCGTGTCACGCTCGATTTTACCTACCTTCATTGCCGTTATAGCGTTAGCAACCGCAGTAGTGGAGAGGACGAAGACAGGTGCGCCTATCTGTTCCGAAACACTGAAAGCCATGCGCGTCATAGTATAAGCTTCTTCTGGACTGGCTGGCATCAAAAGTGGAAGGGAGGTAAGTTGCGCGTAATAACGTGTATCCTGCTCTACCATACCGTAGTAGACACCAACATCGTCAACAGCATAGATGACCAGCGCTCCTGTTACTCCACTGTGGGCAATGGAGAGCAATGAATCCGCCATCACATTCACCCCGGACATTTTCATACCTACAAGACAACGTTTGCCTGCCCAGGCTGCGCCAGTAGCGACCTCAAGGGCAACTTTTTCATTCACACTCCATTCCACAGCCATTCCATATTGATGAGCAAGCGGAATGAGAGCAGCGATGGCTTTTGTGCCTGGGTTACCAGGATATCCCGTGGCAACCTCAACTCCTACTTCCAGTGCAGCGCGTGCCACTGCTTCATCACCTGTTAAAAAGAGCCGTTTTCCAGTTACTGTCAGTGCGTTCACGAGCGATTGATCCTCTTTGCCTTATAGCGTTCCAAAAATGAAAACTATCGATTCTCTATTTACATAAAGTGTATGGTATACATTTGCGGTTTGTCAACAAAACCACCTAACAATCAAGTAACAAAAAGCCGGGTAGTCATAAAGACCACCCGGCAAGAATGTGTGAACTATATTGCTAGTCCGACAGTGCCTCGGCGCGCTTTTCGCCGCCAGCAATGACCACACGCCGTTTGAAACCGAACCAGTAGATGGCACCGACTAAAAAGAGAATAACCAGCGTGAGTTCAAAGAGCGGTATCTTATTAACAAAGGTTACATTGGCTAAACTTGGGAAAGCCACCCCCAACGTCGTGTTGGTATAGATATCACGCAATCCTCCGAACCACAGGAAGTTAATGATCATCAAGCCACCATAGACCAGGGCCAGTATATTAATCGGTATTCCCCAGCTCCCCAGGCTAAATGGAGCTCTCGTCCTGGGCCAGCCTCTCATGCGAGCACCTAGTGAGGCGATGTTGTTCAAAAAGTACGAGGTGTAGATCAAGCCCGTTGCGCCTATTACAATGATACTGATAGCGGTTGGCAGATCTTTCAAAGCTATAAGAGGAATTGCAGAAAGCACTGCGACCGCAAGTCCCGCCCACATGGGTGTACGGAAGGTGGGGTTGACGGTCCCCCAGACTCTTCCAAAGGGAAGACGACCATCACGTCCCATCGAGAACATCAGGCGAATAGTTGCCGACTGGATTGCTAGCGTGCAGACACATACGGCGATGAGAACAACTCCCAGGTAGACATTGCCCCAGTTAGTGCCAAGAGCATCCGTGATAATTGTTGGGAGAGTCTGGGTGAAGTTCGCACCGCTTGCAATGTTTTCAATATTAGGCAAATTTCTAATCGAAAGAATGGTGCCACCCAGGAAGAGCACGCCAGCGATGGCCGAAAGTCCAATTGCCCATAACACGCCTCGCGGGGCATTTCTTTGTGGATCTTTCGTCTCCTCACCAAGTGTTCCTGCTGTGTCGAAGCCGTAGATGACGAACAATGACATGAACATTGCCGCTGCGAAAGCTCCAATGTAAGCGTCTCCCAACGGTGGTGTCCACTGTGCTCCTGGACCGCCAAGAGTAGCGGGAGAGACAGTAGAAGGAGTGAAGAGGAAGCCAAGCGACTGATGATTGAAGAAAATCAGCAGCACAAGCGCGAAAACAAACATGCCAATGATCTCAGCGGCAACGCCAATGTTGTTGATAATGGACAGCACTCTTACGCCCGCAACATTAATAATCGTGCCGATGACAATCGAGAGCAATGCGATAAAGACGGCATTGTTCAACCCCATGATGGTCGGCGGAATGCCGGGGAAAATAGCAAGCAATGGAATGGGGATGGTAAACGCCACTCCTGTAATCGTGAGGACACCTGCGAAAAAGTAAAACCACCCTGTGAACCAACCCAGGGTAAAGCCAGATAGACGCTTGCTCCACTGGTAGATCGAACCCGCAATCGGGAAGTGTGATGAGAGTTCGGCGAAGTTTAGTGCTACAAGGAACTGTCCAATGGCAACAATCGGCCATGTCCAGAAGAACGCAGGACCGCCGGCCAGGATGCCGAGTGCAAAGAGCGAGAATGTGCCGGTGGAGACTGAGATGTAGGAGAAGGCTACTGCGAAGTTGGAAATGAAACCAAGCGTGCGCCTCAATTCCTGTTTGTATCCAAACCTTTGCAGTAATGCTTCATCCTTCTGTTGCTGGGAGAGATCACTTTGCGCCATGTGAGAACGCCTCCTTGCGATAGATAATACCAACAATAAGAAACGAAAGAGCTACCCCACTCACCTTTTTGTCAAGCATTTACATAAATGACGAGGCGAGCGCGAGAGGGATGAGGATCAACAATGGTTGTAGATTTGCGAAATTCGTATGATATTTTTGTGGATTGTTACATATTTATGACATTCCACTTTGAATGTTCGAAACCTGCAACTGTTACTATTACATAGTAGAGTTTACCATGAGCGGTTGTAATAAGCAATGTATATAATAGAAGGGAATTTTGGATGTTTTGTAGGCATTGGGACACATAAACAGGAATGAGATTTACGGACACCCTGCAAAAGAAAGGATGCATAACCATTGCCATTTTATTTGAAAACGGCATACAATACTCTTAGACCACCAGGACTGATGTTAATTCTACTTAATCTATGAGTTGCGATATTCGCAAATGAAAGAGTCGAGTTTTGAGGCACCAGGCATTGACCTCTTTATTTGTAAACTGAAAGGATAGAGTAATGCGAAGTAAAATAACCGTGGTTGGGGCAGGCTTTGTTGGTAGTACTCTTGTGCAGCGTCTCACCGAACGCGATTATGCTGATCTTGTCATGTACGACATCATACCAAATATGCCTCAGGGCAAAGCTCTCGACATGCTTCAGGCTGGGCCTGTGCTTGGTTATGACTCGCTGGTTGTTGGCACGAATGATTACGCTGATACTGCAAATTCTGATATCGTGGTCATCACTTCGGGTTTTCCACGTAAACCCGGCATGACACGTGATGACCTCGTTAAGAAAAATCAGGAGATTGTTTCGCAAGTCACCCAGGAAGTCACCAAACACTCACCAGACTGCATTATCATCATGGTCACAAACCCACTCGATGCTATGGCCCAGCTTGCTTACCACATCAGTGGTTTCCCGCGCAACCGCGTGCTAGGTATGGCCGGTGTACTGGATACAGCTCGTTTCCGTACCTTTATCGCGCAGGAGCTACATGTCTCTGTGCGTGATGTGCAGGCATACGTGTTGGGTGGACATGGCGATACGATGGTGCCGCTTTCCCGCATGTGTACTGTCGCAGGTGTGCCTATTTCACAGTTGATTCCCTCTGAGCGTATCGAACACATTGTGCAACGCACACGCGATGGTGGGGCTGAAATTGTCAAACTCCTTGGCACAGGCAGCGCATATTTTGCGCCATCTGCCTCAATCTTGCAAATGGTCGATTCTATTTTGCTCGACAAGAAAATGATTATGCCGTGCGCAGTCTATTTGCAAGGTGAGTATGGCATTCAGGGACTTTTCGTTGGGGTGCCAGCTAAGCTCGGCGCACAGGGTTTAGAGCAGATTGTAGAGATCGAACTCACCAGAGATGAGCAGGCACTGCTCCAGAAATCGGCCAATGCGGTCAAAGAGCTGGTCGAGGTAATGGGCATTTAGATATTTAGATATAAAGAAGGAATGACAGGAGTAAGGGCGATTGTTGCTTACTTCAAGGGAAGTGAGAACAACCGCTCTTTTCATTTTCTCCCTTTCTCTCCTCCTTTGCCATGCCGGCAATCACTACGATGAACTCCCCTTTGAGCTTCGGCTGCTGCTCCACCCATTGCAACAGTGATGAAAGTGTTCCTCGCTGGACGCACTCAAACATTTTCGTCAAATCATTGGCCACTGCCGCCTTTCTGTCTCCCAGCACTTCAAGAGCATCCTGCAAAAAAGGTTCAAGCCGGTAGGGACTCTCATAAAAGATGAGCGTATGAGGCGCTTCCTTATCAATTTCTATGAACCTGCACCTTGGACCAGATCTACGTGGAGGGAAGCCACGGAAAGTGAAACTATGAACAGGCAGTCCAGATAAGACAAGCGCCATAATCAACGCTGTCGGCCCTGGAATCATGGTCACCTCTATATGAGCATTGATAGCGCGACGCACAAGGGTATAGCCTGGATCAGAAATACCTGGAGTTCCGGCATTTGTGACAAGGGCAACCGATTTTCCCTGCTTCAGCAAATCCTCAAGATGCTGGCCTGCTCGCTGTTCATTGTGTTCATGAAAGGCTATCTGAGGCTTGGAAATGCCAAAATGCTTGAGTAGTAAACCCGTCTTGCGCGTATCCTCACTCGCAATCATGTCTACTTCACGTAGCGTAGAGAGGGCACGCAGGGTAATATCGTCTAGATTACCAATGGGAGTAGCTACAAGGTAAAGCATCTTAAGTCGCTTCGCTTTTCTTTGCTTGCAACTTCTCGAGTACTTCGGGGCGCTTGACTTTGAGCGTATGCGTGCGTGGGAAATCGTCTTCAGGCCAGATCGTGAAGCCGCGCACTTGTTGATGCGAAGCAAGCTGTTTGTTCGCCTGGCGAATTACTGTTTTCGCCTCCTTCGGATCCTCCATTAAAAGCACACCATGCACAATTGGTCCCTCATCTCCCTCCATCAGCCCAAAGACAACGGCATCCTTGACAACTGGATTGGTGAGCAGCACATTCTCAATATCTTCCGGGTAGACATTTAAGCCATTCGCAAGTACAATCAAGTTTTTCTTGCGCCCTTTCAAGTACAAGTTCCCTTTCTCATCCTTGTATCCGAGATCGCCTGTATGGTACCAGCCATTCTCAAAGGCAGCGGCAGTAGCTTCGGGATTCTTCCAGTAACCAAGAGCCACATTCGGTCCTTTGACCATCAATTCGCCATCGTCTGCGATACGTACCTCCACGCCAGGTAAAGGCTTACCAATCGAATCATAGATATGTTCATTGAAAGGGGTAACGGAAACAACTGGAGCGCACTCAGTAGCCCCATATCCTTGTAATACCCTGAAGCCCATATTTTCCCAGCGTTGGTGCAGTTTCGGAGGCAGATATGCTCCACCGCTCACAAAGAAGCGAAAGTGCCCACCAAAGCGCTTATGCACTTGTCTAAAGAGCACATGCCGAAATCGAAATGGGAGACGTGCCGCAATACGATGAAGAGTTTCCCACTGTTTCTCCTTCTTTTGCTGGCGAACTTGCCGCTCAATACCATTGAGGAAAAGTTGAAGAGCCTGAGGCACCAGTACCATACAGGTGACGTGTTGAGACACGAGCAGCTTCAATAATGTCTCAGGTGAAAGTGTGCGTGCATACACAACACTAGCGCCAGTGTGGAGTATAGCTATCTCAATGGTCAGTTCAAACATATGACTGAGAGGCAAAATGGAAAGAGCGCGATCATCCTTAAGAATGTTCACAACAGTGACCGCCGAGGTGGCATCGCTTGTGATATTTCGATGGCTCAACATGACCCCCTTTGGTTGACCTGTAGTTCCTGATGTGAAAACAAGCTCTGCCAGGTCATTGCCATCGATTTCTGGTAACGCCTCCATATCAAGTGTGCCCTGGGGTAAAGCATCTATATTTATCAGAGGAACATGCGGCTGTTCTAACCCACTATACTGCTTCTGCGTTGTGATCAAGTATTTGGCCTCTACCGATTGCTCAATTCTGCAGAGAAAATCTTCTTTTGAGTTGACATCTACCGGTACGATAACAGCGCCTACCAGCAAAGCACCTAAATAGGCAACCATCCAATTGATACGACTGGCCGACCATATGAGAATACAATCTCCTTTCTGCAGCTTTTCGCCCTGCAAATAACCAGCAAAACTATGTGCTCTTTCGAGAAGGTCGCGGTATGTCACGGAGGTCATTCTTGTCTCACCTACTGGTTCAATTAAAGCAGTACGTTCTCTGTAGCGAGTAACAGCGGTATTTAGCAATTGATTGATCGTGTCCATGGGCTATTCTCTCCCCATCATGCAGTACATAGTCAGTGAATTGTTTTTCCAGTCACCTGATCCCTCTACCATCCATTAAATTCTAAGTATCAAAAGGATCGGGTTATTTTCTCTGAAACTACATTTCTTCTGTTGATCTGCATTATAGAATGCATAGAGTTTTTTTGCCAGTAGGAGTTTGTGATCTTTCTAGAGTAAGATTAATGAAGACGATACTTTTTTAATGTGGAGAAGTTTTTTTGCTCACAATGTCGAATATAATGTAATAGCAAAATACCAACAATATCCTAGTGTTATAAGGAGATATAATAGTATATATGTGAATACTATAGTGATCACACTAATACAGTTATTATGATATACTAATTAATGTGTTGGTTTTGAATGTAAAAACAACGGATTTTATTACAGAATCTGCTCTGTCTGTAATATCCAAAATTCCTCATAAATATGTGTAGGTTATCGACATAAAACAAAGAAATGATAGCACTTAAATTATCCACTAATACACCTTGAAATTTTCTATGAATCCTTAACAAGCTATTGACACAGATAATTTAATATGTTACCTTAGTACTAAGGTATTTTTGGTCATTTTATCTCTGTGTAGATGATCTAAAAAACACATAATTCTGAAACAGTTGTGGTGTCAAGATCTGCTACATGGAGATAATTCTTATAAGCATGTACTAAGCGTACCCGTGTACTGAGTTTTTGATTAATAGAAGATTCAGGATATGCTCCCCCATATCCGGAAAGAAAGGAAGTGTTCTCATGGCTACAACAGAAACGGCGAATGTAGGTAGAGCTGTCGCCGCGAGGGTAGGTACTAATATTCGGGAGGTAAGAACAAAGCTAGGGCTTACTCAAGCTCAACTTGCCTCGCCCGAATTTTCAATCTCTTACATATCTGCCATCGAGAGAGGCAAAATTCGACCTTCACTGAAGGCTTTATCTATTCTCGCTAAACGTCTTGATGTCCCCCTGACCTTTCTCTTAGAAGGCTCCCCTTCTGGTGCAGCAGAGGCAAGAGCCGTTGGCTACTCTCCTGCTGATTCTGGTCCTGATCAGCGAATCGATGTAGATCTGTTACAAGCCAATGTGCTTGTTCAGCAGCAACACTATCAGCAGGCTGCTGAGCTACTAACACCTATCCAACCAGAACGAATTACCACTGATCAAGTCTATCGACTCTTCCTGCTACGTGGTCAAATACACTTAGGGTTACATGAATATCAAGAAGCTGTAGTAGATTTACGTGCAGCAGTCACGCAAGGTGAAGGTCTTAATGATATTGAATATATAGAGCGCGCTCGTAATCTCTTAGGAAAAGCGTACTTCTTGTTATATAACTACACCCTGGCCATGGAGAATCATACCCGCTGCAATACAGCCATAGAGAATGGACAGATCAATGATCCGATTTTCTCTTTAGAGGTGTATAACAATCTTGCGAATGACTATTTCAGGCACGGCGACTTGGAGAAAGCGGTCGTGTTTTATCACAAGGCCTTAGAGACGCTGGAGGGAATGGATCGCGACAGTCGAAGCTTTGCTGAAAAGTATATGCAGATCGGCCAAAGCTACAAGTCCATTGGGAAACTGGCAATAGCACGTGACTATCTGATGAGAAGCCTGGCACTCTATGAAATGCGCGATGAGCAGAGACTGGTTGGGCTGACTCACCAGCATTTAGGCAAAACGCTGGAAAAACAGAACGACCTTGATGGTGCAGAGAAAGAGTATCGGGAAGCGATTGCCATTGAGCAAGAAATAGAGGATGATATCTCAGCCTCTATTTGTCATACAAGTCTTGCAGAATTGTTGCTAAAACAAGGAAAGTCTGACGAAGCAGAGCAACAGGCTCAGGAGGCACTTGCAAGCGCAAAGGCGAGCCAGGATGTCCAGACGCAGGGACAGGCACTCATGGCTCTCGGTCAGATTCGATACAATGCTAAAGACTACACTGGTGCAGATAAACTGTTCACTGAGGCTTTAGATTTGTTGGACTCATCCGAAGCGCATGAAATTGCAGCAGGAGCTTACTCTCGCTATGCTAACCTGCTCGAGCAACGCGGCGAGGTGCAGCGTAGTTTGAGTGCATTTAAAAAGGCATTCGAGCACCAGCGTCTGGGGAATCGTGGTCATGTAGAGTAGAAAACCAATAGCTATAAAAAACGTGTGCCGAGAATCAGGGTTTATCCTGATTCTCGGCACACGTTTTTTATAGCTATTTTATCAAAGATTTTGTATTTCGCTGAATAAATCATTTTCTATGCTAAAATAGAAGTGTAATGCAACGCATATACATGTCATGCGATTTCTGCATCAACGTCATCGTCTCGGAGGATTCGCGAATGGCATTCACGGCACACGATCTCAGATACAATTTAGAAAGCAGCTATCCTACTCTTTGTGCTTATTTACAACAGCATGCTAAACGCAATCTGGGTCCGTTCGCTTACGATGCATATGAAGTCGATATAGTAGTTGGCCATATTGTGGAACAACTTACCCGACTTGGACTGTTGGGCGGAGGCGATCATGCTCCTGAGACTGCACTGGATCGTTTGAGTAATGCCCAATTTTATGCGTATTTAAATCAAAGTGTGAAAAATAAAGCGATAGACCGTTTGCGCCGACGTCGTTTGCCAACAAGCACGCTAGGTGAACTGGAGGGATCAGGGAACAGCGAAGAGGATACTGATCCTCTTAATACTGTGACAGATTCCATCTGGGGTTCCTCACCCTTTCCTACACCAGAAGCGGCAGCATTACAGATTGTTTCTCAGGAAGAGCTACGCATGCTGCTGAAACGTTGTATCGAAGAGTTGAGTACTGCTCCTCGTCAACTCCAGGCTGTAATGCAAGAACTTGATGAGGTCGGAGCAGAAGCTCTCCTTCAGGAATTAAAAGAAGAATTTCGAGCACAATTGGCTGATTTGGAGCTTTCACATCTGAGCCAGCACAAGGACCATGCTCATAAAAAATTGCGCCATTGTCTCCAAAAGAGTAGTAACAATTTGGCAGTTCTCGTTGCTTTGCGTTTGATAAAGTATGGAGAACATTCTACTGATACCGGCGAGGTATCGGTGGGTATCAAGGCCCTTGTGACAGATAACCTTTCGGAATGGGAGGTGCAAAAGGGTCTGAGGCATCTGGTTAGAGCGGGCTTACTTGAATGGCATGATGAGGAGATAGTTCGCTTCTCCTTTGTTCAACTGAAGCATCTTGCACGCTTCTATGATGAAGAAGAGTAGGTACCAAGGCTCTGGAGGGTAATCATGAATAACCACAACGATGGCTTGTCCGATATTCGCAATGCATACTTGCCTCTGGCACAGTGGGTGCAGCAGGTACTGGCGATCACACCACAACAACCAAAAGCCGAACTAGCATCTATAACAGATAATGGAGGACAGTTCGGTGAAGATTATCATATTGAATTCTATCAGCAATTGCCTGACTTTGCGCTGGCGCTTCTCAATAACGATACGCAAGCTACTATTCGCTACGCACCTCTTCTGTTTCATCTGACTGGCTGCCCCACCTGCCACGCGGCATATCTGGAAATCTATGATGCGATGCGAGCAACAGTGGGAGCCAATGAAACATACACACCGATTGCCCAGTGGTCACAATCGATGGCAACCACTTCGACTCGTATGCTGGTATACCTGTGCCGTTTATTAATTAACCAGGCGGAAGAAATTTTGCTCCAGGCGCGTCACGATCATACTGATAATGATGCATGGGCCCGTTCGTTACTACAACAAGCAATCTATATCAGTTCTCATTTAATGCAGAGTACACTACGGCAACGGGCGCTACAGGACCTTGTAAAGGTTGCAACTCTTTTCGATGATACTGCCATGCTGGCGACACACTCCTATACACCTGTTTTAAGTGCTGGTGGTGGTTCGCGACATAGTAGCAAGATAAGACGTCGAGCTGAAACACTAGGGCGTCCCTTTGGGCAATCTACTATATACCTGCAATCAGGTTTATCTGAGATAGAGGGTACGATTACACAGAATCAGGAAACACTTGAACTGCATTTAGAAGACCTTGGACAGGAGTTACGTGGTCACTTTCTAACTATCTCCGTGCCGCTTGGGTCTCTGCTGGAGCCTGTACGTTGGATTGGCGGTAATCCTCACTCTATTCGAAGTCAGGTTCCTGTCAGTGAAGATGGAACTCTGACAACCCCCCTGGGCTATACTGATTTACGAATAAACGATCCAGAAGACCATAATCTGTTAGAGGCAATGTTTAGAAAGCTCGATGTGCGACCGGCTGACTGATAACATATACTTTCAAAAACAATACAATTGTAGAGCCACAATAAGTAGTAGCATACGAAGCAAATTGCCAGGATAAGCGAATATGATGGATGCTGCTACTCTGGCTTCTGGCGACTCTCAAAGGCTTTTTTATAATATTTGAGCGCTTCTTTTGGCATTCCCCTACTCTCCAGTAATTGGGCATAATAGGCACATTGATTAGCGAGTTCCTCGCGAGTATCAAGACGTTCTAACATTCCCACACCTGCTACAAAATGAGTATCTCCTTCTTTAAAGTCTTTTTTGGCATATGCTATTTGTCCCAAAACAATGAGGGTATAGGCAGCAATAATGCTATCACCATAAGGCATTGCCAGCTCGTATGCTCTTTGCGCATGATGATATGCCTTATCAACTTTTCCTTGCTTAAACTGCAAATCCGCTATATTGGTAGTTACACTGGCAAGCGCGAGTTTATCCTGCTTCACTGAGGAATCGTGCAATAAATTCTCCAGATAAGCCAATGCATTTTGCTCATCTCCTTGAAGCATTACTCTGCCGAGGTTGTAGTATATCTCACTCCTTAATGAGTTACTATATTCCTGAAAATGAAGCTGTAGAGATTTGTGCCCATATAGCATCGCATACGAGTATTTTTTGGTTTCGGCAAAGTATCGAGAGGCATTCCAGTACATCAAAGAGCGTTGGTCTGATACCGTAAGCTCTTCAGTTATGGAGAGTGCATGCTTGAACATTTGGTTCGCCTCGTCAACTTTATCCAGATGGATATAATGCAAACCAATGTTTGTATAGACTTGTGCTATAAAAAATTGATCATATGGTTGCTGGTCCTTCTCAAGGGAGTCCAGGCAAACTTGTTGGTACTCAAGCCCTTGTGTATGATTGTGCATAGACCCATGAACAATCCCCAAGAAATTGAGTATTTGTATACGATAAAAATCGTTTAGATCGTTGACAAGTTTTAGAGCCTCTGCAAGTGCTGATTCACTCTCTTGAAAAAGTGCCAGCTTATAATAAGCCCAGCCAAGTAAAAAATGTAGCTGTATTTTTTGTTGAAGAGTTTTGGTATTCAAGGTAAGATCTTGCAGTTGTGTAATTGCTTGTTCCCTGGCACCTTGATGTATAAGTAGTTGTGCTTCGAGGAATTGTAACTCCACCTCTTCCTTCATTTGAATTGATTCATCAATCACAGAAAATTCATTGATATTTTGGATCGTTTGTTTTGAAAGCAGGTCTGAAGAAGAGAGACCCAGACGTTGCGCGAAAATTTCTAATGCACGCAGTGAGGGATGAATTTGTCCACGCTCGATTGCCGAAACATAACTGACCGAAAAGTCTGGACGAGCAAGCTGGCCCTGCGTTAATTTCCTGGCCAATCTTGCTGCTCGAAGCTTGTTCCCAACTGTTTGTCCAATCTGCTGAAAAGAAGATCGAGAAGTCATTTTACCCTCCTACCAACAATAGCTTTATCAGAAAAATGGAGTCAACAAATAGCAAAATAAATTTCGTATCTATTATATAATATGCTAATGTTCAGAGTCAACATCTAAATATAATAACATGAACAATCGACATACCTATTCTTTTCTTGTGTAAAAGTAGAATTATGACATCCATCTCACAACAGACCCGGCTAATGACTATTTATTTGTAGCCAATTTCTCTTGTTGAATTATTGGCCGGCCAGGTTGCATCGTCGTCTAGAGGTGGGAGTGGCTTGAGCTGGGTGGGGACCCTTTTCCTTGCATCTTGCCTGACTGCGCAACAGTTGCCTCTCGTTCTGACTGAGCGTCAGCGCACTCCTTGCATTCTGCCTGAGCGTCAGCTAGCTGCGCAGCAGCGTTGGCAGAATGCCTATCAAAAAGATTCGTAGTAGCGTTGTCAGAACGGGTAAGAACTGATGCGCTAGCAGAGTTTACCCTGAGCGAAGCGAATGGGTTGGCAAGATGGATAGGTGCCAGCGTCGCTCTTTTCCTTCTAAGCACCCGATTTGTAGTAAACCCTTGTGACCTACTTTGCTTGTCAATCGATGGTAACAATGATACACTTCTTCCCATAAAAACAAAGGATGAAATATTCGAGCCAGGGATACAGATTTGAATATTAGCACCAGCATACGCAGACTCACATACCTGTTCATCATTCTCTTTGTGGCACTCAGTGTCGGACTCGTCTACTGGCAAGTAGTGGCGGCACAGCAGGTCACATTAAATACGTATAGCACTTTTAGTCGGCGTTGTAGTAGTGATAATGCTCCCATACGTGGGCGTATCTTCGACCGCAATGGTGTATTACTTGCATACTCAAAGCCGAGTAATAACCCGACACTGTGTGGCTATCAGCGTGTTTACACCAAAGATGCTCAATCATTGGAAGGTGTCATTGGCTATTACATCAGTCCACTTTTCGGATCCACAGGTATTGAGAACCAGTCTGATCGCTACCTGAATGGCCAGGTAGGTTCAACAGAGTTTAATAACAGCATCAAGAAGATACTCCATCTTCCACCCGTTGGAGATGATATCTACCTGACAATTGATGCGCGCATCCAGAAAATTGTCAATCAATCCTTTGACATCTCAGCCCCAGTTGATAATAACGCCGTCTTTAAAACAGATCGTGGCTCAGTCATTGTCTCAGATCCCCATACAGGGGAAATCCTCGCTATGTTAAGCCGTCCAGGATATGATGCCAATTGTATTGTTAGCTGCACTTTAGCCCAACTCAGAGACGATTTCGCTGCTAAAGGATATGACGCTACTACCATCGATCCTAATTGCGAACAGCATTTCACATGCAACCTGATTTACTTTAACCAACTCGAAAGGGATCCCGAGCAGCCCTTGCTTGAGCGCCCTATTGATTCCTGCTATGCGCCTGGTTCAACTTACAAAACGATGACCCTCATGGCCGCGCTTGATTCAGGGAAATCTCATCTTGATGATAAATTCTACAACTTTAACGGCTTCAATCCTCCTCAATACCCACAAGCTATTGGCCCAGTTTGGATAGGGGATGGCTTTGATAAGGAAAAGTTTGGCCCAGTTGGTAATAATATTGGTGGCTATACCTTTACATATCCTGTAGAGCTACGCTATGGATATGCTCATTCCGATAATATCATCTTCGCACAGGTGGGTGCGAAAACAGGCGTCAATGCCTGGCTTAATTATAACCATGCTTTATATGTCGAAAAGCAAATACCATTTGATCTTCCCGTTCACGTAAGTACAGTTACCCCTCAGCGGCACCTCTGCCCTCTTAACGCACCTGCGGAAACAACAACAAGTCTAAAACAAATTGCGGAAAATGCCTTTGGTCAGGGTGTAGACTTTGTGACACCGATGCAAATGGCTCTGATCGACAATGTCATCGCCAATAATGGGCACTTAATGAGGCCGACATTAATATCCAGAATTGTGGATCCCAATCAAACAGTCTTGCAATCATTCAACCCCAAAGAGCTTGGTACGCCGATTTCTGACACGACAGCAACGCAGATGCGTGACGCGATGTATGGAGTTGTACAGTGCGGCTCCGGCTCGCTTTCGCTGGTCCAGCTAACAGGTTCACCATGGTCGGTGATTGGTAAGACAGGAACAGCGCAGGTAGATAATACTGGTAAAACGCCAGCTCAGTCATGGTTTATTACACAAGCTCCATACGTCTACCAGTCAGGTCAGCTACCAAGAATAACAATTGTCGCTATGAAGGAACATGGCGGTGAAGGTGCCTTTGTCAATGGGCCAATGCTCAGAGCTATCTATGATACCATCTTTACACAGGTGATCAATAATGTCCCACAACCACCTTCCCCCGACCCGAATTTCTGCTTAAACACCGGATTGCTACAACCCCATACATAGCCAGGACTGGAGATGCTCGACTTTGATTATCTTTCCCGGCCTACCTGTTCTATCAGTTCGGTGACATAATGAAGAGGAACGATGGTACATAGCATATGGGTACTCTTGTAAATTATGAAGCAACTCAAACAAAGGTTTGGCAGCATCTATAGTGATGATGAAGAACGTATTCTCGTCCCTTGGCAGAGGATACGCCAGTTTTTTCTGGCACCCATTGCCACTGCCCTCTCTCGTCTGGGGATCAGCCCTGATATGCTTTCCTATGCTTCGGTCGCCTTTAGCATAGGCTTTTTTCTACTGGCCTCGTTCTATTTTACAGTAGCGTTCTGGTTGCTGGCGGCTTCAATTATTTGTGATGGTCTCGATGGAGTAGAAGCCAGACTCAAAAGAACAAATACAGCTCGCGGTTCATTCACAGACATGTTCTGCGACCAGGCGGTCGTGGCATTCAGCGTCGCAGGTATGGTCTGGAGAGGAAGCATCAATCCTGTCCTCGCAATTTTGTTTGTCTATGTGTATACCGCGCTGGTTATCTTCCTGATGTTGCATCGTATGCTACAGGTCTCTTCCCACTGGATTGTACGCCCCAGTCGCATGATGCTCTATGCCGCTATTGCCCTGGATTTCTTCTTCGGCATCAACTTGCTCAACATTCTTCTGACCACCTATTTACTGGCATTTCCAATGCTAGTTCTGAGTTATTGGAGATTGCGCAAAGCGTTGTGACACTTGTAGCTCTATCATGGCCGAATAATATCATAAACAAGGGGCCCTACCACTACCGGTGCTTCGCTCCATGTGTAGCAAGCTAACAATGCATCTTGAATGGATGCTGCTTCAGATTCACTACGCGCATGTACTTCCACCAGTGGCTCACCTGCTTGAAGGTAATCTCCCACCTTCGCCTGTAAAATAAAGCCTGTTCGATGATCTATCTCTTCACCTTTCTTAAACCGGCCAGCACCCAGGCGCGTGCTTGCCAGACCCATCTGTTCTGCTTTGATACCTGCGATATAGCCACTACGTGGAGCAAGCAGCATTGAACGTACTGGAGCTTTTGATAGCAATTCAGGTCGCTCAATCTGATGAGGATTACCGCCCTGCGCTTCAACGACTTCGGCCAACTTCGCTACGGCTGCACCTGTACGGATTGCTTGTTCAACACGCGTCTCAGCCTCGGAAGTAGTACTGGCTGCTCCAGTCATTACTAAGAGCTCAGAAGCTTCATGATGACAAAGTCCAGTGACATCCTCTGGTCCCTCTCCGTGTAAAATTGAGATTGCTTCGGCCATCTCCAAAGTATTGCCGATAGCGCAGCCCAACGGTTGGTCCATAAAGGTAATGGCTGCTACCGTGTAAAGGCCAGCCAAGCGACCAATATCGACCATTGTTTGCGCCAGTTCCCATGCTTGCCCAACATTTTTCATAAATGCACCAGAACCAACTTTCACGTCCAGGAGCAGGTGTGAAGCGCCAATCGCCAGTTTTTTGCTCATGATACTGGCAGCAATCAACGGAATACTCTCAATAGTGCCGGTAACATCACGCAACGCATACATCTTGCCATCGGCCGGGGCAAGATGACTTGATTGACCTGCCAGCACAATATGGTGCTGTAGGAGAATACGCATAAATTCTTCGCGTGAAAGAGCTGAACGAAATCCCGCAATAGACTCAAGCTTATCGACTGTACCACCTGTATGACCCAGCCCCCGTCCTGTCATTTTACCAACTGCCACGCCGCATGCGGCTACAAGTGGTGCAACCACCAGGGTCACTTTATCACCAACGCCACCCGTGCTATGTTTATCTACCACAGGCGAAATAGTATCCCGCACGTGCAGTTCTTCACCCGAATGCGCCATCGCCAGGGTCAGATCACTCGTCTCTCGCGCATTCATACCACGCCAGTAGACAGCCATCAGCCAGGCCGACATCTGGTAATCGGGGATGAGTTCCTGCGTATACTGGTCAACTAACCAGTCAATTTCTGCCGTGCTGAGGTTATCACCATCTCGTTTTTTACGAATGAGTTCAACTGCTTGCATACGTTGTCCTAACTGACCTACTCAACTACTCGGTCAACACTATGCGCATAGAGTCGATTTCAAACCCGTTACCCGTCTCGATCTGATAACGATTCGTGATTAAACTACCCAAACGCACATTGCGGTCAAAGACAAGCTGACCATTCGTAAATGCGTATGCCTGGGTATCTTGTTCAAGCACACCCTGGATAATGAAAGTGTCGAAACGATCCTCCTTTTGCTCATTGAATGCCTTGAGAAGTGTGGCAACTTGTTGCCAGGCAACACCTTTCGGATAGACTATCCTCACAATTTTCTTTCGTCCATCACCGACTGTGCTGTTTACTACAGTATAAGCAAGAGCACCCTGCTCAAGCGCTTGCAGTTGCTCTACTGTACGCGGTGGAAACTGTGCAGGCGGCTCTGGAGGTGGGGGTTCAGGTGGAACCACTGGCATCTCGGGTTGCACCGTAGTCTGTGTAAATTGTGGTGGCATGACAGGCGCATGACGCCTCTGCGTTGCAGGTGGCTGTTGTTGTGGAGTTCTTGGTATGTTCGTAGGACGCCCTTGTAACGGAGGTGAAACACCCTGGCGTTGTTGGTACGGCGATTGCTGATTTGGAGGAGGCTGCAGTTTTAGATCTCGACCACAGTGTACGCAGTAGGCCGTTCGATCTGAATTGATACCTCCACAATATGGGCAGCGCATAGCTCGCTCTCCCGTCTATTGATTCTAACAGATTGCTGTTTGCTGTAGTATATCATAATCCAGACCCTGCCCTCGCCACCACTAACTCCTTACTAGTATCACGTTACATTCAACCTTGCTTCAACACCGCTTCAACTAACTGAGCATTTGATCTCGTTTTTTCTAGCAACCCAATCACCTGCTCAGTAATCTCGCGGCGAGGTAGGTCAGCCAATTTGCGGCGCAGGATCGCCATGGCGCGTAATTCTGAAGGTGAAAGTAGGCGCTCCTCCTGGCGAGTACTAGATGCGGCCAGGTCAACCGCAGGAAAGATCCGCCGATCTGCCAGTTCGCGTGAGAGGCGAATTTCCAGATTGCCCGTGCCTTTAAATTCTTCATAGACGACCTCATCCAGGCGGCTGCCCGTCTCGACCAAACAACTGGCGACGATAGTGAGACTTCCACCTTCTTCAATCGTGCGAGCAGCACCAAAAACACGCCTACCAACTTCTAATGCATGGGCATCGATGCCGCCTGAAAGTGTGCGGCTGCCATAATTGCCTCGTTGATTGCGAGGGCCACTCCACATATCGCTGCTCAAATTGTGAGCGCGAGCTAGCCGCGTGAGGGAGTCAAGCAGGATCACAACATCTTTGCCTTGTTCGACCAGGCGTTTCGCGTCATTCAATGCCTGTTCAACAATCCGTCCATGTCGAGCCAGTTGCTGATCGAAGCTCGAGGCATACAACTTGACGCCTGGCCCCTGTACCTCCATACGCCACTCAGTCACCTCTTCTGGACGTTCATCTACCAGACAAAGGAAGAGACTGGCATCGGAATAGTTTTGCAGGACTGCGGCTGTAATCTGGCGCAAAATCGTTGTCTTGCCCGCCTTGGGAGGCGATACGACCAGGGCACGCTGCCCAAAGCCGATTGGCACAAATAAATCGATGAGACGCGGAGCAATCGGTGTCGGACCTGTTTCCAGCGTTATCCGCCGATTAGGATGGATTGGAGTTAGCTTTTCAAACGGGATACGTGATGTTTCCACTGGTTTTGGGTCTTTCTTTTAGTTGGGTTTGTGATGGAGGTAGATGGTTTTCTACAGTGTATCACACATGGGCTAGAATTGTGTGACATAGCTACACTTTTATCTTCAGTAGATCATTGGCAAATGACTCGACAGCTTGATAAAACTGCTGGACTGAGGTCTCTGGCCCATTATGGATAACTTGAATATGTTCTATCGGCACACCGAACCGTTGCTTGAGTTGTAGCGCTACTTCAGTCATGTATTGCTGATGATCTCTCTGGTAGTACGCTTCAAAAATATAATCTGAGACGTAGCGATCATCTAGAGTCCGTGGATGATCCGCTCTTGCTTTAATGCGTGCTTTGCATGTTGGAATATTTGAATTGATGAAAAGGAAGTGGGCCTCATGCAGCTGAAGTGAGGTAAAAAAGGAAAGAGCTTCGCAATAATCATCTCGTGAGAATTCGATGATGAGAAGTTCTATACTATCGTCAGCCAGTCTCTCGCGCTGCACAATATTATGGTGAAGTTTTTGTAACGCTTCGTTAAATACATCGAAATGTGGCTCAAGCACATCAAAACCATCGTACCCCAAATATTGTGTCGAGCGAAAACGCTTTTCCTCGTTATTTGCTTTCTGATCATTCCGGAACATCTTGTACAAAATAGTGTAGTCCCTAAAACGCTGTGGACGAAACTTTTTTTGTCTTGCAAATGACTTAATGTGACGCGCTGCTGCCGATTTACCGCTGCCGGGAAGGCCAAAAATGAACACTGTAATAGCCATGAAACGCTCCGAAATAAGCATAAATGTTGCTGGGAATATCACACACTGGACGTAATGATACACAATAAAACGCGATGATACAAGACCAGAAAGGCATAAAGCTACTTTTATTAAGTTTAGTTGAGGATCATTTCTTATGATGCTACAATTAAACCCATATTCCGCAGTTTGCATTTGCATTTTTCGCAAAATCGCTTATTGTGGGGATTTGCAAAGTAAAATTTATTTATAGCTCTGCAATGTAAAGCGCCTTCTCGCCTAAATTCTCGAAAAAACTGCGGAATGCGGGATTAAAAAGGATTATGTAGCAATTAAACAAGGGAATAAAAGATGAAATAGCGTGAACATGGAAGCAATATCTAACGAAAGCCGACTAGTTCACGCGGATCAACAGTTCTTTCTTCCCAGTCGTGGAACACTGTTCCAAGCTTGATCATCCCATCAACAAAAGGTTTCACCTGGGATAGCGTGTCGTCGATAGTTCCTCTACTGTCAGTGATTCTAAATCGGCTGTGTTTTCCCCAGTAACTTTCTTGGACATGGGTACATACATTTCTGAGATATTCTTCAGGCTCCGCCTTGATGAACCGTTCAAAAGTACGTTCAGGGACAAAATGATCGTCTAAGCTGCACGGGTCTTTCATGCGTTGCTCGACTCGCTGAATGCACGTATCAATATCCGCATACAGGAAAAGAAAACTGGAATTGAAGAGGAAGCCTTCCTGAAATAAATTAAGAGCCTTAAGATAGTCTCCTCGAGCAAACTCGATAATTTGCAATCCATACTTGCCGTGCTTACATGAATGGCTATCTCTTTCTAATTGTGATAGCGCTATATCATATTTTGTTGGATTTGTAACATAGAACCCGCCATATTTCACAGGATAGAAATCTTTTCGTCTATCTCCTTTGAACATGTTATACAAGATGTCGTAGTCACAGAAACGCTCAACAAACCAATTTTTATAAGTTTGCTTTGCATATCTGACAATAGCACGAGATACTGTTGACTTCCCACTCCCAGGAAGTCCTAAAACGAACAGCTTGTACATGGCTTCATTAAGAAATCCTCTCCCTAGTTCTTAATTAGAGAAACGGCTATACATGTCTACAGTAACTATAATTGCTTGCGGTACTGTTATATTACAATACATGTATGTAACGTTTCAATAAAAAATTGTGATATACCAACAATAAGGATAAGAGTCTTATCCAAAAACACCTCTTACTACTGTGCCTCATTTCTAATCAGTTCTCTTTTAGTTCAGTCCAACCCCACTTACTGGGATCCCATGTATGAACTCCCGGCCCTTCTTTGAGAACACTATCAAGCTCTATCCTAATCGTGGTAGCGACAAATGTAACTGGATCAGGCTGTGCAGATGGACGATGCATAAGTTCATACAATTTAACGAACGG
>WNFX01000481.1_pt1 | contig 38879 bp, 40 predicted proteins | sample 5400111 | NCBI WGS metagenome assembly WNFX01 (sample SAMN13153363, study PRJNA577476) | soil metagenome | isolation source: 40 cm soil or saprolite under grassland replicate 1 | place: USA:California | collected 2016-06-15
TGAAAGTGGCAAGCACGATGGTTACTGGGAGCCCAACGAGAGCGAACACGTACCATCGAATCCCAACGCGCCAGCACACCATTCGGCGGAGCAAGCGCGCTATGCCGGGCTGCCCTTCGGTAACCGCAGTCATGATGAATCCCGATAAGATTGGTCCGAGCAGGCCGGCAATAGCCAATGAGCGGACTGCGTCGTCGCTCAGACTGATAACGCCGTAGTACATGAGCGGACCCGGCAGGAACATGAGCCAGGAAAAACCGAAGGCGAGGAGGAAATAGGAGATCAAAGGATGACGAGCAGGCAAGCTGCTAAGAACCGAGGGCGACTGTGCGGGTGTGGTAGCCAACGCCGTAATCTCTCCTTGAAGGAATTAGTCCATTTATAGGAAGGCGTGTAATGTTCGAGTTTGATGACGTGTCGTCTTTTGTTACGCGAACACAGATTTCCCGCGAAAGGCAAAGATCGTATCAAAAATTGCAATACCGAAGCGACCCACCATTGGTTCACTTCGGGGCGTAGTCGAGTCAACATACTCAGATTCCATCATTTGAATCGGATTGCTTGCCATTTGGTACGCCAGTTCTAGTTTTGGCGCGGTGAAAAAGATCGAGACAATCATTAAGCCTTTTAAAGCAGAGCCGGTGAAGGAAGCCCTGATGGCGGCAGTCGAGGCAATTTTGGGAGCAGCCAAAACGGGCAAGATCGGCGATGGGAAAATTTTTGTGACCGAGGTCGAAGAAGCGGTACGCATTCGGACGGGCGAACGCGGAACGGAGGCACTGTGAGCGCGAAGCGCTCGCGCAAAGAGTTACAAAGTTCAAAAGTTACAAAGCTACAAAGTCAGGATAGGTAGCACGATTCAACCATTTTAACTTTTTGACTATTTAACGCTTTAACGGATGCACGAATATCTGCTGTCAGTCTTTCTCGGAATCGTCGAAGGGCTGACCGAATTTCTTCCGGTAAGCTCAACTGCGCATTTGCGTATCTGCGAAGCGTTGCTGCATATCGATCTTCACGACGGCTTTTGGAAAATGTACACGATCGTTATCCAGCTCGGCGCCATTATGGCGTTGCCGGTTTATTTTTGGCACCGCATCTTGGAGTTTGTTCGCACGTTCCCAAAAGGCGAGCGCGGCGATCGCACCATTTTGACACATCCACTAAGTCTTACCTTGATAGCGTTTGTTGTAACCGCGGTTCCAGCCTGGGCACTTACGAAACAAATCGGCAAAAACCTGGAAAATCTCTGGGTGATGGCCTTCGCGCTTCTCATCGGGGGAATCGTGATGTGGATCGTTGACGCCGTCTTCACACGGCCACGCACGATGCACATGGAAGAAATGACCCTGCCGCAGGCGATATGGATCGGTGCAGCGCAAATTCTTTCTGCTGTTTTCCCTGGTACTTCGCGTTCGATGTCCACCATCGCTGCCGGGCAAGTCGCAGGCCTGTCGCGTCCAGCGGCACTGGAATTTTCGTTTTTCTTATCGATGCCGACGATGCTGGTCGCTACTGGGTTTGATTTTATAAAGACAGTGTTGCCGCATGATCACGAAGCGGATATTGCCCCGCTGACGATGAATCCGCATGCATGGATCGTGCTCGGAATCGGATTTATCGTTTCGTTTTTCGTAGCACTGGCCGTGGTCGCATGGTTTATGAATTGGGTGCGTGCGCGCGGGTTTGTGCCGTTTGCTGTTTATCGGATTGTGCTCGGTATCGGATTATTGACGCTGCTAATTCGCGGGATCATGTAAATCAATTACCGATGGGTACCGACGTTATTCTTCCGGACCTGCAAAGCGCTGTTCTTTGCGAGGACGTACGCTGCGAGATCAACGGAATGCAAACACTCGTTGGCGTGCTGAGTGTAATTCCGGCGCCCGCGCTGCCAATCAATTACATCCGGCTCTGCATCTGGACGCGGTGGTGCAGCGGCGCGGGCAAATTTCGGCAAAGGTCTCGCATTGTTGGCGTGGATGAGCTGCAAGTCATCGCGCAGGCGGAAGTGGAATTTGTTTTGAAGGAGATGGAAGGCCACGCGACCAACGTCCATTATTTTGGCGGAGTGCAGTTTCAGCAATACGGATTACATCACGTTGAGATTTATCTGGAAAACGAATTGCGGATGCGTTTTCCCTTGCCTGTCATCCAGGTCACGCGGCAAACTGGTTAAGGTCGGAACGTCTTGTGAATGAGGGCTTGCGAACGGGTTGGAGTTGTTTATCACGACGATTCATGCGGAGGGGATTTTTCAGCCTGCTGCTTTGCAGCTTTATCCTCGTCGGCCAGACGCACGCGCAGGAAGTAATCGTTGCTCGCGAAACGAAACCGGAAGCTCCGAAGCAAGCAGCTCCGACTCCAGAGCAAACTCCCTCAGAATCAGCAACACCCGCTAAACCTAAATCGCGCGGCAAGAGATCTACATCCGCAGAACCCACGCTAGAGCAAATGCGAATGGCGGGAGCCCTAGCCGCCGAGCGGCTGAACAACCCGAGTCCATCACAGACGAGGCGATCTGGCCAATCAGATTCCGAGGCTGCTCCAACGCCAAACCCAGCAGTCCCGGAAACTCCCAGACCGGCGAAAAAGGAAACTCGTTCTGAACAAACGAGCACAGCACGTCGACCAAGTTCACGAGCTGCGAAGCCGGAGGCGAGTAGCGCTGTGCGGCCAACGTTGATGGAATCCGGAAGAGAGCAGCCAACGGCCTCTCCCTCGCCTAAAGGGCAAACGCCCGTACCCTAACTGGCGAACTGGTCGGTGCGCCAGTAGGAAGCCGCGGTATCATTTCTCGCTCACGCTCTTCCTCCCGTCGCGTTTCCCAGAGCATGAGCATTAGTAAGAGCAGCAGCAAGACGGGTGCGGAGTGCAAATTCTCTTGCACGCAGATGCCGCCAACATATTATTCGTAGGCAGTCCCGACTGTGTCCTGCCGGATGCATCGGGAAAATTTTTTGCCCATTTCTGATTGCAATGGCCAATACGATTTTAATTGGAGCGCAGTGGGGCGACGAAGGTAAGGGCAAGATTATCGACGTGCTTACCGCGAAGGTTGATATTGTTGTTCGAAGCCAGGGCGGCAATAACGCCGGGCACACTGTATTCCATCGTGGCGTTAAATACATTCTCCACCTAATCCCCTCGGGAATTCTGCGACCCGGCAAGGTTTGCGTAATTGGAAACGGCGTCGTTATCGACCCGATCGCATTGCTCGGCGAGATCGATGGCTTGCGCAAACTACGGGTCACAATTGGCAGGAATTTGCTGATCAGCGACTGCGCTCACCTTGTTCTGCCTTACCACCGCGTGCTCGATGAGCAACGGGAACTGCGTCGAGGCCATACCAGAATTGGAACTACCAAGCGCGGGATTGGCCCGGCTTATGGTGATAAAGCAGCGCGCACGGGCCTGCGCATGTCCGATTTGATGCAGCCGATTGTGTTCTCGAAAAAATTGCAGGCCAAGGTCATCGAGTATAACAGAATTCTCCAGGCGCTCGGCGCCAAGCCTGTCAGCTTTCGGGAGATCAATGAAAGCTATCTGGCGGCAGGCGAAAAACTGCGCCCATTCGTTGGCAACACGGTGGTGTATCTCCATCGCGCCATGGAGCGGGGCAAAAAGCTTCTCCTTGAAGGAGCACAAGGAACATTCCTCGATATCGATCACGGAACGTATCCGTATGTGACTTCCTCAAATACAACTGCGGGTGGCGCGTGCACGGGCACCGGCGTGCCACCTCATCGGATCGACCGCGTAGTAGGCGTGATGAAGGCGTATACGACTCGCGTAGGTGAGGGGGCCTTGCCGACAGAAGATACGCAACTGGCGCAGATGCTTCACAACCTGGGGCGCGAATTTGGCGCGACCACAGGTCGCAAACGCCGGTGCGGTTGGTTCGATGCTGTGGCAACCCGTTACGCCAGGATGATCAACGGGATCGACGAGCTTGCCATCACTAACCTGGACGGGCTCGATCATGTTGATCCAATCCGGGTTTGCGTAGCTTACCGGCTAAACGGGAAACGTCTGAATGTTCCACCCTGCGATGCGAGCCAGTTGGCCAACTGTGAGCCAATCTATGCAGACGTGCGCGGCTGGAATACGCCTACTCATTCAGCTCGAACTATTTCGCAACTTCCTCCTGCGGCGAGAAAATATGTCAGATACATTTCCGACTTAACCGGAGCAAAATTGTCCATGATTAGCGTCGGGCCGGCACGCAGTGAGACAATCGTTTTGTAGTCCATGCCATCGAACGTGAAGAGCGTTCCTCGTCACATTGCAATCATCATGGATGGTAACGGCCGATGGGCAAAGGCCCGCGGTTTTCCACGCGTCAAAGGACACGAAGCAGGTGCCCAGGCTGTTCGCGAGTGCGTAGAAGGCTGTGGCGAATTAAAGGTGGAGTATCTCACCCTTTACGCTTTCTCCGCTGAGAATTGGCAACGTCCCAAAAGTGAGGTGCTCGCGCTAATGCGTCTGCTCGAAAAATTCTTAAAAGAAAAAACGCCGGAATTGATCGAGAAGAATGTGCGTCTTCAGGCCATTGGACGGTTGACCGATTTACCTGAGAGTTCGCAGGAACAACTTCATAAAACCATCGAGCAAACTGCCGGCAACACCGGTTTGACTCTTATCCTTGCCCTTAGTTACGGCGGTCGGCTTGAAATCATTGATGGCATCAAAAGTTTACTTCGTGCGGTCGAGCTGGGCCACATCGACAAGGCAATGATCGACGTGGAGATGTTCAGTAAGCATCTTTACACGCGGTACTATCCCGATCCGGATCTTCTTATTCGCACTTCGGGCGAAATGCGTCTGTCCAATTTCCTACTTTGGCAAACGTCCTATACCGAGATGTATATCACGCCTAAACTGTGGCCCGACTTTACAAAGAAAGATCTCGTTGCCGCCGTGGAAGAATTTGGGCGCCGCCAACGCCGCTACGGAGTGGTGGTGTAGCAGTGTCGAAAGCTATCTTCTAAATCGAAAGCCTGTATGAGATTTGAGAATCAAGTTGCGATTGTAACCGGGGCGGGGCGAGGGATCGGACAAGCCATCGCCTTGCGACTTGCTAACGAGGGAGCGCGTATAGCCTGCGTGAGCCGCACAGACGCAAACGCAAAGAACGTTGCAGACCAGATCAATGCAATCCGCGCCGATGCAGCCAAAGCCTACGCGGTCGATGTCGCGGACCATCCAGCCGTTCAAAAAGTCGGCGCCGAGATTCTCAACGATTTTGGCAGGGTCGACATTCTGGTTAACAACGCTGGCGTGACTCGTGACGGGCTCGTCATGCGAATGTCGCTCGAGGATTGGGATTCGGTCGTTAACACGAATTTGCGCGGGGCATTCAGTTTTGTGCAGGCGATCATTCGCGTGATGATCAAACAGCGCGGCGGTCGCATCATCAACATCAGCTCAGTTATCGGCCTGATGGGCAATGCAGGGCAGACAAATTACGCGGCCAGTAAAGCAGGCTTGATCGGTTTTACAAAGTCACTGGCCCGCGAGCTGGCGAGCCGCAATATCACCGTCAACACCGTAGCGCCCGGGTTCATCACGACAGACATGACTGCGGGTCTTTCTGTTGAGATTAAGAATTCCATCCAATCAAAAATTCCGCTTGGCAAAACGGGTACCGCCGAAGACATCGCCAGCGCAGTGGCATTTCTTGCGTCTACTGAAGCCGGCTACATCACCGGCCAAGTGTTGTGCGTCGACGGCGGAATCGTGATGTGAAACGCGAGCGAAAGCCTTCCGCTGAGGACAGCGGACGCTACAACCTTTCGCCGGTGCTGCTTTAGAGTGCGCTGTCTTCGGCCGAGTTGATCACCGCCGCTGCACGATTGTGACTCGCCCATCGGCCAAGGGGACATTGTCGGCTGAAACGCGGCATTCATAAATTGTGTTGGCACCGTCGCCGAACAGTCGGTTCGCACGAATGTACAGCGGCGATCTGATGTCATCCAGGCGCGCCACATGCAAGCGCGCGTCGCGCAGTGCAGCCAGGTAGCCAGGTGGCGCAGTTGTGCCCACCGAGCGTCCGTGCAATCCGCCGTGGACTGCCGCCGCTTGCGCGCCGTATTCGAAAGCGTGGAGGGCAGATAAATGTCCGTCGCGACGCAATGGATTAGCGGGATCACGGTGCGTGTTACTGACGCATGTAATCGATCGATCATCCCACTGAGTTACCTCATCCAACAAACACATCAGACCAGAGTGGGGGATCAATGTGCGAATTTCTGCTTTGTTAATCGGCAGACCGTTGGGCATCAAACAGACCTAAGTGATTTGTTGAGATGCTACAAGGTTACATCGGAGCCATGCACATGGCCTTTTTGTAACCCATCAAACTTGTAGCGTTTTAGCGTGGCGGAGCCTGGTTCCAAAACGGATAGAAGTTAAACCAATTGTAAGGCGCAACGCGCGTGTAATGCTCCAGGCGCTCGGCGTAGCGCTGCATCCACAACTGGATCTCCTCAGCCCGACGATCGCGATCCAACGTGATCTCGTCGGCAAAATGTTCAAAGTAAATTTCGTAACGATTCCTGCCGCGGTAGAGACCGAAAAACAAAACAACGGGACAATGCGTCATGGCGGCAAGCACAATTGGGCCGACCGGGAACGCGGCTGGCCGGCCGAGGAATTGGCATTGGGTTGTCTTGCCATCGTTCGACACGCGGTCGCCTAGAGTGCCGACGAAGAACCCCGCATCCAAATTTTCCTTAACTGTCAGCAAAGTATCCACCCGATCCGGCGCGATGACGGTGCTGGCGATCACCGGATTCAGCGCATCCAAAAAGCCAGTGATATTTTGGTTGTGCGTTGCGTCCATTAACACCTTGAGCGGAAAGTTTCGCTGCATTACGCCCAGAGCTCGCAACACCTCGAAGCTACCCAAATGTGAACCCAAAAGGATGCAGCCCTTTCCGCTTTCCATTCGGCGCTGCACGATTTCTTTGCCATGAAGCTTCAGGTCAAAACGCTGGAACTCCCCGCGCAACAGGTAAAGGCGATCTAGGATTGTGGCGGCAAAGCAATGAAAATGATGAAACACATGCCACCAGTGGGCTGGGTAGCCGCGGATTTGCTTAAGATATTCGTACGAGATTCGACGAGCCGCACATGCAGTAATTACAAAATAGGATGTGATCGGATATAACAGCAGCCTTCCCGCCCAACGCCCGATGCGCGTCGCGATCCACGCGAGTAATCGCAGCGAAGTCCGTGTACCGCGTTCCGGCAACGCCGACCAACGCACTGCCTCCGAGGCTTTTGTCTCGAGAACGTCCGAGGTCATTTGTCAGACACGACGTTTTGTCCGCAAATTGCGCCAGTAAAAAAGTGTGGATAAATGTCGCGAATGCGATCGATATCGGGCGCAACTTCGACGCGCTGAAAGCCTGCGCGAGTAAACGCGCACCGCCACTGCTCGGCAGTCAAAAAGCCCGGATTCGGGCGAACCTCTGGATCTGTCTGGACGTTTATAAAACTCTCAAGAATCTGAAACATCAGCTCGGGATAGATTGGTTGATTGAAGTAGGGGCGCAGACATTCGCCGATCACGAGCCAGCCGTCGCTGGCCAGAGCCGAGCGCGCTTCGTTCAAACTAAACAAGAGATCCTTGGAGATATGCATCACGTTAACGGCGTACACCAGATCGAATTCATCCGAGTTGATGCCCTGAGTGTTCCAAGGTAAATCGAGATTGAGCGCGGCCCATTCGAGCGAAAGGTCAGGATATCGCCTTGCGAGTTTGCGTTGACCACATCGCAGGAAGAACGCGTTCGGCTCTGTGACAAGATAACGTTCCACCCGTGGCAAAAGTCCGCGTTCGTCAAACACGCGTAGCAAAATTTCGCTGGCGCTGCCGGGGCCGGCGCCGATCTCTAAAATCCGAAACGTGCGCTGATTGGAAACACGCTCAGCGGCGAGTACCGCGCCAACCCAGTTGTTTACGGCATAGGTTAGATTGTCGTTGTGAAAATAATTCAGCCACAGCGGCACGCCTTGCGGACCGAGCAAATTGCGATCACCGCTTTGCTCGCCGTTGGCGACAGCTGGATAGAGGCTCGCCGCGTGATCTAGTAAATCCAAAGTCGCCGCGTTGGCAGGATCGATTTGCAGACCTGCTGCACGCAGGTTTTCGAGATCGGATTTCCGCAACGTATGCCGCAGATGGTAGAAACGAGTGTTCCCGTCGGTCCGTGCCTCGACGCAATCGATTTCGACCAGACGTTCCAGGATCCAATGTAACGCGAACTTGAAAGAGGGCTGAAACGAAAGGCGACTACACAAGCCATCGACCGATCGCCATTGGCTGAGGTGATCGATCAGATTCAACCGGCGCGCCAGATCGATAGCCATTTCGACGCTGTAACGCTCCATCAGTTCGATGCTTTGATACAGTCGTTCACTGAACACTGGCTGTGGATATTCCTTCAGGTATTCAGCCAGGCGCGGATCGCTTGGCTGTACCTTAAACGTTTGCGCGTCGGAGAGTGGCGCGTTCACAAAGTCACCTTTGTCCTGTAATAAACTTCAAGTTGGCCCTCAGCTATTACGCGGCCTTCGATGCGGCAGCAAAAATTGACTTTACTCGAGTCATCATTGTTCGCGGAAAGGCAGATCGTAAACTGCTGTTCGGGCTTTAGTGGCTGCAGAAACTTAACCGTCCGGATCGCAGTAAGCTCATAGTCTTTCTGCCAATCATGCAACGCTGCGCGAACTTCATCGAGGATCAAGACTCCCGGCACGAGAGGCGCGTCTGGAAAATGCCCAGGCAAGCTGGGATGATCGGCGGTAATCGCGCGGCGCACTTCAAAGGTCATGTCAGCGAAGTTTTCCTCATGCCAGCAATTCCAGCAACTCAAGCAGCCATTCTTATAAGACTGCAGCGCAATCGTAACCCGGTGTGCCTGGAAAATCGGACGCCGAGTTGTTGCCACTAACTCTTAACCAGCTTTTCCGCTCGAGTCCCAGATGTACGTTTCCTGCCCATGGCTAGGCCAAACCGATCGCAATAGGCCGCAAATCGAGCGGCGCTCTCTGCTTCTTGCACCTCAAACTGTGAGAGATCGTACCGATGAAGCTTAAATCTTTCCTCTGGTTGGCTTGCCAGTGCTCGGCGCATCAGTTGCTCTACTTTCTGGGACAACGACCAACCAAAGTGCGCATAAATACGTCGCACCGCCACGAGGGGGTCGCGACGGATTTCAATATAGTTTACGTCGCAAATGCGATGCTCTGCTAATCGACCTCGCTCTTGCAAGAATCTCTCCAGTGTTTTCGACCAGTAGTCGATAGCCTCGCGGCAAACCGTTTGTGGATCGACCGCATCGCTAAATACGCGCCGAAGAATTGTTATGAGACTGGATACCGAAGCCATGGCATCGAGGGGTGCTCGGTGCGTCTGGACGAAAATCGCATCAGGATAAACAGCCAGCAGAGTTGGCAGGGCAAACATGTGCGTGGGGGCCTTGAGCACCCAACGCCGCGCGTTGCGGCGGACCTGCAGATGTTGAAGGAAATGGCGATGATATTCGTACGCCGGTCGCAAATCCTGACGGAAGAACCAGGCCCGATACGACGGCACATAATACATCGAGTCGAACTGATCACTCATAAACGTGGGCGCCATGAGACTGACACATTCTTGCGGAAGCTCCGCACCAACCGGGTGGACTTGGCGAAATGTAGGCGCCAACCAGTTGAAGCAATTACAACTGCTAATTGCCTGTTGAATTCGTCGCTTCTCATTATCGCCAGTAGGTGGGGATGGCGTCATGACTTCCCAGGTGAGGGGGACTCGGTGCTCGGGATCCAAGGCGAGTAAGGTGTGCAAGAGGGTCGTACCGCTGCGCGGCAAACCAACGATGAATAACGGTTCGCGAATTTCCTGTCGCACGATGCTTGGAAACGCCTTCCGATCCCGTTGCATGAACAAGCGTGAACACAAAGTCCGTATGAGATCGGCCCGAAGGACAATTCTTCCGATCAGGTTGAGTTGGGACTCGCGCTGGCAAGAATCGATCAATCGTGAGAGGCCCTCGAAAAATTCGCCTCCGCCAAAATCATCAAGGCCGCAACGGCGCTTTGCCGTCTTGATTAAATCCACTGCTCGAATGGGAGTGCGTGGAATTCGGCTTTTGTCCAGTAAGGTACCACAGCCATTGAGAAGCCGCACGGGTAAGATCGGGCGAGTTTGATCAAGAGTCGTGGTGGAGGAATTCATTCCTGATAAGGATTGTTGTTGTTCTGCCAGATTCGGCAGCCGTTGGCTACTAAGACTTTAGGGCAATATCAGCGCAAAAAAGAAACAGAGGGAGCATCCCGGGCGGTTACTCCGTTCTGTTGGTTGCACCGTTCTGATAATCGTTCCACTTTGCTTCTGATGAGAACGGAAAAGGCAACGTTTGGTGCAGGCTGCTTTTGGGGAGTGGAAGAAACTTTCCACAATTTGACGGGCGTCTTGTCTACAGCAGTCGGTTATGCTGGCGGAACGAAAGAGAACCCGACCTACGAAGATGTTTGCACTGACAAGACCGGCCACGCCGAAGTCGTGGAAGTAGAATTCGATCCATCACAAATCGCGTACGATGAACTCTTGGACGTTTTCTGGTCGAACCACAATCCCACGACATTGAACCGGCAGGGTCCTGATGTTGGAATGCAGTATCGCTCAGTGATTTTTTATCATTCGCCCGAGCAAAAGTCGGCGGCGGAAACATCCAGGAAAAAGATCGATATGAGCGGGCGTTTTCCCCGGCCAGTGGTAACGCAAATTGAACCTGTGCAGACATTCTGGCGCGCAGAAGAATATCATCAGCGTTATCTGCAAAAGCGCGGGCAGTCACATTGCGCGATCTGATTTTAATCGCGAATGGATCGCCAGGTAATTCGAACGAAGAATTTCGCTGCCGACGCTGCCGACTTCATTCTCGACCAGGCGCATCAAGCCTTTGGCGAACGCAATGAATTCCGGATTGCGCTCTCCGGTGGGAACACTCCCATTCCGATTTATACCCGGCTTGCCGCAACCGGCCATGATCTGCCGTGGGAGTTGACCCGAATTACATTCGAAGACGAGCGTTGCGTCCCCCCGGACGATCGACAGAGCAATTTCAGAATGGCTCGGGATACTCTTCTCGCGCCTGCCGAAGTCCCTGAGAAATCAATCCTGCGTATGCGCGGTGAAATCGATCCACAAATCGCGGCGCAGGAATACCAGGATCAGCTCGATCTTTTGGCCACGCAGCGAGGCGAACCGATTTACCGGCATGATCTGATTCTTCTCGGCCTCGGGGACGATGGCCACACGGCATCGCTTTTTCCTGGAACTGTTGCGTTAGATGAAACGGTAAGGCGAGTGGTCGCAAACTTTGTTCCAAAGTTAGATGCCTGGCGATTGACATTCACATTCCCGCTCATCAATCACGCAGGCCACGTGTGTTTCCTGGTCGGCGCGGCGAAAAACGCTGATTTAATCGAGCGCGTCCTCGAAGGTGACCCGCGATTTCCAGCTTCGAGAGTCAATCCGTCAGCTGGCGACGTGACATGGATCATCGGGGAATGATTGCCTACGCATCGTGAGTCATCCCGAACGGAGTGAGGGACCTTCCACAGACATGATTGATTCTCACTGGCGCATGACAACCCAAACTTCGATTGCGGGGTCCTTCGCTTCGCTCAGGATGACACGCGCTTTAACGTTTTAACTCTTCAACGCTTCAACAAGGTCAGTATTCTTCGCCCTCGTCTTCCCGTGGTGGCACGACCCGATCGTCCACTGCGTACGCATGAAGCATTACTGCGAAGAGGTAAAAGAAAAAGAGACCGAGGCCCCAGCCGGCAGACGCGAACGCCGCCAGCAACACGAAGATCCCGACCGGGATCGCCCCAAACATCCAAAGAAACCCCGCAAGCTTGTGTCCCTTGTAAATATGTCCCAAGCCGGGAATGATACTAAAGATAACTGCGATGGCGTCGCTCGCTTTGCCTTCCGCTGTTTCAGTTGCGCCGCGTGTCCAATCACATCGGTCGCACCGTTCGGCATCTTTCGGCAGGGGATGCCCGCAGTATGGGCAGGGCATTTTATCGCCCACGCTTGGTTCTGGCCGAGTGGCAGGTGCATCCGTGTACTCCACACTCATTTCAATCATTGAAGGCAGACACGCGGAATTCGTCAAGCAAAGTTGCAGTTGGCCGCGAGACAACGCTTCGGTAGAATCGGCTGCAAAGGATTGAAAGGCGCGCTTCTTCTTTTCCTCGGATTTTCCACGCAAGTTTTAGGCGCGGGACTGAATTCTTATGCTGATCTGATCGTAAGGGATTCTCGGACAACGCCGCGCGATGGAGTGCGCGTGACTTACCTTGGCACCAATGGTTACCAATTTCAGTTCGGCAGGCATGCTCTACTGGTCGATCCCTATTTTTCGCGTGTTGATCTTTTGAGTATCGCACTTGGTTCGCGTCTTCGGCCGGACATGCCGCGCGTTGCAGAGGGAATGCGACATCTCGCGCGCAAGGCCGAAGCGATTCTGGTCACTCATGGGCATTTCGATCACCTGCTCGATGTTCCAACTATCATGTCGAGAACGCACGCTCGTCTCATTGCTTCAGCCTCTGCTGTCGACCTTGCGAAACGAGCAGGCGCTTCATCCGGCAATGCGGTGACAGCCGGAGATGTGCGCCGGGTTGGGCCCTGGAAAATCCGCGTATTGCCTGCCACGCATGATCGCCTTTTTGGCAAGGTGCCTTTCAATCAACCTGAAACGCACGGTTCTGGCCCGCCACAGCATCCGGCTGACTGGATCTGTGGCGAGCCGCTGGCGTTTCTAATCGAAGTCGGCGGTCAGCTCATTTATATCGATTCTGGTGGAACACCTGCGCAATTGCCACCGCATGAGCGAGTCGATCTCGCAATTCTGGGTATGGCCCTGCCAGATTCACGGGCGCGATTGCCTGCTGCACTCGAACGTTTGCAGCCGCGGTATGTTTTGCCGAGTCACCAGGACAATTTCTTTCGGCCGCTGGACGCTGGATTTCAATTCGGGCCGCTTACGGATTTCTCGCGGGTACGTCACGATTGCGAACAAGCAAATCGCGGCCACTTAATTCTGCTCGATTATTTTCGACCATGGACACTCCCGAAAAAATGACGCGAACGCGCGAACGCTATGGTCTTCTCATTACCGCGCTCGCGCCGGTGGTTCCGCAAATTCTCGGGAGCGCGTTCAACATCTGGTACAACACAACTGTAATTCAGCCGTTACTCGTTTCTCCCGCCTTAAAGCAGCGCTTTTTCGAAACCGTCGTCGTTTACAACTTTGTAGTCTATCCGATCGGCGTTTTCTTGTGGCTCAGCCGAATTTTCTCGTTTCGTGATCTGTTCCACCGTCTTTGCGCGGGATTATCGGTCGATTCTGCGTCACTTGTGACCGCGCGCCGCCGACTAATTCATCTGCCATGGTTTGCTGCGGCAATTTGCGGTGTTGCCTGGTTTTTGTGCATTCCCGTTTTTATTGGCGCGCTCCTACACGTTCAAAATCCACTTGATCCGCGATTGGTGATGCATTTGCCGATTTCGTTCTGCGTTTCCGGGTTCATCGCGGTGACGCATTCATTTTTTCTGGTCGAACTGGCCAGTTACTGGGGATTGTTTCCCGTCTTCTTTAGAGGCGAACGCGCCGATCTCACGCCGAACGTCTTTACACTTTCATTACGTGGCCGGGGAATGTTGTGGGCCGTATCCGCGTCGATCTGCCCGATCGCTTCACTTTTATTGCTTATGTTTGCGCCGCGGTCGCCGACCATTAATCCGGAATGGTTCGCCGTCTTTGTAGGTGTCGTCGGTATCGCGTTCGGAATTTTCACCGCATTGATGATGAGCTGGCTGGTCGCGAAACCGATCGATCAACTGCGTGCCGCAGCGGATGCGGTTTCGCGTGGTAGGTTCGATGTCGATCTCGGGGTGGCGCGGGCGGATGAATTTGGGCGCTTGCTGGGAGAATTCGACAACATGGTTCGCGAGCTCAGAGACAAGGAAAAATTACGTCAGACATTCGGCTTGCACATCGGCAAGCGCGCAGCCGAACAAATTCTGGCGCACGATCCGGGATTGAGCGGAGTCGAGGAAGAGATCACCGTCATGTTTGTGGACATGCGTTCCTGGACTGCACGGACGAGCGTATCTGCACCGAGCGACGTAGTCGAAGTAATGAACGATTTTTTTCGGGTAACCGTCCGCGTCGTCGAGGAAAAGCATCGCGGGATGGTAAACAAATATTTAGGCGACGGATTCATGGCGATTTTCGGCGTGGGCGAGTCCGGCTCCAATCACGCCGGCGATGCAGTTGCCGCTGGCCGAGAAATTCTGTCCGCGGTAAGACAGCTGAATAACGACCTTGCGGCAAAAGGTCGCGCACCGATCCAAATCGGAATTGGAATTCATTCGGGGCCGGCGATTGTGGGCAGCATCGGCTCGCCCCAAAGACTTGAGTTCACCGCCATTGGAAACACCGTGAATATCGCTTCGCGCATGCAGGGGCTGACGAAGACAACCGGAAGACCGCTGCTGGTGACGGCGGCGGTGCGAGATCGTTCCGGTGATTCGTTCAGCTTCGAGGAACTGCCGCCACAGGAAGTCCGCGGTATCGACGGGCGATTGTCGATTTTCGCCGTGCAATACGAAACGCAGTCATGACGTCGCTCTCTGAGATTGTTAACTATACAAATGATTTTCTGCACGTTCGTGAAATAGGCGACTGGGACAACGCGCTTAATGGTCTGCAGATCGAAAACTCCGGAGGCGTTAGTAAAATCGGAGCGAGCGTTGACGCCTCGACACGAGTCTTGGCAGCCGCGTCAAAACAAAATGTCGATCTCTTGATCGTGCATCACGGTTTGTTTTGGCCAGGTCTGCAACCGGTGACTGGGGTGTTGCGTCGGCAATTACAACTCGCCTTTGAAAACAACATCGCGCTTTACAGCGCGCATTTGCCGCTCGATCTCCATCCGCAGCTCGGCAATAACGCGCAGCTCGCTGCAGCACTCGGACTTAAATCGAATCACCCGTTCTTCGAAGAAAAAGGTCAATTGATCGGCGTGAAGGCGCGCGTTTCATTGCCGTGCGATGAACTTGATCGCAAATTGCAAAAAGCACTCAGTGGTCCCGTAAAAGCCTTCATGTTCGGTCCAAAGAAAACTGGAACAATCGGGATCATTACCGGCGGCGCCGGCTCGGAAATCTACAAGGTTTCGCAGGAGGGGATCGACACCCTTATCACCGGCGAAGCGCCGCATTGGGCGGCAGTGGCGGCCGACGAACTTGGGATGAATCTCCTGCTCGGTGGACATTACGCCACCGAGGTTTTTGGCGTAAAAGCGCTGGCGTCGCATTTGTCCAAACGGTTCAAAGTTCCGTGGGCCTTCATCGATTGCCCAACCGGAATGTGACGGATGGTCCGAATAACGAAGCTCGAATGACGAATGACGAATGACGAAACAATGTCGAAGCGCGTTCGGCGTTTTCGTATCGTCTTTGCTGTTCTCGTGATCCTTCTGTCTTCGACCGAGGCCTCGGTCAAAGGCGGTCGGCCAACGCAGCTAAGTGGATACAAGGCTGTTCGAGTTCACTACAGCCCTCTAAACAAAATGATAATGTCCGTCCGCATCAACGGGCAGTCCGCAAATTTGCTTGTCGATACCGGCTCCAACCAAGTCATCTTGGATGCGGCCTCGGCCGAATCATTTGGCGTGCGACCGTCGCAACGCGATCTGCGCTACATCCAGCTTACGCGAATTAATGGCCAATTGCTTCCCGTTGGGTTCGCGCAACGTCTCATAGCTGGCAGCATGAATTTTGGCAGCACTCCGGTGACGCTGCGCGATTCAAGCCATTCCGACACTGGGGACACTCGCGTTGATGGCGTCCTGGATCTGGATCTTCTCACCCGGCATAAAGCCGTGATTAATTGCTGGACGAAACTTGTTTTCTTTAAAGTGGATCAAACACGACAAGTGGATCTCAGTCCCGTCGCATTGGCGGAGAAATTCACCAAAATCCCTTTGCGTCGAGAGGAAAACGGCGCCTTAACTGTGCCGTGTTCGATCCGTGGGCAACCCGCTCGTCTGCTCGTTGATACGGGCACATTTATTACGATTTTCCACGAAGCTTTCCTTAAATTGGTTGGCATTCCGGTGGAAACAACACGCGTCTCTGCGCATTTTGCTCGTGGCGCGGCGCGGAAAGTTAGTGCAGGACAAATCAACGAGCTTAAGGTTGGCGACTTCAAAACGCCGCCCGCGAAATTTGGCGTTACAGCATTGCCCACCTTCACGCTAGTCCAAGGCGGTGCCAGAGTCAGCGGGATCCTGGGGATGGATACGCTGTACAACTGTCATGCCATCATCGACCTCGACGGCATGAACCTCTTTTTGAAATAGCCGCGTGCACGCCGCGGCTAGGGGAAGGTGCAAATCGACCTGGCACTAGCGATAGCGAATACTCCGCCTTGATTGAGAGCTCACGTTGTCGGCTCGAGTTGCCTAACCAGTGCATCGGACTTTCCGGTTCGAGCCAATCATTTCCGGGAACTTCGCCCCGCCGTTTCCGGAATAAAAGGTGAGAATGCACACACCACTCTCCCCCAGAGCGGCGCCGGGCACCACATCTCTCTACCGGCCGCCAGAACTCATGTTATGTCGCCTTCTCCTTCTACTACGGGGATCAACGTGTAGGTCGCGCGGAAGCGCGGCTGCAATGAAAAACCGACGCCGTAGTCGCGGCCACCTCGGCAATCAACCCTGATCAATCCCCTAACAAGTCCAACCCAAAAATGAAAACATCCCTCAAAACAATAACAAGTATTCAAAGATTCCGACTCGGCGCGACTATGATCGGAAGCGCTCTCGCGATGGCGCTTGCAACGGCGGCTTTCGCAGCGCCACATTCGGCGCCAACCGCAGTGGCAACGATCTCGCCAACTGCGGCGTGGGAAGGCGATACCGTCACGCTCGACGCGAGCGCAAGTCACACAAACCCTTGCTGTACTACTTTGACATATCAGTGGCAACAGCAGGCTGGACCGACTGTCACGCTGTCGAGTATCACGGCAGTGAGCCCAACCTTTATCGCGCCCGCAGTTGCGCTCCCCGCGCTCACTCAGAGTGTCCAGTTTCGGGTGAAGGTAACGGACGACCTGGCATCCGGTGGTGACAAAAACAGCTTCAGTACGCCGGTTACGGCCACGGTTTACGCGTCGCCCGGCGCGGATGCTGAACCAAAGGACTACCACGTAGCCGAAGGCACGGTCGTTCAGCTAACTGGAAGTCCGACCAGGACGCAACCCGGCGCAACCTTTAGCTACACATGGACGGCGCCTGCAGGAATCACATTGTCCAATATCCACGCGCAGAATCCGATGTTCACCGCGCCAGCTGTCGGGCCAGCCGGCCAAGCCTTGACCTTTACATTAGTGGTGACCGAGCACCTCGCTGGTTTTGCACACGATCAGAATAGCGCACCCGACTCAGTGACGATCAATGTGGATAATGTTAATCAGCCGCCAACCGCCATTGCGAATACCATCAACGATCCCAACACCATCGTCTCGATGGCGACGGTGGCCGAAAATACTGTGGGCGTGACGCTCTACGGGTTCGGAACTGATCCCGATAACGATCTTCTAACCTTCAGTTGGACCCAAGTGGGCGGCATCACGGTTGCACTGTCTGGCGACAATACAGCGACTCCGAGTTTCACCGCACCTAATCTTACCACACAAGATCATGTCGACCTGGTCTTCCAGCTGATCGTGAATGACGGACATTTGAACAGCGGCCCGTCTACCGTGACAGTCCGTGTCAATAACACGAACTTCCCACCGGTAGCGGTGCCATCGGCGACACCAACAAGCGCATTCGAGGGGGACACTGTCACACTGGATGGCAGCGGCAGCAGCGATCCAAATAATAATGACACTCTCACCTACACGTGGGAGCAGACAGGCGGCACGCACGTCGACCTCACGCCATCGGGGTCCAATGCGACCTTCGTTGCACCGGCAGTTAGCGCGCAGCAGGGAAGTATCACGCTGGACTTTCAATTGACGGTTAGCGATGGCCAACTATCCGACACCAAGCCGATCAGCGTAACTGTCTCGCATGTTAATCAAACACCAGTGGCCGATGCAGGTCTCGATCAAATGGTGCCTGAACTCAGTAGTGCCTGTCTGGACGGCTCGGGCAGTTATGATCCGGACGGCAATACCGATTCCCTCACCTACGCCTGGACGCAAGTAGGCGGACCTTCGGTTACTTTGGATAATGCCAACACCAGCCAGCCGTGTTTTGATACTCCCAACGTTGTCCCAGGGGGAGTTGATTTGCATTTCCAATTGACTGTGACGGACTCGCACACCGCGTCGAGTAGCGACACAGTTCTGGTTCACGTTAACTATGTGAACCACCCGCCGACGGCGCGAGCCGGTGACGATCAAGCGGTTAACGAGGGCGACCCGGTTCATCTCGACGGATCTTTTAGCACTGATCCCGATGGCAATCCGCTGACATACGCCTGGAGTCAGGTGAGCGGTCCGCCGGTTACGATCGTTCCCGATCCGGTCGATCCCTCGAAGGTGACATTCACTGCACCGCAAGTGCCATGCGGAGATGGCCCGCCTGTCGTGATGAGATTAACCGTTGACGACACCTATGAGGACGGAATGAGGACCGACGATGTGAACATCACCGTTCACAACGTCAATCATAACCCGACAGCAAACGCCGGAGGAAACCAGAACAATATTTCTGAGGGTGCTACAGTCGAGCTCCATGGTTTGGGCGACGACGCCGATCCTGGAGAGGCTGCTTTGCTCACTTTCCAATGGAACCAAACTAGCGGACCTGATCTCGGCCTGCTGCCCAGCGGGAAAGACTTGAGCTTTACCGCGTCGACTATTGGCGGAGGCGATCCCGATGCTTTCGTTGAGCTTGGCTTCAGCCTCACCGTTTCGGACGGCTGCGGTGGGTCAACTACAACAGATCCAATAACAGTACACGTTGCGAACATTCCGCATGCGCCGCTTGCGGTTGCTCAAGCAAATCCGAGCTCAGCAAACGAAGGCAGTAGCACTGTCCAGTTGGACGGCAGCATGAGCAGCGATCCGGATATGGATGCTCTCACGTATACCTGGGAGCAAACGGCTGGTCCCGCGGTGACGCTTGTTTACAGTCCGGGCGACACAATGCACATTATGCCGAGCTTCGTGACGCCGTGGGTGTCGGCTGACACACCATTAACCTTCAAACTAACGGTGAGCGATTGGCCTGGTTCCACTTCCAGCGCCTACGTGACCCTGACGGTCATTAACTCGCATACACCACCCGATGCAAGCCATGCACGCGCCGATGTGGGTGTACTCTGGCCGCCGGATCACAAGATGGCTCAGGTGCATATCCTCGGTGTTGTTAACCCCAACAATGACCCTATTACAATCGACGCTGTTACTCAGGACGAGCCGACCAACGGACTCGGCGACGGCGACACGCCAATCGATGCGGTCATCACTGGCGACTCAGTCACGCTGCGTGCCGAACGTTCAGGCAACGGTAACGGACGCGTTTACAGGGTCTGCTTCACCATTCACGATCCAGAGCAGGACGCTACGGGCTGCGTCAACGTGTCTGTGCCGAAGAGCAAAAAGACCGATGTCGCAATAGACAGTGGCGGCAACTACAATTCCACCCACTAAACAAGAGAGCACGTAAAGTTAGCGCCGGGAGGTGAAAATCCTCTCGGCGCTTTCTATTTTCTGTCGTTTCTCAATGTGCGAGGGCGAAGATGCCCTCTGCGAAGTTTTCGCTTTCGTAAATCCTCTAACGCTGTTCTTTGTTCGCCGATGACTGCGGTCGAAGATCGGCGAGGAAGCACACGCGCAGCGGGAATCGTTGGCATGGCGATTCTGTCGAGTCGCGTTCTCGGGTTGATTCGCGAGATGGTGTTTGCCGGTCTCTTCGGCGCCGGAAGAAATCTCGATGCGTTCCTGATGGCGTTTCGGTTGCCGAATCTGCTACGTGATTTATTCGCCGAAGGCGCGCTATCGACGGCATTCATCACTACGTTTTCAAAGAAGATCGCGGTCGAAGGCGATGAATCGGCGTGGCGACTGGCGAACAAAGTTGCAACGCTCACAGCCGTTTTCATGAGCGCAGTCACGTTGCTTGGCATCGTGTTCGCGCCGCAGCTGGTTGACCTTTTAACATGGGGAAGCTGGTCGCCGGATAAGACCGCGCTGACGATTTTGCTCACGCGCATCATGTGGCCATTCATGCTGCTCGTGTCGCTTGCCGCGTTGGTGATGGGCATGCTCAATGCCAAGCACGTTTTCGGCCCGCCGGCCATGGCATCGAGTTATTTTAATCTCGGTTCAATTATTGCCGGTGTCGCAATTGGCTGGCGGCTGGATCCGCATTTCGGTGCGCGCTCGCTCGTGGGATTGGCAATCGGGACGCTGGTCGGCGGAGCCTGGCAATTGGCAGGGCAATTCCCTTCTCTTTGGCGCGTTGGCTACAAATATCACGCCGATTTTCAGTGGCGCGACGAAGGCGTGCGTACTGTGCTCACCCTGATGGGGCCTGCCGTGATCGCCGCCAGCGCTGTGCAAGTCAACGTGCTTATCAACAGCGGATTCGCGGCGAGCCTTGGCAACGGTCCGGTCAGTTGGTTGAACATTGCATTTCGCCTGATGCAATTGCCGCTCGGAATTTTCGGCGTCGCGATCGGAACAGTTACCCTTCCGCTGGTATCGAAAAGCGCGGCCGTTGGAAACATGGACGAGTTCCGCACGATTCTCGCTCGTGGGATAAGACTCGCATTTTTGCTCACCATTCCTTCGGCAATTGGGCTGGCGATGTTTGCCTCGCCCATTATCAGCGTGATCTACCAACACGGGCGGTTTAATGCGGAAATGACGCGCCAGACCGCCGGCGCACTGGAATTTTACGCAGTTGGTCTCGTTTCCTATGCAGTGTTGAAGGTGCTAACGCCTGCGTTTTACGCAATTGGCAAACGCAACACGCCAATGATCATCAGTTTCGTTGCGATCGGCGCGAACCTTTTTCTGAACTGGCTTTTTACCTTTCGGCTTGGCTGGGGACACCGCGGCCTGGCGTTTTCGACCAGCCTCGTTGCGACAATCAATTTCCTGTTGCTTTACGCGCTGATGCGACGCCATGTGCGCAGGCTGGAAACGCGACAGCTGCTAGTTGGCCTCGGAAAAATGTGTCTAGCCGGTGCGGTGCTGGCATTGGTTTGCTGGGCGGCAAATTACTGGTGGCTTGGTGCCTGGGCGCAGTTGCGTTTTTTTCCAAAGCTATGCGAGTTGCTGGTCGCGATCGCGGTCGGTGCAGCGGCGTTCTTTGGCTGCGCTTACTTGTTGCGCGTGAGCGAAGTGCAGGACATCGCCGATGTTTTTCGCAGGCGATTTTGGTAATCGCGAATTATCGGAGAGCCTGATCGAGGTCCTCGATTAGATCGTCGGCGTTCTCGAGGCCGATCGATAATCGCAAGAGGCCTTCAGGCGAAGTTGTTCCTGTGCCTTCAATCGATGCCCGATGTTCAATCAAGCTTTCCACGCCGCCGAGACTGGTCGCTCGGGTAAAGATTTTTGTTTTGGCGGCGACTGACATTGCGGCGTCGCGTCCGTCCTTGACCTCAAGCGAAAGCATCCCGCCGAACATCGACATCTGCTTTGCAGCAGTCTCGTGTCCGGGATGGGACTTCAATCCGGGATAGTGGACGCGTGCAACTTTTGGGTGTCGGGAAAGAAAGTCGGCGACTCTCATGGCGTTCTCCGAATGCGCGCGCATTCGCCACGGTAGCGTGCGCATTCCACGCAAAATCAGCCAGCAGTCGAAAGGCGAGGGGACAGCGCCCCCCTCGTATTGAATACTGCGGATACGTTGGAAAAAATTATCCTCCGCCTTGGAAACGACAATTCCTCCGAGAACGTCGCAATGACCGCCGAAATATTTTGTCGTCGAATGCAGGATTAGATCCGCACCTAGGTCGAACGGGCGCTGCAGCGTTGGCGCCCAGGTATTATCGCAAACGCAGGTCGCGCCAGCTCCGTGGGCAATCTGTGCAACAGTGGCAAGATCGACAATTTTTAACAGCGGATTGGATGGGGTTTCCATCCAGGCGAGTTTTGTCTTTGAGTGCAGCGCCTTTTCAACGGCGCGCAGATCGCTCATATCGACGAAACTGACGTCGAGTCCCCAGCGCCGGAAAATTTCGCGCAGTAATCGCGATGTTCCGTAGTACGCATCCACGTGCGCGAGGACGTGATCGCCCGGCGCCAATGCCTGAAAGATGGACATGCTTGCTCCGGTTCCGGAGGCGAAAGCTGCCGCCGCGGCGCCGCCTTCCACAGCGCTGATTCCCTGCTCGAGTGCCTGGCGGTTTGGATTGTTGTTGCGCGTGTACATGAATCCGCGCGAGTACGTGCCCTCGGCGTCGCGCTCGAACGTGGTTGAAAGATAAATCGGCGACGAGACCGCGCCGGTCGCCGGATCAACGGTATGGCCCGCATGGACAGCTAGCGTTTCAATTTTCATTGTGGTTGATTTTTCGAACGGACGCTACGGGTTGCAAACGCGATTGTCGATCTTACGCTGTTGCGGCTTTCGGGGTTGACGGCTTCATTCGCTCAGCGCAAATAGCAACTGCATTTGGCGGCCAACTGGTCCAGCCTGCGAGTTTATTTTCATGAGTATCTACAACGATGACGTGTTTCAGATGGCCTGTGATCAATTTCAGGTCATCGCCGATTACTTGAGTATCGATAAGAACGATCGCGAGCGGCTAATGTATCCAAAGCGCGCCATTGCCGTGACCTTGCCGGTGCACATGGATGATGGCAGCACGAGAACTTTTCAAGGCTATCGTGTTCAACATCACTTGACCCTCGGCCCGACAAAGGGCGGGACGCGCTTCGCTCCGTCCTTATCCATGGGCGAAACTGCGGCGCTGGCCATGTGGATGAGCTGGAAATGTGCGCTGTCCAATTTGCCGTACGGCGGAGCAAAAGGCGGAGTCGCGGTGGATCCTGCGAAATTATCCCGGACCGAGCTGGAGGCGGTCTCGCGCCGCTACATGCAGGAAATGATTCCGTTTGTCGGGCCACACACCGACATCATGGGTCCCGACATGGGCACGAACGAACAGGTGATGGCGTGGTTCATGGATACCTATTCAGTGCATCAAGGTTATTCCGTCAGTGAAATCGTGACGGGCAAACCGGTAGCCATCGGCGGAACGGAGGGCCGCCGTGAGGCAACCGGGCGCGGCGTTGTTTACCTGGTCGAGCGCGCGATGAATATGTTGAAAATGGATCCGGAAAAATGCACGGCCATTGTGCAGGGATTCGGCAACGTTGGCTCAGTGGCAGCTCTCTCGCTCGCCTACAAGAGTGGTGTCAAAGTAGTTGGTGTTAGCGACGCACATGCGGCGATCTACAATCCGAAAGGAATAGATATCCAAGCCGCGGAGCAGCACGTTTTAAAGAAAGGGACCCTGCGGGCCTTCGACCAGGACCATCATGTCGATCCGAACGAACTCCTCACGATGCCGTGCGATATCCTGGTGCCGGCAGCAGTCGATCGCGTAATTAACGGAAAGAACGCCGGCCAACTCAAATGCCGTATCCTTGCCGAAGCCGCCAATGGTCCGACTACGCCGGAGGCAGACCTGATTCTGGAAAAACGCTGGGACGAAATCTTCGTGATCCCGGATATCTTGTGTAACGCCGGCGGCGTAATTGTTTCTTACTTTGAGTGGGTGCAGGGTCTGCAATCCTATCTGTGGACGGAAATGGAAGTGACCGACAAGCTTTTCCGCATCCTGGAACATTCGTTTGCGCAGGTGATCAAACGCGCCAAAGCGCACAAAATTTCTCATCGCACCGCAGCCATGGCCATTGGTGTCGAGCGCGTCCTCAAAGCCAAAAAGATGCGCGGCCTGTTTCCGTGAGTCTTTTGTTATAGCCACGCCCCTGTGGGGCGTTGCATTGTTTGGAAGCCAGCACGCCCACATACGGTGCACAGCGCCGTGGCTACAGCTCGCGCATGTTTATACAACCCGATGAAGTTTTCGCATACTGAAGACCAGCGAGAAAATCAACATCTCGATATCCTGACCGATCAGGAGAACGGCATGCGGATTGTCGTTTCCCGTCTGGGTGCGGAATTAGTCAGTCTCGCGCGAGTTAACGAGGCCGGCGAATGGACCGGTTTTCTTTACCGCGACAACGACATTTCAGCGCCCTCTCAGGGATGGGCGAATCATGCGACGGTGATGGGTTACTATCTCCATCGTCTCAAAGACGGCCACAGTTCATACCGAGGACGTGAAATTAAAGGCGGCAATCACGGTTTCCTCCGCTCCAAAACGTGGCACTTCGCCGGAACTTCTCTTCAGGGAAACGGCGCCTCACTGGAATATCGGATAACGCCGAATGATTTCTCAGCAGATGAATATCCGCTGAAAGTCAGCGTGACCCTGACCTACAGGATCGACGCGAACAAAGTGGGCACGCTTTTCGAGTTTCGAAACGAGGAGCCTGAATTGGATGCGCACGTTTCTTTTGGATTGCACCCGGGATTCGCGGCAACCTCGTTCGAAAGTTTCCATCTTCAAATGCCCAGAGGACTTTACCGCCGTCACTTTTCGCCGGGAAATTATCTTTCCGGACAAACGCGCGATATCGAGTTCGCCGGTGGCGAAATGCCGGTTTCGAAGACGGAACTGCCCGGTTCCATTATTCTGGAGCTTCTCGACGTTCCGAGGCGTCGATTTTCCTACGTCGATCCGCCCAGCGGCCGCTGGGTTATCGTCGATTTAACGGGCGTCCCTTATCTGACTTTGTGGTCCGATGGCAGACCATTCCTTTGCATCGAACCATGCTGGGGGCTCACTGACCATGATCAACAACGGGCCTTTGAAAAGAAGGAAGGAATTCAAACAATCGCGCCCGGCGGCGTACTGCGTGCGTCGTTCAGCATGGCCCCGGAACTTGCCTCCTGCGATTAGCCAGATAACTGACCACCATGCCAGCTGATTCACTTCGCGCCTTGCTCGCGCACTCAATCGATTATGCGGGAATGTTTCCGCCGTGTAGTCTCGGCCTCGAAGCAGCGCTGAGAAATCAGGCTGAATATGTCCGCTCTCCAGACGCATGGATGCTTGGCGCGTTCGTTCTCTCCACTGAACAATTCGATGCGACCAAACAACTCCTTTCGCAATTTGACGCTCAACATCCACTGCGCGTTGCTGCACTCGGACCAAAAGCTGCGAGCGCGGATGCTTTTTTTGAAGCGCTCGATGAAACGGAGGCGGCGATTCGCTCGTTATCGAGGCACAACGTCGATCTGATATCAATCAGTCACCTTGAGATGTTTCTACCGCACGACGTCGATGTCACGTCGCTGCAGGAGGCGACATCGATTCTCGGCGATTTGGCAGTTTTCTGGGAAGCGCCGCCCGATACAGCGGAACAGACTATCGCGTTGCTTGCCGGATTTAACTCTGATGCCGACTCGCCGACCTTCGGGTACAAACTGCGCACCGGCGGCGTGACAGCGGATGCGTTTCCAACTTCGATGCAGATTGCCAAAGCCCTCGTGACCCCGGCTACGCATCAACTGCCGATCAAGTTTACAGCGGGTCTTCACCATCCGCTGCGACAATACCGGCAGGAAGTCCAAACGAAGATGCACGGTTTCCTGAATGTGCTGGGCGCGGCGGTGCTGGCTGCGGAACATCGATGGGATACGAATCAGACCGCGCTAATGCTCGAAGACAAAAATGTGGATTCGTTTTCCTTCACTGACGATTTTTTTGCTTGGCGCGAATGGCGCATCGATACCAAACGGCTGCAATATCGCCGGCGATTCGTGGTGTCGTTTGGCAGTTGCAGCTTCGATGAGCCACGCGAAGATTTGCGCGCGCTCGGATTCTTGTAAGGTAGGGGCGGTTCACCTGAACCGCCCGCGCCGCGTAAACATGCGCGCAGAGGGCGATTGAGGTCAATCGCCGCTACCCATGTCACTCAAATCATTTATCGACGTTTCGCCTGATTCGCATTTTCCCATCCAAAATCTTCCCTTCGGCATCTTTCAGCCGAAAGGAGGCAAACCGCGCGCCGGAGTCGCCATCGGCGATTTGATTGTCGATCTTTCTGCTCTCGAAGAACTGGGCCATTTCCGCTCACCGGAATTTCGAGGCCGCAAACCCTTTTCAGAAGACTCGCTGAATGCGTTCCTCGCGCTTGGTCGTCCGGCGTGGCGCAAGGCGCGCGCAGTCCTTCAACGTCTTCTCTCGTCTAAAACGCCGATTCTGCGTGACAACGCGAGGCTGCGGGCGCGTGTCTTTCATGCGCAAAAGAACGTCACCATGAAATTGCCCGTGCGCATTGCGAATTATACCGATTTCTATTCGTCCTATCACCATGCGCACAACGTGGGCACAATGTTGCGTGGGCCGGAAAACGCCCTGATGCCAAATTGGAAATGGTTGCCTGTGGCGTATCACGGACGCGCCAGCTCGGTTGTGATCAGCGGCACCGATGTGCGGAGGCCGCAAGGCCAAATCAAACCGCCCGACGCTTCGGTGCCGACTTTCGGTCCCTCAAAGAGCCTCGATTACGAGCTCGAAATGGCGTTCCTGATTGGCCCGGGAAATTCGTTAGGCGAACCGGTGCCGATTGATCGCGCGGTCGATCATATCTTCGGGCTGGTTTTAATGAATGACTGGAGCGCGCGCGACATTCAGGCGTGGGAATACCAGCCGCTCGGCCCGTTCCTGGCGAAGAATTTTTGCACCAGCATCTCACCATGGGTGGTGACACTGGAGGCACTTGAGCCTTTCGGAAAACCGCTTCCGACGCAGGATCCCAAGCCGATGCCATACTTGCGAGCAAAGGATGATTTCACGTTCGACATTCAACTCGAAGCGAGCTTGCAAACTTCATCGATGAATGCGGCGCACGTCATCACGCGCACCAACTTTCAAAATCTGTACTGGAGCATTGCCCAACAGCTAGCCCATCACACAATTAACGGCTGCAATTTGCAGCCCGGCGATCTGCTGGCGAGCGGAACGATCAGCGGCCCGACAGAAGAATCGCGTGGCTGCATGTTGGAATTGACCTGGCGGGGCGCGAATCCCTTAAAGCTGCCCAACAGCGAAACACGCAAATGGCTCGAAAACGGAGATACTCTTGCAATTAGTGGCTGGTGCCAGGGAGATGCTTACCGCGTTGGCTTTGGAGAAGTAAGCGGTCGCATTATTGGAAGTGACAAGTGAATCGTGACCAGATCGACCTCAAGCCAACTGTTGTCTTTGCACGATGGGTTTCTCGGGTTGGGCATCCGCTGGTTTTCATCAGTCTTTCCGTAGGCATTATCATTGCCTTGCGCCTCGCTAACCGCGCCGGTCTGGCACTTTCGCTGACTCTGTTGGCGACCGTGATTCTGCCGATGGCACTCTTACTTTTTCGCGGATTCCAATCAGGGCGGTGGAGCGATCCAGATGTTTCCATTCACGCTGAACGCGTCCGATTTTATCCGCGGGCGATTTCAATTTCGGCGGTGGCCGTGATCGTACTTTTGCTATCCCGCGCGCCGGCTTTCGCATTTCGCGGGGCCACGATGACGTTGTTTCTGCTGATTGTGGCTGCGCTAATCAATTTTCGGATCAAGCTGTCGTTGCACGCGCTTTTCGCTTTCTATAGCGGGGTCATTCTGTTTGTAGTCAATCCGGTCGTCGGCGCAGTAGCGTTCGCGCTGGCTCTCCTTGTTTTCTGGTCGCGCCTTTATCTTAAGCGCCATGATCTTCTGGAAACGCTCGTTGGCGCTTTTCTCGGTTTGCTGGGTGGACTGGTCACGACTTGGTAGCTCGCTGACGTGACGGCAGTATGAAAAGCAAACTCGCTCGTTGCCATCGCGCTTTTGACGCCGCTCATTGCTCTTGGACAAAAACCTAGCGGCGCTTACCCTAAGCAAACGTCAGCTGCGATGAGTGCGCGCGATCGCAACGTCGAGGTTATTCTTAAGATTTTCCGAGCGCTCGAAGAACGCGATCCGGGCCGCAGGAGCGTGGATGAGCAGGAGGAAGCCCTCTATCAACCCGACGTCGAGTTCCATTGGCCAGCAGCGCTTCCTTATGGCGGAACGTTTCGCGGCAAAGATGCAGCAATCTGGAGCGCCACATGGAATCCTTTGCAACCGACGGCGGCGGACCGAAAAATGGATCCGCGCGTCATCGGCGCCGACGATCATCAAGTAGTCATTTTCTATCACCAGCGAGGCGTCAGCCCAAGTGGCGAGCGGTTCGATGGTGAAGTGATCGGCTTGTACGAACTACGTGACTTTAAATTATCGCGTGGTCAGATGTTCTATTTTGATGAAGCAGCGCTGACTCAGTTCCTGCAACGGGCGGCGCGCGAACTGGAGCAAACAAGACGGTGACCCGCCCAGACCGCGATGCTGCCTGTCGCGATTCAGCTTCCTTTTCGGCCTGACAAATAAAGTAGGCACCGAACAACTCTTCTTCGACAGTGACGTCGTTGGTTAGGGTTGTTACATCTGCGCAAGTATTGTGATCAGGGTCACCCAGGACAGTGGCTTTCATCTCCAGAATCACCAATGGATGAAGCAGACGCCCCGCGAAACCGGGCATGGTTTTGCCGTTTACAATCACAACGCAGCCGCAATTGCGAAGCTGTGACCAGGCATGATTCAATATCCATTTGCGATTCTGCATAACGGCGTAAGAGAGACTGAAGAGAACAGCGTCGAGCATCCGAGGCGCGCGATAGTCGAGGGCATCCGTGCGAACGAGCGTCACATTCTTCCAGCCTCTGCGCTCGCACAACGCCTGCGACCGAGCCAGCATCCTTTCGGAAACATCGACAGCAAAAATGTGGCCCTTCGATCCGACGGCGTCATGAAGGTATGGGAGATTTCGTCCAGTTCCGCAGCCAACCTCAAGAACGGCGTCGCCTTGTCGAAGCTCAAGCTTTCGAATCGCCCGACCGCGGATTCCTCGCGGTAGCCAGAAGATCCATTCGAACAGGCGGTACCAGGGAGCTAATCGGTCATAGCGTCGCCTAACAAGTTCCGGCGGGTACGGAAGTGATGCGTTGCGACCGAGCGGAACGCTTTTAGCGCTCATGGTGTTCTACACACGCGCACAATCGCTCGCTGGCTCGTGGTTCGCCCGACTGTTACTGAGGCAACCCGGACGCAGCTCAGTATCCTCGCGCAACGTAATGGCCGTGTATCCAGACTCTCTGGCCGTATCGATACCTCCAATGTCCCGGCCTCCAAACGTAATACACGCGGCCCGACCAGTAGCCGGGACCACGAACATAATACGGCCGATCCTCGACCGCGACCACGACTGAGCCTCCTCCATAGTATGGCCCGGGACCGTAACCGTAATTAGGTCCGTAATAACCTGGGTAAGCGGTGTAATAGCCTTCACAGCCTCCTGCCCAGAACAAGGCCGAAAGCAAAAGAACCAACAGAATCAATCGTCTCGATCTGGTTTCTGTTTCATTCGCAGTTGCTCGATCAACAATGCTCATCTTCATATAATAATATTCGGTTTCGACAGAGTTTTACGCGCCTGTATTTAGCCACGGCGAAATTGGAGAGAGTTTCTAACATCGGCTGTCAATCGCATTCACGGAAAAATCTGATTAACAAGGAGAGACGATTTCCCGGTCGTCATGCTTCCCCGGGCGGCTGTGAAGCCGTCGTTCCTTGTGGCAGAGAATCTACACAACGCCTTGATCGAGCATCGCGTCCGCTACTTTCACGAACCCGGCGATGTTCGCGCCAACTACGAGGTTGCCCGGGTATCCGTATTCTTCGGCGGTTTCCCATGCGTTCTTGTGGATCGTGAACATGATGTGGCGCAAACGCGAATCAACTTCTTCGCGTGGCCACGGTAAACGCATCGAGTTTTGGCTCATTTCCAGACCGGATGTCGCCACGCCACCTGCATTCGCCGCTTTACCAGGGCCGAAGAGAATTTTTTTTTCGAGAAACAGATCGACGCCCGCCGGGACAGTCGGCATGTTGGCCGCCTCGGAGACTACATAGCAACCGTTCTCCACGAGTTTTTTCGCGTCTTCGCCGGTGATCTCGTTTTGCGTAGCGCAGGGAAACGCGCAATCACATTTGATCTTCCAAGGCCGCTGACCAGCCACATATTTAGCGCGGAATTTCCTGGCGTATTCCGCAATGCGTCCCCGCCGGACGTTCTTGATACTTTTGACCCAGGCCAGTTTTTCTTCCGTGATCCCGTTCTTATCGTAAATGTACCCGCCCGAATCAGACATGGTGATCGGCTTGGCGCCGCACTCGATCAATTTCTCCACGGTAAATTGGGCGGCGTTGCCGGCGCCGGAGACGATGCAAGTTTTTCCTTCGATTGTTTCATTGCGCGTCTTAAGCATTTCCTGCGCGAAATAAACTGCGCCGTATCCGGTGGCTTCTGGGCGCATCAGCGAGCCGCCCCAGTTAAGCCTTTTGCCGGTCAACACGCCGGTGAATTCATTTGCCAGCCGTTTGTATTGGCCAAACAGATATCCGATCTCGCGACCGCCTACGCCGATGTCGCCGGCCGGCACATCGGTGTGTGGACCAACATGGCGGAATAGTTCGGTCATGAACGATTGACAAAAACGCATGACTTCCCTGTCAGATTTCCCCTTGGGATCGAAATCCGCGCCGCCTTTACCACCGCCCATCGGCAGGCCCGTGAGCGAGTTTTTAAAAACTTGTTCGAACGCGAGAAATTTAACGATGCTGGCGCAGACCGTCGGATGAAAACGCAGGCCTCCTTTGTAAGGACCGAGCGCGCTGTTCATCTGGACGCGGAACCCGCGGTTAACTTGAATCTGGCCCTTGTCATCGATCCAGGGAACGCGGAACTGAATCATCCGCTCCGGTTCGACAAGGCGCTCGAGAATCTTTCCGTCTCGATACTTCTTGTGACGCTCGATGACAGGCCGGATCGATTCGAGTACTTCGGTGACCGCCTGAAGGAACTCCGGCTCATTCGGATTGCGCTTCTTAACAACTTCGAGAACTTGCTGCACCAGGCCCATAAGGGTGTTACTTCTGCAGGTTATTTGCTTCGGGGGCAAATAAAAACAATGGTGCGCGGTAGAGGGTTCTAACCTGTGACTTGTCGCCGCGGCGACCGCTCACGACATCTCCCCTTGGATCTACCGGACTTGTAATTTCCAATACCTTGTTTCTAATTGCTATCTCCATACGCGCGATTAGCTCAGTGGTAGAGCACTTGCTTCACACGCAAGGGGTCGCTGGTTCGATACCAGCATCGCGCAAATTGCTTTCCGCTGCGCTTGCCCTTCGGCGTGCCGCGTTCTATTTAAAAGCATGTCCGAACATAAAATTACTCTCACCTGGCAACGCGGCGATGTGCCGTTCGAGTATCAGAAATATTCACGCGATCACACTTGGAAATTTGGCGGCGGACACGAAATGCAAGCATCCGCTGCTCCTGCGTATCTGGGCAATCCAAAGCTTGTCGATCCCGAAGAGGCGTTTGTAGCATCGCTCTCAAGCTGTCAGATGCTCACTTTCCTTGCCATAGCGGCAAAGAAGAAATTTGTGCTCGATGAATATGTCGATGAAGGAGTCGGTTACATGGAGAAAAACGCCGAAGGTAAATTGGCGATTACACGCGTGACATTGAGACCACGGCTGAAATTCTCTGGCGAAAAACAACCGACCGCAGAAGAGATCGAGGAGATGAATCACGCCGCGCACGAGCAATGCTTCATTGCGAATTCGGTGAAGACTGAAATTACGATCGAAACGCAAAAGTAACTGCGTCGTTGTAGCAGCGGCCGTGTCAGCCGCCAACCGAAATAAAGGCGTTTGGCACAAACGCCTCTACAACAATTGCCGAGCCGTGTAACCTGTGGGCCAAACCATGAGTGCGACGTCTGAAACGCAGCGCATGGAAAAAATCGTCAGCCTGTGTAAACGGCGCGGTTTCATTTTCCAGTCGAGCGAGATTTACGGCGGATTGAACGGTGTTTGGGACTACGGGCCGCTTGGCGTAGAGCTGAAACGCAACCTGAAAAATTACTGGTGGCGTGTCGTCGTACACGAACGCGATGACGTCGTCGGTATGGACGGATCGATTCTGACTCACCCTGCGGTGCTACGGGCGTCTGGACATGTCGAAGGGTTTTCGGATCTGCTTGTCGATTGTCGCACATGCAAGTCTCGATGGCGGGCCGACCAGGTCGTGGGGAAGAAAGGCGCTCGACAATGTCCACGTTGCGGGAGCAAAGACTTAACTGAACCACGCGAGTTCAATTTAATGCTGGAAACGCACATCGGGTCAATTGACCCTCGAAGCACCTCAACTTATGCCGAATCGGCCGCGAGCTTAACCTCTGTAGCCGTACCCTCCGATCCTAGTGTCGGGGGTCCGATTCGCGCAACCCGGTCAGAGAATCAGCCTTCGGATGTAATGCACCCCGCAGGAGAGCAGATAGCATTGGTTTATCTCCGACCAGAAACCGCGCAATCCATCTTCGTCCAGTTTAAAAACATTCTGGAAGTATCGCGTAAGAAATTGCCCTTTGGGATTGCTCAGATCGGCAAAGCGTTTCGCAACGAAATTAATCCGCGGAATTTCACGTTTCGGTCACGCGAGTTCGAACAAATGGAGCTCGAATATTTTTGTCGGCCGGTGCAGGGAATGGAATTGCTCCAATATTGGAAAGAAGAACGTCTGAAATTTTACGAAAACATCGGTATCCCGCGTTCAAAACTACACGTGCTGAATGTGCCGGACATGGAGCGCGCGTTTTATTCCAAGGGCACTTACGACATCGAATACGATTTTCCGTTTGGACGCCAGGAACTCGAAGGCGTCGCTTACCGCACCGATTACGATTTGTCGCAGCATCAGAAAGCCAGCGGGAAATCTCTCGAATACTTTGATGAGGAAACAAAACAACGATTTGTCCCGCACGTTGTAGAGCCGAGTGCCGGCGTTGATCGCACGGTTCTGGCGCTAATCTGCGAGGCGTATTCGGAAGACCAGGCAGCTGATGAAAAAGGAAAAATGGAAACACGCGTGGTACTCCGTTTCCATCCGCGGATTGCGCCGGTAAAATGCGGTATATTCCCGCTGCTCAAGAACAACCCGCAGCTGGTGGCGAGAGCGAAAGAGATCGTCGATCTTTTGCGGCCGCACATGACTGTTTTCTATGATGAGAGTGGCGCCATCGGCCGTCGGTATCGGCGTCAGGATGAGGTCGGCACGCCCTTTGGTGTTACTGTCGATTTCGAAACGCTCGGAGAGAAGAATGCTGCGCTACGCGACACAGTCACGTTACGCGAACGTGATTCGATGAAACAGGAACGTGTGAAGATTTCAGACTTGCTACAGATTCTTTTAACGCGGATTGCTTAGAGCCGATGAAGGTAGAAATTTTCACATTGTGCGACGCAGCTACCGTGGATGCTGTAGGCAAGCTAAACATTCTTGGCTCATTCGATCGTCTAAACGCTACAGCAGCGCCGGTTGTACATCCGCAATGTTCGTTGGCGATTAAATTACGATTCCAGCGTATTGAAGAGGGAAAAAAGCAACTTCGGGTTACGTTTATTGATCAAGATGGCGTGGCGGTGATGCCGAGTATAGAGGCTACTGGTGAGGTGAAGTTTCCAAGTAACGACTCCTCTGTCACCATCTCGTTGGCTGTAAATATTCAGCAATTAAAGCTACCTAGAATTGATGAGGAATACTCGATTGACCTTGCAGTTGATGGTCGGCAGGAGGCATCGATTCCGTTGTTTGTGAAAAGCTCATGATAAGTGGGACTGTATTCCTCAGTCGCAACGACACCTGTCGATGAAGTGAATGGACGCAGCGAACCTTCGCAAATATTGCCTGCAAAAGGAGGGTGCCACTGAAGACACGCCGTTTGGCGAAGACGTTCTCGTTTTCAAGGTCAGCGGTAAAATCTTCGCGCTAGCAGCCCTCGACGAATTGCCGACTACCGTAAACCTAAAATGCAATCCTGATTTGGCGCTCGATCTGCGTGATCGTTACGAGCAAGTCAGGCCGGGTTATCACATGAACAAAAAACATTGGAACACCGTCGAGATTAAGAGCGGCATTCCAGATGCCGAGCTGCGAAAAATGATCGACCACTCTTACGATCTCGTTGCCCAAAATGCGCCAAAATCTAGGGCAAAGGTTGGAGTTCGATCTCGCCAAAACTCAACTGCAACGCGTCGCGGGCGACATTGAGGAAATTATCGGCAGCGTCGGTGAGGGCGACGTGTAGCTCACCGCGGTTTCGCGATGCCGCGCGAAGTGATTGTCGATCTAACATCTCTTCCACTGCGCATGCACAATTTTGCGCGGAATCGACGAGCATGATTTGGTCCCTGAGGACTCGTGCGATTGCGTCTGTGAGCAGCGGATAATGCGTGCACCCAAGCACCAGGGTGTCGATCCCATCGGCAAGCAGTGGCTCGAGATAGCGGACAATCATTCGATCTGTTACGTCGTCGTTGAGCAATCCTTCCTCAATCAACGGGACGAGTAGTGGACACGCGCGACTGCTCACGCGTACCTCATTGTCGGTTGCGCGCAGTGCCTTGTCGTACGCTCCGCTGCGAATCGTCGCCTGGGTTCCGATCACGCCGATGTGCCGGTTGCGCGTCGCATGCAGGGCAGCCCGCGCTCCCGGCTCAATCACTCCGATCACAGGCACGGAAAATTTCTTCGTTAACAACGGCAGCGCCACTGATGAAACCGTGTTGCACGCCACAACCATAGCCTTTGCGTTTTTCCCCGTCAGCATCTGCGCCAGTTCCACGGCATAGCGCTGCACGGTCTCCGGACTTTTCGGGCCGTAAGGAACACGCGCCGTGTCGCCAAGGTAAAAAATGTTTTCGTTAGGCAGCAAATCGCGGAGCGCCTTCACTACGGTAAGGCCGCCGATGCCAGAATCGAAGACGCCGATTGCGCGCGAATCACTCATGCAGCGGGAAGGTGGCGGTTAGGGCATCACGATGCAAGCATGCGGTAGGGCGCGACCGCCGGCGCGCCGTCGATTTGCAAACCTTTCGCGCCTTTGGATGATTGATCGCAATGGCAGAACTTCCGAAGAGATACGATCCAAAGTTGGTTGAACCGAAATGGTATCAACGCTGGATGGAAAATCGCGATTTCGTTGCGAATCCGAATTCGTCGAAGCCGCCGTTCTCTATTGTGATGCCCCCGCCAAACATTACCGGCGTGCTTACGCTCGGCCACGTGCTCAACAACTCCATCCAGGACATTCTTGCGCGACGCGCACGAATGCAGGGCTTTGAGGTTCTTTGGCTGCCGGGCGTGGATCATGCGGGAATCGGTACGCAAACGGCAGTCGAGAAACATCTTCGGCGAACGGAAAACAAAACGCGGCATGATCTCGGCCGCGAAGAGTTCTTGCGTCGCGTACTCGAATGGCAGGACAAACATGGCGGCATCATCATCGAACAGCTTAAACGGTTAGGCTGTTCCTGCGACTGGTCGCGCGAGCGCTATACGCTCGATGACGCATACGTTGCGGCTGTCCAAAAGGTTTTTGTCGATCTTTATCGGAAAGGGCTGATTTATCGCGGTCGCCGCATGATCAACTGGGACCCGGCTGCCCAGACTGCGGTGTCGGATGAAGAAGTGATTTCCAAGCCACAGAAGGGGAACCTCTACTTGGTCCGCTACGAGATTGTGGAGGAGCCGGGGCGTTTCCTAGAGGTCGCAACCACGCGTCCCGAAACCATCATGGCTGACACTGCGATGGCTTTTCATCCGGATGATAAACGATACGCTGATCTCTTGGGTAAACACGCGTGGCGTCCGCTCGCACGTGAGAAAATTCCGATTATCGCCGATGAAGCAATCGATCCGGAATTCGGCACTGGCGTCTTGAAAGTCACGCCCGCGCACGACGCGCTGGATTTCGAGATTGGTCAACGCCACCACCTGCCGATTGTCGATGTGCTACATCCCGACGGGCGGATTAATTGTCCTGCGGTTCGAGAGTTGGACGGACTCGATCGATTCGAAGCGCGGGAAAAAGCAGCGGAGTTATTGCACGCGAGGGGAGCGCTCGCGAAGACGGAGCCCTACGAAAATAATGTCGGGTTCAGCGATCGCAGCGATGTGCCGATCGAGCCCCGCATCAGCGAACAATGGTTCCTGCGCTATCCAAAAACGCAAGAGGCGCTGGCCGTGGTACATGACCACCTGATCCGATTCTTTCCCCCGCACTGGGAGAAAGTTTACGCACAATGGTTGGACAACATTCGCGATTGGTGCATCAGCCGCCAAGTGTGGTGGGGGCACCGGATACCGGCTTGGTATCGGAAAGACCAAACCCCAAATGCCAAATCCCAAAACGGCAAGGAGATTTACGTCGGGATCAATCCTCCGGCTGACGCTGAAAACTGGACCCAGGATTCGGACACACTCGATACCTGGTTTTCATCGTGGCTGTGGGCTTATGAAACGATGAATGAAGAAACACGGAAGAAATTTTATCCGACGAGCGCGCTCGTGACGGCGCCGGACATCATTTTCTTTTGGGTGGCGCGCATGATTATCGCAGGCTTGGAGTTCAAGCCTGGCAAATCAGACCGCGTCGAGGACAATATTGCGTTTCGCGACGTCTATTTTACGGGCCTCATTCGCGACAAGCTCGGCCGGAAGATGTCGAAGTCCTTGGGTAACTCGCCCGATCCGCTCGAATTGATCGACAAGTATGGCGCCGACGGCCTGCGCTTTGGCCTGATGCGCATTGCTCCCAGAGGACAGGATATTCGCTTCGATGAAAAACAAATCGAAGAAGGTCGAAACTTCGCGACGAAACTTTGGAACGTTGCGCGCTTCCGGCAAATGCATGGACCGAGCGATGTCGGTCTAAAACTCGACAACGAGACGGTATCGATCTACGCCTTGGAACTCCTCGCCCGCTTGAACGAAACGATTGACGCAATCGAAGCCGCTTATCGCGAATATCAGTTCAACACGGTCGCACAACGCCTTTACGACTTTGTCTGGAGCGATTGCTGCGACTGGTTCGTCGAAGCCGCCAAGACGGAAATCTTCGGCAGCGACGAGGCGAAGAAGAAATCTGCGCTGGCGGTAATGGACTTTGTCCTTTCCGCAATATTGCGGTTGCTGCATCCCTTCATGCCCCACATTACTGAAGAACTTTGGTCACTACTGGACTTCGGAGAAGGCTCGATTCAATTTGCCCTGCGGCCAGAAAGGATCCGCTTAGATGACGTCCGGGACCTAGCCGGCAAACGCCAGCTTGTTTCAGCCATTTACCAAACAATTCAAGCAGGACGAAATTTGAGGGCGGAATCCAAGCTTCCATCAAACAGGAAGATACGATTCATCTTACGCACAGGTGAGAAATTAATTTCCAGCCAGATTCCGACGCTGACGCGGTTATTGAATGCCGAAGAAGTGAAGCTGGATCCAAAATGTCAAGCGCAGGCCGGAAACCCGGTCGCGGTTACACCGTTAGGCGAGATCTTTCTGACGGTCGCCGCGGCCGATAGAGCAGGGGAACGGCAGCGGCTGGATAAGGAAATTACAAGAATCGAAGTCGAAATGCGCGCGGTCGAGGAAAAATTGGGAAATAAATCGTTCGTCGACCGAGCCCCCGCTGCTGTTGTTGAAGAACATCGGCAGCGACTGAAGGATTTCAGCCTGCAACTGGAGAAGTTGAAACACGCGCGCGAAGGCCTGATGTAAAAATCACTTTCTGCTCGTTGATCCTTGCACCGCGCTTTTGAAAAAATTCCTTTATCTCAGGCGTGTAGAAGGACCCGTCATATTCCTGATTTAGTTCGAGCCAGACTCGGCCGCGTGGCGTGAGATGCTTTGCCAGGTCATCCAGAAAGAATTCCCATTCCGGCACCTTCCAGAGGTCCGGCATTTTGTGGTTGTTGAAGCAAATCATGAAAGCCGTGATCACATCGAATTTTTGGCCAAAATCGGGAAGGGGTCGGAAAGCTTCAATTCGCTGGACTATACGGCGTACCCCGAGCAGGCGCGTAACTTCGCGGAACATGGACAAACGGTCCATATCGAGACCGACTCCTGAATGACCCAGCAGTTGGGCAATATAGAGGAAATATCCTGCGCCGCAGCCAAGATCGAGGATGCGCTTGGGGCGCGCCAAATCGAGTTCGATCTGACGAATTCGTCGAACGTTGATTCCGATCCAGCGGTCGAGCTCGAGATATTTCGGCCAGTCCGCGTCGGGACTTGCGACCGCGTATCGCTTGCGAATCTGCTCAAAAGCAACTGGATCGATTGTTTCGATAACCCGTTTTTTATTCAGCGGGAATCGACTCGTTCGGAGAAGTCTGAGCGTATGTCTCCTCGCGCTGACCAGGCTCCGGCCATCTACAAGCTTGCGTATTTTATGTCGAAATCGCACCTGAAGATAGATCACACCTTGTAGCGGAGCGCAACAATTTCAATTAAACTGCGAACAGAATGAGTTTGTGGAAAAAGCTGCTTTGGTTCGCCGTAGCCGCGTTGGGCACGTGGGCGGTGGCGATGCTGGCGTTATCCCGCGGCGAACATATCAGCGCTCTGTGGATCGTTACCGCTGGATTTTGCGCGTTGTCGATCAGCTATCGTTTTTACAGCAAATGGCTGGCCACAAAAGTGCTCGTGCTCAACGAGCAGCGTGCCACACCGGCCGTGCTGCAAGACGACAACAAGGATTATG
>WNFX01000472.1_pt1 | contig 38830 bp, 29 predicted proteins | sample 5400111 | NCBI WGS metagenome assembly WNFX01 (sample SAMN13153363, study PRJNA577476) | soil metagenome | isolation source: 40 cm soil or saprolite under grassland replicate 1 | place: USA:California | collected 2016-06-15
ATGGGCCTGGGTAGAGTTGAACTACCGACCTCACGCTTATCAGGCGTGCGCTCTAACCACCTGAGCTACAGGCCCCGCCTGCTCATTCCCACTCCCTCTTCGGTCCCTTCTTGGGCCGGAAGTCGTCCTCATCCCCCTCGTCGAACTCGTCATCGAGGTCGTCGTAGTCATCGTCCTCGAGATCCTCGTCGTCGAGCTCGTCCTCGTCCAGCTCATCATCGAAGTCTTCGTCGAGTTCCTTGTCCTCTTCGAATTCTCCGAACTCCTCGTCGACATCGTCGCTCCTGCGCTTGAGCGACCAATCCGTCGACGTCTCGCGGGCCAGCATTGCCACCTCCGGCTGAGGTTTCCAACCACTTCAGGATGACCTACTCCTCCAGCGCCCGCTTCTCGCTGCGGGCCAGCTTGCGGCGCTCCGTCGCCCCCAACAGGCGCTTGCGCAGCCTGAGGGACTCCGGCGTCACTTCGATCAGCTCGTCGTCTTCGATGTACTCCAGCGCCAGCTCCAAGGTCATCTGGCGTGGCGGCTCCAAGATAATCATCTCGTCCGCTGCAGTGGTGCGCATGTTCGTGAGCTTCTTTTCCTTCGTGGCGTTCACGTCGAGATCACCCGGCCGCACGTGCTCCGCGATGATCATCCCCTCATAGACCGGATCTCCCGGCTGTACGAACATCGTACCGCGCTCCTGAAGATTGAAGAGGGCATACGCCACCACCACCCCCTCCCGGTCCGCTACCATCACACCCCGGTTCCGGCCCGACAGCGGGCCGGCCCATAAATCGTACTCAAAAAAGCGGTGGTGGATGATCCCCGTCCCCCGCGTGTCGGTCAAGAACTCCGAACGATACCCCAGCAGGCCGCGCGCGGGGATCTTGAAGCGCATCCGCACCATCCCCAGGCCGGGATTCTTCATGTCCAGCATCGTGGCGCGCCGCGGCCCCAGCTTCTCCATGACCACCCCGACGTACCCTTCGGGACAGTCGATCATCAATTCCTCGTACGGCTCGAGGCGCTCGCCGTTCGGCCCCTCGCGCGGAATGATGCGCGGCCGGCTCACCTGGAACTCGTACCCCTCGCGCCGCATCGTCTCCATCAGGATGCCGAGGTGCAGCTCGCCGCGGCCCGAGACGGTGAACGCGTACGGCGTATCGGTGTCCTCCACCCGCAACGCGACGTTGCGCTCGAGCTCCCGGTACAACCGCTCACGCAGCTGCCGGCCGGTCACGAACTTTCCCTCGCGACCTGCCAGCGGCGAGTTGTTCACCAGCATGTCGACCGAGATCGTCGGCTCCTCGACCGCGATGCCCGCCAGGCGGTCGAGGTGATCGGGCGCCGTGACCGTCTTCCCAATTTCGACACCGGCCAGCCCGGCAACGGCTACGATTTCGCCCGCGCTCGCGGTTTCCAGCTCGGCGCGTTCCAGACCTTCAAAGGCGAAGAGCTTCACGATCTTCGCCTGCTCGAACGCACCATCACCTACTGGACCCGGCTCGCCGATGCCCAGTAACGCGACGGTGTCCCCGACGTGCACCTGGCCCCGTTCGATGCGCCCGATCCCGATCCGTCCCAGGTAGGACGAATAGTCGAGCGTCGAGATCAACATCTGGAACGGGCCGGTCTGGGTTGCCTGCGGCGGAGGAATCGTTCCCAGAATCGTCTCGAACAGCGGCTTCAGGTCCGTTCCCGGCTCGTCGAGCTCCAGCGTGGCAGTGCCCAAACGACTCGACGTATAAAGGAAAGGGCAGGTGAACTGCTCCGGCGTCGCCTCCAAATCCATCAGCAGCTCCAGCACCTCGTCATGCACCCGTAGCGGCTCGGCATCGGGCCGGTCGATCTTGTTGACCAGCACGATCGGCTTGAGGCCGAGCGCGAGCGCCTTCCCTGCGACGAATCGGGTCTGCGGCATCGGCCCCTCGGCGGCATCCACGAGCAGCAGGAAGCCGTCCACCATCCGCAGAATCCGTTCGACCTCACCGCCGAAATCGGCGTGGCCCGGGGTGTCCACGATATTGATCTTCGTGTCGCCCCAGCGTACCGACGTGTTCTTCGCCAGGATCGTGATGCCGCGCTCGCGTTCGAGCGGATTCGAATCCATGACGCGCTCCGCCACCTGCTGATTGGCGCGGAACACCCCCGCCTGGCGGAGCATCTGGTCCACCAGCGTGGTTTTGCCGTGGTCGACGTGGGCGATGATAGCGATGTTGCGGATTTTCACTGGCTTACGTCCCTATGAGTGCCGGTCAATGAGGGGCGCAGTATAAAAGGAGGGCCCGGACCAAACAAGGGCGCGGCTCACTCACAGATCGGTTCCTTCTCCACCTGCACCGTCACGTGCTGGATCCCTAGTGCGCGCATCCGAACCTGCACTGCCTCCAAGATGGGCTGGTTGTCGGTCGGATTCTTGACCACCAGGTGCCCGCTCATCGCGACCACGCCGCTCGTTACCGTCCACAGATGTAAGTCGTGCACCGACTCCACACCGGGCACGGACGCGATACGGTCGTGCACGTCCGCCAGCGCGATGTGCCGCGGCGTCGCCTCGAGCAGGACGTCGCTGCTTTCCTTGACGAGCCGCCAGGCGCTGACGAGGACGAGCGTGCCGATCAGCACGGAGATGAGCGGATCGGCCAGCATCCAGCCGAACGCCAGCACGAAGACGCCGGCGGCCAACGCGCCGACCGAACCCAGCAGATCGCCGAGCACGTGCAGGTATGCGCCCTTCTGATTGAGCGAGTGTTCGTGGCCGCGGTGCAGCACGATGACCGCCGCGAGATTCGCGACGAACCCCGCGGCGGCCACGCCGAGGAGCAATGGACCATTGACGTGCTGGGGAACGCGCAGCCGCTGCCAGGCCTCGATGCCGATCCCGATCGCGATAGCGAACAGCACCGCGCCGTTGATCAGTGCGGCCAGAATCTCCAATCGCATGAATCCAAACGAGCGCTCCGGTGTCGCCGGGCGCTGTGCGATCCACGCCGCAACCAACGCCAGGCCGAGCGCCGCGACGTCGGCCAGCATATGAGCCGCGTCGGCAAGCAGCGCCAGTGAGCCGGCGAGCCAGCCACCGACCAGCTCGACCACCATCACGACCGCGGTGATCGCCAGCGCCAGCGTCAAGCGCCGTCGAGTCTCGACGTTGATGGGCGCGCGATAGGTACAGTGGGCTTCAGCGGGCAGCACGGATGTGTCCTCGGCGCAAATCTAATACTATTAGGCCGTGAACGTCCTGGGCCTGCGCCTCATCGCGATCGTGGTGCTGGTCGCGGCCAACGCCTTCTTCGTCGCGGCGGAATTCGCGCTCGTGGCGTCCCGCCGCACGCGGCTCGAGGCGATGATCCGGCGCGGCGACCGCAAAGCGCGGACGGTGCGCAAGGCGATCGGCAATCTGTACAGCCTGCTGTCGGCGACACAGCTCGGCATCACCCTCACGTCCATCCTGCTCGGCTACGTCGCCGAGGATACCGTCGCCCATCTGTTTCGCGACTGGTTCGCGACGCTGCCGCGCGGCCTCGATTTTCTGACACGCGGCGGTATCGCCTCCGTCGTGGCCGTGGCCAGTATCTCATTCCTGCACGTCGTATTCGGCGAGCTGGTGCCCAAGACGTGGGCGATCACCTATCCCGAAGCCACGAGTCGCTGGGTGGCGGCGCCGCTCGTCGCCTTCTCATGGATCACCCGGCCATTCAACCTGCTGTTGAACTGGAGCGCGCGTGTCGTGCTGCGCTTGCTCGGCATCAGGAGCTCGAATCCGGAGCTCGACCGGGTGCATTCCCCCGAAGAGATCCGCATGCTGGTCGAGCAGAGCCGCAAGACGGGCGGCCTGGGCGCCGGCGACGCGCGGCTGCTCGAAGGCGTCTTCGAGTTCAGCGAAAAGAACGCGCGCGAGGTGATGACCCCGCGCACCGACATCGTCGCGCTCCCGGCCGAGGCGTCGCTCGCCGAGGCGGCCGACCGCGTGGCGGCGGCCGGCCGGTCCCGCTATCCCGTGACCGGAGAATCGCTCGACGACGTCGTGGGCATCGTGCACGCCAAGGACATCCTGCGCGGCCTGCTCGCGGGATCGGAAGCGCCGGTGCAGGACATCGCCCGGCCGGCGTTCTTCGTACCGGGCACGCGTGAAGTGGAAGACGTCCTGGCCGACATGAAGCACCAGAAGGTCCACCTCGCGATCGTCCTGGATGAATTCGGCGGCACGGCCGGCCTCGTCACGATGGAGGATCTGCTGGAGGAGATCGTCGGGCCGATCTATGACGAGTACGATCAGACGCCCACCGCGACGCCCGGATCGGTCGCCGACGGCCCAGGCACCAGCGCGGTGCCGATTCTGGCGGGGAGCACGGAGATCGCCGACGTGAACCGCGTGCTCAAGCTTCACCTCGACGATGCCGACTTCACGACGATCGGTGGGCTGCTCTTCGGGCGGCTCGGCCGCCTGCCGAAGGTCGGCGACCGCGTGAACCTCCAGGGAGCAACGTTCGAGATTCTGGAAATGGATGGCCGCCGCGTGGGTCGCGTGCGCGTCTGGCCGGCGACCGCGCACGTGCCGGAGCCGTCGACCTAGGCGCCTGGGCGGGGGGGGGGGGCGCTCGCGAGCTGGACCGCCAGCTCGAGTGAGGCCCGCATCGATCCCGCGTCGGCGATTCCCTTGCCCGCGATGTCGAACGCGGTGCCGTGGTCGGGCGAAGTTCTGATGAACGGCAATCCCAGCGTGACGTTCACGCCCGTTCCAAATCCCGAGACTTTCACCGCGGTCATGCCGACATCGTGATAGGGCGCGAGCACGGCGTCGAATTCGCCGCGCAGCGCGCGCACGAACACGGTGTCGGCCGGCAGCGGGCCGGCGGCGCTGAGTGCCGTGGCCGCCGGTCGCAGCACGCGCTCGTCCTCGTCGCCGAACAAGCCGCCTTCGCCGGCATGGGGGTTCAGCGCGCACAAGGCGAGCCGCGGCATCTCGACGCCCCACCAGCGCCGCAGCGCGTCGACCGCGATACGGCCCGCCTGGACCACGCGCTCCGTGGTGATCGTGGCGATCGCATCGCGCAACGCGAGGTGCGTCGTCACGAGCACCACGCGGAGCCGGCCCGTCGCCAGCATCATCGCCACCGGCACGTCACCCGCGAGATGCGCCAGGAATTCCGTGACTCCGGGAAAACGATAGCCGGCGGTGTGCAGCGCGAGTTTGTGAACGGGGCCGGTGACGATGGCGTCGACCTCACCGGCGAGCGCGAGCCGGGCGGCGGCCTCGATGCCCTGCGCGGCCGCCCGTCCCGCCTCGAGCTCGGTCGGCGCGCCGCCTCCATCCTCCCAGCCGCCGACAATCCGCACATCCGCCTCGAGCGGCTGGCGCAGTGCTTTGCGCACCACCTCCGGACCAATACCTCGCGGGTCGCCGACGGCCACCGCCAGGCGTGGCCGGGAAGGAGCCACGGCTAGAGCCTTATGTCGACGTAGGTCTGGCGCCGCAGTTGGTCGACGTAATGCTTGATGGCGAGCTGATCGCCGAGCGACTGGCGAATCCGCAACTTGACGTCATCGAACCCCAGCTCGCCCGCGTCGTGCCGGGCCGTGACCTCGAGGACCACGAATTTGGTGCGCGGCGCTTCGCCCAACGTGATCACCGGCTTCAATCCCATCGTCGTGTCGCGCGAGAGGACTTTCTGATACTCGGGCGGGAGGTCCGTCAGGGGAGCGTCTTCGGCCAGCTTCGGCTCCTGCGGATCGGCATAGAGCTTGGCGAGCGAGTCGAACGAGGCATGAGCAGTTCCGCCGCTCGCCAGGCGGTCGTGCAGCGAGTCGGCCAGGTGCCGCCCGATTGCGATCTGGCCGGCGCTGACGTCCGGCGTGATCAGCACGTGGCGGGCCAGGATTTCCGCCGGCTGGGTGCGCTCGACCTTGATGATGTGAAAGCCGAAAGACGTCTCGACGGGGCCTGAGATTTCTCCCGGGCGGAGTCGGAACGCGACATCCTCGAATTCCTTCACCATCACGCCGCGCCGGAACCAGCCGAGCTCGCCCCCTTGCGCCGCCGAGGCGCTGTCGGCGGAAAACCGCTTCGCCGCGGTGGCGAAATCCGCGCCTTTACGCAGCTCGACGACGAGTGACTCCGCCCGTTCGAGCGCGCGGCGCCGGGCGGCGGAGTCTGGAACCGGCCGGACGATGATCTGGCGAAACGACACCGTGGCGGGGCGCTGCGGCTGCTGGGCCCGGTTTTGCTCCCAGAACTCCCGCATCTGCGCCTCCGTTGGCGGGATCGGCCGCAGCTTCCCTTTCTGGCGCTGCGCCTCGATCAGACGCTGGGCGTACAGCTGCCGGCGTTGCTCGTCGGCCAGCCAGCGGCGCCACTCTTCGACCGACCCGAACCGCGCCTGGCGGATCTGATCCCGAAAGTCGCTTTCGGATGCGAACTGCTTGCGGACGTTCTGGTAGGTCTGCTCGACCTGATCGAGGACCTCCTGGTCCGTCACCTTGATCGACGTGTCACGCTGCGCCTGCTGCACCAGGATCTCGAGCTCGATCAGGCGGTCGAGAATCTGCCGGCGCATCGCCATCCGCCCCGCCGAGTCCGCCGGGAGCGTCTGGCCCTGCGCCTGCGCCTGGACCATTTCCTCGTCGATCTGCGACGCGAGAATCGGCCGCGTCCCGACGACGGCGACGATGCGGTCGAGGGTCTGCGCGGCCGCCGCTCCTGCGACCACGCAGGCAGCAAGGAGAGAAACCAGCAGCCTCATCGCAGCGTCCGCCGCGGCGTGGTGTCGATCGGCGCGGGGCCCGGTGCGGGATTCATGCGCGGCTGTCCGGTCGCCTGGAGCGAGTCGCCGCGGATCTCCTGGGCGCGCTCGACGGCGCGCCGGACGCCAGCTTCATCGACTTTCCAGCTCGCCTGTGCGCGCAACATCTCGGCCAGGAACGGCGGCAGCGGGAAGAAGCGCGCCCGGCCATGCAGCACGCGGTCCAGATAGTCGTTCACGCGCCCCATGGCGAAGTTGACGCGATCCTGCGGCGTCTGGCCGGCCGAGTCGCGCAGCACCTCGGGCGTCAAATTGACGATCGAGCCGAGCAGGGTGATCGCGGAATCGTGCTCCGCGCGGACCTGCTTCACGTCTTCGGGGGTCAGCGTAACGCGCGCGGAGTCCGCCTGTTCGAGCAGCAGCTCGCGCTGCGCAATCGCCCTGAGGAATTGATTGATCTGCTCGTCGTTCGCCTGTGGTAACGCCTGCATGATCTGCGGATCCAGCGCGGCGAGCCAGCGCACCAGGTTGCGTACCCGCAGCGAGCCGCCGCGATAATCGACCAGCACGCGGTTGCTGGATCGCGAGGCCTCCAGGTCCTGCACGGCGACACGCACATAGGACGGCGCGCGGCTGACCGTCTCGATGTGGCGCTTGATGGAGAGACTGTCGAGATAGAGCGAATCGCCGTGCATCATCGCCCGATCCTCGACGCCGGATGCGAATGCCGCGCGAACCTCACCGAGCGGCGGGCGGCGGATGATGTGGTACCCGAACGGGCTCTTGACGACGGCGCTCACCGCGCCCGGTTCGAGCTGCCACGCTGCGTCCTCGAAGGCCTGGACGAATTGTCCGCGTTGCGACAGGCCGAGCGAGCCGCCCTGGACCTTCGAGCCGGGGTCGTCGGAGTAGCGCGTGGCCAGCTGGGCAAAGTGGGGACCGGCGCCGCGTGCCTGCGCCAGCAGTTGCTCGGCTTGCCGGCGCTTCTGGGCATCGACGTTCGGCGCGGAATTCGGCGGCACCTGAAACAGAATGTGCTGGAAGATCCGCAGCCGCCCGTCCTGGTACGCCGAATCCACCTGTTGCGGCGTGAGATTGCCGCGCGCGACGAGCTTGTCGTGGAAGCGTTCCCACTTGAGCTGCGCGACGACCGGCCACATCGCGGCCATGGCAGTCGCCGAATCGCGCAGGTCCTTGCCGGCCGCGAGCGCTTGCGCGAACAGCGCGTAATCCACCCAGACGTGCGACAACCGGTTGAGCGCCATCGGCTCGATCGGCACCTGCTTGCTGCCGCCGGCCCACCCGGCGACACGCTCCACCGTCAACGTCTGGTCGTTGGCGCGGGCGACGACATCCGCGCGCGGCGAGAACGCGTCCCGCACGGCGTCGCACCCCATCACGGCCGACCCCGTCAGCGCCAGCAACACCAGACTCGCACGTCGCATTCCATTTCCTCTTTCTGTGTTAACGGTGATGGTCCCGCAGAACGGCCGTGAGCGCCCGGACCAGGCCGGGGCCGATCGACTCTCCGCCGAGCCGGCGGAGCCTGAGGGAGAGCGGCACCGCGCGCCGCACATCCGCTTCGAACTGCACGGCTTCGAGCGCCACCTGCAACCCTGCGAGCCGCGGGGCCGCGTCACGCCGGAACGTCAACCGCGCTTCGTCGCCCTTGATCAGCACTGTCTCCAACCCCGCCCGGGCCCCTAAGGCGCGCAACTCGGCGACGAGCAGCAGGCGGGCAGCGTCCGCCGGCAACGGCCCAAACCGGTCGCGCAGCTCGTCACGGACGGCTTCAATCTCACCTGGTTGTTCGGCCCGCGCCAGCCGCCGGTAGAGATCGAGCTTCGCATCGTCATCGGTCACATAGGAGTCCGGCAGATGCGCCGGCGCGTCGAGCGTGACGTCGGGCGGCGCCCAGTCGTCCCCCTTCCCGCGTCCCGCGTCCCCGGTGTTCAGCCCGCGCACCGTTTCTTCGAGCCACCGCAGGTACATCTCGAAGCCGACCGCCTGCACGTGTCCCGACTGCTCGCCGCCCAGGAGATTCCCGGCACCCCGCAGCTCCAGGTCGCGCAGCGCGATGCGATAGCCTGATCCCAGATCAGTATGATGCTCGAGCACCTGCAAACGTTCCTCGGCCTCCGCATCTACCTGATCGGGCACGAGCAGGTAACAGAACGCGCGGCGGTGGCTGCGCCCCACGCGGCCGCGCAACTGGTAGAGCTGGGCAAGACCCAGACGATCGGCGCGATCCACGATCATCGTGTTGGCGTTCGGCACGTCGAGACCGGATTCGACGATCATCGTCGACACGAGGATGTCCACCTCCCCACGGACGAACCGGCCCATGACGGCCTCGAGATCGCTCTCGCGCATTTGCCCATGCGCGACCGCCACGCGGGCGCGCGGTGCGAGTGCCTGCACGCGCGCGGCAATCGTGTCGATCGTCTCGATGCGGTTGTGCACGAAGTACACCTGGCCGCCGCGATCGAGCTCGCGCGCCATCGCTTCCTCGAGGAGCGCATCGTCCCACGGCTCCACGAACGTGAGGACCGGGGAACGGTCCTTCGGAGCGGTCTCGAGCAGCGCCAGATCGCGCAAGCCGGCGAGCGAGAGATGCAAGGTGCGCGGGATCGGTGTCGCCGTCAGTGTCAGCACGTCAATGCTGAGCTTGAGCGCTTTCAGACGCTCCTTATGCTTGACCCCGAAGCGGTGTTCCTCGTCGACGATGAGCAGACCGAGGTCCTTGAACGTGACGTCGGGCGACAGCAGCCGATGCGTGCCGATCACGATGTCCAACTCGCCGCCCGCGAGGCGCTGGACCAGCGGTGCCGTTTCCTTCACACTGCGGAACCGCGACAGCACCTCGATGCGCACGGGGTAATCGGCCAGCCGCTCGCGAAACGTACGGCCGTGCTGCTCGGCGAGAATCGTCGTCGGCACTAGCACCGCGACCTGCTTGCCCGCCTGCACGGCCTTGAACGCCGCGCGCACCGCCACCTCGGTTTTGCCGTAGCCGACGTCGCCCACGAGCAGGCGATCCATGGGGCGCGCGCGCTCCATGTCGCGTTTGACCTCATCGGAAGCGCGCCGCTGGTCCGGCGTGTCTTCATAAAGGAAGGCGGACTCGAGCTCGCGTTGCCAGGGCGTATCGGGAGGGAACGCAAACCCGTGGGCGAGCTGCCGGCGGGCGTACAGATCGAGCAGCTCAGCCGCCATCGCGCGGATCGCGGCGCGCGTCTTGTCGCGTTGGCGCTGCCAGGTCGTCGCGCCGAGCCTGTGCAGTCGCGGTGGCGGCGCATCACCGTCGCTGACGCTGCGATAGGGTTCGAGCTGATCGATGCGGTACAGCGGGACATTGAGCCGGTCCCCCCCTTCGTATTCCACCACTGCGACCTCGAGCGTCGCTCCGTCGGCGCCGACCGCGATTGTCTCCAATCCACGGTAGATGCCGATCCCGTGCTCCAGATGGACGACGTAGCCGCCGGGGGTGAGCGGCCTCGCCACCGCAGTCGAGACGGCACTGCGATACCGCCGCGGCCGGCGCAAGCGCCGTGCACGCCGGAAAATCTCGTGGTCGGTGAGGACACGCAGCGTCGGCATGCTGAACCCGCCGTCGAGCGCACCCACGGCCAGCGTCGCGCGATCGGCGCCGATCAACTCCTCGAGCCGCTCGAGTTGCCCTTCGTTGTCGCACAGGATGACGGTCGGGGGCGGCTCGCCGACGATCTGCCGCAGCCGCTTCAAGTCCCGGTCCACATGCTCGGGCGGCGTGAGCGGGAAGCGTTGCTCGGTCTCCGCATCCGAAACGGCGAGCCGCCCGAACGCCGCCATTCGAGCGCGCCACGTCGCCGGCTCGATCAACAGCTCCTCGCGCGACGGCGGCTCCTCGCCCATGCGACGGGCGACCTCGAGATGGTGCGCAGCGTCCGTCCACGCACGCTCGACTTCTCGCTCGACAGCCGAGTCTTGATCTACGACGACGATCGTGTCCGTCGGGAGGAGGTCCAACAGGTTCTTTAACAGTGGCGCGGCATGCGGTGCCCCTATCCGCAATTCGTCCTGTGCCGATTCCGCGCGTACCGGCAGGACGGTCAGTCGCTCCAGCGCGTCACCGGAGCGCTGCGTGTCGAGATCGAAGCTGCGTGCGGAGACCACCTCGTCACCCCACCATTCGATGCGCGCCGGCGCCGCCATCCCGAATCCGTAGACATCGAGAATCCCGCCGCGGACGCTGTACTGGGCGACTTCGGTCACCGTCGGCACCCGCTCGTAGCCCATGGCATCGAGCCGCTGCGCGGTCTCCGTAAGGCTCCGTTCCTCTTTATTGACGGCGATGACGAGGCGCGCTTGCTCCAGCGCGACGGGAACCGCCGTCCGTTCCGCGCTGCCGCGCGCCGTCGTGATCAGGATGCGCACCGCCCCACGCAGCAGCGCTTCGAGAGTCTCGATGCGCTCCCCCGCGAGCTCGTAATGCGGCTCCTCGGCGCCGAGCGACTCGCGCTGCGGGTAGAGCGCGGTGGCGTCACCGGGGAGGAGCATCTGAAGGTCCGCGAGCCAGCGCTCCGCGTCTGCGGGAGTGGGAGCAACGACCGTGAAGACGCGCTGCGCCAGACGGCGGGAGAGCGCGGCAACCAGCGCCGCGGGACTCGAACCGGGAAGGCCACCCACCCCCACGCGCTTGCCGGGCAGCGGCAGGCGTTCGATGAGAGAGCGCGTCGCGGGAAGGTCTTGAAACCTGTCGAGCAGAAAGTCGAGGGGCATCAGCGGGTGCGGGTGGCGACTCCCAGCTCGGCAGCGGCGAGCAACAACGCCAAGACGAGGAGTATCCAGCTGGCATCCAGCCGGCGGGCGCCGGAAAAACGCTCGGCGGCGAGGCGGTCGATGCTTAGGATTGCGACGCGGTCCGCTCCGCCCAATGCCGCGATGGCGCGCGACGTGGTGGCAGGCGTCAGATCGGACTCGCGCGCGTCGGGACCGAACGCCGTGGCGCCGATCGTGTCGGTCCCCCGGGTCTGAAACTCCACGCGCGGCGCCCCTTCATGCGCTGCGACTTGCGTCTCGCCGACCACGATCCGGTTCACGAGCGCGTCCACAAACGGCACGAACCCCGGAGCGGCGGGCAGCGCCGTCCATGCAGTGTCGAGCCGGCTGCCGAGCAGCACCACGCTGCCGGAGCGTACCAGCCACGGCTCGCCATTCACGGTGGCCAGCACGTCCTCCGAGCCTCCCTCGAGCCGGTAGCGACGCGCGACCGCTGCGCCATCGATGAACGCGAGCTCCGGCGACGCCATCACGCCGGGAGTCCCGAGCTGGTTCCAGCGCCAGGGCACGCCCCGCGCTGCGAGCGCGCGATTTGCCTGGCCGATCAGCGCCGGATCGGCCGGTGGCTGGATGATGGCGCGATTTCCACTCGGCCCGTCTGCCCCGCTGATCACGACATCGCGGCCGTCGCTGACGCGCCGCCCGTCCCGCAGCACGTCGAGGGCCGCTGAGACGAACGCTCCTGCTCCCGCGGTCGCCATGACTCGCGCCGGTGGAGAAACGCGCCACGCGAATGGGCGACGATCATCCGCCCGCAGCTCGTCTGGCTCGAGCGCCGCCTCGCCCACCCACCAACCTGGCGCGAGCGATTGCGCCGGCAGCGAGACAGTCACCGTCGCCCGCGACGCCCCACCTCCCCCTCCCGTACCGGCGCGGTCGCTCCCGGGCGTCGCCAGGCCGCGCGCCGTGATCTCTCCGCCCCGACGTCCCCCGCCCCCTCCGACACGGATCGTCACGGGCACTGGCTGTGGCCTGGAACCGTCACCAGGCGTCGAGCCGCTGAGCTCGATGACGGCGGCACCCTCGGATACGGTGACCGCCGCGATGCCGCGATTCGCGACGGCACGTCCCGGCGCGAGAGCAAGCACGCGCACTCCGCGTGGCACGTCCGCTCGTCCGGACGCGACCGCCGTCGCCTGCATATCGCTCAGCAGGTGCACTTCCCGCCCGGGCGATGGCTGGGCGTTCACGAGACGCGCCGCTCGTTCGACCGCCTGCACCAGATCCAGCCGCTGCCAACCGGCGCGTGTGCTGTCGATCGTGGCGAGCAGCGCTTCACGTGTGCCGCGGCGCAGCACACCATCACACAACATCAGCCACACCCGATCGGCCGACGTCGTGTGGCGCAGGGAGGATTGCGCCGCCGCGCGCAGTCGGTCGAGCATGACACCGCCGTCCACCACGGCGCTCGACGATGGCGAGTTGTCGAGAATGACGACGACGGCCGTCGGCTCGTGCGCTCCTCCGCTCACGCCAGCTTTTCGCAGACTTACCAGGGGCCGGGCGGCGCCGAACACGATCGCCACGATCAAGGCCGTGCGAAGAATGAGCAGGAGGAGGTGACGCAACTTCAGCCGCCGCGCGCTTTCCCGTTCGGCGGCGCTCAGGTAGCGCACGGCGGGGAAGTCGAGCTCCGGCGGAATACGGCGTTGCAGCAGGTGGAGCAATGCGGGGATCGCGGCGGCGGTTAGTCCCAGCAATGCCAGCGGATGGATGAAACTCACGTCAGGAGACGCAACGCCATGCCGAAGGGCATGTCGGTTTGCACATGATGGTATGCGATGCCGTGTCGCCGACAGGCCTTTCGCCAGGCCGCGATCTCCCGGCGTACGGTGTCGGCATACGCGCGTGCCAGCTCACGCGGACGCACCACCACGCTTACGGTCGATTCGGGATCGCGGAAGCGTACTTCCGGCGGACCCGTGAGCTGGACTTCGGCCGGGTCCATGAGGTGGAAGACGATGACCTGATGGCCGCGATGTCGCAGATAGCGCAGCCCCGCGAGCGCGAGGTCGCGATCGAACAACAAATCGGAGATCAGCACGACCATGCCGCGGCGAGTGAGCAACGCCGTGAGCCGCTGCAACGCGGCGTGAGCGGCCGTCCCCTGCCCGTCCGGCGTGTCGAGCAAGCCGCGCACGATGCGCGTCCACTGGCCGGCTTTGACGCGGGCGGGAATCACTTGCCGCACCTGTTCGTCGAATGTGACCAGCCCGGTCGCGTCACGCTGGCGCAGCAGAATGAGTGCCAACGCCGCCGCCAGGCGGTCGGCGTACGCGCGCTTCGTAAGCCGCTCCGGCGTCCCGTGCCAGGCCATCGAGCGACTTGCATCGACGAGAATCATGGAGCGGAGATTCGTTTCCTCTTCGAATTGCTTGACGAACAGCCGATCGGACCGGCCCAGAATGCGCCAGTCGAGATAGCGCAGCTCATCGCCTGGCTGGTAGGCACGGTGCTCGGTGAATTCCACCGAGAAGCCCCGGAACGGCGACCGATGGACGCCCGCCAGGAAACCTTCGACGACACCCTCGGCGACGATCTCGATACCCCCCAGACGCGCCACTTCGGCGGGGTCGAGCAGATCTAGACGCTGAGCCAAGAAATGTCCTTGCCAAGGGACAGCCAGGATGGAGCTCGGCACTGCCAAGTCATTATAACAATATAATTTAGGTGGTTTCGGCCGCTGGCACAGTCTCTGCCTTAAGCCGGGCGGGAGGCACCATGTTCGCACATCTAGCGCTGCTCAGCCTGGCGTTCGCGCCCACAGCCACGGCCCGGAATCCGGGTCTGTACCGCCCGCGTGTCGAGCTGTGGACCAACCGCGGCGATGCGGCCGTTTATACCCGCGGTGAGCGGGTCCGGCTGTATTTCCGTCTCGATCAGGACGCCTATGTCACGATCTTCCGTGTGGATACGGATGGTCGTGTCCGCGTGTTGTTCCCGCGCGAACCGTGGGAAGACAACTTCGCTCGCGGCGGCCGGGACTTCGAGGTGGATGGCAACGAGCTCTCCCGGGAAGCGTTCACGATCGACGACTATCCCGGCGTCGGCTATTTGTTTGCGGTCGCGTCGGCCGATGCCTTCGTGTACGATGGCATTGAGAGCAGCGATCACTGGGATTATCGCGTCATCGCCGACGGCCGCGTGCGCGGCGATCCGTATGTCGCGATGACCGACCTGGCGCAGCGGATCGTACCGGAAGGGTACGTCGACTGGGACTACGATGTCATCTCTTACAATGTCGGCCAGCACTACGACTATCCGCGTTTCCTGTGCTATGACTGCCACACGTATGTGAGCTATCCCTATTGGGATCCGTACTTCGATTCGTGCGTGCGTTTCCGCATGTTCGTCTACGACGATCCTTGGTTCTATCCGTATCGCTACTACGGCGGCAGCCGTGTCGTGTTCGTGAGGCCCTATCGTCCACAGCCCCGTTTCATCTTCAAGGATTGGGGGACCGCTCGACCCAGCCGCGAAGAGTTCGTCACGCGTGAGCGGGAGCGGCCGGTCAACGACAACACCCGGCGCGGCGTCACCGGCCGTGATGTCGGTGGCATCGGCAGCATTCCGCCTCCAGGCATCCGCGACCGCCACGAGCGGCCCGGCGATGACCGGAACAACGGCGGGAACAACGGTGGCAATAACGGCGGCAACAACGGTGGCAACAACGGTGGTAACAACGGCAACGACGACCGCGGGCGCGGCCGCCGTGAGCACCCGGATCGTCCCGATAGGCCGGATCGCCCGGATCGGCCGGATCGGCCGGACCGTCCCGACAATCCGAACAACCCGAATCGGCCGGAGCGTCGCGACCGTCCCGATCGCCCTGGTCGGCCCGATCACGCGGACGACAGCAGGGTAACCGACCGGCCGATGGTCCTGCCGCGGCACGAGGAGCCTCGGCAAGTTGAGCCACGACAAGTCGAGCCACGACGTGAGGATTCCCGTCGCGTCGAGCCTCACGATGAGCCGCGGCGCGTCGAGCCTCGTAATGAGCCTCGCAATGAGCCGCGCAACGAGCCGCGCAACGAGCCACGGCGGGTGTCGCCTCCTCCACCGCCGCCGCCGCCACCGCCTCCGCCGGCGCGCAACGAGCCGGAGGTGCGGCGCCGCAAGCCGTAGACGTTCGGACTGAAACCTGACGCGCCCGATCGTAGTCTCCTATGTTGCGCGTAGGACACAGACGAGACGATTCGTGCTCAAGTTGACTACGCGACGACGATAGGGCGCAATGGCGCTAGGATCGCGTCGGGTTGGCTCGAATGGGGGGGCTCCTCTAGGGAGAGAGGATGCCCCCCCTTTTTCGTGCCCCTTTCAGGACGAAACCGTTGTCCGGCTGCTTCCTTCTTATCCCCTGCCCGTATCCCTCTCTGCCGTGGATGATGCTCTCACCCGCCGCCAGCAGCAGACAGCGCACGGCTGTACCCGCCTAAGAAAAGCGGTGATCCTCGCACGCGCACGGAGCGCGAGGCTTCCGCCAGGCGATTTTCCCAGCGATAGCGTAGTCTCGCACGATCGGGCGCGTTAGGTTTCCCTTCCCTTTCTTCTTGTCGAGGCTCTCTTGGTCGCGCTGTTGCTGCTGTGGACTCTTCAGTCACCCGTTTCAGCTCAGCGGGCTGCCCAAACGATTTCTCCCGAGGACATCCGTCGGCGCATCGGCATCATCGCGGACGATTCCATGCGGGGTCGCGATACACCCAGCCCCGAGCTCGATAAGGTCGCGACGTACATCGGGCGCGAATACCGCCGTCTGGGGTTGAAGCCGGGGGGCGATAACAGCACGTTCATCCAGCGCTATTCACTCGACAAGGTGCAAATCGTCGCCGAGAGCTCCGTGGCGTTCGTGCACGGCGGGGCTGGTGGCACACTCAAGTACGGCACCGACTTCGTCTTTGCCGACAACATGTTCGAGAGCGGAGATTACGCCGGCGAGCTCGTACTCGTCTCGGGCCCGCTCACCGGTGCCACGGCCGACACGGCGGCGTTCGCGGGAAAGATGTTGGTCATCCCATCACCGCGGCTCCGCGGTGCCGACCGCCAGCGCGTGTTCTCCTGGAAACCGGCCGGCGTCGTGCTGCTCACCACCGCGCCAGACTCCATTTGGTCACAAATCGTCAGTCGCAATAGTCGGCCGCAGCTGCGCGACCCCAGCCGGCAGACCGGTTCCCCCGTTGTCCTGGGCACTCGGGCGGCGTCGCTCCAACCTGTGGCCGCGCAACTCGGCGCTGACCTGGCCGCGGCGCAGTCGGCGACGGCATTCGAGGTCAAACCGTTGGGTGGGGCGCAGCTCCACGTGCATGCGCGCATCGAACCGGTGGAGCGCAACTCCGCGCCCAACGTCGTCGCCATCCTCGAGGGCAGTGATCCCACCCTCAAGAACGAATACGTCGTGTTCAGCGCCCACATGGACCACGTGGGCGTTGCGGGACCGCGTGGCAGCGGTGGCTGCCGGGCCCAGGGCGCCGACTCGATCTGCAATGGGGCCGATGACGATGGATCGGGAACGGTGGCAGTGGTTGAAATCGCAGAAGCACTCGCCGGCCTGCACCCGCGGCCCAAACGGTCGATCATCTTCCTGAACGTGAGCGGCGAGGAGAAAGGCCTGTGGGGCAGCGCGTATTTCGCCGATCATCCCGCCGTGCCGATCAACAACATCGTGGCGGATCTGAACATCGACATGATCGGCCGCAACTGGAAGGACACCATCGTCGCGATCGGCAAGGAGCACTCCGACCTCGGCGCGACGCTGAATCGCGTCGCGGCGGCGCACCCTGAGCTGAACATGCGCCCGATCGACGACATCTGGCCGGAGGAAAACTTCTACTTCCGCTCCGACCACTTCAACTTCGCCCGCAAGGGCGTGCCGATTCTGTTCTTCTTCAACGGCACGCATCCCGATTACCACCGGCCCGGCGACTCGCCGGACAAGATCGACGCGGAGAAGGAGTCGCGCGTCGCGCGGCTGATCTTCTACCTCGGGCTCGACGTCGCGAACGGCGCCGAGCGGCCGAAATGGAATCCCGACAGCTACAAGCGCATCGTCAGCGCTAACTAGCGGCCGGCCTCACCGCTCAAGGATCACCACGACCACCGACCCCGGGATGACCGGCGGTCGGGGGCGTGGGCGGAACCGTCGCTACGACGTGGAAACTGTCGGGCGACGGAATCGCGATCGAGATCGATCACGGCGACGTGAGTGCCGCGCGAGACGTAGAGACGGTGCGCGACCGTGTCCACCGTCAAATAGTCCCAGCCCCCCTCACCGGCGAGCGGGATGCGGCCGGCGACATGGTATGACGGGGGGGGCTGTTGGGATCGGGCGAACGCGGGAAGCGCCAGCAGGGCGACGAGGGCAAGTTCGAGTGAGCGGGTCATGGCGCCTCCGAAGGGGTCGTTAATCCTCACCTACGCACCCCGCCTCTGGCGCGTTCGTCACGGGGCGGCGATCCTCATTTCGTGCGGGTGTTGATCGTAGAAGACGATCCCGAGCTTGCCGGCCTGCTGCGCGACGGCCTGCGTGAGCACCGCATCGATCCGACCCTGGCGGCCAGCTTCGCCGATGGCCGCGAACGGGCGCTCGCCGGCGACTACGACGTGCTCATCCTCGACGTGCGCCTCCCCGGCGGCAACGGTTTCGACCTGTGCGTCGAGCTGCGCCGCCGCAAGGTGACGACACCCGTGTTGATGCTGACCGCGCTGGACGCGGTGGACGACCGGGTGCGTGGCCTCGCCGTCGGCGCGGACGACTACCTCACCAAGCCGTTCGCGTTCCGTGAGCTCGTCGCCAGGCTACAGGCGCTCGCGCGACGGCGCGCGCGCGCGCTGACTCCCGCGGTGTCCCGCGTCGCGGATCTGGAAGTCGATCTCTCCTCCCGGGAAGTGCGACGCGGCGGCCGGGAGATCGCATTGACGGCGAAGGAATTCGCGCTGCTGGAGCTGTTCATGCGCCATCCGGGCCAGGTGCTCGATCGCACCACCATCACCACGCACGTGTGGGATCAGAACCACGACCCGTGGGCCAACGTCCTCGAAGTGCTGGTGCGGCGGTTGCGCGGCAAGATCGACGACGGGTACGAGCCCAAGCTGATCCGGACGATGCGCGGCGCCGGCTACCGGTTCGGCCCGTGACTCCTTCGCTGGCACAACTGCGCGTTCGCATCACGCTGTGGTACGCGGGCACCTTCGCACTCATCCTGCTGCTGCTTGGTGCGGGTCTGTTTTTCTCGATCCGCCACCAGGTCTCGCGACGCTTGGATGCCTCGCTGGTCGACGCGACGGCCGCGGTGATGCGCGCGACCCGTGACCTCGAGGCGGAGCGCGCCGCCGGCATCGCGGCCGACGCGGTGGAGGAGCTGCACATACCCGACCGTAGCCTCTACTTGTTCGATCTCCGCGGCCAGCCGATTACCGCGCCGGACTCTGATGAGTGGGTGCGGGTCGCCGCCCGCGAGGCCGCGAGTACGGGACGTGTCGACCTGCAGCGGCGCGCGCCCGGCGAGGGCGATCGCGAGATCCGGCTGCATGCGGAGCGGTTCACCACGCCGTCCGGCACGGGCTACGTCGCTGCAGCGACCGTCGAGCGGCCGGGGATCGGCGAGCAGTATGCGTCGGTGATCGGCACGTTCGCCGTCGCGGCGCTCGCCGCCCTGGTGCTCGTCGCGGCGGGCGGTTTCGTGCTCGCGCGCAAGTCCACGATTCCGGTCGAGCGCTCGATGGAGCAAACGCGCCGGTTCATGGCCGACGCCGCGCACGAGCTGCGCACGCCCGTCGCGGTGCTGCGCGCCCGGGCCGAGGTCGCGCTGGCCCACGCGCGCGATCCCGCGCGCGACGACGCGACGCTCCGGGCGATCGAGGGGGAATCCGACCGGCTCGGCGTCATCGTGGGCGATCTGCTCACATTGGCGCGCGCGGACGCCGGTGAGCGGGCCGTCGCGCGCGAGCCGCTCTATCTGGACGACATCGCGGCGGATGCGCTCGAAGCCGCGCGGGCGCTGGCGCAACGCAAGGGCGTGGTGCTGGAAGTCGGCTCGTTCGAGGAGGCGCGCATTACGGGCGACCCCGCCCTCGTGCGGCGTCTGCTGATCATCGTGCTCGACAACGCAATCAAGTACACCCCGAAGGACGGGCGCGTTCGTCTCGACGTCACGGCGGCGGACGGCCTGCGCACGGTGGTCGTGACGGACACCGGCATCGGAATCCCGGCGGATCAGCTGCCACGCATTTTCGAGCGCTTCTACCGCGGTGATCAGGCCCGGCACGCTGCCGAGGGCGCGGGGTTGGGACTCGCTATCGCAAAGTGGATCAGCGAGTTGCACGGCGCCCGCCTCGCCTTCTCAGCGCTGCCGCAGGGCACGCGCGTCGCCATCGAATTTCCCGCAGGAGTGTAAGGCTGCTGTAAGGTTACGGCGGATAGTTTCGGGCACATCATGCGGCTCGCACGACTTCTCTGCTTCATTCTGCTTCCAGTTCCACTTTGGGCTCAGCAATCGGTGACGCGCGCCGATGCCGTCGCCGCGGCGCTGCTGCGCGGCGCCCGCGTGGCGTTGGGCCGGGCCGACACCACCGCGGCATTGGGTGCCGCGCGGGCTGCCCGGGCGTTTCCCAATCCGACCGTGTCGGGGAGCTATTCGAAGGACACGCCGAACTATCACGCGCTCGGCGAGCTGCCCCTCGACTTGCCCTGGCTGCGCTCGCCACGGATCGGCGCCGCGGAAGCGGCGCGCGACGCGGCACGCTATCGCTTCGCGTTCGAGCGCGCCGCGATCCGGTTCGACGTCGACACGTCGTACACCCGCGGGCTTGCCGCCGCGCTGCATGCCCGCCTGTCCCGGCGCACGGCGCTCGATGCCGACAGCCTGCTGCGGATTGCCGAGCTGCGCCGGGAGGTCGGCGACGTGAGCGAGCTCGACGTCCGGCTGGCGGCGGTGAATGCCGGTCAGCTGGCGAACGTCGCCGCGGACGACTCGCTCGCCGCCCTGGCAGCGCTCGTGTCGCTGCAACTCCAGATGGGCCTCACCGGCGGCGAGGCGACGATCGTATTAGTGGATTCGCTGCGCGTACCGGCCGACAGTGCGGTGCCGGAGAGCCCAGTGCTGCTGCCCGTCGCCGCCGCCGAGGCTTCGCTACGCTCGGCGGAGCGGTCGCTGGCGTTCGTGCGCCGCAGCCGCTTTGCGCCGAATTTCCAGTTCGGCTTCGACACGGGCGACCCGGCGAGCACGACACCACATCAGCTGCTGCCCGTCGTCGGCTTCTCGCTGCCTTTCCCGCTGTTCAACTTCGGCCGCGGCGACGTGCTGCGTGCGGCCGCGGAGCGGGACCGGGCGCTCGCCGAGCTCGACCTCACGCGCCGGGAGACGGGGGCTGCCGTCGCGCGCGCGCGCCGCGAGCTGGTGGCCGCTCGCGACCGGCTGCGGCGTACGGCAGGGCTGGTCGAAAGCGCCAATCGCGTCGTGGTCATGTCATTGCAAGCATACAGCGAGGGAGCCGTCCCATTGGCGAGCGTACTCGAGGCACAACGCAACGCGCGTGAGATCCTGGCGCGCTATATCGACGACCTCGCCGGCGCGGATGCAGCAGTCCGTGCCTTGAAATTGCTCACCGCGCCTGCGGACGAGCCGTGATCGGCCGCGCATGGGTGAGCATCGCGCTGACGGGAATCGGTGCCGCGTGCGGAGGGGGAACCTCGGGTAACGGACAGAACGTCTCCCGCGAACCGGGAGTGCTCGGCGTCTCCACCGCCGTGGCGACGGTCCAACCGTTCCCGCACGTGCTCAGCGCGATCGGGATCGTGACGCCCCGCCCCGACCGTTATGCCGTACTCGCGCCACCGGGGCAGACGCGCGTGGCGCGGATCTTCGTGATCGCGGGGCAGCGTGTCGCCAAGGGCGATGCGTTGATCGAATTCGAGCGTGCGCCCTTCGACGCGGCCGCGCAGAGCGCCGCAGCCGCGCTTGCGAACGCAGAGCGCGCGTACGCGCGCGCGGTGCGGCTCGTTCAGGCGGGCGTGCTCGCGCAGAAGGACAGCGGGCAAGCGGCTGCCGATCTCGCGGCCGCGCAGGCGGCCGCCGTCACCGCGCGCCGCGCGCAACAACTCGCGACGCTCCGCGCTCCGCTCAGCGGCGTCGTCACCCGCATGAGCGCGGTGCTGGGCGCCTCCGTCGACGCGAACCAGCCGCTGGTTGACGTTGTCGACCCGCTGGCGTTGGACATCGTCTTCAACGTCTCCCCTGCCGAAGCCGGCCGGATTCAAAGCGGGGACACGGTGACCGTCACCAGCGGTGAAGGAGCCGGTGGTGAACTCCTGGGGCCGGGCGTCGTGATGAGCATTGGCGCGGCGGTGGACTCGGCTTCGCGCGCGGTTGCGGTGCGAGCCCGCTCGACGCAGCCCACGAGGGCGTTGCGGATCGGCGAATCGGTCTTCGGGCGCATCGTGACGGGCGTCAATCCCCGCGCCGTAGTGATCCCCGTGGAGGCGCTGGTCCCCGAAGGGGACGGCTATCGGGTCTTTGTCGTGGATTCGGCAGGCATCGCGCTCGCGCGCGCCGTCACGATCGGCGGGCGCACCGAGTCGCTCGTCGAGATCCTCTCGGGCGTTGCCGCGGGGGAGACGGTCGTGACGACAGGCGCGTATGGCGTGCAGGACAGTGCCCGGATCGGCGGCGCCCGGCGGTGAAGCTCTTCGACATCCTCAGCCGGCAGCAGCGGCTCGTGTATCTCCTCGTTGCCCTGCTCAGCGCCGCGGGCGTGTGGATGGCGCTGCGGCTCCCCTCCGCGATCTATCCCGAGCTGCGGTTCTCCCGCATTACCATCGTCGCCCAGGGCTCGACGCTGGGCGCGCGCCAGGTCGTGTTCAGCATCACGCGGCCGCTCGAGGAGGCGGTGAGCATCGTGCCCGGCGTCACGCGCGTCCGGTCGCACTCGATCCGCGGAGCGAGCGAGATCTCGATCACGTTCGCGCCCGGCACGAACATGGACCAAGCGCTACAGCTGGTGCGGGCGCGCGTGAACCAGGTGCAGAGCGCGTTGCCTTCCGGCCTGACGATCGAAGTCGAACAGCTCACCCCGTCGTTGTTCCCGATCCTTTCCTACAACGTCGAGGGTGGGGAGCCTGCGACGCTGTACGATCTCGCGCGCTACGAAATCAAGCCGCTGATCTCGCGCGTGCCCGGCGTCGGGCGCGTGGACGTGCAGGGCTCCGATGTGCGGGAGCTCGAGGTGATCGCCGACCCCGCCCGGCTCGCCGCGCACGGCATGACGTACGCGGATCTTGCCGACGCGATCCGGCGCGCGATCACCGTACAGGCCGTCGGGCGTGTCGCGCAGGACTACCGGCAGTACCTGATCGTCACGGACCAGGAAGCTCATGCGCCCGCCGACATCGGGGCCGTGGTGGTGCGTGGGGGCTTGCGAGTCCAGGACGTCGCGACCGTGCAAGTGGGAACGGAGGATCACGTCCGCATCATCGCGGGCGACGGCAGGCCCGCGGCGCTGATCAACGTCACCCGGCAGGTCGGCGGCAACACGCTCGCGCTCGCCGACAGCGTCGCGCGCATCATGACGGCTGTCGCCCCCACGCTGCCGCCGGGCGTGCACCTGAAGCCGGTCTACGATCAAGCCGAGCTCGTCCGTGAGGCGGTGCGATCGGTGCGGGACGCGATGCTGATCGGTGCCGCGCTCGCGGTCGTCGTGTTGCTTCTATTTCTGCGGCACGGCCGGATTACGGCCATCAGCGCCGCCTCCATCCCGTTGACGCTCGCGATCACCGTCTTCGTCATGCGCATGCTCGGTCAGACGTTCAATCTCATGACCCTCGGCGCGATGGCGATCGCGATCGGCCTCGTCATCGACGATGCGGTCGTCATCACGGAGAACATCGCGCGCCATTTGCGGCTCACGAGCGACCGCCTGCAGGCGATTCGCGCGGCGGTGCAGGAGCTGATCTGGCCGGTGACGACCTCGACGCTGACCACAGTCGTGGTGTTTCTGCCCCTGGGTTTGTTGCAGGGCGTCGTCGGACAATTCTTTGCGGCTCTCGCCACGACGCTCACGATGGCGGTTCTGGTCTCGCTCGTGCTCGCGCTGACCATCATCCCACTGCTCGCGGAACAGTTCGTGACCGCACACGAGGTGGAGACGTCGCAGAGCGGGCCGCTGGCTCGAGCACAGCGGGCGCTGGACGCCCTCGGGTCGCGCTACGAGCAGACGCTCGCCTCCGTGCTGCACCACCCGCGGCGCATCGGCGTGGCGGCGCTGCTCTTCGTCGTGGTGGGCATCGCGCTCATGCGTCTCGTGGGGACCGGCTTTCTGCCCGAGATGGATGAAGGGGCGTTCGTGCTCGACTACTTCACTCCCGGTGGGACGGCGTTGGCGGAGACCGATCGGGAGGTAGGAATAGCCGAACGGATCCTCGCGCAAACGCCGGAAATCGAAGCGACATCCCGGCGTACGGGCGCCGAGCTGGGCCTGTTCGCGACGTCCCAGAACACGGGCGACATCGCGGCGCGGCTCGTGCCGCGCAACCGGCGTTCGCGGGACATCTTCGCGGTGATGGACGACGTGCGCGACGCAATCACCACCGCGGTGCCCCGCCTGCATATCGAATTCGTGCAGATCCTATCGGACGTGATCAACGATCTCGCCGGTGCGGCGAAGCCGGTCGAGATCAAACTGTTCGGTGAGCGGCTCGACACGCTGGAGGCGTACGCCGAACGTCTGGAACCCGAGCTGGAGGCGGTTGGGGGACTCGAAGACTTGTTCAATGGCGTCGTCGAGCCGTCCCCGGAGCTGCTGATGCACATCAACCAGGCCGAGGCGGACCGGATCGGCCTGACGCCCGAGGACGTGGGAAGCGCCGTGAGCGCGGCGCTGCTGGGGACCGAAGCGGGAGAGATTCGCGCGGAGGACCGGCCGGTCGGCGTGCGCGTACGCGCGCCTGATTCGGTGCGCTACGATCCGCTCCGCCTGCGCGCCCTGCCGATCGTCGCGGCCGCGGCTCGCGTCACGCCGCTCGGCAGCCTGGCTTCGTTCACGCCGACCCAATCGCGGATCAGCCTGGAGCGCGAAAATCAGCAGCAAATGATCGCCATCACGGCGGACGTCAGCGGGCGCTCGCTGGGCGGAGTGATGGGTGACGTGCGGCGGGTTCTCGGCGCACATCCCGCCCCGTCCGGCGTCCGCGTGGCGCTCGGCGGCCAATACGAGAGCCAGCAGCAGGCGTTCCGCGCATTGCTGCTCGTGCTGGCGCTCGCGGCGGTGAGCGTGTGCGCCGTCATGGTCGTGCAATTCGAGTCATTCGTCGAGCCGGTGATCGTCCTGCTCGTCGCACCGGTGTCGTTCGTGGGAGCGTTGGCGCTGCTGCTGGTCACCGGCACGGCGCTGAACGTGGCGTCCTTCATGGGTCTCATCCTGCTCGTCGGCCTGATCGTCAAAAACGGCATCATTCTGCTCGACTTCACCCGGCTGCGCATGCGCGACGAGGGAGTGGCCCTGGAAATCGCGATCCGGGAGGCGGCGAGGGTGCGGCTACGGCCAATCCTGATGACGACGCTGTGCACATTGTTCGGTTTGTTACCGTTGGCACTTGGCATCGGCGCGGGCAGCGAGCTGCAACGGCCGCTCGCGTTGGCGGTCATCGGGGGGTTGGTCCTTTCCACCCCGATTACGCTGTTCGCCGTCCCTACCCTGCTCGTGGCGATCCGAGGAGGGGACTACCGGTTGCGGTGACGGCTCCGGCTATGGAATGGTCTCAACAAGCGACGATCACCTTCTCAGGAGCCTGAAATATGCGCCTGCTTACCTCACTCATGCTGGCGGCCGCGTTCTCCCTCGCCGCCGGAAATCTCGCCGCTCAGGATCGCAACGTTCCTGACAGCCTCGTTGCTAAAGCGAAAATCAGCGAAGACGCGGCCAGGGCTATCGCGCTGAAGCGCGTCCCCGGCGACGTCCAGGGGATTACGCTCGCGAAGATGAAAACCCGCCTGGTGTATACGTTCAAGGTTCAACGGAAAGGCCGGCCGGGTTTGACTGACGTCCAGGTGAATGCCGCGACTGGTCACGTCATCGCCGTGCGGCGTGAGAGCACTAAACGCTGAGCAACTCGGCGTTCGTCTTAGCGCGCTTCATCTGCTGCAGTAGAGTCTGCATCGCCTGCTCCGGCGGGAGGTCCACCAGGGCCCGCCGGAGCTTTTGTTTTGCCTCGACCGTCTTCGCATCGGCGAGCAGCTCTTCGCGGCGTGTGCCGCTCGCGGCGATGTCCACCGCCGGATAGATGCGCCGGTCAGCCAGCGCACGCGTCAGCCGCAGCTCGGCGTTGCCGGTCCCTTTGAACTCCTCGAAGATAATGTCGTCCATCTTGCTTTCGGTTTCGACGAGGGCGGTGGCGATCACCGTGAGGGAGCCGCCCCCATCCTTCGGAGGCACGGCCCGCGCGGCGCCGAACAGCCCCTTGGGCTTCGCCAGCGCATTCGCGTCGAGGCCGCCCGACATGGTGCGCCCGGTGCCCCGCCCCGTCGTATTGTGCGAGCGTGCCAGCCGCGTGAGCGAGTCGAGGACGATGACGACGTCGCGTCCCAGCTCGACTTGGCGGCGCGCATGCTCGAAGACCATGTCGGCGGCGGCAACATGCCGTTCGTGCGGCAAGTCGAAGCTCGACGCGATCACCTCGCCCCGACCCCAGTCGATCATCTCGCTCACTTCTTCGGGCCGTTCATCCACGAGCAGAATAAGGAGGGTCGCCTTCGGATGATTCTCCGCCACAGACTCGGCGATCGCCTGGAGCATCATCGTCTTGCCGGCCTTGGGAGGCGAGACGATGAGCGCGCGCTGGCCGAAGCCGAACGGGCAAATGAGATCCACGACGCGCTGTGTCTCGGCCGTGCGTGGACTCGATGCCTTGGGCGTCTCGAGCGTGAGCGGACGGTTCGGATGGACCGCGCCCAGATTCGCGAAATCGGGCCGGCCATCCAGCTGGCCGGCCGGCTCGCCATTCACTGTCGTCACGCGGCCATTGTCGAGCACAATCAAGTCGCCGCGGCGGAGCCCGGAGAGGCGGACCTGCGGATCGCTCTTCGCAGGTAGGTAACTGTTGGCGGCGAGGCGGAGTGAGCCGCCTTTGGGCGAGGGATCGAACCAGCCGGTGATGGGAGCCATGGGTGTTATGGGGGCTATATTTCCGCGCGATGCGCCAAGATCATATCCGTAATTTCTGCATTGTCGCCCACATCGACCACGGCAAATCTACGCTTGCCGACCGACTTATCGAGCTCACCGGGACGCTCGACAAGCGACTCATGCGCGAGCAGGTCCTCGACACGATGGATCTGGAACGTGAGCGCGGCATTACGATCAAGTTGAATGCGGTGCGGATGAGTTACCACGCGAAAAACGGGCAGCTCTACGAGCTCAATCTCATCGATACACCCGGTCATGTCGACTTCACGTACGAGGTCTCGCGGTCGTTGGTTGCCTGCGAAGGGGCCATTCTCGTCGTGGATGCGTCGCAGGGAATTCAGGCCCAGACACTGTCCAATCTACTACTCGCGATGGATGCGGGGCTGGAGATCATACCCGTTCTCAACAAGATCGATCTCCCCGGCGCCGAGCCCGACAAGCGTGCCCAGGAGATCCACGACCTCATCGGCACCAAGCCTGACGAGATCTTGCGCATCTCCGCCAAAGAAGGAAGGGGGGTGCCGGAGCTGCTGGAGGCCGTGGTCCGGAGGGTCCCCCCGCCGCGGGGGAACCCCGCGGCGCCGCTGCGGGCCCTGATCTTCGACTCCTACTACGACCGCTATCGGGGCGCCATCCCGTCGATCCGGGTGGTAGACGGTGCGGTCAGGCCGGGGATGAAGGTCGTCTTCGGCGCGCACCGCGACGACACTTACGAGGTGGACGAAGTCGGCTACCTCCAGCTTGGGCACAAGCCGGCCGAGCAGCTCGAGGCCGGTGAGGTCGGGTACGTCGTGGCCAACGTGCGCGGCGTCCGCGAGATCCGGCCCGGTGACACGGTGTTCGATGCCGAGCATCGCGACGTGGAGCTGGTCCCCGGCTATCGCGACATCCAGTCGATGGTCTTCGCGGGCCTGTACCCGACCAATGCCGAGCAGTATGAGGAGCTGCGCGACGCGCTGGCGAAGCTGCAGCTGAACGACGCGTCGTTGCACTACGAGCCGGAAACCTCGGTGGCGCTGGGATTCGGCTTCCGCTGCGGGTTCCTCGGCCTGCTCCATATGGAGATCGTGCGCGAGCGACTGGAGCGCGAATTCGATCTCGACCTGATCAGCACCGTCCCGAACGTGGAGTACCACGTTTACCGGACCGATGGCACCATGGAGCTGGTTGAGAATCCGAGCTTGTTGCCGCACGGCTCAGAGGTCGACCGCATCGAAGAGCCGTACGTGAAAGCGCGGATCTTCGCGCCGGCGGAGTATATCGGCGGTATCATGAAGCTCGGGCAAGACCGACGCGGGGTCTATCGCGGTATGCAGTACCTCGATCCTACCCGCGTCGAATTCGATTGGGAATTCCCGCTCGCGGAAATCATTCTCGACTTCTATGACAAGCTGAAGACAATTTCACGCGGCTACGCTTCACTGGATTACGAGTTCCTTGCATATCGACCCGGCGACCTGGTCAAGCTGGACATGCTGCTCAACGGCGAGGCGGTGGATGCGTTCAGCGTTATCATCCACAAGGACAAGGCGTACGAATGGGGCCGCAAGATCGCCGAAAAGCTGAAAGACTTGATCCCGCGGCAGCTGTTCGAGGTCGTGATTCAGGCCGCGATCGGAACGAAAGTGATCTCACGCGAATCGATCCGGCCACTGCGCAAGAACGTGACCGCCAAGTGCTACGGCGGCGACGTCACGCGCAAACGCAAGCTCCTGGAGAAACAGAAGGAAGGAAAGAAACGGATGAAGCAGGTTGGGACCGTCGAGATTCCGCAGGAGGCGTTTCTCGCGGTGCTCCAGGTCGAGTGACACCGGGGAATGAGGAAAGGGGAAGGGTTATGCGGTGCGTGATTTCTACTGCCGTGCTCGCTATCGGATTGCCTATTGTAGCATCCGCCCAATTCACGTTCGATCAGGTCCGGTCTTATCCCTACCCCACCGAACTGGCCGCCGCAGCGACGGGCGCGCGCATCACGTGGGCGTTCAACGAACAGGGCCGGCGAAACATTTATGTCGCCGAAGGACCTGCATTCACGGCCCGGCAGTTGACGCATTACGACCGCGATGACGGGCAAGAGCTGACCAGCGTCACGATCTCGGCCAATGGACGGTTTGTCGTGTACGTGCGCGGCGGGGACCACGGCGCGAATTGGGACGACGCGCTCCCGGTCAACGCCAACTCGAACCCCGCGCCTCCGAAGGTGCAGATCTTCAGCGTGCCGTTCGACGGCGGCGAGCCCAAGGCGATCGGCGATGGAGATGAGCCGGTGGTTTCTCCACGCGGCGACGTCGTGGCGTTCAGCAAGGGCGGCCAAATCTGGACGGCTCCCCTCGACGGATCCGCACCGGCCAAGGCGCTGATCACGGTGCGAGGCGAGAACGGCGATGCGCGCTGGTCGCCGGACGGCTCCCGGCTCGCGTTCGTTGCCAATCGCGGCGATCACTCCTTCATCGGCGTCTATACGAATGACAGTACCGCGATCACCTGGCTCGCGCCGGCATTCGCGCGCGACCGGTCGCCGCGCTGGTCTCGGGATGGCCGGCGCATCGCGTTCGTACGAATGTCGGCCACGGGTGGAGCACCAGACTCGATCTTGCCATCGAGGCCCAACCCCTGGGAGATCTGGACCGCCGACGCATCGACAGGAGCTGCGCAGCGCTTGTGGAGATCGCCGGAGACGCTCGCTGGCTCCGTGCCCTCGACGGATGGAGGAACAAACCTCGGCTGGGGGACGCGAGACCGCGTTGTCTTCCTTTCCTACCAGGATGGATGGCCACATCTCTACTCGATTCCCGCCACCGGTGGCTCACCCGTGTTGCTTACCCCCGGCCGGTTCATGGCCGAGCACATTTCGCTGAGCAGCGATGGAGCGTGGCTGCTATTTGCGGGCAACATGGGAGCGGACTCGCTCGACACTGACCGGCGTCATGTCGTTCGCGTTCCCGTGGACCGCGCCGCGCCCGAAGTCATGACGCCAGGGGCTGGATTGGAATGGGCGCCAACAATCACCGGCGACGGCTCGACGCTCGTATTCATCAGCGCGACGCCCCAGCGGCCACCACTGCCCGCGACGATGGGGTTCACGACGCCTCGTGCCGCAGTTCGCACCATCGGCGCCAACCAGATACCGACCGACTTTCCAGCCGGCCTCGTCACACCACGACAGGTCGTGTTTCGGTCGGCCGACGGATTGACGATCCACGGACAACTGTTCGAAGTACCGGGAGGGGCCAGTCGCAAACCCGCTGTCGTGTATGTTCACGGCGGTCCGCCGCGGCAGATGCTGCTGGGTTGGCACTACTCGGACTATTACTCGAACGCCTACGCGCTGAATCAATATCTGGCGAGTCGCGGGTTCATCGTGCTCTCGGTGAACTACCGGCTCGGCATCGGTTATGGCTTTGACTTCCATCAACCACCCAATTCCGGTGCGCGTGGCGCGGCCGAGTATCGAGACATTCAGGCAGCGGCCGCGTATCTCCGCACGCTGCCCCGCGTGGATGCGAGCCGGATCGGGATTTACGGCGGCTCCTATGGCGGTTTTCTGACCGCCCTGGCGCTGGCGCGCAACTCCGACGTGTTCGCGGCCGGCGTGGACATTCACGGCGTGCACGACTGGTCGACGTACTCGCGAGCATTCGATCGGCAACGCTACGAGCAGGCTCCCGACGCCGATACGGCGCTCGCCATAGCGTGGCACTCATCTCCCGTTTCGTCCGTAGCCGGTTGGAAGTCACCGGTGCTGCTGATTCATGGTGACGATGACCGCAATGTCCGGTTCGCACAGACTACCGATCTCGTGCGACGACTCGCCGGCGCTGGAGTGCCGTTCGAGACTTTGGTCATTCCAGACGACACGCACCACTTTCTTCGCTATGCGAACATTCTCACGGTCGACAAAGCCGCGGCGGAATTCCTGGAGCGCCAGCTGTTGCGCGCCGGCGCCGTCGGAACACGGGCGACCGGACGTTGAATAGACGCCTATTGGTTCTGCTGCTCGCGGCCGTGGTGGGGGGGGGCTGTCGCGCGGTCGTCAATTACCAAAGCCCGATCGGCCCTCGCTACGCGGGCGTGCCGGCGTCACCGGCCACGCCTATCGCCGCCAATCACATGCTGCGCGTGGTGACCTACAACGTGCAGTGGGGCAAACACGTCGACCGCGCCATCAATGTGCTCAAGACACGCGCGCCGCTGCCGGACGCAGACATCGTCGTGCTCCAGGAGATGGACGCGGAGGGGACGCGACGCATCGCCGACGCGCTGGGGATGGCGTGGGTCTACTATCCCGCGGCCGTGCACCCCAAGCTGGGCCACGACTTCGGCAACGCGATCCTCTCTCGCTGGCCGATCGTGGCGGACGAAAAACTGCTGTTGCCGCACATCGGCGGCCTGCGTCATGCGCAGCGCATCGCCACGGCGGCGACGGTGCTCGTCGGAGCGTTGCAGGTCCGCGTGTACAGCGCCCATCTCGGCACGCCCAGTGACATCCGCCCCTCGAAGCGGCGCGATCAGGCCGATGCGATTCTGGCCGATGCCGCCACGTATCCGCTCGTGATCGTGGCCGGCGACATGAATAGTCACGGGATCGGGAAGGAGTTCGTCGCGAACGGTTTCGTCTGGCCGACGGAGCACAATGGCTTCACAACGGCCGTGTTCAACTGGGATCACGTTTTCCTGAAGGGTTTCGCCGCGCCTTCCCACGATCGGAAGCTCACCGGGATCGTGCGCGACACGCTCGGTACGAGCGACCACGACCCGGTCTGGGCCGTGGTTCAGCTCCCTTGAGCGAACCGATCCTCGTCATTCAGACCGCCTTCCTGGGCGATGTCATCCTCACCACGTCGCTGCTGTCGGCGCTCGCCGCCCGACACGGACCGGTGGATGTCGTGACCACGCCGATCGCCGCGCCGTTGCTGGAGACGCATCCCGCGGTGCGACAGGTGATCCCCTACGACAAACGCCGGGCCGACCGGGGCTGGGCGGGACTGCGGCGCCTGGTCCGCCGGCTCCGTGCAGAGCACTATGGGCGCGCTTACCTCCCGCACCGCTCGCTGCGCACGGCGGCGCTGGCGCTGTTCGCCCGGATTCCGTCACGGATCGGGTTCTCGGGCGGGTGGTCTTTCCTCTATACAGAAGCCCGGCCCAGGCCCCGAACAGGTCACGAAACCGAGCGGCTCCTGGCCCTCGCGGACGAGCCTCCGGGCGCCTATCCTCCCCAACTCCACCCCACCGCCGTGGACGAGCAGGCCGCGGCAGCGATCATCGACGGAGCCTTTGTCGCGCTGGCGCCCGGATCGATCTGGGGCAGCAAGCGTTGGCCGTACTACGGGGAGCTCGCCCGGCAACTAGCGGATCATGCTGGCGTCGTTGTGCTTGGTGGGCAGGACGATGTTGGTTTGGGAGAAGAGATCCGAAGGGCGGCGGAGGGCGGTGGAGGGCGGCGAAGGGTCATCAACGCCTGTGGCAAGCTGACGCTGCGGCAGTCCGCGGCGTTGCTCAAGCGAGCCGCGCTGCTGGTGACGAACGACAGCGCGCCGCTGCACCTGGCGAGCGCCGTGGGAACGCCGATCGTGGCGCTGTTTGGGCCCACGGTCATGGAGTTTGGATTTGGTCCGGTTCGCCCCGGAGACGTGGCATTGGGAATGGAGCTGCAATGCCGGCCCTGCTCGTCGCACGGCCCGCCGCGGTGTCCGTTGGGACATCATCGGTGCATGCGTGATCTCACCGTCGAGGCTGTGACCCGAGCAATCGAGGAACTGGGTGCGCTACGTCGTCGGAATTGATGTCGGGGGCACGAATCTCGTCGCCGGCGTCCTCGCTGAGGACGGTTCGGAGATTCATGGCGTGGTCTCCGAGCCGACCATGGCGGCCCAGGGCGCGGACGCGGTCACCACGCGCATCGTCAAACTTGCCAAGGCGTCGATTGCCGAATCGGGGAAAAAGGTCGAAGGCGTCGGCATCGGCTCGCCCGGTCCACTCAACACGAAAACCGGCGTCGTGCTGCTGACGCCCAATCTCGGCTGGACCAACATGCCGCTGCGCGATCGGGTCAGCGAGGGGCTCAGCCTTCCCGCCACGCTCGACAATGACGCCAACTGCGCGATTTTCGGCGAGTGGTGGCGTGGTGCCGCGCGCGGCGCGAACTACGTGATCGGTCTCACGCTCGGCACCGGGATTGGCGGCGGGATCGTCATCGACGGGGAGATCTACCACGGCGTCACCGACGTCGCCGGGGAGTTCGGCCACGTCACCATCGATGCCAACGGACGACGCTGCAAATGCGGCAACTACGGCTGTATCGAAGCATACGCCGCCGGACCGGCCATCGCCGAGCGTGCAGTGGAAGGGATCCAGTCGGGCGTCGAGACGTCATTGTCGCAGTACGTGAAAGGCGACCTCGCCAAGATCACCGCCCAGATCGTCTATGAGGCCGCGAACGACGGCGACGAATGGGCGCTCGAGGTTGTGCACGAGACCGCCTCGCTGTTGGGGGCCGCGGTGGCGAGCTTCCTCAATATCTTCAACCCGGAAGTCGTCGTGATCTGCGGCGGCGTCACCCAGGCCGGGGACAAGCTGTTCCATCCGCTGCGCAGCGAGGTCAAGCGGCGCGCCTTCAAGCCCGCGTGGGAAGCGTGCCGCATCGTGCCGGGCACGCTACCGGGCACCGCCGGTGTGTTCGGGGCGGCCGCGGTGTTCATTCAAAAACAGTGGGGGCTGCGCTGAAGCGCCTCGGCGTGATCGGGTCGATGGTGTGGGACACGATTCACGGCCGCGATCCGGCCCAGGCCGCCGTGCAGGAGTGGGGCGGCATCTCCTACGCGCTTGCCGCGCTCGATGCGACTCTCCCCGATGATTGGGAGATCGTCCCACTCATCAAGGTCGGCCGTGACCTCGCGCCGAAAGCCAATGCGTTTCTCCGGACACTCCGGCGCACGACGCACGACGCACGGTTCTTAGAAGTCCCCCAGCCCAACAACCGCGTCACCTTGCGCTACGAGTCGGTGGAGCGGCGCTGCGAGCAGATGACCGGCGGCGTGCCACCCTGGACGTGGGCCGAGCTGGGCCCGCTGGTCCGGGATCTCGCTGCGCTGTACGTCAACTTCATCTCCGGGTTCGAGATGAATCTCGAGACCGCGCAGCTGCTGCGCCGCGGCTTTCCGCGCTTCATGTACGCGGACCTGCACAGCCTCTTCCTCGGCAAGGAACCGGATGGGATGCGCGTCCCACGTGCGCTGCCGCAGGCACCGGCCTGGTTCGGCTGCTTCAACGTCATCCAGCTGAACGAAGACGAAATGCAGCAGCTGGGCAGCGATCCGCTCGCCATCGCGGCCGACGCGCTGCGTCAGGGATGCAGCACGCTCTGCGTGACGCTGGGCAAGCGCGGCGCGGCGTATTTCACCGGGACTCCCGTGCGGACGGAGCTGATTCCCGCTCCCGCGATCCACCAGTCGCCGTTGCTTCAGGAATCGGACCCAACGGGCTGCGGCGACGTATTCGGCGGCACCGTGGCCGCCACGCTGCTCAGCGGGGCGAGCCTGGAGGAAGCGCTGCGGGCGGGGACGATGCTCGGCGCGCGCAACCTGACCCACCGCGGCGCGACGGGACTGCGCGACCACCTGCTGGGGAAGCTCTCGATCGCATGACCCGCCTCGTCGAAGTTCCCACGTCGTTCGACGACCGCTCCTTCGACCAGTTCGCGGCCGCGTATGCGCAGGCGACCGATGGGGAGCGGCTGTTGTTCGACGCGCACGCCGCGGAATGGGCGTCGCCGTACGGGCTGGTGGGGCTGCTCGCCGCCGGTGAGGCGGCGGCGCGCAAGGGCGAGCGGCCGCTGCTCACGGCCCCGGCGAATCCGGATGTCGTGAGCTACTGGGCGCGCGCCGGTTTCTTCCGGGAAGCGGGCGATCTGTTCGAGGTGCACGGCAAGGTGCCCAAGGCCAAAGTCGCGACGGAGAGCGAGGTGTTGCTCCCCGTGACGCCGGTCCGTGCGGCCGAGGACGTGCACGCCGTCGTGAGCACGATCCAGCAACGCGCGTCCGCGATCCTCAGCTCGGAATTGGGACTCGATCCGAAGGCGACGATGGGTTTCGCTATGGCGCTTTCGGAGTCTTGTCAGAATATTGTGGAGCACGCCGGCACGGGCGGGTGGGTCGCGGTGCAGGCGTACAACTGGCGGCGCAAGCTGGCGCGCCGCGTGGTGGTGATCGCGGTGGCGGACGCCGGTGTCGGATTCCGGCATTCTTTGGAGTCCACGCAGGCCAAGCGGTTCGGCGAACGGTGGGGCGACGCCGCGGCGCTGGAAGCGGCGCTGGTTCAGGGCGTGAGCCGCTTTCGCGATCCGGGGCGCGGTCAGGGGCTCGCGGGCATCCGGCGCTACCTGGCCCGCTGGGAAGGCAAGGTCGCCATCCGCAGCGGCACGGCACGCATCGCGATCGTGCCGCGCTGGGACGACGACGTGCCGCTGAAGGACGGGTTGCCGGAGTTTCCGGGATCGCAGGTCCTGCTCATCATACCGGAACAAGAGTCGGAGAAAGGGTCGTCGAAGAAGTGATGATTCCTCAGATCATGGTGCACGCCATTCTCCAGAAGTCCGTGGCCGGTTTCTACACCGACCTCGTGACACGCCCCACCGGCCGAGCGGTTCGGGAAAACATCGAGCGGGATCTTCCCCCGGGGACCATTGCGGTGATGGATTTCACCGGCGTCGGGTGCCTCGATTATTCGTGCGCCGACGAGATCGTCGCGAAGCTGGTGCGCGACAAGGTGAAAGTCCTGCTGCTGCGCGGGCTCACCGATGCCCATCGTGAGGCGATCGAGCCCGTGCTCGCCGGCGCCGGACTAGCCGTGCTGTGCGAGCGCGCCGACGGCATCCTCGAGGGGCTGGGGGCCAGCGAGCCGGCTCCGGCGCTGCTCGATGAGCTGGTCGAGCTGCGGCTGGCGGCACGCAATCCGGGAGGCACCATCCGTCTCACCGCGGCGTGAAACGCCGCCGCCTGGGACTGTCCACGCGCGCCATTCACGGCGACCCGAAGGCGCGCGCCGACTGGACAGCCGTCGCCCCCCCGCTCTATCAAAGCTCCACGTTCACCAATCCGGTCGGCTCGACCGCCGAAGTCCTGTACACCCGCTACGGCAACAATCCGAACCAGGTCGACATCGGGCGCAAGCTCGCGCTGCTCGAGGGCGCGGACGCGGCGCTGTTTCTGGCGAGCGGTATGGGCGCCGCCGCGCTCGCGCATCTGGCCGTGTTGCGTCCCGGCGATCACCTGCTGGCGAGCGAATGGATCTACGGCGGGGTGCACCGGCTGTTCCGCGAGGAATTCGGGAAGCTGGGCATCGACGTCTCGTTCGTGAATCCCACGCAGTCGCGCACCTGGAAGAAGGCGATGCGCAAGACGACGCGCGCCGTATTTCTCGAGACGCCGACCAATCCGTTGATGCGCGTCATCGATCTCGAGCCCGTCGCCGGCATCTGTAAGGAAGAAGGCCTCGCGCTGCTCGTCGATTCGACGTTCGCCTCGCCGGTGAATTTTCGGCCGCTCGAGCACGGCGCGGATCTCGTCATCCATTCCGCCACGAAGTACCTCAACGGCCACACCGATGTGATTGCGGGCGCTGTGGCGGGCACCGATCAGGTCGTGGACGAGGTGCGCCGGCTGATGCAGGTGTGGGGGCAGGCGATCGACCCCTTCGCGGCCTGGTTGATCGATCGCGGCATGCGCACGCTCACCGTCCGCGTCCAGCGACAGAACGAGATCGGCCTCGCGGTCGCGGAGTGGTGCGCCAAGCAGGACGTGATTGCCAAGGTGCATTACCCCGGCTTGGCCTCCCATCCGGATCACGAGCTGGCGAAGCGCGTGCTGGGCGGCTTCGGCGGCATGCTGGGCATCGAGCTGAAAGGCGGCGTGCGAGCCGCGGAGCGGTTCCTCAAGGCGCTGACGATCGCGGCGCATGCCCCCAGCCTCGGCGGGGTCGAGACGCTGGTGTCCGAGCCGCGCCTCACCTCACATGCGAGTCTCACGGCGGAACAGCGTGCGCAGGCTGGCATTCCGGACGGATTCCTGAGATTTTCCCTGGGACTGGAGGATCCCGATGACCTCATCGCGGACTTCGCCCAGGCCCTGGCGCGGCACTAAGTGATCAAGTTCACGAACGTCTTCAAGGCCTTCCCCAAGGGCGGCCTCGCGCTCAAGGACGTCTCCTTTCACGTCGCCAAGGGCGAGTTTGCCTTTCTCACCGGCCATTCCGGCGCCGGCAAGTCGACGGTCATGAAGCTGATTTACGCCGAGGAGCGCCCCACCTCCGGGGACGTCCGCGTCTCCGGGTACAACGTGAACGAGATGCGGCCCCGCGAAGTCCCCCTGCTCCGCCGCAAGCTCGGCATCGTCTTCCAGGATTTCCGGCTGCTCGAGGACCGCACCGCAGAGGAAAACGTCGCTTTCGCGCTCGAGGTGACCGGGGCGCGCTCCTCCACCATCCCGGCGCGGGTGATGCGCGTGCTCACGCAGGTCGGCCTGGCAGCCAAGGCGCAGGCGTATCCGCGCGAACTATCGGGTGGCGAGCAGCAGCGCGTCGCGATCGCGCGTGCCCTGGTGAACGAGCCGACGGTGCTGCTGGCGGATGAGCCGACCGGCAATCTCGACGAGCGGGCCACCCGTGGCGTCTTCCAGCTATTGCGCGACATCAACGCCAGCGGCACCGCCGTCGTGATGGCGACACACGATCTCGACCTGGTGCGGCAGGCGCCGTACCGCGTGATCGAGCTGCAGGAAGGGGCGCTGGTGTACGACTCGGCGGTCGACGAGGCCCGGGACCATGCGACCGGGGGGGCGCCATGAATCTGACCTTCCGCGAAGCGATGCTGACGTTCAAGCGCGCGCCGCTGCTCTCGGTGCTGTCGGTGACGACGATCGCCTTCTCGCTGTTCGTGCTGGGATTGTTCGGCCTGGTGGTCGTGAACCTTCAGGACGCCCTGCGCGGCGTGGAAGAGCGGGTCGAGGTGGTGGCGTATCTGCTGCCCGGCGCGCCGATCGAGGGGACCGCCCAGGCGCTCAAGGACGTCGAGGCCTTCCCGGAAGTGCAGTCCGCGACGTACGTCTCCGAAGACGACGCGCTGGCCCGCGCACGCGCGGAGCTGATCGAGCTGCGCGACGTGATGCAGGAGCTGGAACGGAACCCGTTGCCCGCGTCGATCGAGGTGAAGCTCAAGCCGGGATTCCGCGATACCGAGCACGTGAGCGCCGTCGCGGAGCGGCTGCGGGGCTTCGGCTTCGTGGACGACGTCCGCTTCGGCCGCGACTGGGTCGAGAAGCTCGACCGGCTGCGCGGGCTCGCGGCCGCGGTGGGGATCGTGGTCGGCGCCGCCTTTGCCGTCGTCGCCATCATCATCATCGGGACGACGATCCGCATGGCGGTGCTGCAGCGCAGCCGCGAGATCGCCATCATGCGGCTCGTCGGCGCGACGGACGGCTTCATCCGCCGGCCGTTCCTGCTGCAGGGCGCGATGAAAGGCTTGCTGGGCGGCGCGGTCGCGATCGGATTGTCGTTTGGCGCGTACGTATTGATCAACCGCTATCTGCTGCAATCCTCCTTCTTCACTCGCGAGCAGGCTGCCGCCATCGTCATCTTCGGTGCGCTGATCGGACTGCTCGGCAGCGCGACCAGCGTAGGCCGGCATCTGAAACGAGTATGAACGAACGGGGACGGGGGACGGGGGACGGGGGACGGGTGCTGCGAGCCGCAGCATTCGTGGTTTGCCTTACCCTTCCCCCTTCCCTCGTCCCCTGTCCCCTAGTCGGTCAGGCCCGCCCGACCTACCAGCAACAAATGCAGGACAACCAGCGCCGCCTGGAAGGCATCAAGCGAGAGCGCTCCGAAGTCGAGCAGGAGCTTGCCCGCCTGCGCACCCAGGCGCACTCGCTGGCCGACGAAATCGTCAACATCGAGCAGCAAAAGCAAAGCACCAATCGGATCGTCAACGAGCTGGACCGCCAGATCACCGGGCTCGGCGGGCAGATCGACCAAATCACGGTTGACTTGCTGATCGCGCAGGACGCGCTGCTCGAGAAACGCGCGGTGCTCGAGCGGCGGCTCGTGGACATCTACAAGC
>WNFX01001811.1_pt1 | contig 38769 bp, 33 predicted proteins | sample 5400111 | NCBI WGS metagenome assembly WNFX01 (sample SAMN13153363, study PRJNA577476) | soil metagenome | isolation source: 40 cm soil or saprolite under grassland replicate 1 | place: USA:California | collected 2016-06-15
CCTGACGTGGAGTTCCTCCGCGCCTGCCGCGCGCAGCTCACCATTCCCGTGTTTGTGCTGATTCGTCCGCGTGCTGGCGATTTCGTGTATACAGACGCCGAGCATCGAACCACCCTCGAGCAGATTCGCCAAGCGAAGGACGCAGGGGCGCAGGGAATTGTGACGGGCGCGCTCACTGCATCGGGCGAGATTGCTCGAGCGCACACCGCGGCACTGATCGCCGCCGCTCGGCCGCTGCCCGTGACGTTTCATCGCGCGTTCGACCTGTGTGACGATCTATCGGCGGCGCTCGAGAGTCTGATTCTGATGGGCGTGGAGCGTGTGCTGACCTCGGGCGGTGCGCCCACGGCGCCCGAAGGGGCCGGCCGGATTGACCGGCTCCTCGTGCAGGCCAGCGGCCGCATCGAAATCCTCGCGGGAGGCGGGATCGACGAGCGTAACGTGGCTGCGCTCGTGCGCGAGAGCGGGGTGCGGGAAGTGCATTTCAGTGTGAAGGATGCCGCGAAAGTCCGGAAAATAATGCAGGCGCTGCGTCGTTTGCCCCAATGAGGAGATTCCTCGCCAGCCTTACTGTCGTTCTCATCGCCACATCCGCCGCGGCGCAGAACGCGGTCGTCACGCGCAACGTCAAACTGCACGCCGGCCCTTCGAGCACGACAACGGTCAAAGAGACGCTCCATCCGCCCGACGAGCTCACGATCCTCGATTCGGTGCAGACGAACGGCTATTACGAGGTTCGGGCGGCGGACAGCGGGCACGGCTGGGTCTGGGCGCGCAACGTCCAGATCACCGACACCATCGCCGGCACCGTCCCTGAAGTCTTCCACGGCTGCCCGCTCGAGGGATCGGCAGCGCAAGCGAATCGCCAGGCGTCCAATCGCAAGAAGAATCGGCTCACTCCGCCCCAGGCGGCTGACATCGATGGCATTGCCACGCTCACCGCCATCCTCCAGGCTGGCGACGACAAGACCCGGTGGAGCGATACCCGCGGGGCGTCGATCGTGGCCTACGTCGTAGACGTGAAGATCGGGGCCCAAGAGACTGTCAACTGCGGCGACACCGATAGCGCGTACATCGATACGCACATCGACGTCGTCCTGCATCCCACCGATACTCGGAAGATCGTCCGGATGATCGTGGAGGTGACCCCCCGCTGGCGCGAATTCGTGAGCCACCAGGGGACCGACTGGACGACGCGCACGCTCAAGCAAGCGCTCCAGGGCCACTGGGTGCGATTTACCGGCTGGTTGTTCTGGGATTTCGAGCACGTGGACGCATCCGAGCATACGAACGCCGGCGCCGCCGGCAACTGGCGGGCGACGGCCTGGGAGATTCATCCCGTGACGCAGATCAAGATCTGCCCGGGCACACCGCAAAACTGTTAACGGCCATCCTTGCTGAATCGGCGCGGCGGAGCAGCCCGCCGATGTGAACGCGACGCCTTCCGGGCTTCCAGCGCTTTGGCCTTGATCTCCAGGCGTTCGTCGGCACGACGATCCCCTGGACGCTTCAGCATCCCCGGTTTGCCCGTGTCGGGATCGTAGTAGCCGAGGTACCCACCGGGATTGACTTGAAACGAAGCCAGCGTTTTCCCGTCGTGCGGCCGGCCGAGGAAGTCGTTGCGGCCGTGTAGCTCGGTGCCGCTGGTGAAATACATCGGAAGCACGAAGTTGCATACGGGGACGTCGCCGATGTTGTACGACTCGTCCTGAACGGGATCGCACATCTCGTACCAGTAGTACGCGATGCCGTCGTTGTCATGGGGGCTCGGTCCGCGCACGAGCAGATTGGCCTCGGGATCGGCGATGAGCTCCAGCACTTCGTGGGACAGTGTGGTCCGCCAGTCCTCCTTCAGCTTTTCCGCAAGGTCGATAAAGACAAACCCGTACGGCAAGCCGCTGTCGGTCTTGTCGTGATAGCCAAGCGCGTCATCCGGCGCCACCTTGTCCCACAGGTAGATGATCGCGTCACCGCGCAGGTCGACCCCCGACTTCGGGTCTGGTTTCCGCTCGGTTCTTCGCTCCAAGCGTATCCGCGCCCCCATGCTCCAGTAGGGCTCGAAGTCGTCCGTGATCTGCGTATTGATCGCGCGGATCGCGTGCAGAACCTCCTCGTCCTTCACGCGATCATGCGTGTGGTTGACGATGGATATGATCATCCAACGAAAGCCTAAATGGTGCGCGGATCCTAGCTATGACATTTTGAGCGCCGACTTGCGATCACGGGGGGGGATCGCAGAATCACGATCCCCGTGTGTGAGAGGGATTCATGTCGAAGGCCAAGACGCCGAAGCGCTGGACCGTGCTCGCCTGGATCGCGGGCGACAATAACCTCGACAGCTACGGTCTCAGTGACATCAAGGAAATGAAGCGCGTGGGATCGACCAAGGATGTCGACGTCGCGGTGCAGTTCGATCGCCGCGGCAACGGGAAGACGTACCGCTATCATCTGCGCAAGGGCACGACGCTCGCGGCGGATGTCGTGCAAACGCTGGGGGAAACCGATACGGGCGACCCCGCAGTCGCGATCGATTTCTTCACGTGGGGCATGCAGCAGTTCCCCTCCGAGAAAGTCCTGGCGATCATCTGGAATCACGGCAGCGGCATCGACGAAGCCGATGTGTACGCTCGGGCCAGGGTCAACGGGATTCGGATCGAGCGGCATGGCCGCCCGCGCGCGAACACCCGGCCGCGCAGCCAGGCGCGTGCGATCGCGACCAGCAAGCTCGGACGCGCCCTCTTCTCCACGACCGTCGATTCGGCAATCCGACTCCGCGCCATCGCGTATGACGACACGAACCGCGACTTCCTCGATAACGCCGAGCTGAAGCGTGTGCTCGTGCAGGTCGTCAAGAAAGCGAAGCGCCCGATCGACGTCCTCGGCTTCGATGCCTGTCTGATGAACATGATCGAGGTCGCGTATCAACTGCGCGGGCTGGTCGGCCACATCGTCGCCTCGGAGGCGGTCGAGCCGGGGGACGGGTGGCCGTACCAGAACGTCATCGGTGATCTTGCCGCGAAGCCAGGCATGGATGGCGCCACGCTGGCCCGCGCGATCGTCAAGCGGTATCTCGCGTCCTATCCCGCTTCAGAAGAAGTCACGGATTCGGCGGTGGATGTCAGCCGCGTGCAAGTGCTCGCCCAGTCCGTCGACACCCTAGCCGGGGCATGCCTGCCGACGTTGCAACAGCCTGCGGATTATCAGGCCTTTGGACGTGCGATCCGAACTGCCCAGCGATTCGACATGAAGGACTACGTCGATCTGGGAGCGCTCTGCAACCAGCTCATCGCCCGCTCGCCGCAGCCCGCGGTACAGCAAGCCGCGCGAGCCGTGCTAACGAACCTGAGTGGACCGCAGCCATTCGTCATCGCCGAGGGCCACAAGGGCAAAACGGTCGCAGGCGCGACGGGCACGGCGATCTATTTCCCGCTGGCGCGCGACGTGACAGTGAACTACGGAAAGCTGGATTTCGCCAAGTCGACGCGGTGGGGGCAGCTGATTACGGCGTACGGGCAGTGATGTAGTCTCGCCATGAGTCTTTCGCTGGGGTCGTGCGATCCCGGGGCGGTGCCCGCGGATGTAGCGGCGTTCCTGCGCCCGCTCCACGAGGCCAATATGGATGTCGCTCGATTGCGCGGAGAAAAGGACGCCGAGTGGGTACCATTCCGCGCCGAGAGCGCGCCGACAGTACGGGATATGCAGAACACGTTGCGCACGGCGGGGTTTCTCCCGGCCGGCCCAGCCAACGGCATTCTCGACTATCGCACCGTATCGGCCGTGCGTCTGTTTCAGGAATATGTGCGCACCGTCGAAGGCCTCCCTGACGTCGGGGCACCGGACGGCGTCGTGGGTCCCACGACCGCCAAACATCTTGCCCGTTGGAAGACTGCCGCCACACGCGCGGACTGGTCGGACCGCTCGCCCGACAACGCGACGGCGGCGTTTCGGTATTGGATGCTCGTGTTGGCGATGTACCAGGCCTACAACGCGAATACGCCTGTGACGCTCATCGTGCAGAAGGCCGAGGCATTTACCAAGCCGAGCGACACACTGAAGATCGCGCAATGGAATCTCGACCGGCACGCGATCCATCTGATCGGCATCCGCCGCCAGGAGTGGCGCTCGGCGCCGGTGCGCCGCAACGACGATGTGTTCGTGCTGCTGGTGGACGGTATCGCCTTCGGCTTCTCGGGCTCGACGGACCCCAATCCGAAGCAGGCGGGGCCCACGCGCCCGGACGAGCCGTATCTCGTTCGCGGACAGCATCAGTATCGATTCGGTTGGCACAAACTCGACAATCCGGACCGCGTGTATCGCGCATTTCGGCCGGTCGGGCCCGGCGTGCTGGTCTGCCGGGACTTCGTGAACGATGATGCGTTGACGGACGCCGACCTGGTGGGCGGCCTCGACGCCAACCCGACGATCAATATCCATTGGAGCGGAGCCGGGACGGGCAACTGGTCGGCGGGATGCCAGGTCATCGAGGGGAGCCGCTATGTCAATCATCGCGGCGCGGTGGTGGACTGCTCGGCGTTCGCCGCGCCGTCGTACTCGGGTCTCGGCGCAAAGACGAAGGGCGCGTACAACGTGCTGCTGGACCTGATTACGGTGTTCGCCCCGTCGAACGCGACGTCAGGCGTCGGGCTGCACTACACGCTGCTGTATGAGAAGGACCTTCAGCTCCAAACCACTCCGGGCCGGACCATCGACCAGGTGGCGCGCATGAATTTGCCGGCGGCGGAGGTGGAGCCGTGGACGGTGGGGAGGTTGGTGGGGGCGTTGGTGCGGGCGTAACTGCTCAAATCGCATTAGACGAAGATGAGACCGCGCAGGTACCGCACGTTGACCTTCGTCCGCGTCCTGGTCTCGATGTCAACAACATCGAACACGATGTCGTGCCAAGTCATACCACCGATTCGAGACACGAGCAGCCGGCGGCCGTCGGGCGACCAACTCATCCCGCCCCGGTAGCTCCCCTCCCAGAATGATCGATGCGGTGACACGTCGATCACAGCACGTTCCGCATCGGCGATGCAGATCGAATCGCGCACCCGAAATGCGATGCGGTGGCCATCGGGAGAGGCGCTCGCGTAGGACCCAGGGAACAGCGGCCTCGGCTCACCGCCAGCGCGGGTGGTCTCCGCGATGCCGAGGTTCACGGTCTCGAACAGCACGTGGGCGGTGTCCCGCCACGACGGGAGGCACGATCGCGCCACTGTACCATGCACGAGCAATGAAACCGTTGATGCGTCGGCATCGAACACATGCAAGCTCATGTCTGTGCCTGCGGGACTGGGTGGCGCGACGAAACATACGTAACGACCGGATGGATCGAGCGCGTTGCTGAGCACGTATGAGGTCGTGTAGCGGAGCTCGGCCAGCTCGCGATCCAGGTCGACCAACCAGACCCCCTGGTCATCCGGTGAGCGCCGGGCCGCCGTGACGGCGGCGAGCGGTTTTTGTCGCGCCGCTGAACAGTGACGAATGTCTTCAAACGCCTCGCTGACAACGATCGGCGAGAGGTCGAGGGCCGGAGCGCGCAGGGTTCCCCTGAATATTCGGCGCGCGTCCCAGCCGAGGACCCGATACTCTGTCACGCGCTCAGGCGAACCAAGAAATCTTGACCGACTCGTCGCGAAGCAGCGGTTCGGCCGTCCCCTCCAGGCGCGCCACCGTCCATTCTCGCGGAAGCGAGCCGATCGCATCTCGCACGAGCTGCACGTCGGCGTGACCTACGCTCGCCAGGCGAACGAGGTCCTCGAACAGCGCTTGACGCTCAGCGAGAGGGAGGATGGGAAGCACGCGCAGCGCTGTGCCGCGCTCGGCGACCGAGCGCAGCGCCGAACGCAACACCGCCACGCGGTCTGCGGCCCCGGACATGAAGTCGGCGCGCGCCGCGTAGAACCCTCTCTCGCGATCGACGAGTGCGCGCCACAGCGCCTCGTCGCGAGCAATCTCCGGTGGTTGGGTCATTCCTCTGCTACTTCTTGCCCGCGTACCGCCAGGGGAGCGCCAGGAACTTGGCCACGAAATCCGAGAACGCCATGGCAAGGATCGGGAAGATTGTATGATGCGTCTCCAGGCGGGGGCCGCCGACATCGGCGCCGTCGGCAATCACACGCAGGCCTTCCGTCATCGGGGTCTCCCGTCCAATCTGATGATAGTGACCCGTCAGGGGCGCGCGCGCGACATCGGCGAAGGTGGAGGCTCCGTCGGGCCAGGGCGGGGTCTTCGGCTCGGGACCCACGGTCCCATCGGGATTCGGCTGAATGTCGATTCCCAGTCGTGGATCGCGTGGCTTCGTCTTATTCCCGAACGCGTGCAGGTCCGTCGGAGCCTTGTCGCTCCCGACGGTCGCGCTGCTGGCCCCCGGCGGCGCACCCTCTGGGGCCTCCGGCACACCGCCTGGCAGCTCAACACCCGCATCACGCGGGCCGGCACTCGGCGATGCGGGCCCGGCCGGCGCCCCGCCACCTGGCGCGGGTCCGGAAGCCGTCCCCCGAGTCGGCGGGCACCACGAAGCGGGGCTGTGGTTCCAACCCGGAAGGACCCCTAGTCCCGACCGAGTGAAATTGTAACAGCAGCCACTCATCCATCTGGCGTAACTGTTGCTGTTCGGACCCCAATGCCATCTGTCGCGCGGATCGGGGAGGTTGCGATACACGTTCGGATGCGCGTAGGCGAGGTGCCTGTTCCGCAAGCAGCTCGAGAGGTCAGCGACCGATTGCCCGGGATAGGGCTGACACTCCTTGCAACGAGACGTCGCTACATCGTCCGGTGGTCCCGACGCGTCTGTCTTCGGCGCACAACCGCTAATACCGTGCCCCCAAAAAAGCGGCTCCCGAATCGCGTAATTGTACGGTGGGTCGAAGAGGAACGCATGGCGAAACGCCCCTAGTCCCCGTACCGCCAGCGGCCGAGAGCAGACGAGGGGCGGAACGAGCCCACCCGGGGTTCCAGCCGGAGCGCCACCCGGCCTGGTCACCGGGCTCGGACCAGTCGGGGCCAATGGCCCGACGACCATCCGCACTCGGCGCTGACGCCGGAAGAACGTGATCGGGTTGGGTTGCCCGCGTGCGATCCGGTATCCGAACCGGAACCTCACCCTTTGCCGGCCTGCTCCACCGACATCGAACTCGACCGTCTTCGTCTGTTCATGGACGGTGACCTCGGCTTGGTACTCTCCGTCAGTCAGATCACATTGGGTTAATCTGTACCGGTTGACGGACCCGGATGTGTGGTGGAAGTCGATCTCCTGCGCAGCGCAGGACATGCGCACCAACTCAACTTCAGGCTCATCCAAACTCCCACTCGCGCCGCCGCCGCCAGAGGACCCTCCCCCGCCGGTCCACTGTCGCTGAATGACGCTTCCCGGACCCTCGCCGGTTGCCTGCTGGGTCACGTGCGTCAGCTCGTGGGCGAGCAGGCGCTGACCAGCCGGCGACCGCGGATTGAACGCGCCGCGCGCGAAAAAGACGTGGTTCCCCCGCGTGAAGGCCAGCGATTCCAGCTCAGTGTTCAGCGCCGCCGCGTTGCCGTCGTTGTGTATCCGAACGTCACCGAAATTTCCTGCCAAGCGCGATTCAAACGAGGCACGGACGTCGGCATCAAGCAAGTTGCCGCCAGGGCTTGCTCGAGCGAGCCGCTCGTCCAGTCCCGTCTCAACCACCGCGCTGCGGTGAGTGGAAGGAACCGATCCTCCACGATCGCACTGGCAGTCGCTGGAGGTTCCGCCACAGGCGCATTTCCGCTGCACGCGCAGTTCGGGTTGGCGCGCGACCCTGTCGGCCACGCGATCGGCCTCGATCTCGTAGGGGTCACCCGGTGTTCCGATGATCAGCTTCGGCAGGATGGGCGCGGTGGTGTGTGGTTCGGCGTCCTCACATTGACAATGACCAGCTCCGCCTCCGCACGCGCAGGAACGCTGAAGGACGGCAGCCGCGGTGGCGCGATTGCCGCCGGCCAGAACTCGCGCCGCCAGAGGATGATGATAGGCGTGCGGTGCGGCCCTGCTTGCCGATTTCGCCGCGGTCTGGAGTCTGCCATGCCTAAGATCGAATTCCATGGTGGCTTCCTCACAATTGCGTCGAACGTCCCGTCGCCTCAGCTCACCGCATTTGTTCCATCATCACTGATAGCGCGGCGCATCCTCCGCTTTCACGAGGCACCGCCTTTTAAGCCTACCAAGTGCCAGATTCTTAACGTCGCTCACCGCTTCAACCCTGGTCCAGCGACGCCAGCCATTCCCTTGCGGGCGGCGTGCGTACCACCAAGAGCCAACGGGATTCGCCACGCACCTTTCGCAGCTGCACGCGCACGTCAGAGACGCGTACCTTGCTTGCGCGCTCGAGAGCGGGGACGTGAATGACGCTGGCCGTCTGCGGAATGCCCAAGACCACGATCTCACTAGCCGCCTCGTCCACACGCACCTCATACCGGCCTGGCGGCAGCAACTGCCCCCCAGCACGTAAGGGGAGCGGGAATCTCAGTATCACGGTGACTTCTTCGAACCCGTCGAGCCACTACCGGCCTTTGCGCGCTTCTTGGCTTCTTCCTCGATCCCCTCATAGAGGGCGTTTGGATTATGAATCGCGAGCGTCGTGCTAGACGGAGGGGAAATGCCCGCCGCTTTCGCCACGTCAATCGCGAACGTTGTGCAGTTGTACGAAGCGAGGTTGTAAGCGGGTGCGGTTTTGCAGACCTTCTCCGCGTGCGCTAATCCGTTAACGTAATCGGCGTGCTTCAACCCGTAATCGATGTCGATGTAATCTGTTGCCGCTGGCGGCTCATGAGCCGTGTCGGGGTGGTGGACACACCCGGCCACTGATTTGAACGGATTGGTAGCGCTGAAGCCCACCTGCGGCCAGAATCCATAGCTGTACTTGGTCCCCACATTGTCTTGAAGTTTTACCCAGGTGTGCCCGACGTTGCCTGACACCAAGCGACCGAGTCCCTGCTGCTCGCGGTCGACTGCGAGAGTCAGCTTCCAACTCGACGCGATGCCCACACCCGTCGTATCTGGTGGGCTGCAGTCGGGACCGAAGGCACACAGCGCTGGGCTCAACCTCGCCAACCTGATTCCCGTCGATGGCTGCGCTTGTTGCGCGACGTGTACCAGCTCATGAGCGAGGATTTGCTTCCCGCGGGCGGTTCCTGGCGAGAAATAGCCTGAGTCGAACACAATGCTGTTGCCAACCGTATACGCGACCGCGTTCACCGCCCGAGCCGATTCCGCTGCGCGCGGTTCGGTGTGGACGCGCACACTTCCGAAATCGAGCCCGAACCGCGGCTCCATAAACGCCCGGGCCGCCGGGTCCAGCGCTTCGCCAGGTGAGTTGAGCACTTCGTGGACGATCGGTGGTGCGAAAACGGGGTTAGGTGGCAGGATCGCACTCGCCGCCCCAACCTCTCGCGGTTGCGCAGCCGCTGCAGCACGGCTCGGCATGCGCATCACGTGGTTGGCGACCTGATCCGCCTCGCGCTCCAGCCGGTCACCGGGAGAGGTCATGGCGAGCTTCCGTTGCACGAGGTGACCCAGCGCCCGATTGCCCACGCCACGTTGCAAGTCTGCATGTATCCCGACATCTGCCCAGGCGGCAGCCGCCGAGCGTATTTGACGGGACTGGCGCCCCACCGCGGGTGCCGGCATCCGCGCTACGTTAGACATCATTGTTGTGTACAAGAACGCCGCTCACGAAAATGGTTATGGCTGCCCGCCACAATTCGTCCGGTCACCGTTGCCGCACATGTATAGAGCGTCGCCGCCCCGAATCTGTCCAGCCCGCAGCCTCCGCACGGCTCGGCGCGGCCGCGAGGTGGCGTTAGCGCCCCAGTCCGAGTGCAGGCAGAAGGGGCGATACCGCCGGCGCGAGACCGCGCAAGGCACGCTCCAGCGCCGGCCCAAGGCCGAGGATCACCGGCCAGAACTCAACGAAGAAGGCCGCGATGGCTTCACCCATCGCGACGAGCGCCGAACCGATCGCGGCGAGGGCCTCACCGATTCCCAACGCCGCGAGGATCTCGGGCAAGAAGACGATGATCACGACCGCGGCAATGGCCACAAGCAACGCCGCAGCGAGCCCCTTGGCGAGCGCCTCAGCCATGCGGCGCGCGAGCTCGCGCGCAAGGACCAACGCTTCCTCCGCAACGATCTGTCCCAACCGGCGGCGCAGCCGCTCGAGGAACTGGCGGATCACGTCTTCCAGCGTCACCACGCCCGCGAGCGCAGCGGCACAGGCCGCGAGGATCGCCTCCTGGAGCAGCGTCCGCAGCTCCCGCTGGACGGCGGCCCGCACCCGCTGCATGAGCTCTGCCTTGATCCCGTGGGCGATCGATCGGATCAGGGCCTGCGCGTCGCTCCCCAGACTCGCTTCCAGCCACTTTCCGATCTGATCCACTGCGGCGTCGCTGCCGAGGGCGTCCAGCAGCGGCCCAACGTCGAACCCCTGAGTACGCGTCAGCAGCCGACGCACGGACGGCTTCGCGACACGCCACAACCGGTTTATGCCGTCCCGTATCGTCATCTTGTCTATCACGCGGTCGAGCGAGCGGTCGAGCCCCTCCGAGAGCGCGCGGTTGGCGGCGGCCTGAGCGGGGTCGAGCGCGAGGTTGAGCGCACGGTCGAGCTGCTCGCTGCTGACGCCGCATACGATCAGGTTGTCGGTGTCGCGCACGGCCTTGTAGACGAGAATCCCCGGAGCGCACCAACTCAGGGTGACGGGGCGCTGATCGACGGCGACGTGGCGCAGGGTGGAGCGACCCACGGGCATGAGTTCGAAACCCGTGATGCGACGCCGACGGCGCCAAAGGCCATTGTGACCGCTCTTGCCGACGTTGACGTAATGGTGGACCTGTCCCTCGGCCTCGGGAATGCACGTCGGATGCGCCGGTTTGATTTCGGCCACCTCGACGACGCCGCTGTCGCGACGATATGTCAGGTCTGGCTCCCCGTCCCCCGCCCGGCCGCCGACCGTCACACCCCGCTCGCGGCGCGAGGGTCGACTATCGCCGCACGCGGTCCGATAGTGGGACCACGAAGCCAACGGAATGTCGCCGATCGGCTCACCGGCCGGGCCTAGCTCGGCCACGAATGCCGAGCGGATCGCGTCGTGCGCGCGTCGACCATTCACAGGCGCTCCTTCGGCGTCGAGGAGCTCATTGCAAAGCACGTGCATTCGTGTTGGGGGTCGGCGTCGCCCGTTCCGCTGCACGGCGCGCCCTACACCGCCCTGCTGCACGACGTGTGTGAGTTCGTGTGCCAACAACCGACGTCCCTGCACAGTGTGAGGCGCGTACATGCCCTGAGCGAAGTAGACGTCCCGGCCGTGCGTGAACGCGAGCGCGTTGAGATCGTCGCTGAACGCCGCGGCTGCGGTCCCCGTGTGAATCCGCACGCTCGCAAAATCCCGGCCGAACTGGGTTTCGAGGGGGGCGCGGACCGATGGTTCGATGGGTCGCCCTCCCGTGCGCACCGCCGCCAGCTGCGATTCGAGCACCACGCCAGCACCAGGGTGCGCGACGTCGCTTCCGGCTGCGCTTCGCTGGATGGAACTGATGCTCGGCACGGCCGTTGGGGTGCCCGGCGGCACAGTCCGCATCACGCGATCGGCCACTGCGTCGGCCTCGCGCTCGTACTCGTCGCCAGGCTCGTTCACGACCAGCTTCGTTTGGACGTCTTCCTCCTCACACTGGCAAGGCGAGCTCCCGCCCCCGCTGCAGGCGCACTTCCGCTGGATGAGGCCACGGCCCGCGAGAAGTCTTCCGAGCGCGCGGTTCCCGGACGCCGCCTGGATATCCATCACCGGATCTCGGACCGGCGCCTGCACCGCGGCGCGGGAGCGTCCGCTGATGGAGCCCCGATCGCTATCCGGCTCGTGAGAGGTCCGTGCCATGAGCGTCAAGGAGGACACGCTCCTTCGACTTGCGATGCGCAATCGATGCACGTTCCCTCGGGTGCCGAGAGATCCAGACCGCCAGTGCGGTACGATTCGTCGCACAACGTGTAGCACGTGCCCGCCGTGAATGAGAGACGCCTCCCCTTCTTCTGGTTCCCGATGTCCTGTTTGAAACTGTCGTGCGGCCGAATCCCCAGAATTCTTTGCAGCTCGCGGTAAAGCTCGCGTGAGCCACCCGCCAGGGCCGCGACATCGGTGCCGCACTTGCGACTCGCCTCGCATCCGATCCAGCAATGGCCGAAGGAGTCCCAAGTGCGATTGGGCAGAAATGGTGCGCCCTCGCGAGCGCAGACAGCCGGAATCCAGCGGGTGAAGGTGATGTCGATCATCGGCCGCTCGAGAGGGCGGAGACAGAAGTATGCAGGGATGGCCCAGAGCGGGCCGCCGACCAAAAATGGCGCAACGGCGAGCGCAGCTTGTCCCAGGGCTGTATTGGGGTCCGTCGATTCGTCGTAGCGATGCAAGGCGGTGGGCGCACCCACGTGACTGACGACATGAGCCAACTCATGCGCAAGGAGCCATTGGCCCGGCCTCGTCTCCGGCCGGTAGCGCCCAGGTGCAAAGACGATGTCCTGGCCGACCGCGTACGCATGGGCATGTACCGCCTGCGCCGACCGGCCCGCCCGTTCGTCCGTGTGGATCCGGACGTCGCCGAGGTTGCGTCTGAATCGGGGTTCCATGAACGCCTGCGTCGATGGGTCGAGCGCCCGACCCGGCTCGCGCAGCACCTCGTGCACGATCGGTGGCGCGGTGTCGGGCCCCGCAGACGCCGCGGCCGCGCGCTGCAGGCCAGCGGGCTCGTCGTTCGTTCGGCAGTCGTCGCAGGTGCCTCCGCACGCGCACCCGCGCTGCACCTGCGGCTTGGGCATCGTCATCACGTGATCGGCGACGCGGTCCGCCTCAATCTCGTACGCATCGCCGGGCTGGTTGACCATCAGCGTCGGCTGGAGACGTCCGAACGCGCGGTTGCCGACCATCTGGTGAACTCGCGGCGGCGAAATCCGCGGCGGCGCGCGCGACGCAGTCGTCCGCGGCGGCGACTTGGCTAGGGCGGCCAGGTACTCGTGATTCACACCGCACCAGCCGCTGGAATGGGCTCGGCTGGCTTCGCCATCAACCGCTCCACGTCTTGGACCTCGCGCGGCTGCCACCGCGGCGGCCGAATGCGCCGCGCTCTCGTCGAACCCGGATGAATCGTGGCGACATAGAACCGATGGTCGGGCAACGGCAGAATGCGATCGGGCGGGACGGCACGGACGAAGCGCGTATCCTCCCCACGATCGACATCCGCGAACCGGTGCGCTTGCCACCACGCTCGGCGATAGCACATGGTGCCCCCTGCCACCCACCGCGGAGCCGTCGGCTCTGGGGCGTACTCGAATGCCCGATGCTGGGTGGGATCGTAGAATAGGACGCGCGCCAACCCGCAGATATCCGTATCGGGATGCTCGCGCATTGCACGCGCCTGATAGGCGATCCGCCACGGCGCTATCCAGTCGTCGTCGTCCCAATGGGCGATCAGCTCGCCGCGCGCGAGCTCGCAGGCGGCATTCCGTTTGGCGCCGAGCGTCATGCGTCGTTCGTAGCGGATGTACCGGATCCGCGGATCGGGCGGAATGAGATCAGCGACGATGTCGGTGCCGCCGTCGTCGACGATGATCAGCTCGCGGTGGGGGTAGTCCTGCGCGAGAAACTGCTGTACTGCGCGCGGCACGAACGCGCGACGGTTGTGGGTCGGCATGATGCACGACACGAGCGGGCGGGCGCCCGTACGCCGCGCCGGCAGATCGCCCACCTTCTCGACGACCATCAGGCTCCGCACGCAGGCAACTTTCTGGTACGCTCCTGTGTCGAGCAGCTCGTCCACGAAGCCGCGCACGCCTGGGAAGTAATCCGCGTAGTCGTGGAACAGCACGATGCCGCCCTGGCGCACGAACGACTCGAAGTGCCGGAAGTCCCGCGCCACATTCACGTAGTCGTGTAGGCCGTCGATGACGAGCACGGCGATCGGCTGCTCCCATGCGACTTGGTAGGAAGGCTTCCGAATCGGCTCGACGAGATTGGTGAGACCCGCGGCCACAAGATTCGCGGTGAAGCGCTCGAAGGTCGGTGGGGTCGTGCGGATGCCGCGATCGACGGCGCCAACGACCCCGTCGTGCGTATCGACCGCATACACGCGGCTTTCAGGACTCACCGCCTGAATCACGCCGCCCAGCAGCACGGTGCAGCGGCCGCAGTAGCTCCCGACCTCCACAACCGACTGCGCGCCCGCCAACCGTTGTAATACGTCGGCCGTCGCGGCGACGACGAGGTCCGCTTCGTCTTCTTCCAACCAGCCGTCGATGGCCTTCATGCGGTCGAGGAGTGGCCGAGTCAGGAGCAAGCGTCGGTCCGCTTCCAGAGGCGGCGCCGGATGGTTCTGCGCAGCGGCGGCGCCGTACCCGCGCCACAATGTCCGCAATCTCGCGCGCAGCGGGTCGGCGTACCGGCGCGGGATGGGATGCATCCAGTAGACGTCGTTCCGTGCCAGCGCCTCATCGATCTGCTGCGGCGCAAAACGTGCGCGGTACTGCACGAAATCGTAGCTGCACGGGCTCCGGACGAGGTCGAAGCCCAGCAGCGCCACGAGCGTGGGCAGGATGACTTCTTCAGTCGCCCAGATCTTGCTGCGCGCCAGGATTTCCTGCAGCTGCCTGTCCGCCGCGAGCTGCGTCAGCGCAGTTGCGGCGTCCCGCGTGAAGGTCGTCGCAGGCCAGAACGACCAATGCACGAACTTGCGCTGCCCATTGGGAAACCGCTCGAGCAGCGGCCGCCACAGCTCGCGTTCTCGCAGCGCCGACGTGGCCGGGCCCACCCGCGTCCCCGCGACTTGCACCTGTGGCGTGTTGACGAGCATACCCGCGCGCGGGTGATCCTGCAGAAAGGTTCCGATGCGTTCGGAGTAGCCGGGGCGCGTGGCGAGCTGGTCGGAATCGACGATCGTGAGCGTGTCGAAGGGCGAGTGCTCGAGCGCGTAGCGCATTGATTCGAGCGCAAAGTCGTGCAGCCGTCCCCAGTGCAGGCGCTGCGGCCGTGGATGGATGCGCACGTCGTAGCGCTCGAGTCCCAGACCATGGTCGAGGAGCGAGGGATCGGATCCTCCGTTGAACAGCAGGATCTCGGACGCGGGATCGAGGCAGCGCAGGTTGCGGACGAGATCGAGCACGCATTCCGGACTCTCGTGCACCAGGCAGGCGAAGACGTTGCGCATCCCTAGTCCCAGTAGCGCCCGGCACCTGTAGTCAGAATCTCAGGTGCCACGTGGAGCGCGGCAGGATCAGCCAGCTTCTCCCACAGGCCGGCCAAATGGATTGCGCGAAACCGGCAGGGATTCCGTCCGTAGTCGTATTCCAGCACGCCGCCGGGGAGACCATCCCAGAGTGGAAGCAGGTATTGCTGGGACGGCAGCTCGTAGGTCGTCGAATCCGCGAACAATGTCGCGACAAAGCCCTGTTCCCACACCCAGGCGCCGCGCGACACGCTGGCACGTCCCTGGAGCATCAAGCGCGCGACTTCCGCAGGCGTCCGCGTCTGGCGAATCCACATCAAGCCGGTGTTGAATCGGCGAGTGGGTATCGGCGCCGCGCGACCAAACACCGCACCCCAGACCGCCACATAGGCGTTTCCATGGTCTGTGTCCGGCATGTACACGGCATCCGCCTGGGCAAACGCCGCGAGCGCGTCAACGGTAGGGCCGAGAACGACCACATCATCGTCCATCGCGCAGAACTCGCCGGGGGGATGCAACAATACCACGGCGAGTTTCAGCACGTACCAGTACTGTGCCGTCAGATCACACAACGCGGCGCCGCCCGCAGTGCGCGTGGCTTCGAGCACGGCATCAGTCGGCACCACCTCCGCGAACGGGAACGCGGTGTCAAAGAGACTGCGCACGGTGGCATTCCATTGATGCTCACCAAACAGGAGGATCCGCGAGGGCGCGTACCCGTTCAGGATCATCGAATAGAGCGACAGGATCGTGCGTAGCGGGGCTTCGCCATGCGTCAGCATCTTGAGTGGCGGTCCATTAGGATGGTCGAGTCGCGCGCGCACGTCAGAGAGGCGAGACAGAAAGACCCGCTCCACGTCCGGAGCACTGGGATCGGCGCGTCGGATCCGGCCTGCCCACATCCAATCGTTGTGTCGTTGCCACTGCGCGACGTCGAGCACGTCTCCAGCAGTGGTGGTGAGCTCGGTCTTGACGAGGGGATGAGCGTCGCGATCGGTGTGCAGCGTCTCGCCGTTGCGACGAATCACGCAGCCATCGTCGGCCCAGATGACCAGCGTTCCGCTCTGCCGAGTGCGAATCTGAAAGACGACGTGAAACCCGCACATGTCGCCGCACACCGCGTTCGGCGGATGTCGGACGCCAATCCGAAAAAACTCTCGCCAATCAACGGTCCAACAGGGTTCTCCGTCGATCAGCTCCCAATGCGGGACGGGCACCGCAGGCATTGAGGGCGCACTCCATTCGGGTTCGGACACCCAACGGCCCTCCTGCTCGACAACGGGGAGGGGCCAGGCGCATCGCAGAATCTCGAACGGGACGTCACGCATGGTCATGCGGCAAACACCACTTGGTTCGAAGCGACGAGAGTGCCTTTCCCGGAATACGTCGGAGTGTCGTCCATTTTTGTGGCGGTGCCTACAACGACGCTCGCTTTCGTATCGACCTTGAACTCGGCATCGAACGTCGTCCCTTTGAGGATGACCTTCTTGCCCTCAATCTGAGTAGTCTGGGTCAGTTGGTCGCTGTTCAGCTTCTTGATCTTGAGTGTGCCGACACCGGGGATGGTGAATACAGGAGTTTGGTAAGGGCACCCGCTGACCTCGACGCTCTTCTCGTCACCCTCAAGGCAGGGACCCTTCGTACCCACTTCTGTCGTCGCGGCACTGCTCGAGATTTTTCCTGGTTGCACCGTGACCACGGCCGGCGTGAACGCCCCGATAAAATTCACTGTGTCGCCATCGACGATGATCAGGTCGGCCATTCTTGTTCCCCGTTCACGGAGCGCGCGACGCGAGCAGCTCGGCCATCGTTCGCCGTTTGAGCCACCGCGCATCGAGCGCGACCTGCAGCAGCCCAAGCTGCCCTTGAAGCCGGTCCAAGGTGTCGATGGGCACCGATTCGTCCGATGTTGTACTGAGCACGTCGTCGATGGTCTTGTCGCTGAATGTCGGGGCGCGCACGAGTTGCGCCGCAGTCTGCATCGCGAGCTGCGCCTTCGCCCGCAGCTCGACGATTTGCAGCATCGCCAGCTCACCGATCGTGGTCGCGCCAGCATCTTTCAACGCTGCCGCGACCGCATCACCAACGCCGTCGATCAGCGAGGCGGGCTGGTTGCCCAGCCAGTGCGCCGGAACCCCGCCACCTTGTTCGGTGATGGCGCTCCCGCCGGGTCGGAAGTTCAGGCGTATCGTGCGGGTCAGTTTCTGATTGGCGCGCAGTTCGATGACGGGGTGGACGGCATAATTGATGAGACGTCCGGTGTTTGGTGTGCTCGTGGCATCCCCGCCGAACAGACCGAATTCGCGCACCGTTCGGGGATTGGAGGATGGACTGATGGTAATGGTCAGCTCGAGCCGGTGGGTCCAACCCCGAGCTGGATGGCCAGCTGCGTCGATGTACCGCATCTCCGTCAACGCCACCGCGCTGCGTGCGATCTCGCGGTACAGCCGTGCTGTCTCCGCGGTGGGCCGGGGAACCGTTCGGTCCCAGGCAGAATCACCTTCGCCGACAGCGCAGAAGCTTATCCCGATCGCATTCGGCTCTTTCCTTAATAGAGCGGCTACCAGGGGCCACGCCGATGAGACGATCAAGTTGTGCCGCCACCGGCCCGACTGCCACCAGACGACGCCTCGTTCCGAGACGCTGTCGCAGTAGCAGCCGGTGGCAGACATCAATGCACGCCCCAATCGCTCATTGAACGTGGCTTTGGTACATCGTCAGGTGTGTGTCGCCCCACGGGACGTACGTCTGCGCGGTAATCTTGCCCGCAGGGTCCACTTTGTTCTTGATGCGGTAGGTGTACAGGTTGAGTGACGTGAGGACTTTCCACGTGGGGAACCGGCGCGGAAGGCGATACGTCGCATCGCCAAGGTCGGAACTCATCGTGGGAACGACATGCGCTGGCGTCTCAATGGTATAGACGTCGAGTGTCCCATCGACGATCGTGTCGGCGCCGACCCACGTATTCGCCGCGATGGCCAACATTTTGGCGTCGTTGGGAACGATGACGGACGCCTCGCGACCGATGAGAAAACTCGTCTCCCAATTGTCGAAGGATCCGATCAGTGCGCCGGCATATTGGTCTGGTGCATAGGGCCCTCCCCGCAGCCGGTACCGTCGCTGGTGTTCCTTGTTTGGATCGATGACGCCCGTTGCTGATGTGGTCGGGAGCGGTCCGCGCTTGCCGTCGACGTCGATACCGCCGAAGCCAAGCACGGTGACGACCTCACCAGGCTTCACCGCCATTCGCACTTCACGCGAGGCTGTATCACGAGGGGTGAGCTTGTGCTGCACGGGCTGGTACGGTAACGGCTCACCATTGAAATGAACGGTGAGTCGCTTGGTTTCGCCGCCCTTGATCGGCAACCGATACCAACCCGGATCACCCTTGACCGGAACGAGTCCGATTTCGCTGGCATTCCGGAAGTCCCACAATCCACTCGGGGTCGGCTGAACGATCCTACAGCCGCCGAACACAATCATCGGGACCGCGATGCCCACGAGCGCCGAACGAATGCGGAACCGGAACCGACGTCCGCCGACCCCTACGACCAGCCCGAAGACGCCGGCAAGCACGAGGAGCATCCCAAGACTCTGCCTGCGGCCCAGGCTGCCCATTCCGCCGCTGCCACCCTGCGATCCGGTTTTGCCGGTGTTGAGCGCCTGCACTCGCAACAGGAGCGATGTTGTGTCGCCCTGCTTCACGCCAGGGAGGTTGTCCGCGGACAGGACTACCTGACTGGTGTACTCGGATGCGTGAAAGAGGTTGTGATTGATGTGCTCATGATCATTGGTCAGATCGTCGTTGCGGTCGAAGGCCTCCAGGTACAGGTCAGCACACAGCTCATCGACTTGGCCATGCGCCGCTTCGAACGACTGCCATCCCGCGTTCGCGACGCTAAAGTCCCAGTTGAACTCGGTTGCTACATCGCTGTTGACGGTGCTGTTGGATTCTCTCGGTATTACGTGCGTCGACTCGCGCGCGAACGCATCGCCGAAATACCCGGCGTTGAAGGGCGTGAGCCGTAGGCGCACTTTGCCGCCGTTGGGCACCGCCGTCGTGATCGTGCCTGGTCCCTTATACCGGAATTTGACCTGGATCTTGTTGCTGCCCGATCGGTTGAGGTACCCGGGACCACCATCGGTCGCCGCCATGTCGTTGATGTACCAGTTGTGACTCATCGTCGCGAAGTTGACGTCGAAACACACGTCCTTCAGCGATGCGGTACCAACTGTCGCAGCGCTCGGGAACGTGGTGAAGCCATGTCCGGGAAACAGGATGTTGTCGCTAATGCCGGGCCACCCGTCGGGCGGGTTGCTGCCGTCACTCAAGCCAACCGGCCAGCGCAGCACCGTTCCCTGTTGAGCGCTGCCCGTCACATGATTTCGGTCCAGGTAGACGAAGACCCCTAAGCCGAACTCCGTTTGCAGCGGGTAGTATCCTTGGGCGGTCGCACTTGCGGGAATGCTGATCTCCATGTTCCACACTTTTGGATCACCATCGCCATCCGCAAGATCGTAATCGTACGCATGCCGCGTCCTGAGAACGGTTGCTGGATCCGTGGCCGCTGGATCCATGACCTCGACCCATTGATCGTCTTGATTCGGTCCCTTCCACTTCCAATAGTGCGCGACGGCGGGGCAAGGTTGATTGCAGAGCGCGTTGCTTACCGTCGTACTCGTGTTTGTCGTCACCCCGACCTTGATGTAGAAGTCGCCGGCACTCCACATCCCGTCGTGGTCGGCATCGAAGATCACCGCGACCGAATCCCAATTGGTGAGATCGTCATCGTTCTCGATGACCAGTCCCAGGTAGAGTCGGCCGCCACGCGTGGCCAGGTACAGGTGGCCGCTGGGCGATCCACCACTGGGCTGCAACGCAATAGGCGCAACCTCCGCCCACATCGGGTCGCTCGCGCAAGAGTTATTCGCTCCCGGCGCCACGACGCCATCCCAGATGATGTCGTTCTTTGCGTTGACAACGCAGACACCCTGAGCGTTGAGTCTCGAAACGCCCATCGCGAGCAGTCCTGCTATCCGCAAGGTTCTCCGTGGGCTCCCGAATACGCGCCGTAGTAAAGTCATAACGCCCCCTGTAGACATACCGTGATCAGATCGTCCGAATCTTGATATGCAGATCGGCCAATAGTTGATGACCAGCAGCGGAATCCCGCATCGACAGAACAAAATCCAAGAGTTCTCCGGCGACGTTGGGACGCGCGATAACGAAGCTGATTCCCGCCGCACCGTTTTGTGGGTCATTTGCTGGAACGGTGATGCCCAGCAGCCCGCTCCCCGCCGCGATGGCCCATCCCGCCGGCGCGGGGGAGGGCGTAAACGAGAGGTCGACAACTTTGGGCGTGGCGGTCCGGTTGTGGAGCACGAAGCCGAAGTTGACGTTTGGCGGCGGCGCCGACTTGGCGACCTCGTACTCGCCGGTGAGGATGTTGAGATTGAGATTCGTGTTCCCAACGGAGATTCCCCAGTCCTCTTCGCTCGCCGGCGCTTGACTGTTGATCGACAGCGTCTTCAACCCGCTGTTGTCGCCCAGAATCCCCGGATTGCTGCGCGCCTCGGCCCGCAGCGACAGTGTGGTCGTTGCGGAATTGACGTCTGGCGGCTGCACCGTCACCAGGAACTGGGCGTTGACCGGTCCCGGGCCGACGTGCAGCGCGAATGGCAGGGTGCCATTCGCATTGCGCAGGGTCGTGACCCAGGCCGGGTCGATGAAGCGGGTGACGTCGATATCATCGTCGGGGTTGATGGTGCCCGAGAGCCGGTACTTTAAGTCAATCGGCACGTTCCGTGTCACTACTGCACCCAGCACCGTCGGCCCGAGGTAGGTGAGTACCAGGCTTCCAGTCGCGTGTAACGCTTGGCTCCCGAATTGCCCGGCGATTTGTTCCTGGGCGCGAACCGCTTCCGGCAGATTGCCTTGCTCGAGCGCGGTCTTGAGTGACGTGTAACTCACCGGCGCCGGGCCTGTCAGAAACTGATCAATCGTGTTGAGCATTGTGAGGAAGGCGAGCTCATACGGCCGCGTGCCGGGCGGACGCTCGAGCGGAAGTACCGACTGGCGCCAGACGGTGGAGAGGCGCTCCTCGGAAATGCGGAGCTGGTCGAGAAACGCAAAGGCTCCCCGCGTATCCATATCCCTGGCATCAATCAGGCCGATCCCTTGTTGCGCAATTGCCGCGATCGCCGAGAGCGTGTCGATCGCCAGGACCTCTGCCGCCATGTACGGTTGCGAGGGATTGGATCCGGTGAGGAAATCGATGAATTTTCGTGCGGCAGTGACGGTAACGGTCAATGCGTTCCGGTAGGCGGCGGTGTCCACCAGCATGGCCCCATTGGATCCAAAGAACGACACGTCGCGGCGCAGCGACAGCGACGTCTCTCGCAAATCCTCCAGCATCGATCCAGTGATGGCCTGCAACCCGGCACTCTGACTGAGCCGAGCCAATGCAGCGTAGGCGTGACCCTGCGGCGGCGACGCTTCCAGACCTGGGTAGGCTGCCACCGATGCCAGACGCACCGCCCATTCGCGGCGGACCCGTCGCGACGTCTCGATCGCAATGCGTTGATCGATGAGGCTTCCATCTTCGACAGAGTCGACCTCACGATCCCATACATCGAGATAGATGACGAATTGCGCGTTGCTCGGGACAGGCACGGCAGCGATGGGATCGACCGCCCACGCAGTCGCCAGACTGGCATCATGCAGTGCCTGTTCATTGAACCGCACATCGAATTCGTTCAGCGCGACTTGCCCCTCGACGATCATGCGTCCGGCGCCGCGCAGCGTGCCGTCCCCTCCACGAATGAGGAAATCATCGCCATTGGTCGCCACGGCCGCGATCCCGATTCCCGCATTGGCAAGGACGGCTGCTACCTCGCTGGCTGTGGCCGCGCCGATCGTGGCGAACGCGTTGCTATGAAACGCGACGGTTGCGGGAGCGTTCCCATCCACGGTGATTCGTAGGGACGCGCCATCCACCAGTGCAAACGGCTCGCTCCGATTGCTAATGATCCACGCGTGGGGCGCTGGTCGTGACGCCGACGAGTTAGTCAGGCTAAAGCCGAGCGCGGCGGCCGCAGTGGAGGCCGCGACATCGACCGTTATCGACGACGAGCCCGTATTGCTCGCGGAACTCACCAGCACGGCGCCCTTCGAGCCATTCGAGAGAGGCAGAATGTGAAAGCCGTCGTTGCCGCGAGGCACGCCATTCCCGGCGATCCACTTGGTGACGTCCTGATGCGCAAGGCGTTGCAAATTCCCGAGCACGTTGACGTCAGCGTCAAGCAGCGGCACACCCTGCTGCAAACCGATGCCGACGTAGTGGCGCTCGGCCTCCTGTTGACTCTGCTCGAGCGGATCGCGGGAGTAGTTACCCATCCTGGCTCACGCGTGCGTGGTGTTAGGTGACAACATCGCTCCAGCTTTCCCCTGCAAACGCGCCCACTTCAATCGTCTCCTCGTGCGCCAAATCCCCCGTCGGCCACACGTACCGCACGCACGCGGGCCGGAACGGCGCGAGAAACGCGCCGGCCCGCGTTGCCGCGCTCACGACGTCCGACGCCGCCGAAGGCGGCTCGAGATACACGCCCACCGTGCCGCGCGCGTACCAGTCGTCCGCCTTGTCCCCCGTGTCGTAGACATAGTGCCCGTGATCGTTGAACGTCCCGATCTCGCCGATCATGTGGAGATCGTTGAGATCCAACGTGCGCGACTGATACCAGCGCGTGCGCCGCTGCGACGTCCACAGCACGTGCAGCAGGCCCGCGCTGTCCTCGTAGCCCGTCGGCTCGGACTCTGCCGTCACCTCGGGGCTGAGCCGGTGCGCGTCGGTCGACCAGCTGCCGTCGTACAGATGCGTCCAGATCTGCCACGGGCCGCCGCGATTGGAGTGAAACAGCAGCCACACCTGCGTTCCCGTCGTCGTTGCGAGGGGGACGGCCGCGGGCGCCTCATCGCGTACGCCACCGCGGAGATCTTCGCTCATGGACTGCTGCGCCGCGGAGTTGCTCAGGTCCCCGCCCACAACGACCAGGCGCCAGATTTCGCGTCGATCCCCCTTGTCGCGGCACCAGAACAGCCAGATGTCGCCGCCCATCGCGACCGCGGCGGGCGACGAGTCGTGCGCGAGGTCCAACGCGGGGGGCTTGGGCATCCGCGCCGGATCGCTCCACACGGCGCCGGTGCGCCGCCGATACCAGATGTCGCGCACGCCGCGCCGATCCGAATCCCAGAACATCCACAGATCCGTGCCGTCGTGAACGGCTGCGGGGCGTGCATCCTCATTCGGATGATCGGTGACCCGGACGGGTGCCCCCGCGATCCCCGTCGCCGGATCCAAGACGGCGGTGTAGATGTCGCGGGATCCTTCACGCGTGGAGGTCCAGAAGAGCCGCACGTCCGATCCGTCGAGCACCAGCGCCGGCGACTCATCGACGAACACCGGGACGTCCGCGCCCGGTGCCGGCGGCCCCATGACGCGGTGCGGCTCGGGATCGGTGGGAAGGCGCTGCACCCACAGCTCGCGCTGACCACCGCGGTCGGAATGCCAGACGATCCACACGGTGCCGTTGTCGCGCAGCGCCGCGGCCGCTCCATCCATCGACGTCGTGATCGACAACGGCGCCGGCGCGGACCACGCGTTCGGTCCGTTGCGCGTCACCTGCCAGATCTCCCAGATCGGGATGAACTCCGGCGCGTTCGTCAGCAGCACGTTGCGCGCGAACTCCTTCACCTTGCTCGGCCACCCCGTGACCCGGTTCACCAGCGCCGGTGCGCTCGGCCGCGTGCCGAGGCCACCGAAAATCTCAGGCGCGAACCGGATGTCCTGACGCTGCGTGTGCTCAGGGACCGTGAAGTCAGGAACCCAGCCGATCATGCGAGCGAGATGCGGCAAGAAGTCGGCACGCGCCGTCGCAATGTCGTGACGCGTCGCGATGGCATCGACCTGCGCGCGGTAGTGGTCGACGCCCCGCCCGAATGCCTCGAGGAAACGAAATAGCGGCCGGCCGCCGTCGATCTTGGTGGGATCCACGTCCTGCACCTGATGCACCGGCGGCAGCAACCGGTACATCAGGTCATGGGAGCCGTAGTCGTCGCCCGCAAGGGCGCTGCCGCGCACCGGCGGATCGTTCGGACTGTCGCTGGCGCTGAAGAGGCGGTAATAGTAGAACGCGCCGGGCTCGAGATCGCCGTCCTCGATCGCGAAGCGCCATTCCGTCACCCCGGCCTCCGGAACAAACTGGCTCTCGATCGTCAGTCGTCCCGTCGGCTCTCCGCTGCTACCCGTGACGGTAAATGTCTGCCCGGAGGACGAGATACTCTCGCTGCGCCGTGCGGCATACATGACGGTGCGTCCGGGACCGCTCGCCGGCACCCACAACATTTCATTCGGCGTGTCTGGAGGCTGCGGCTCCTCTTGAAACTGTACGGTGCCGCGGGGTACGTCCCCAGCCACCTCATAGATGTCCCAGTACCGCGCTCGCGTATGTGGCGCGGTCGCCGTCCCAAAATCCTCATGCACGCCAAAGACGCCGTTCAATTCGGTCGCCTGCATCGCCTCCGTTATGTCATCGAACGTGCTCACGGTCACACGCACCAGCTGCAGGTAGCCGTGGACGTCGAGCGTATAGAAACGCTCGACCATGCCACGGACGAACCCGTCCTCGGCTCGCGTGTTGTCCGCCGTGCACAGTTCCCGCTCGATCCGGGCCCACGGGGTGACCAGCGCCGGCGGTTGAAACAGCGCAGCGACGTCGATCACCGGCGCGCCGTCGGTGACGGCGGTGGGATAATCGAACCGGCGGCGCATCAACTGGAACACCGGGCGGCTCGTACCGGGGACGCGTTCCGCCCACGAGATCCGTGTGCGCCGGGGCCGGAGATCGCTCTCCACACGGAAATCACGGGGCACCGGTCACACCTCCGCTCACGGTGCTGAACACGATCCCGACGGGTTGATCCGGCACCGGGATCTCGTCCCACTCGAAGATCAGTTTGCCGGAGGACGGGAGGTCCGGCGGATTCGTGCCGAACAGAGGATCGCCCAGGCGGTACGGCCGCAAGAACTTCGTGATGTAGACCGCGCTGACGCCCGGGACGGCTTCGATGGCTTCGTAGATCTTGCTGACGTGCAGCACGTCCTGAAAGCGGCGGTTCTTGAAGCTCATGAACTCCTGCACCGCCGCTTCGGCGGCGCGCCGCGCTTGCGCCTGGAAGACGTAGGGCTCCACCTCGAGATCGCCGACGATCACCACCGGCGCGTAGTAGGGGTCGCGCACGTCCAGAATGCTCGTCAGCATCCGCTTCTGCTCGAAGTAGTGCAGCAGATCCTGTTTCAGGGTTTCGCTGGGAAAGCCGCCGACCGGTGGCGCGACGAACAGCTCGATGCGATTCCAGCTTGCGGCCCGCGCCCGCGCCTTGCCGACGCCGAGCGCCTTCGCATGACTCTCGTAGTCCTCGGCCGTCACAGCCCGGTCCATCGAGCGGAACTGCCGCGGCCCGCGCGCCGCCGCTTCCTGGACAGGCTCGATGTCCAGGCCACCGTTCGCGGCTTGTACGTTCGTGACGAGTTGCAGCGGATCGGACACGTCGATCGACTTGACGATCGTATCCTGCGGCACATTCCCCTTCGCCCCGCCGCCGGCGAGATAGTCCGCGGTGATGTTGTTGAAGCCGCGGGCGGGCGCGTGCGCGTAGCGGTCATCGCCGAACGACACCCAGGCGTATTCGTCGGCGTCGTGCCGCACCGTGTAGTGCAGGTCGCTGGGCTTGCTCTGCAGCAGGCTCGGCTTGCGCGCCCACGCGACCGGCCCGCCGCCCTCATCGACGCGGATCAGCAGGGTGTCATCGATCACGTGCGGCTTGGCGAGGCGGTATTCCTGATTGGGCGATCCGTCAGCGGAAGCCACGATCTCCCCGTCGACCTTCTGATCGGCCTGGATCACCGGCAGCGTGTCGTAGCGCAGATAGCTCTTGCCGTCGGTCCAGGCGACGGGCGGCTGCAGGTCGGTCAGCTTGATCGGCAGCGGCAGCCCCACATACCGGAACTTGACGGGTTCATTGTCGATTTTGATCGACGTTTCGAACGCGGCACCGCTCGGAATCGTGACGGTATCGGTCTTCTCGGGATCGAACAGCAGCGTCAGATCGGCGGTCGCGGGACGGGATGGCCGCAGCTCGCACCCAATGAGCCGCAGCAGGTTCACCAGGCTGCGGGCCTCGACCGCCGTGTCCAGGAACCCCTCATTCAGCGCGCGGTCGGCGCTGTACAGCACCACGTCCCCCATGTAGGCGAACAGCTCGGTGAGCACCACACCCGGATCGTTGGCGGATTGGTCGGTCCACTCCGGCAGCTTCGTGCGGCCCAACTCCAGCAGCGCCCCGACCAGCGACTGGTAGTCCTTGCGGGTGTAGTCGATGCGCGGAGGCAGAATCGGGGCGGTCATGCGCCTCCTCCGCCGAGCGGCACCTTCATCAGGCCGCGCTGATGCGAGCGGCGAATCTCGTAGACGATCTCCACTAGGACACCGGCGTGGCCCGGATCGGCATCGTCGGACTGCACCGTGATCTGTTCCGCCCGAATGCGGGGCTCGTGCTCGGCGATCGCCTTCCCGATCCGGTGCTGCGCCAGCCCGCGCAGCACGTCGTCGTTAGGATCCTGCACGAAATCGCGCAAACCGCCGCCGTACGAGCGGCGCATCACTCGCTCTCGCGGATTCGTCTGCAACAGCTGCATGACGTTGTCGTGCAGCTTGTCGGGTCCTTCCGCCCAGGCGATGCCGCCGCTCAGCGCATCGATCCGGAATGGGAACGCAAAGCCGCGTGGCTCCCGATTGGGATCCTGTACGGCACGGCTGAGGTCGAGGCCGGGAGTGGTCATGCTATTCGATCTTCACGGTGCTCGAGCTCACCGTGATCTTGCGGGAGTTCCCGCACGCGAGCACGACGCCATTGGAGTCCATCGTGACCGAGTTCTTGTTGGCCTGATCGTCGATCTTGATGCCCTTGTCGTCGAGCGTGACCCAACTGTCACGGGTGCGCACCACTACTTTTTCTTTTCCACTCGTGTCGTCGAGCAGCACGACGTGGCCGAACTTGGTGCGAAGCACTCGCTGATCCTTGGTCGGCGCCTTGCCGTCGGGGGTCTTGGGCGGCTCCTTGTCCGCATACCACACGCCCGACCAGATCGGCTCGTCGATCTCGCCCCCCGCAAACTCAACCCACACGTGCGTCTGTGGCTCGGGCAGGAAAAAGAAACCCGCCGGAAAGCACGGCTTCGCCAACACCTGGAGCTTGCGCGGTGTCTCCCCGGTCGCATCCGACGGCTGTTCCTCCAGAAGCCCCTCGATCTCCACCAGGAGTTCGCCGCGATGATCCCCCTTGTTGGGAGGATCGTTCTTCAGCACCACGGCGGCGTACTTGCCGTAGTGCTTCTTCGTCTCAGTCGCGGCCGACTCGGCGACGCCTGTGGTCATGGCTCCTCTACCGGCGGCATTCGAACTCCGTCCGAAAGGCGCTGCGGTTGATCGTGTGGCGCACCTGCGTCATGAACCACTTCCCCGAGAACTGGCCTCCCACGTCGAGCACGCCCACGGTGCGCTGCGCCCGCAGTCGGTAATTGCCGAGTGTCACGGCGCTCGCCTCCATGCCGAGCCGCTGCGTGCTGAATTGGTTCTGGCGCCGTTGGGCAAGATCTTTTTCGGTGGTGAACGTTTTTACCATCTCTCGGATCACCGTGCCGAGCTCCTTTTCCAAGGTCTTGCGCGTCGCGTCGGCGGCTCCGGCGAGGGCATCGAGCTTGGGTCCACGATCGGGATAGCGCTTGGTGAAGGCCGCCATGTTTTCGTGCGCGAAGGGATCCTTGAGATCCCTCACGTCGTCGCTGTCGGCCTTTCCGGCGGAGATCGCCTTGCCGCTGGCGTACTCGACACCGGCAAGCACTCGCGGGAGCTGGATCCGCCCGACGTCGCTCGACGGCGTAAAGCTCAGAAGGCAGTTGTCCACGTCGCAGCGCCCGTAGTAGAGCTTCACTTCCGGGTCGCCGTCGATCAGCTTCCGTTCGGCCTTGAACTCGAGCAGCTCACCTGATTTGCCGGGGACGGCGGTCATCGCGCAGCCGTGCTCGGCCGCGAGTCGGATTAGAAACGCGAGATCGGTTTCCTCGCGCTGGCGGATGCCGTTGCCCGGAAAATTGGGATCGCCTTTCACGTCGACCTGGACGTCGGCGAAGTGGTAGGGCGGCGCGCCCGCCACTTCTTTCACGATTGTGGACAGCGTCTTGTCCGCAAAAACGCGGTTCCGCTCCTTCAGCCCCATCGCCATCGTGCCATCGTAGGCGTAAATGGTGAGCGTGGAAACGCCGCGCTCGGGAAACGTTCCGTTCACCTGGTAGATCCGTCCGGCAAAGACGACGGCATGGGCGTCCGCGGTGCCGAGCTCGACGTCGAGCTTCATGCCCGGCTGAATGGCGTGACCGAAGACCTTGAACGGATCGCGCATCTCGATCGTGACCTTCGACGGCTGCGACGCCCGTTGCTCGACCGTGAGTGATCCCAGGTCGTTCGACAGGTCGTATTTCACGCCTGTCGCCTCGATGCCGACGCGATAGAACAGGTCGCCCGCCATCGCTATGGACTCCCCGAGCCGAGCGTTGTACGCGTGGCCACGCGCAGCGGCGGAATCGCGATCACCTGGCCGGGCGTGAGTGTGAACGGAGCGAGCGACGGATTCGCGTCCGCGATGCGCCACCACAAATCCTCGCGCCCGTAGTACTGAAACGCCAGCAGATCCAGCGTCTCGGCGCCGACGACGGTGTGGAGGATGCTGTCAGGCGGGAGCGGGTCCGCCGCCGGCGGCCGCTGCGCGAGACTGATGCGGTCATCGACCGCGACCGGCGCGAGGCCGGCGTAACGGGACGAGAACGATTGCGGCACGGCCATGGTCAGAAGAGGCTCACGTTGGCCAAGCCCAGCGCCGCTTGGACGGTGCGGTGCGCCTTGTCGAGCTTGTAGAATTTGCCGTCCTCGATCACGGCGAGGGTCACCTTCACGTCCGCGCGGACGGGGGCGAGGAAGCTGTTGAACTGCGTCTCCGTGATGCTGATGTCGGTAACGACGCACTCGAGGATCTTCGTGCCGAACCCGAAAATGCAGGTCGGTGGCGGGGGCAGCCGCTTCCCCTGCGACGCACCACCAAACAAATCGGCGAGGGCTGCAAACGGGTCCTCTAGCGGATAGAGAAACGACCGCAGCTTCGCCAGCTCAGTGGAGATGCCGTTGTCGAGACCGGTGGGAAGCACCTTGTTGGTGCCCTGCTCCATCCCGTGCAGCTTGATGTCGAACGTGATCGTGCGGTCGCCGCCGCCGGTGTACGTCTTGCCCGGCGCCGTACACAAATCCCCCTGCGTGTCCTCGTACCTCACGACCTTGTTGTCGCTCACCGATTCCGGATTGAACTGGAAGGTGAGAATCAGCGGCGGGAAAACGTCGAGGTTCGCCATGAAGCCGCGCAGGACTTTCTTTTCGTCCATGGCCGTCTACCGTAGCTGCCCCGCCCGGAACCGCTCCTCGCGGGCGAGCGCACGCATCCGAGTCATGAGTTGGACCACCAGACGATCCGTGATGGCGACCGCCGGCGCGGCGGCGACCTGGCCGGCGCGCGGCGCGGCAGGCGGCGAGGATGCGGCAGCCGCGGGGGGGGGCGCGTCGCTTGCCGGCAGGTGCCGCCTGATTGCTTTCTCCACGATCTCCGACACTCTGGTCCAGACCGTGGCGAGTGTCGGAGGCCGCCACGTCAGGTGATGCCACGCCTCACCGGGGTGCCGGCGGTGCGCCGGCATCTCGCGTGTGATCCGAGAAGCCGTGGGTGAGGAAGCGGCGGGCGGGTTCACCCACCGCGCACGCAGCGGGTCGGGGAAGGCAACGAGCCGGACCGCCAGCGGCATGAGCTCGGGAATCCGGGATTGGGGTGGAGCGCGATCGGGGCGCGGCTGCGCCGCGGGAGGCAAGAGACGGGCATCGGTGCCGATCGCAACACGCGGGCGTCGGCCGCTCGGGTTGTCCGGAGACGACTCGATTTGCGGCGGCCGTCGAGGTGCGCTCACCAATTCGGTCCGGCGCGATTCCGGGGTGCGCGCGGGGACTTCGTGCCGCAGGGTCCCAGCACGGGCCACCTCGTCGGATCGCCGGCTCGACACGACGGATGACATGCGTCGCACGAACTGACTGGGCACGACCGGCGCCTGTGCGGACCGCCGGCGGCTCCTGCGCGCCACGTTGCGCGGCAGCCTCGACCAATCGGGAAGCCACGCGGACGATGTGACCGAGGTCGTCGCCCTCGTGGACGAAACGACCGTCATCCGCGAACCAGCCTGCTGCACGACGACGCGCTCCGATGTCCTCGGTGCCCCAGGCTGGCTGGGACTGTGTCGAGGACGCCACGGCAGCGCGTATGCATCCCGAGCGCCGGCGGCTGTTCCACCGCGCTTCGCGCGCAGGCCTAGCAGCGCGCACCCCGGCACGAGACGCAGCCGACGGCGCCGGGCAGCGCGCCGAATCGAGCCTCGCAGCGTCCGCGCCAGGCGGAGCGGCACGTCGTATGGGGCAAACACGCTAGACTCGGCCACCGTTTGCCTCGAGCTCACGGTTCTCCGCCTCGATCCGCGCGGCAAGCAGCTGTACATACGCGCGCCGCTCTTCGATCTCCAACGCGAAGACGTCGCGCCAGGACCAGTGCAGGTGATAGGCCAAGTAGAAGACCTCTTGCCGGAGGCGATCGCCTCCGGCTAGCTCCCGACGAAAAAATCGGTGATGTCCGCGACCGCCTCGAATTCCATCCCGCATTCCGGGCAGGACACCCAGCGCTGGAATTCCACGCCCGGCGTCGCGTCCGCGAACGCGCGCTGCAGCCGCTGCCGGTCGCCGAGGGTCAGCTCGCGCAGGATCTTGGTGCCGTAGCCTTCGAGCACGGCGCGCGTGAGCGTACCGAACTGTTTGATGCACCGGACCAGCATCGCGTCCCGCGCCTGAAACGGGTCGGTGTCGGCGAAGCGGGCGACGAATGTTTCGTCGCTGCCCCGAGGCAGGCGAGCCACGATCTTCTTGTGCGTGGCGCCCGCGCGATCCTGATAGCCGCCCTCCAGCTCCACCTCGATGTCGGCGGGCTTCTCACCCTCGGCCAGGCGCCGTACCGCGAACGTGGAGAGATCCTCGGTGCGGCGCACCAGGGTCTCGCACGCGGGACACGCGTACACCGCGTGCCATTCGTCGCCGAATGTGATGCGGCGCAGCTCGTAGAGCAGGTAGTTGCGGTCGGCGGAGGTGAGTTGCTCGAACAGCGCGGGCACCACCGGGGACAGCGTCCCCACACTCACCACACACGCGTGCAGTAGCCGAGTCACCAGCTCGGCGCCTGACACACTGGCGTCGTAGAGCAGTGCTTCATCGCTCCCACGCAGTTTGCGCAACGCCACGTCGCGGTGCGTGTGGCCCTGCGCGTCGCTGTATCCCACCGGGAGCCGCACCGTCACGGTGCGCGGCGGCGCCGCGTCGAGAACGTCCGTTTCGTTCGGGCTCACACGCGGTGCATCCGCTCGATCGCCAACACGATCGTCTGCGTCAACAACCCGTCGCTCTTGGCATCGAAGTCGGCGAACTTGGACGACTTGATCCACGCGCCTTCGAACGCGAAGCGCATCACTTCCTGCCCGAACTGTTTCTTGACTATGGAACCGTTCTTCCGGATCGTCGCCGCCGTGCCGGAGCCGTCGGCGAGGAACATCGTCTGAAACCACTCCTTGAACTTGGCGTCCGTGTCAGTGCCATCCATGTGGCGCTCGAGCGTGACGTCGCCGTACTTGATGATCGTGGATGGGATCTTGTGGACAAACGGCGAGCCGCCGTCCGGCTGCTCGATCGCATCCACTTCGCCGTCGGTGAGACCGCTCACCTTGGTGATTCCGGGACTCGCGATGTTCTCGATCTCAACGACGAACTCGTGGGTCCTATACGATTCGACGAATGGCGTGGTCATCGTCCCTTCCTGTTGTCGTTAGGCTTCCGACGCCGAGCTCTTGCCTTCCTGTTGTCCGACGACGATCACGACCGTCTCTGCCGGCCGGCTCGGGTAGAAGTAGACTTCGAGCGTGAAGATCCCGAGCTGGATGTTGGCGGGCGGGTTGTTCTCGGCATCGCATTTGATGGTGAACACGTCGTCGGCTTTGCCCGGCCCGAACGCGCCTTTGCGCCACAGTCCCATGAGGAATGGCCGGACGCTGTTGATCGCGACCTTGTTCCACAGCTCTTCGGTGTTCGGCTCCTGGACGACCCAGCGCAGTCCGCTGCGGAGCGTGCTCTTCACGTAGTTGAACAGCAGCCGCACGTTCACGTAGTACCACAGCGGGTTGGTGCTCAGCGTGCGTGAGCTGTCGACGATGAAGCCGGCGCCGGCCACGTAGCGGATCGCGTTGATGCTCGCGTTCTTCACGAGGTCGGTGTGCGCCACGTCGCCGAGGCGCGTCTTGATGTCGAGCACGCCCCGCACCCCCGCCTGCACGCCGGCGGGCGCCTTCCAGATGCCGCGCTCCGCCTCCGTGCGGGCGTAGACGCCCATGACGTGGCCCACCGGCGGCACCCAAATCCGTCCACCGCCTTCCTTACTGACCCAGATCCACGGAAAGTAGATGGCGCCGTACACCTTGTTCTCGCGGAATCCGTTGCCGTTCGTATAGGCGCTCGCGCCGTCCAGCCCATCGTTCTCGCTGGTGTGGCCGAGGTACATGCAATCGCCGCGATTCGCGCAGTAGTCGAGCGCGGCTCGCGCGACGTCAGGATCGTTCGATTCGGGGCAGGCGAGGAGCTGGACGTCGTACGGATTGAACAGCGCCCAACCGTTCTTGAACGCGTCGGTGAGGGGCGCGCCGGTCAGCGTGTCGTCAAAGGCGTCGTTCTCGTGCCCCAGACCGAGCGCCACAAAAGTGGGTTTGCCGCCGTCCTCCGTCGCGCTGGGGGACGTGGTGCCCGACACCGCGAGCATGATGTACTTCGAGCCCGCGTTGGGATCGTTGATCGTGTCGACGGCCTTGCGCGCCGGCGTCACCGGATTCGGCGCATTGGTGAGCCGGTCCCACGTCTCAATCGGTGTCTTGTCGTCGACATCGCGCTTCACCAGGATGTCGAAGGTGTTCGGCACCGGATCGTAGGGGCCGTGCTCGATGATCTGGATGGCCACGCGCTTGCCCCAGTTGCCCGGATCCGCTTTCCCGAGGTAGCCGGCGGTCACGGTGACGTTGTCGAACACATGCGACGCGGCAACAGCCTGACCGGTCCCCGAGTCTTTCGCGATGCGCACCACGTACGCGGTTACGCCGCCATTGTCGAAGAACCCCTTCAGGGCGTAGTAGCCGTACGCGCCGTCGATCGGGAAGCCGAAGCGCTCCCGCACCTGCCCCATGCCCGTGATCTTGTAGACCGTGTTGGGAAGACCGCGCGCGGAGCGGATGAGGTACGCGCCGACGGAAACGGGCGCGCCCGCCAGCGCCGGTGTCGCCTTGCCGTCGGTCTCGAGGACATTGATGCCTACGTTGAACGCCATACCAGCCTCCTCTTAGGGCTGCTCGTCGAGGTTTGCCGCGTTCACCACCACGCTGTCCACCACCGGCACCATCGCCGCATCCGCCGGCACCGGATCGAGCCACATTCCGAGCGTCACGACGTAGTTGAGCGCCGGCCGTAGTTCCTGATCCAGCGCCTTCCAGAAATCAGGGTTGTTCTTGGTGCTGTCCGGCGCGGCGACCACGGTCGGGTACGGATTCGGCTGATTGACCATGGTGCCCTTCAGATCGGCTGTCGGGATGCGAGGATTCTGCAACAACACCAGCAGGACCTGGCTGAGCACTCGATGCTCCTCGAGCACCGGATCCTTGTTGGCCACACTCCAGGCGGTGATGCTGTAGGCGCAATCGATCCGGACGGGTGGACGGAGACGGACGGCGCGTGTCAGATCGGCCGAGCGCCGCATGAGCGGCTGCTCCGTGCGCAGGTCTTTGTTTTCCCGAATGTCGTACAGGTAGCAGTTGACGGTGAGTTTGCTGACCGTGTTGCGCCACTTCGTATCCGGGAGGTCGAAGCTGATCTCCGCCCCCGCCAGCGCCGAGCCGACCGGCGCGCGGTTCTTCAACATCGACGCGATCGTATCGTCGAGATCGCGGATCATCCGAGCAGCTCAAAGTAGGGACCGAAATCGGAGTCGGCGCAGACGCGGCCCAGCTTCTGGTACTCGCGCCCCACGCCGCGAATCACGTGCGCCATCGTCACACGGCCGCCGTTCGCCGCGGCGGCGAAGGCCGCAGCCAGCGCCGCATTGCGGATGTCGCCGCCCGTGAGCTTGAATTGCCGCGCCAAAAACCCGACGTCGAGGTCGTCCCCCAGCGGCGTCGCCGCCGGCCAGCCCCGCTCCCATAACCGCTGCCGCTCCGCTTCTTCCGGGTACGGGAAGTTCACAATGAACGCGAGCCGGCGGACGAACGCGTCGTCCATGTTGTGGCGGAAATTCGTGGCGAGAATCGTGAGGCCGTCGTAGTTCTCGAGCGCCTGCAGCAGGTAGGCGACCTCGATGTTGGCGTAGCGGTCGTGCGCGTCCTTGACCTCCGAGCGCTTGCCGAACAACGCGTCCGCTTCGTCGAAAAACAGAATCGCGCTGGTGCCCTGCGCCTCGCGGAATACCTGCTCGAGCGCCTTTTCCGTTTCGCCGATGTACTTGGAGACGACGGCCGGGATCTCGACGCGATACAGATCGAGCCCGCCCAACGCCGCGGCAATGACCTGCGCACCCATCGTCTTGCCGGAGCCGGCCGGCCCGGCGAAGAGCGCCGCGGTTCCCTTCCCCAGCGTGAGCCGGCTGGCAAACCCCCACGCATCCAGCACCGTGCGCCGATAGCGCACGCGGTCGCACAGCTCGCGGAGCTGACCCAGCTGATCCGACGGCAGCACGATATCGTCCCACGCGAATGCGGCGGGGAGCCGGGTGGCGTAGCGTGGCAACGCCCGTGCGGCCTCGGCACGCGCCCCATCGAACACGTCCGCCGGTTCCACCTGCGGTTGGGCGGCATCCCGCCAGCGTGCGCTCGCCAGCGACCGCGCAACGGCGCGGTCGATGGCGCCTGCGTCGAAGCGAAACGACTCCGCCAGCAGCACGGCGTCGTCGTGAGGGACCTGGGCGCGGGAGCGCGCCAGACGCTCGCTCCAGAGCTCGCCGCGCATCGTCGCGTCCGGCAACGGGAAATCGATCCGCAGGAACCGCTCGCTCCGCCTCGCTGCCCACTTCGCGTCTGGCTCCGCCGTGGCGACCAAGACGGCAGGCAGGTCGAGCACGTCGAGCACCTCGAGCCAGACGTCGAGGCGGGATAGGCCGCTCGCCTCGACCGGCGCACGATCAAAGACCTCGCCCGCGGTCCACAAGGGGAGCGCGCCGTGCAGCTTGACGGTGCGGCCCGCGAGCATCAGCGCCACAGGCCACACGGTCTCCGACTGACTCAGCCGCTCGAGGTCGATCACGAACAGCGGCCGCCCCAGCGCGACCGCGACATGCGACGCGACGTCGACCTTCTCTTGCTCATTGGCGCCGGCCAACAGGAAGTGCAGCGGTGCGCCGTCCACGCGCGTCCCGTCGAACCGCTCCACGAGGCGATCCGCGATGGCGCGTGCGCTCACGCTAAGACTCACCTGCGCCTCGCCGGCGTACCAGCGGGCCGCGGGGCCCAGCCGCCGGTCCAGCGCTTCGCGGCCGAGCAGAAAGGCGATCACGTCTTCGTCCAGCCGCAACGCGTGCCCGATGATCGGAGGCTCAGCATGGGTGGGATCCGCGACGAGCCGCATCACACCCCCGCGCAGGAGCGCGGCATCCGCCGCGAAGACGCGCCGCGCGGCGACGCGCTCGTCGAAGGAGTGGCACAGCAACTGGAGCGCCAGGTCCACCGTCGGGCGCCGGCGCGTGACATCGTCGTGTAGATAGCCGATGATGCGCTCGTAGCGCAGATCGACGTCGGGCGCCAGCGCCAGCGCCACGACGTCGACCTCGAACGGTGAGAGCGCGAACGCGCTCGCGAGCGCCTGCCAGCGCGGCCCCGCCGCGGCGAGGTCGACGAGGGGCTCGGGGGACGTCAGCTGGGCAGCGAGCGGCTCCAGACCGCGTCTCACGATGCGCGCGGCGTCTGCATCGGAGATGTACAGCCCGCGGAAGGGATCGCCGCCAGGTGCGTTCCCCGGCGGCGCCGCGCCGAACGTCGCGACAGCGGCTTGGACTGCGCTCGCGAGCAGCGCGTCCAATTGCGCCAGGATCCGGCTCAGCGCATCGCTATCGCGCATCGCCACTCTCGGCCGACGACTTCAGCGCCGCGACCAGATTCTTCACCAGTGGCTCGCGGAACAAACAGGCGCGGTGTCCGTCTGGCGTGACCGCCAGCACGGGGAGTTGCGGATACATTCGAAACAGATCGTCCCATTCAGGGCCCACGTCCGCGTTCGTCAGTCCTAGAACCACGACGCTTGGCTGGTGCTCGCGGATCGCATCCAGCAATTCCTCGCGCTTGTACGTTTTCTCCACGACTTCACAGTCAGGCTCTGCCTGCAGCAGTCGCCCGACGATACCGCCCGTCATCCCCTCGAGTCCTACCAACAGCGCTCGCGCGCGCGCCACACACCGTCCTCGGGTTCCGAGCGGGACAACGTGGCGCTCGCAAGGACGGCTGCGAATGCATCGTTCGGGCCGATTTGGATTCAGCACCTCGCCTGAACCGAGCGGTCTATGGGCGGCTAGACCATTTCTGGATCTTGACCGTCGCCCCGCGCGCACGCACGCTCGTGCGGCCCATCGCCTCGGAGAGCGCTATGCCCGACGCTGTTGTCGTCTCCAAGACAGAGTTCGTGAATATCCCGGCCGATCAAGCGGAAAAGCCGGCAACGCTCAGCGTGGCGATCGGCGACGCCCAGGCGGGCGGAACCGCGGTCACAGTGGACGGCCGCGTGGTGCAGGCGGGCGGGAACATCAAAGACGTCGTGCTCGGCAAAACCAAGGAGCTGCGCGACAAAGAGGTCGGCTGCACGACGACGGTCCAGGACATGAACCCCAACACCAATCGGACGTCCGTGACGTACACGCTGCGGTTCGGGGATGCCGCGCAAGTATTTCCCTACGAGGTCACCGTCAGTCAGGCCGGTGGTCGCGCGGTTTATCTCATCAGCTTCGAACTGTCATGACACTCAGGATTTGCGCCATGGCTCTGACGCTCGCCGCGCCGCTCACGGCGCAGATTCCCGGCGCGCCCGCCGCTTACAACCAGCTGCGCACACCCGTGTCTCCGGCGTTCGTCATTTTGGGCGTCACGCCGACGGCGGTGGAAAGGCCCAATACCCCCGCCGACCTCGCGTTCAGCGCGCTCAACCACAGCGCCGCGTTTACGAGCCTGCCGAAAGACATCGCCCTCGAGTTCAGCCCCTACTGGCTCTTCAGTCATCCCAAACTCGAGTGGCGCGACGACGTCAAGCGCGGTGTCGGCGCATCGATCGCGCGCACCGCGACCATTTCATTCGCGACGGCCGAGTTGGGCACCAGCACTCGGCCAGTCACCGGGCTCGCGATTGGGTTGCGCGCCGCCCCCTTCTCAGGTCAACTGGACACGGTCCCGATCGTCGAGCTCGAAGCCACACTGGTGGGGGTGAGTCTTGCGATACAGCAGCGGCTCACCTCCCTCCGCGCCCAGCGCCGCGCCGAGCTCCGCCAGGCACACACGCATGCGGACTCCGTCGCGATCACGACGCGCTTCGATTCGCTCCAAGCCCCGATCGCCGCCGCGCTGGCGGGAGCGCCGAGTACCGGTGCGGATACGACCCAGGCCGCGCGCGATAGCAACACCGCGAGCTTTCGCGCGTTCTCGGTGACGCGGCGCGGGTTCGTGATGGAAATCGCCGGCGGCGCCGCGCTGCAAGCGCCCAACGCAACCGCCGACAGCGCGTCGTTGCTGCGCTGGGGTGCTTGGTTGACGGCCGGCTACGAGGGATCGACGTGGAGCTTCATTTTCGTGAATCGCTTCCTGGCGGGCGCGGCCGACTCCAGCACCGACGGCCTTGACGTCGGCATGCGCATCCTGTGGACCGCCAAGCGCTACGCGCTCTCGGCGGAGGGCGTGTACAGGTCCTTCACGGCGAGTGGCGCCCCGGCGAACCAGTACCGGGTTGCCGGCGTGATCGATTTCGAGCTGCAGCGCGGCGTCTGGCTCACGGGCTCGTTCGGGCGTGACTACAGCAGCGATGCACCCGGCAGCCTCATCGCGCAGTTCGGGCTCTCGATGAACTTCGCGGGCGAGCGAATCGTTGTGCCGATCCGCGCCATGCGTTAAGGAACGGGCGTCGGCCGCCGGCCTTCGCTGCGGCCCTGGAGGCGCGCCACCGCCTGCGCGCGGCGATGGACCTGCAGCTTGTCGAGCAGGTTGTGGACGTGGTTCTTCACCGTCGCGACTTCGATCCCCAGCCGAACGG